>Ga0268256_1000209_pt1 | contig 66441 bp, 57 predicted proteins | sample AgamicAtAmrz_FD_200247 | JGI IMG/M metagenome (GOLD analysis project Ga0268256, IMG submission 200247) | Agave microbial communities from Guanajuato, Mexico - At.Am.rz (v2) (version 3) | ecosystem: Host-associated > Plants > Roots > Rhizosphere | place: Guanajato, Mexico | collected 2012-06-07 | reverse complement strand
GCGCGCGCGATATCCAGCAGTGGGAATACGTGCCGCTCGGGCCGTTCAATTCGAAAGGCTTCGCGACGACGATCTCGCCGTGGATCGTCACGCTCGACGCGCTCGAACCGTTCCGCGTCGCGCAGCCGGAGCAGTCGCCGCAGCCGCTCGCGTATCTGCGGCATGCGGGCAAGCATGCGTTCGATATCGCGCTGGAAGTGACGCTGCGCGCCGAAGGCGCGGCCGAGGCCACGTCGATCTGCCGTACCAACTTCAAGCACATGTACTGGACGATGGCGCAGCAGCTCGCGCATCACACGGTCGCGGGCTGCAACACGCGCGTGGGCGACCTGATGGGCTCGGGCACGATCAGCGGGCCGACGAAGGGTTCGTTCGGCAGCCTGCTCGAACTGACGTGGAACGGCAAGGAGCCGGTCGCGCTGAATGGCGGCGGCAGCCGCACGTTCATCGAGGACGGCGACGAGCTGACGTTCGCCGGCTGGTGTCAGGGCGAGGGGTATCGCGTCGGCTTCGGTACGTGTGCGGGCAAGATTTTGCCGGCGCGCAGCGTGTGACGGATCGCGGCGCGAAATGTGACGTATAGGTCACGCGCAGGTCACGCGTAGTCCGGAAGGACAGGACGGCCCGCATTGCGCGGGCCGTTTCGTTTATCGGGGAATGGGCGCGAGCGGACCGATGTGTACGGGTGCATGATGCTGCGCGCCAACGCCAACGCCAACGCCAACGCCAACGCCAACGCCAACGCCAACGCCAACGCCAACGCCAACGCCAACGCCAACCCGCATCAGACCGCGCGTTGCACCGCGGCGCGGCGCTCCCACAGCGCGGCCACGACGAACGCGGCGACACAGGCGACCAGCACGCCGATGAGCGCGTTGCTGCCCAGTTGCTCCATCAACGCGCCGGCAACCAGCGGGCCGCCGAAGCTTGCGGCGCTCCACGACGCCGACACGAGCGAACTCGCGGTGACGAGCGCCGCGCCGCGGAACCGTTCGCCGCACGCGACGAGCGACAGCGTATAGATGCTGCCGGCCGCCGCGCCGAGCACGAACAGCAGCGGCCAGCACAGCCACGGATTCGCGATCACGAACGGCAGCAGCGGCAAGCCGGCCAGCACGATCCAGCCGGCGCCGAGGTGCACGCGTTCGCGGCCGAGCTTGTCCGCGAGCCAGCCGATCGGGAACTGCATCGCGGTGTCGCCGAATAGCATGATCGACGCGAGCAGCACGGCGGTCGCGCTCGCGACACCGTGATCCATCGCGTAGAGCGGCAGCAGCGACAGCGCGAGCGTGTCGAACAGCGCGAAGAAACCGGTGCCGATGATCAGCGCGGGCATGCGCGGCAGCACCGCGCGCCAGCTGTCGTGCGCTGCGTGATGCGCGTCGTCGCCGGCGAGCGGCGCACGGCGGATCGTCGCGAGCGTCGGCAGCGCGAGCAGGAACAGCGCGCCGCACAGCGCGAAGCGGATGCTCGTCGCGCCGGCGATCTGGCTGACGAGCACGGGGCCGGCCATCTGAAACAACGTGAAATTGGTCGCGTAGATCGCGACGACGCGGCCGCGTGTCGAATCGTCGGCGAGCTGGTTGACCCATGCTTCGCCGATCGTGAACAGCAGCATCAGCGCGGCGCCGCACAGCACGCGCAGCACGCCCCACAGGATCAGGTTCGACGTGAACTGCATCAGCGCGGTGGCCCCCGCGAGCAGCACGACCGATACGACGATCGCGCGGCGCGCGCCGATGTGCCGTGCGAGCGCGGTGACGAACGGGACGATCGCGAGGCCGCCAAGGGCCTGCGCGGCGGTCAGCATGCCAACGACGTTGGTGCCGTGCCCGGCTTCGGTCAGTGCGAGCGCGGTGAGCGGCAGCGTGGCGCCGGTCCCGAGGCCGACCACCGCGACGCTCAGGATCAGCGCGAGGAAATCGCGATTGAGAATGGCTTTCATCGGCCGCGATGCTACACCGCGACCGTTGAAAGGTCCATGAAGGCCATCAGGATCGGATGGAGTTGCGTACGCAACGATCGCAGCAGGGTGATGTCACACGTACTCGGTCGGCACGACCACCGGGCGGCGTTCGAGCGACGCCGACCACAGCGTGAGCGCGAGCGCGGCGATCGCCATCGCGACGCCGACCCACGGCAGGCTCACGAGCGACACGCCCGAGCCGATCGCCATCCCGCCGAGCCACGCGCCGGTCGCGTTGCCGAGGTTGAACGCGCCCTGGTTGAGCGTCGACGCGAGGTTCGGCGCGTCGCTCGCGCGATCGACGATCATGATCTGCAGCGGCGGCACGATCGCGAACGCGAGGATGCCCCACACGAAGATCGTCGCGAGCGCGGCGAACGGCAGATGCATCGTGCCCGCGAACAGCGCGAGGACGATGCCGATGAGCGCGAGCGTCGCGATCAGCGACGGCATCCGGCGCCAGTCGGCGAGCTTGCCGCCGAGCGTGCCGCCCACGGTCAGGCCGAGGCCGAACAGCAGCAGCACGTAGGTGACCTGACGCGGCGAGAAACCCGTCACGTCCTCGAGGATCGGCGTGATGTAGGTGAACACGCTGAACAGGCTCGCGGATGCGAGCACGCTGATGCCGAGCACCATCAGCACCTGCGGGTGCTTCAGCACGCTGAATTCGCGTGTGATGCTGGTATCGGGCATCGCGAGGTTCTTCGGCAGGCACACCGCGAGCGCGGCGGCCGCGGCGACGCCGATGCCGGTGACGGCCCAGAACGTCGCGCGCCAGCCGAACGCCTGGCCGAGCGCGGTGCCGAGCGGCACGCCGAGCACGTTCGCGAGCGTGAGGCCGGTGAACATCAGCGCGATGGCCTGCGCGCGGCGGTTCGGCGCGACGAGGTTGCTCGCGACCACCGAACCGATCCCGAAGAACGCCCCGTGGCAGAACGCGGTGACGACGCGCGCGGCCATCAGCACCGCGTAGCCGGGCGCGATCGCGCAGAACAGGTTGCCGGCGATGAACAGCCCGATCAGGCCCATCAGCGCACGCTTGCGCGGCATCTTCGCGGTGACGATCGCGAGGATCGGCGCACCGATCGTCACGCCGAGCGCGTAGCCCGACACGAGCATTCCGGCGGCCGGAATCGACACACCGAGGTCGCGCGCGACATTGGGTAGCAGCCCCATGATCACGAATTCGGTGGTACCGATTCCAAATGCGGCGACGGCAAGGGCGAAAAGAGGCAGGGGCATCGCGGTAGGCTCGGGAAAGGATGCCGCTCGAGCCAGGCGCGGGAGGCGCGGGACGGGCGGTCGGTGAGGCGAACGTCAGCCGCGATTCTACTTCAGTGAAAACCCCTATGCTCGGGGCCAAAACGGGTGTTGCCGGCGTGCGACGGGGTGGTAAGCGGCAAGCTCACAGTGTGGGATTCGCGGGAGCTCCAGGGCCGGGATGATGGCGGCTGCCGGAGGGGATCACGCGATGCGTTCGGACGACCCGTCGCGCATCGCGTCCGGCGTGCGCTTCGTTTCGCTGCCTGCATCCGCTGGCGCCGCAGCCGATCCGGCCCCATCGATCGCCGCCGGATCGTCCCAGCCGTTCTCGAACAGGCATGCTTCGATCGGCATCCGCGCGGCCCAGCGCTCTGCTTCGAGCATCGGCTTCGCATAGAACGCATCGACGTGCCCGACGCACAGCACGGCGATCGGCTTCGCGCCGTCGGGCATCCGCAGCAGCGTGCGCAGCGCATCGACGTCGAACAACGACACCCAGCCCATCCCGAGCCCTTCCGCGCGGGCGGCCAGCCACATGTTCTGGATCGCGCACGCGGCGGAGGCCAGATCCATCTCCGGCAGCGTGCGGCGGCCGAACACGTGGCGTTCGCGGCCGTCGGCGAGCGCGACGACCAGCAACTCGCCGCATTCGCGCACGCCTTCGACCTTCAGCCGCATGAATTCGTCCTGGCGCTCGCCGAGCGCGTCGGCGGTCGCGCGGCGTTCGGCCTCGACCAGCGCGTGGATCGAGGTGCGCAGGGCAGGATCGGTGATGCGGATGAAGCGCCACGGCTGCATGAAACCGACGCTCGGCGCGTGGTGCGCCGCGCGCAGCAGCCGTGCGAGCACGGCCGGATCGACGGGCGCCGGCGTGAAATGGCGCATGTCGCGCCGTTCGAAGATGGCACGGTAGACGGCGGCGATGTCTGAATCGTCGAAACGCATGAGCGGCAAAGGCAGGGAAGGACGTCGGCGCAACGATAGCAGACGGCGCGCGCGAAACGTTACTTCAGCCGAAACAATGCGCCGAATTGTTGACGAGGGCGAGTGCGGTGCGCGGCAGCACGCACGAGCAAACGATTGCGGATGCGCTGCCGGCCATCAAACGGGCGGTTTCTCAGCGGGTTGCGGTCACGACGTTCTGCGGCGCGCCCGCATGCCACGCTTCGATGTTCAGCAGCGTCGTGTGCGCGATCTCGGCCAGCGCCTCGCGCGTGAAGAACGCCTGGTGCGACGTGACGATCACGTTCGGGAACGTCAGCAGGCGCGCGAGCACGTCGTCCTGCAGGGGCAGGTCGGAGTGATCCTCGAAGAACAGCCCGCTCTCCTCCTCGTACACGTCGAGCCCGAGATGGCCGAGCTGGCCGCTCTTGAGCGCGTCGACCAGCGCCTGCGCATCGACGAGGCCGCCACGCCCGGTGTTGATCAGCATCGCGCCGTGCTTCATCCGCGCGAGCGTCCGCTCGTTGATCAGGTGGTGTGTCGACGGCAGCAACGGGCAATGCAGGCTGACGATGTCGGCACGATGCAGCAGCTCGTCGAGCTCGACGTAGCGCGCGCCGAACGCGATCAGCTCGTCGTTGTACGGCGGCACCGAGTGCGCGAGCACGTGCATCCCGAAGCCCATCATGATCTTCGCGAACACGCTGCCGATGATGCCGGTGCCGATCACGCCGACGGTCTTGCCGTGCAGGTCGAAGCCGAGCAGGCCGTTCAGCGAGAAGTCGCCTTCGCGGGTTCGGGCGACCGCGCGCGGCAGGCGGCGATTGAGTGCGAGGATCAGCGCGACCGCGTGCTCGGCGACCGCATGCGGAGAATACGCGGGCACGCGCACGACCGTGATGCCGAGCCGTTCGGCGGCGGCGAGGTCGACATGGTTGAAGCCCGCCGAGCGCAGGGCGATCAGCCGCGTGCCGCCGTCGGCGAGCCGTTCGAGCACGGCCGCGTCGACGGTGTCGTTGACGAACGGGCAGACGACGTCATAGCCGTGCGCGAGAATCGCCGTTTCCGCGTCGAGGTGCGACGGCTGGAAGTGCAGCCGATAGCCGAACTGCCGGTTGGCGGCGGTGAACGAATCGTCGTCGTACTGCCGGCTGCTGAACAGGATCACGCGCACGCTGCACCTCCGATGGCTGACGCGCGCAGTTTACTGCAGGCCCGTGACGATGTCGGAGCGTTCGGGGCCGCGTACCGGCCGCAGGAAGCCGTAATCCGCCTGCTCGCGGGCGGCCGGCGCGCTGAAGTGCTCGAGCGCGTGCTCGACGAAGCTGCGGGTGCGGGCCGGCACGTACTGGCGGTTCGGATAGACGAGCGACAACTGCGTGTCGGGATCGTCGATCCGGTAGCCGGCCATCAGCCGCACGAGCGTGCCGTGGTTGAGCGCATCGGCGACGCACGGCTCGGGCAGCACCGCGATGCCGGCGCCGGCGACGGCCGCCGCCTGGACGAGCGCGAGCTGGTTGACCGTGCAGGCCGGGCGCACCGTGACCGAATGGGCGACGCCGTCGTGGCCGACCAGTTGCCAGGTCGGTGCGTGCTGGTGCGGCGCAAGCGTGACCCAGTCGTGGCCCGGCAGATCGTCCGGCACGCGCGGCTCGCCGCGGCGGTCGAGATAAGCCGGCGCCGCGCACGCGACGAACGGGTTCGGCGCGAGCGCATGGCCGATCAGCGTCGGGTTGCCGTCGAGCCGGGTGCCGGTGACGATGCCGACGTCGTAGCCGGAATCGAGCACGTCGAGCGGCCCTTCGGAGACGGTCAGCTGCACGCGCAGCTCGGGGTAGCGGTGCCGGAAGCTGCTGACGAGCGGCGTCAGCGCCAGCGGCGACAGCAGCCCCGACGCGACGACGCGCAGCGTGCCGGCCGGTTCGCGCACCGCATGCGCGACGGACGATTCGAGGTGGTCGAATTCCTCGAGCAGCGCGCGGCAACCATCGAGGTAGCGCACGCCAGCCTCGGTGAGCGACAGGTTGCGCGTGGTGCGGTGGATCAGCCGTGTGTTCAGGTGGCCCTCGAGCATCGCGATCGAACGCGTGACGAGCGCATTGGACACGCCGAGATGGTGCGCCGCGCGCCGGAAGCTTTGCTGCTCGGCGACGCAGACGAATACACGCATGGTCTGAATCTGGTTCATGGCTTGCGTATTTCTGGCCCGGTTGAATGATTATGGTTGTGATTTTTCGCCGCGCAACGTCGAAAGCGCATCGCGCGGTTCCAGCTCGCTCTCGTATCGAAAAATCGATTTTCGATTCCGTAGACAATTGTTAAATACAGAACCGATATCCGTCAACCTGAGAAAATGGGCGGCTTGCGTAAAATCGAAATCGCGGGTACCGGTTAACGCTGCAACGCAGCAAGAACGCACCGGGCAAAACCGAATCGGTATTGGAGCATGTGTCGATTAGAGAAATATTTATCAAATTAATCAATGTGTTGTGGGCGATGCGGGCGAGCCGGTACACGGCAATTCCGGAGTCGTTCCCCAATACGATCAGGAATGGTGGATGTTTTTTCCACGTTCGGATTTTGTGTATCGAATTCGCTCAGTGATTTGTATCAGGTGGCCGGTGTATTGCGTTCGATCCGCCAATTGGGGTGAACCGCCGGTTTCGTAGAATCGTCTCAATATTGGCGGAGAAAATCGCGCATACGGAACCCGAATGGAACCGTTTCGCAAGCGGGGGCAATCCTTTTTTCAATCCCGAAGATCATGGCGCACGCGGTGCACGGCCGGCTGGCCCGGTTCGATGACCGGGCCACCGTCGCGCTGTCCGGACGCGCGTGCCTCTTGCGCGAGGCGGCGGAACACGGAATGATCGATCAGTTCGCCGCGTGCAACAGGCGCCGCGCCACGGGCCCCGTGCTGCGGGCGTTCGAGCACTTCCTTTCCTCATCCTTTTCCAGCCATGTCCATCGATTACTCGCCGATTCCCTGTCCCGTCGTCGTGCCGCTCGACGCGATCCTGCCCGAAGAACCGCTGCTGATGATGGGGGCCGGCCCGGTTCCGATCCCGGCCGCGGTGGCCAAGGCGAACACGATCGTGATCAACCACCTCGGCGCGACGATGGCGAAGATCATCGAGCAGGTGAAGGAGATGGCGCGCTACGTGTTCCAGACCCGCACGAAGTGGGTGCTCGGTGTCGCGGGCCCCGGCTCGGCCGCGATGGAAATGGCGATCTCGAACCTCGCATGGCGCGGCACGCGCGTGCTGTCGATCCGCAACGGCTTCTTCAGCGCGCGGATGGCCGAGATGGCCGTGCGCGTTGGCGCCGACGTCGCGACGCTCGAAGTGGCCGACCGCGCGGTCGCGAGCCTCGACGAGATCGCCGACGCGATCGCGCGCGAGCGGCCCGAGATCGTCACGATCGTGCAGGGCGAGACGTCGAACACCGTGTGGAACCGCGACCTGCGCGACATCGCGGCGCTCGCGAAGGCGGCCGGCGCGCTGGTCGTCGTCGACGCGGTGTGCACGCTGTCGACGATGCCTCTCGAGATGGATGCGTGGGGCATCGACGCGGTGATCACCGGCGGCCAGAAGGGGCTGTCGTCGATCCCTGGCGTGTCGCTGATCGCGTTCTCCGATGCCGCGTGGGAGCGCATGAAGACGCGCCCCGAGCCGAACGCGCACTGGTGTCTCGACATGGCGCTCGCGGAGAATTTCTGGCACAACGCCGGCTATCACTACACGGCGCCCGTGTCGGGTGTGCTCGCGCTGCACGAGGCGCTGCGGCTCGTCTGCGCCGAGACGCTCGAAAGCCGCTTCGCGCGCCACCTGCGCTGCTCGCTGGCGCTGCAGGCGGGCGTCGAATCGATGGGGCTCAAGCTCTATGCGCCGAAGGACTGCCGGCTCAATTCGGTGGTCGGGATCGAGACGCCGGAGGGGCTCACGCCCGGGATGGTCTGCGGCCATATCTCGAAGCAGTACCAGGTCGAGATCTCGGGCTCGTTCGGGTTGCCGATCGTGCGGATCGGGCAGATGGGCGAGCAGTGCCGCGAACACAACCTGTTCCGCACGCTGCATGCGTTCGGCCGCACGATGGTCGACCTGAAGGTGCCGGTCGACCTGCCGGCCGGCGTCGCGGCGCTCGAACAGGAACTGTCGCGGCGCGGCGCGTAAGCGCGGAACAGTGGAAAGAGGCCGCGCTCAGCGGCCTTGCATCGCGCGCCGATACGTATTCGGGGTCGTGCCGTGCGCGTCGCGAAAGCGATGGCTGAAGTGGCCGGCGTTCGCGTAGCCGCAGTCGGCCGCGATCTGCGCGAGCGGCAGCGCCGTCGTGCGCAGCAGCTCGCGGGCCCGGGCAAGCCGTTGCTCGGCCACCCACGCGTGCGGCGCGCGGCCGAACGACAGCCGGAACATCCGCGAGAAATGGTATTCGGACAGCGCGGCGACCTCGGCAAGTTCGCCGAGCGTCAGCGGCTGCGTGAGATACGTGTCGATGTAGTCGCGCACGCGGCGGCGTACGGCCGGCGCCAGCCCGCCGCGGAACGACGTGTCGGTGCGCGTCGTGCTCTGCCCGCGCAGCAGCAGGCTCAGCACTTCGTGCGCGGTCTCGTTCACGCGCAGCCGCTCGTCGGCATCGTCCCAGCCATCCAGCGCGAGCGAACGCAGCAGCGCCGCGACGCGTGCATCCTCGAAATAGGTGCGATCGGCGAGCTTTAGCTCGCGCGGCTCACGGTCGAGTTCGCGGATCGCCCGCTGCGTGAAGTGCTCGGGCAGGAAATAGAGGTGGATGAAATGCATTTCGCCGCGCACCCACCAGCGTGATTCATGGTCGCCCGGCAACGCGCACAGCAGGCTCGGCGCGCCGTAGCGCGGCACGCGCTGGCGCTCGGTCCGGTAGCCGCCGTCGAGGTAGCACGACAGCGTGTGGTGGCCGGGTTGCTCGTAGACCGTCTCGCTTTCGTCGGTGATCCGTGTCCATTCGGCGATCGCGAGGTGATCGCCGAGCCACGCGAAGCGCTCGAGCGTCGCGTTCGCGTCGGCGAGCGTGCGGCAGACCGACTGCAGGCCGAACGGCAGGTCGCCGCCGGCCAGGGCGGCGGCGCGGTCGACGGGCGGGGCGCAGAGGGAGAGACTCATGATGCGCCGAGTATAAGCGGGTGCGCGGCGCTGCGCGCGGCGCGCCGAAAAAGACCGCAATTCCGGACAATCGGCGCGCGCGGTGCGACGGCATAGTCGGGATCCCGATTCACCCGATTTTCCGGAATGCCGCCATGAACCTGTCGCTTTATTTCGTCACCGTGCTGATCTGGGGTACCACCTGGATCGCGATCAAGTGGCAGCTCGGCTCGGTGCCGCCGCCCGTATCGATCGCGTGGCGCTTCTGGCTCGCGGCCGCCGTGCTGTTCGCGCTGCTGCGCGTGATGCGCCGCCCGGTGCGCCCGCCGCGCGAGGCGTGGCGCTTTCTCGTCGCGCAGGGCTTCGCGCTGTTCTGCCTGAACTTCCTGTGCTTCTACTACGCGGAGCAGGTCGTGCCGAGCGGCCTCGTCGCGGTGATCTTCTCGACCGCGCCGCTGTTGAACTCGATCAACGGCCGGCTGTTCATGGGCCGCCCGCTGCGGCCGTCGGCGATCGCCGGCGCGCTGCTCGGCCTGACGGGCATCGCATGCCTGTTCTGGCAGCAGATGGCCGGCCATCTCGACGACCATGCGACGTGGACGGGGCTCGCGATCGCGTTCGCCGGCACGATGTGCTTCTCGGCGGGCAACCTGTTGTCGAGCCGGATGCAGTCGATGGGGCTGCATCCGCTCGTGACCAACGGCTGGGCGATGCTGATCGGCGCGGCGATCCTGACCGTCGGCAGCGCGGCGGCCGGGATGCCGTTCACGCTCGACACGAGCCCGCGCTATCTCGGCGCGCTGGCGTATCTCGCCGTGCCGGGCTCGGTGATCGGCTTCACCGCGTACCTGACGCTCGTCGGCCGGATCGGGCCGGAGCGCGCGGCGTACTGCACGGTGCTGTTTCCGATCGTCGCGCTGGCCGTGTCGACGGTGTTCGAGGGCTACCAGTGGTCGCCGCTGGCGGTGCTCGGGCTGCTGCTCGTGGTGGCCGGCAATCTCGTCGCGTTCGACCTCACGCGGAGGCTGTTTCTGCGTACGGCTTGACGAATTCCGCGGCAGCGCGAGCGCACGCTCGAAGGAACCGGTACTTGAGGTAATTCGGTTGACGTAGTTGACTTGGTTTCGATTCGGGGCTACGCTCGATTACTTCGGTAGTGACGGGAGTCGAGCATGGTCACGCAAGCTCATACGCTGGAAGGGACGGCTGCAGTCCTTGATGTCGAGACGGAGGAAGCGTTGCGCAGCGCTGTTGGCGCGGCGACCATGCTCGGCCCCGATCGCGCACGCGCGCTGCTCAGGCTGTCCGACGAGCAATTGGGGCACCTGTTCAAGGTCGGCATCGCGCAGGTCATCGATCTGGCCGGCACGATTACGTTCGGCATCGCCGCCGCGGCGACGCGCGACAGGAAGCCCGCTGGCGGGAAGAAGCGGGGGGGCGGCGGCGTCACCGCCGATCTGGAGCGGCACGTGCAGGCGGAGCGGCGCATGCTGGTCACCGACGGCAAGCTGCTGCCGGCCGCGCAGACATGGGCCGGCCTCGGCATGACGCGGCAGGCGCTCAGCAAGGCTGTGGCGTCCGGGCGGATCTTCGCGGTCGATGTCGGCGCTGCCCAGTACTATCCGGCCTTCTATCTGACGGGAGACATCGATCGCAAGACGTTGGGCAGGGTGACCCAATGTCTCGGCAGTTTGCCGGGATGGAGCAAATGGCAGTTCTTCACCACGCCGAAGGCATCCCTGGGCAACGTTACGCCGCTCGTCGCGCTGTCACGCGGGAAGGTGGACGAAGTCGAGCGCGCCGCCATGGCGTTCGCCGAGCGCTAGGAGGGACGTTTGCTGACGGCGCCGGGGGAACATTTTGCGAGCGCGACACTGACGACTCGCGACGTTGCACCGACGCAGCTGGTACGCATCTCGCGATATGCGACCGGAGAACCCTACTTCGGGAGATCGGGCGGTAATCGCTTCGACGATCCGCGCAAGCGGCGGCGGTACGGCACCAGCTATTTCGGTTTCGATCTGCATTGCGCATTCGCCGAGACGGTGCTGCATGACGAAGTCGCCGATCTGGCGTTGGGCGGTTTTCCGCTCGTGACGACCGAACTCGATCGCTACGTGCTTTCATTTGACGGTGCGCCGCTGACCGTGGCCGCCCTGCACGGCTTGCCGCTGAAAAACCTCGGTGGCGACGGCGCGTTGTCGACCACCATGCCATACGACGTTCCGCAACGGTGGTCGCTTGCCGTCTACCGGCATCCTCGTAGCGTCGACGGATTTTTATACATGTCACGTCATCTCAACACGTCGGAAGCGCTCGTGCTCTTCGATCGTGCCGGACCCAAGCTCTCGCTCGGGAACGCCGTTCCGTTCCGGCGCCATCCCGATGCGTTGCGCATACTGCGGGACTTCAACGTGCTGCTGCGTTGAGCAGCGTTGCGTGCGTCAACGAGCGTCAAGCTCCATGCCTTGCGGCATCACGCCGTCGCGCCGCTCCCCGCCATGCGCGCCTGCCGCTGGTACAGCACCATCGACAGCGCGACGCCCGCGGCGGCGGCCACCGCCGCGAACAGGAACACCTGCGGATAGCCGAACGCACCCGCGACATAGCCGGCCAGCGGGCCGGTGATGCCGAGCGACAGATCGAGGAACACCGAGTACGCGGACAGCGCCGCGCCGCGGCTCGCGGGCGGCACGAGCGCGACGGCCTCGACGCCGAGCGCCGGGAAAATCAGCGCGAAGCCGAAGCCCGTGAGCGCCGCGCCGACGAGCGCGACGTGCGGCACCGGCGCGAGCCACAGCAGCAAAAGGCCCGCGGATTCGAACGCGAACGACACGATCGCGACGCGGAAGCCGCCGTAGGTCTTGATCGTGTTCGCGAACAGCAGGCGCGCGCCGATGAACAGCGTGCCGAATACCGTCAGCGACAGCGCGGCGTTCGGCCAGTGGCGCGCCGCGTAGTACAGCGTGACGAAGGTGGCGATCGAGCCGAAGCCGGCCGAACCGAGCGCGAGGCCGAGGCCGTGCGGCAGCACGCGCGTGAACACGCTCGCATACGACATCCGTTCGCCGTGCACCAGCGGCACCGGCGCGATCAGGCGGGCGAGGTAGAAGCCGAGCGCGGCCAGCGCGATCACGATCACGCCGATCAGCGCCGGATTCAGCGTATGCGCGATCGCGACGCCGACCGGCGCGCCGAGCGCGAGTGCGCCGTAGGTCGCGATGCCGTTCCACGAGATCACCTTCGCGTTGTGCGCGACGCCGACCCGGCCGATGCCCCACAGGATCGCGCCGGTGCCGCACAGGCTTTCGCCGACGCCGAGCACGAGCCGGCTCGTCACCAGCAGCACGAGGCTCGCGACCGGCCAGTGCGCGAGCAGCAGCGCGACGAGCAGCAGCACGCCCGACACGCCGCAGCCGACCAGCCCGCGCAGCACGGTCTGCTTCGGCCCGAGCGTATCGGCGAGGCGCCCGGCGAGCGGCCGCGATGCGAGCGTCGCGAAGTACTGGACGCTGATCGCGCCGCCCGCGACGATCGCGGAAAAGCCGAGGTCGTCGTGGACGAAGCCCGGCAGCACCGCGAGCGGCAGGCCGATGGTCAGATAGCAGATGAACGTGAAGCAGACGACGGACACGATTTGCAGCGTGACCGCGAACCCGCTGCGCGGCGGTGTGGCGGAATCGGAGGACATGGGGTCGGAACGAATGGCGAAACGAACGGAAAACGGCGGAAAAGGGAATCGGGATTTTCCCATGGAACCGGTTTTCCCGCAGGTACCATTTAGTTAATCGAGCCCCGTTCTGGCGGACCACGGACGGTCGCGGGCGACCGGGACGTGCCCGAGCGCACCGTGCGGCAAGGGTGTCGGCCGGCCGGGCCCGCATATCGCGGCAGTTATATGAGCCGCATGCGTGATGGGCTATGGGTTGCGGAATTTGACGGTGATAGCGTGCAAACTGTCAGAAAAACGTCGGTCGAGCGCTTCGCGCAGGCCGCCTTGCCCCCCATTTGAAGAAACACCGAGACATGAGTGAGCCGATCCGCTTCTACCATCGTCACGCGATCCGCGAAGTCAGCGGCGCGGACGTGACCCGCACCGTGCTGCAATACCTGCGCGAGGACGCGCATTGCACCGGCACCAAGGAAGGCTGCGCGGAAGGCGACTGCGGCGCGTGCACGGTCGTCGTCGGCGAGCTGACCGATGCCGGCGCGGTCGAGTTCAAGGCCGTCAACGCGTGCATCCAGTTCCTGCCGACGCTCGACGGCAAGGCGCTGCTGACGGTCGAGGACTTGCGCCAGCCGGACGGCACGCTGCATCCGGTACAGCAGGCGATGGTCGATTGCCACGGTTCGCAATGCGGGTTCTGCACGCCCGGCTTCGTGATGTCGATGTGGGCGCTGTACGAGAAGCACGGCCACGAAGGCTGCGGCAGTGCCTGCGCGAAGGCGAAGGACGTGCCGACGCGCACCGAGATCGCCGATGCGCTGACCGGCAACCTGTGTCGCTGCACCGGCTATCGCCCGATCGTCGATGCGGCGGTGCGGATGTTTGATGCAACCGGCGAAGGTGCGCCGGCGCCGGCCGCGCCGGTCGACACGGCCGCGCTCGCCCGCACGCTTGCATCGCTCAAGCGCGACGACACGTTCGACTACACGACGATCGACGGCGCGCGCTTCGCGGCGCCCCGCACGCTCGACGCATTGGCCGCGCTGAAGGTCGAGCGCCCCGACGCGCGCATTCTCGCCGGCAGCACCGACATCGGCCTGTGGGTCACCAAGCAGATGCGCCGCCTCGACGACCTGATCTACGTCGGCCAGATCGCCGAACTGCAGCAGGTCGTGCACGGCGACGACTGGATCGGGATCGGCGCGGGCGTGACGGTCGAGAAGGCCTATGCGGCGCTGGCCGGCACGTATCCGGAACTGACCGAGATGTGGAAGCGCTTTGCGTCGCTGCCGATCCGCAACGCGGGCACGCTCGGCGGCAACGTCGCGAACGGCTCGCCGATCGGCGATTCGATGCCGGGCCTGATCGCGCTCGGCGCGCGCGTGGTGCTGCGCGGCGGCGACACGGTGCGCGAGCTGCCGCTCGAGGCGCTCTATACGGGCTACCAGCAGAAGGACATGGCGCCGCACGAATTCGTCGTCGGCCTGAAGGTGCCGACCCGCACCGGCGCGCGCGACAAGCTGCAATTCCGCACGTACAAGCTGTCGAAGCGCTTCGACTCGGACATCTCGGCCGTGTGCGCGGCGTTCGCGTTCATTGCGGACGGCGACACGATCCGCGAGCCGCGCATCGCGTTCGGCGGGATGGCCGCGACGCCGAAGCGCGCGGCCAATACCGAAGCCGTGCTCGACGGCGCGCAGTGGCACGAAGCCACCGCGCAGGCCGCGATGCAGGCGCTCGAGCGCGACTACCAGCCGTTGTCCGACATGCGCGCGACGAGCACGTATCGGCTCGAGACCGCGAAGAACCTGATGTATCGATTCTGGCTGGAGACGCGTCCGCACGACCCGCTGCCGCCGCAAGCCTTGAACGTGCGCGAAGTGGCCGCCGAAGTCGCCGCTGAAGCGGCCAACGACGCGGCGCGCGTCTGACGAGGGAGAACACCGAACATGAACCAGCAAGCAGAACCGTTCCTGAGCACCCTCGATCCGCAGGCCGACGCCGCGCAGGTGCACGTGTCGCGTGCCCACGAATCCGCCCACCTGCACGTGAGCGGGCGCGCCACCTACACCGACGACATTCCGCTCGTCGCCGGCACGCTGCACGCGGCGCTCGGGTTGTCGGCGAAGCCGCACGCGAGGATCGTGTCGATGAACTTCGACGCGGTGCGCGCGACGCCGGGCGTGGTCGCCGTGTTCACGGCCGACGACATCCCGGGCGTCAATGATTGCGGCCCGATCATCCACGACGATCCGGTGCTCGCGAAGGGCGTCGTGCAGTTCGTCGGCCAGCCGATGTTCATCGTCGTCGCGACGTCGCATGAAACCGCGCGGCTCGCCGCGCGCCGCGCGCAGGTCGACTACGAGGAGCTGCCCGCGATCCTGACCGCGCAGGAAGCGCGCAAGGCCGAAACCTACGTGATCCCGCCGCTGAAGCTCGCACGCGGCGATGCCGCCGCGCGGCTCGCCGTCGCGCCGCACCGCGAGTCCGGTGAGATGCTGCTCGGCGGGCAGGAGCAGTTCTACCTCGAAGGGCAGATCGCGTACGCGGTGCCGAAGGACGACGACGGGATGCACGTGTACTGCTCGACGCAGCACCCGAGCGAGATGCAGCACCTCGTCGCGCACGTGCTCGGCGTCGCGTCGCACAACGTGCTGGTCGAATGCCGCCGGATGGGCGGCGGCTTCGGGGGCAAGGAGTCGCAGTCGGGCCTGTTCGCATGCTGCGCGGCGCTTGCCGCGTGGAAGCTGCTGTGCCCGGTGAAGCTGCGTCCGGACCGCGACGACGACATGATGATCACCGGCAAGCGGCACGACTTCCATTACCGCTTCGACGTCGGCTACGACGACGACGGCCGCATCGACGGCGTCGCGCTCGACATGACGTCGCGCTGCGGCTTCTCGGCCGACCTGTCCGGTCCGGTGATGACGCGCGCGGTGTGCCACTTCGACAACGCGTACTGGCTCGGCGACGTCGACATCGCCGGCTACTGCGGCAAGACCAACACGCAGTCGAATACCGCGTTCCGCGGCTTCGGCGGCCCGCAGGGCGCGTTCGCGATCGAATACATCCTCGACGACATCGCGCGTTCGCTCGGCCGCGATCCGCTCGACGTCCGCTACGCGAACCTGTACGGCAAGACCGAACGCAACGTGACACCGTACGGGCAGACGATCGAGGACAACGTACTGCAGGAGCTGCTCGGCGAACTCGAGACGACGAGCGACTACCGTGCGCGGCGCGCCGGCGTGCGCGCCTTCAACGCACGCAACACGGTGTTGAAGAAGGGCATCGCGCTCACGCCGGTGAAGTTCGGCATCGCGTTCAACGTCACGCACTTCAACCAGGCCGGCGCGCTGGTGCACATCTACACCGACGGCTCGGTGCTCGTGAACCACGGCGGCACGGAGATGGGGCAGGGGCTCAACACGAAGGTCGCGCAGGTGGTCGCGCACGAGCTCGGCATTCGCTTCGGCCGGATCCGCGTGACGGCGACCGACACGAGCAAGGTCGCGAACACGTCCGCGACGGCGGCGTCGACGGGCTCGGACCTGAACGGCAAGGCCGCGCAGGATGCGGCGCGCCAGTTGCGCGAGCGACTTGCGGTGTTCGCGGCGAAGCAGTTCGGCGACGGCAAGGTCGATGCGGCCGACGTGAAGTTCGGCAACGACGTCGTGTGGGTCGGCGGCGCGAGCGTGCCGTTCGGCGAGGTGGTCGCGAAGGCGTATCTCGCACGCGTGCAGCTGTGGTCCGACGGTTTCTACGCGACGCCGAAGCTGCATTGGGATCAATCGAAGCTGCAGGGCCGGCCGTTCTACTACTACTCGTACGGCGCGGCCGTGTCGGAAGTCGTGATCGACACGCTGACCGGCGAGATGCGCACGCTGCGCGTCGATGCGTTGCACGACGTGGGCGCATCGCTGAACCCGGCGCTCGACATCGGGCAGGTCGAAGGTGCGTTCATCCAGGGGATGGGCTGGCTGACGACCGAGGAGCTGTGGTGGAACGCGGGCGGCAAGCTGATGACGCACGCGCCGTCCACGTACAAGATCCCGACGGTGAACGACACGCCGCCAGAGTTCAACGTGCGGCTGTTCCAGAACCGCAACGTCGAGGACAGCATCCACCGCTCGAAGGCGGTCGGCGAGCCGCCGCTGCTGCTGCCGTTCTCGGTGTTCTTCGCGGTGCGCGACGCCGTGGCCGCGGTCGGCGACTACCAGGTGAACCCGCCGCTCGATGCGCCGGCCACCGGCGAGTCGATCCTGCGCGCGATCGGCGCGGTACGGGCGGCGAGCGCCGCGCGGGCAGGCTGAGATGAACCGCCTCTTCACGCTCGCTTCGTGCGCCGGTCCCGACGAGGCGGGCAGTCTCGTCGGGACGGCCCGGCGGAGGCCGACATGAACGGGCCCGCTCGTCCACCGCATCCCGCATCCCACGCGCTGGCCGCCGGCTGCGACGGCGCGTGCGGCAGCGCGCCGTCGTCGATGCAGCCGTTCGCGCAAGGCACCGGCCAGCGCAACCGCGCAACCGGCGCACCGCCGCCGATGCACATCGTGCTGTTCGGCGCGGGGCACGTCGGTCACGCGCTCGTCACGCTGCTCGGCGCGCTGCCGTGCGTCGTTCAGTGGGTCGACACGCGCGACGAGCTGTTCCCGGACGAATGTCCGCCGAACGTGCAGCCGGAGCCAACCGACACGCCGGAGGCCGTCGTCGACGCGGCGCCGCCCGGTGCGTACTTCCTCGTGATGACGCACAACCACGCGCTCGACTTCTCGCTCGCCGCGCAGATCATGCGGCGGCACGACTACGCGTACTTCGGGATGATCGGCTCGCGTACCAAGCGCGTGAAGTTCGAACGCAGGCTCGCCGCGCGCGGCGTCGATCCGGCGCGGCTCGTGGAGATGGTGTGCCCGATCGGCGTCGCGGGCATCGTCGACAAGGCGCCGGGCGCGATCGCGGTGGCCGTCTGCGCGGAACTGCTGCAGGCCCGCTCGGGCATGCCGGTGGCCGATGCGAAGGCGGCCGCGGCCGGCCGCGCACGCGACGACGTGTCCTGCGCGCGGTAAAGCTGCGATAAAGCCGCGATAAAGCCGCGGTAAAACGGCGATGCCGCGCGGCCGGCGCAGGGCCGCGCGTTTTTGCATACACTGCACGACCATGCGCGGCAGCGGGCCGCGCTTCATCTCACCGTGCACGCACCCATGTCCGATCACTCCGTCTATCTCGACGCGCTCGATGCGAGCCTCGTCGCCATCGAGCGCTGGCTGTCCGGCGCCGATACCGCGCCCGCGGCGCTCGATGCGCTGCTCGCGGCGTTTTCCGCCGACTTCACGATGATCCTGACCGACGGCCGCGTGGTCGACCATGACGGCATGCGCGCGCTGTTCGCGAAGCTGGCCGGCGCGAAGCCGGGGCTGCGCGTCACGCTGTCGGAGATCCGCGTGCTCGCGGCCGACGCATCGCATGCGGTGCTCACCTATCTCGAAGCGCAGCACGCGGCGGCGGGCGAGCTGCCCGCGCGCCGTGCGACCGCCGTGTTCACGCGTGATGCGGCGGGGGTCGTGCGCTGGACCCATCTGCAGGAAACCTTCTGCACGGCCTGAGCGGCTGCGCTGCCTGCACCGTCGCGCTGCCTGACTCGTCGCGCTGCCTGACTCGTCGCGCTGCGCCTGGGCCGCGCGTCAGCGCTTGCGCGTGCGGGCGACCGTCAGCTCGTCGGACACGCTCTGCATCAGCGCGCACAGCCACGCGATGTCGGTCGGCCGATCGGGTTGCGGATGCGTGAGCAGGTAGCTCTTGATGCGCGGGAACGGCACGGGCGGCGTGACGACGACGAGCGGCAGCAGTTGCGCATAGTGCGTCGCGAAGCGGCGCGTCGTCGTGAAGATCAGGTCCGACTGCAGCAGCACCTGCGGCACGATCCCGAAGTACGGCAGCGTCGTCACGATACGCCGCGTGAGGCGCGCGCGTGCCAGGCCGATCTCGATCGCGTTGCGCTTGTCGCCGGTGTACGGCGTCGGTGCGACGTGCGCGGCCGATGCATAGGCTTCGCGCGTGAGCGGCGCGCGGGCAAGCGGATGCGCGTCCCGCATCAGGCACACGATCGTGTCGGAGAACAGGTCCTGGCGCGCGAACTGCGGGTCGGGCTTCGGCCAGTTGCCGATCACGAGATCGAGCGCGCCCGATTCGAGCGCGCCCGCGTGGTCGAGCGCGGGATTGAGCGAATCGATTTCCAGATGGGCATGCGGCGCCGCGTCGCGAAAGCGCTCGATCAGCGTCGGCATGAAGAAGTCATTCAGGTAGTCGGGCGCGGCGACGCGGAACGTGCGCCGCGCGGACGACGGATCGAAGTCGCCGTGCGGCGTCGCGATGAAATCGACCTCGCGCAGCGCACGCGACGCGGCTTCGAGCAGCGACGCGCCGTATTCGGTCGGCACCATGCCCGATTTGCCGCGCACGAGGATCGGGTCGTTCAGCGTCTCGCGCAGCTTGCGCAGCGCGGTGCTGATCGCGGGCTGGGTCTGGTTCAGCCGCAGCGCGGCCTGCGTGACGCTGCGCTCGAGCAGCAGCGTGCGCAGCACGCGCACGAGCCAGATGTCGAGCGAGGCGGTACGGTCGTCTTCCATGGGGGCGGGTGATTCGGGGGACGCGTAACCTTACCGCAGCCGCACGTTGTCGTGCGTGATACCGGCCATCACGCACGCCATCACGCACGGCCCTTCGGCAGCGTGCTGATCCGCTTGACCTCGCGCGATTCGAGCCAGTTCGGCGTGCGCGCGCAGTACAGCACCATCGGCAGTGCGTCCTCACCCCAGAACAGTTGCTGGTTCATCCAGAACGTCGGCACGCCGAACACACCGAGCGCGATTGCGTCGGTCGTGTTGCGGGTCAGTTGCGCGGCGGTTTCCTCGAATTCGATCAGCTCGTCGCCATGACTCACGCCGACGCGTTCGCACAGCGCGGCGAAGCCTTCCGGTGTCGACGGATCGTTGCCTTCGCGCCAGATGAACCGGAACATTTCCAGCACCGTCGCGATATCGGCGCGCAGCGCGATCGCGAGGCGCAGCACCTTGTCGGAATCGAACGGGTGCGCGGGCGGCATCTTGAAACGGATGCCGAGCTGCTCCGCGCGAAACAGCGCGTGACGGTACGTGAACACGCGCTTGGCCGGCACGTCGGCGGTCGCGCGCTGGCCCCAGTGGCGCTGCAGGTCGCTTAGCGACACGGCCACGGGTTCGAACGGCACGTCCGGCCATTTGTCGTGCTGCTCCAGCAGCAGATACGAGAACGGCGACACGAAGTCGAAGAACCAGGCGGGTTGGGCGGTATCGAGGCCGGTTGTCATGTCGTTCTCCAGAAGGTGGGGCGTGCGGCGCCTGGCGGCGGCCTCCATGTTACGCGGCGGCGCGCGCATGCAGCAATGATCGCGGATCGTTCGCTCACGCGGAACCGGGAGTCGCCCGGGGGGCGTCGCCAGCCGGCGGCGGCGCGGCTTCCGCGGGTGCCGGCGGGCTGCCGGCGCCGGGCGGGCCCGCCGGCGCATCCTGGTCGTGCGCGGTGAGCCGTTCGCGCACGAAGCCGATGTGCTCGCGCAGCACGTAGAACTGTCCGGCGTACGCGAGCGGCATCTTCATCCGGTTCACGGCTTCCTCGATGTCGTCGAGCTGGTCGAGCAACTGCACGCGCTCCTCGGCCGTATGTTCGCCGAGTGCGCTGCGTTCGAGCGCGATCAGCGCGCCGTACCAGCGGTAGATGCGCGAGCGTACGCGCCAGCCGTACAGCGACGGCACGAGCCGCAGCCCGGGAATCAGCACGACGATCAGCGGTACCAGCACGACCAGCAGCCGGTCGACCAGGCTCGCGACCCAGAACGGCAGCCGCCGGTACAGGAAGGTCTTGCCCGACTTGTAATAGCGCGACGCGTCGTCGGACAGCGGGAAGCCGCGCGTGACCGGCGACGGGAATTCGCCCGCGTGCTGCAGGATCGTCGCGTGGCCGTGCACTTCGCGCGCGGCCTCGATCAGCAGGTCGGACAGCGCGGGGTGCAGCGAGTCGCGCGCGACGAGTTCGATCGTCGGCGCGACCGTGTGGATATCGGCGGGCGGCAGGTTGCGGCCGAGATCGTAGACGCCCATCGGCAGCGTGATCGCGGTCAGGTAGGGAAAGCGCCGCGCGTACGCCTCGGCCTGCGTGAACGAATACACGTGCACGCCCGGCGCGCGGAACAGCTTCGCCATCACCGGGATCTGCGTCGAATCGCCGGACAGGAAGGCCGCGTCGATCTTGCCGTCGAGCAGCGCGGTCGCCGCGTCCTCGCCGGCGGTCGGCAGGAGCGCGGTCGGGCCGCCCGGCACGATGCCGTTCATCTTCAGCAGCGCGAGGCTCAGTTCGCGCGCGCCGCTGCCTTCCGCACCGAGCGCGAGCCGCTTGCCCTTGAAGTCGGACAGGCGCGCGACGACCGGGCCGCGGTACATGATCGCGAGCGGCACGTAGCCGATGCTGCCGAGCGACACGAGATGCTCGTCACGCTCCTTCGGGCCGATGCCGCTCTGCACGAATCCGACGTCGACCGGTGCGTTCGGATTCGACAGCCGCGCGAGGTTCTGCGCGGAACCTTCGGACGATTGAACGTCGAGCGTGACGCCGTTTTTAGCGAGAATCGTCTTGTACTTCTGCGCGGCGTTCCAGTACGTGCTGCCGGGCGGCCCGGACGAGATCACGAGCGTGGACGGCGGCGCCGGCTGGATCAGCTTGACCGCGAGCCAGACGGCCGCGCCGGCGAGCAGCACGGTCGGGCCGATCGACAGCGCGAGGTCGCGCCACGAGACGGCGACGAAGCGGGCGAGGATGCGGCGCGGCGGGCGAGGGCGGGCAGGCTTCATGGGATTGGCGGATGACGCTGGCGTGACGCATCGGTGACGGTCGTCGCGGGACGAGGTGGAGTCTCGCGGCGATGGTACCCGGTTTCCCCGCGCCTGCGCGAGTCGGGGCGGTATTGCACCGCGGCACCGGGACGGCGGCGGGCACTCCCGCGTCAAAAGCTTTGCGCTTCGGCGGGCGCTGGATTACATTGTGCGACGCAGCCGCGCCCGATTCGCGCGCGACCCGGCACGTCATGAGACCGGGCGCGTCCGGCCGGCGGCTGTCCGGCCCGGCCGGCCCGCTTTCGCGTGCGCCGGCCGCCGGCCCGTGACGCCTCTCTCGTATCGCCGTGGAAAACACCGGCTGTCCCGCCCGTTCGCGCGCGGGCCGGCTGTTTTTGGGGGTATTCGGCCGTACTGTGCACGGCCGTTCCGGAGTGATAAGGAGATAGCATGAAGTCGATCGTGTTGAGAGCGTTGGGTGTCGCCGCCGTGGCGGCCTGTCTGTCGGGCAGCGTGTATGCGCAGTCGAGCGACGCAGCGGCTGCGGAAGCGCCGGCGGCGGCGAGCAGCGCGCCGAAGGCCGCCGCGAAAACCGCGAAGAAGGCGAACCGCAAGCTCGGCTACGCGGTGCGCAAGGCCATTACGAAGGCAGGCGGCATCGACGTGGCGAACATCGTCGTGCGTTCGAAGGGCGGCGCGATCTCGCTGGAGGGCACGGTGCCCGACCAGGCACAGATCGACAAGGCGGAAGAGGCGGCGAAGAGCGTGAAGGGCGTGACGTCGGTCACGAACAAGCTGACGGTTCAGCAGCAGTAACGCCGGGCGGCGGCGCGCGAGCGCCGCGTGCGCCCGTTTCAGGCGGGCCCCGGCATGCCGGGGCCCGTTTGCGCTTCAGAGGCCGAACGCCGCGCGCGACGCGGCAGCGGACCGATAACGATATCGAGGGGGCGGCGATGACGAAACTCGGGTGGGGCAGGCGGGTGGTGTGTGGGGCGGCGCTGGCCGCGGTCGCGATGCTCGGCGCCTGCAACGGCGACGAGTCGGCCGAGCGCAACCGGTTGCCCGGCTTCGTGTCCGGCAGCGTGCGCACGACGGCCTATGACGGCGCGAGCGACGACCTGCTGACGGCCGGCCTCGGCAAGACCGGCCTCGCGGCGGCGACTGCGCCCGGGTTCGCGAACCCGTCGCGGCCGACCAGCGCCGAATTGCGCCGTCTCGCCATCTGGTCGAATTACCGCGCGCTCGTCGACATGAGCGCGAACGGCGGCTACGGCCGCTTCTGGGGGCCGAACGTCGACCTCGACGGCAACGATACGCTCGGCGAAGGCAAGATCCCCGGCACCGAATATCTCGCGTACTCCGATGACGGCAGCGGCACCAAGAACGTGACGCTGCTCGTGCAGGTGCCCGCGAGCTTCAACCCCGCGCAACCGTGCATCGTCACGGCGACGTCGTCCGGCTCGCGCGGCGTGTACGGCGCGATTTCCGCGGCCGGCGAGTGGGCGCTCAAGCGCGGCTGCGCGGTGGCCTACAACGACAAGGGCGGCGGCAACGGCGCGCACGAGCTCGGTTCCGACACCGTCACGCTGATCGACGGCACGCTCGCCAACGCGGTGCTGGCCGGCACCGCGAGCCTGTTCACCGCGAACGTGACGAGCGGCGATCTCGCCGCATTCAACAGCCGCTTCCCGAACCGTTATGCGTTCAAGCATGCACATTCGCAGCAGAACCCCGAGCAGGACTGGGGGCGCGTGACGCTGCAGTCGGTCGAATTCGCGTACTGGGCGCTCAACGAGCAGTTCGGACCGCTGATCGACGGCGCCCGTCACGGCGTGCGCTATCGCGCGGGCGACATCACGACGATCGCCGCGTCGGTCAGCAACGGCGGCGGCGCGTCGCTCGCGGCGGCCGAACAGGACAATCGGGGCTGGATTACCGCGGTCGTGGTCGGCGAGCCGCAGATCAACGTGCGGATGGCGCCGAATGCGGTGGTCCGCGCGGGCGGCCAGCCGGTGCCGTCGTTCGGCCGGCCGCTGGCCGATTACGCGACGCTCGCGAACCTGCTGGAACCGTGCGCGGCCGCGTCGGCGTCGCTCGCCGGCGCGCCGTACCTGAGCGCGCTGCCGGCCACGACCACGCAGTCGATCCGCACGCAGCGCTGCGCGACGCTCGCCGCGGCCGGGCTGGTGGCGGGCGCCGACACGCAGAGCCAGGCGGCCGACGCGCTCGCGCAACTTCACGCGGCCGGCTATCTGTCCGATTCCGACCTGCTGCAGGCGCCGATGTGGGATTCGCAGGCGATTCCAGCGATCGCGGTCACCTATGCGAACGCATACACGCGCTCTCGCGTCACCGACAACCTGTGCAACTTCAGCTTCGCGACGACGAGCCCGGCGACGGGCGTGGTCGCGGCGCCCGCCGCGTCGCCGATGCCGAGCGTGTTCGGCGTCGGCAACGGCGTGCCGCCGACCGCCGGCATCAATCTGGTGTTCAACGACGGCGCGGGCACCGACCACCGGCTTGCGACGCCCGATGCAAGCTTCGCGGGCGCGCTGTGCCTGCGCCAGCTGTGGACCAACGGGATGCTCGGGATGCCCGCGAACGTCGACGCGGTGCGCGTGAACGCGAACCTGCACGGCAAGCCGGCGATCATCGTGCAGGGCCGCAGCGATGCGCTCGTACCGGTGAACCATGCGTCGCGCGCGTACGTCGCGCAGAACGGCATCAGCGAAGCCGGGCGCAGCCAACTGGTGTTCTACGAAGTGACGAACGGCCAGCACTTCGACGCGTTCCTGTCGGTGCCGGGCTTCGACACCCGCTTCGTGCCGGTTCACTACTACAACGTGCAGGCGCTGAACCTGATGTGGCGGCATCTGAAGAACGGCGCGCCGCTGCCGCCGTCGCAGGTGATCCGCACGGTGCCGCGCGGCGGCACGCCGGGCGCCGCGCCCGCGCTGACGAGCGCGAACCTGCCGCCGATCTCGACCGCGCCGGGCGCGAACGCGATTTCCGTCGGCGTCGGCACGATCGACGTGCCGCTCTGACGGCGCCCGCCACGCGTTTTCCAGCAAGCCGGACCGTCGTCCGGCTTTTTTATTGACGTCGCCTGGAATCGGTCCCGTACGGCCTTTTATCCGAATGGCGAGCGCTGTAACAAATTATTACTTTACGGCGATAAATCCGGAACCTAATATGCGCCGGTATTTTCACATAATTTAATAAATTCCAGACACGAGAATATTCCTTTCCGTTTAGTTAATCGATCCTTTCGATTTTATTCAATCGGCTCGAATCCCGGCTGATCGCCGTTTCGCGATTAATCGGTATCTCGCCGAGGGGGATCGTTCGTCTATTCGAAGTGAAGACGCTTTGCCGGGCGGGCTTTGCACGGCGTTCTTTTGTCGGTCTTTTTTGTTGCACCTGCAAATTCGCGGAATGAATCCGTATTGCAGCGAATCATTGAATTGTCGTTGGCAATGGAATTGATTCCATTGTGCGGTTGCAAAAAACATGGGTGGGGTAAATCGTGCCGATCGGTATTCGCCGATCCGGTAAAAAACTCGGAGTGCGTCGCATAACGAATGCATTCCCGGTGCGGAGCGCCGGCGCAAATAATCCTTTGGGGCCGGCGGTATTTATCGTTCTGTTCGAGAGGCAATAATGACGACACGGAAGTCCTTGAAAGACGGTTTCGCGCTATTCGGAACGACCTTGAGCGTACCGCTCGCCGCTGCAGCGGCCGCGGCGCTGCTCGTCACGGGGTGCGGCGGCGACGACGGGCCGAGCCCGAGCGCGTCGGCCGCCACCGCGGCCGCGACGACCAGCGGCAGCACGTCGGCCGCCACTGACGCAACGACCGCCGCCGCGGCAGACCAGCCGTACGTCGACACGGACGTGTACGGCACCGGGCCGAACGACGCGGTCACGGATTCGACGGAAGGCGCCGCGGTCGTGCACCGCCAAGTCACGATCGGCGGCAAGACGATCAAGTACACGGCCACCACCGGCCACCTGACGACGATCGATCCGGTCACGTCGGCGCCGAACGCGAAGATGTTCTACGTCGCGTACACGCAGGACAACCCGGACCCGTCGAAGCCGCGTCCGGTCACGTTCTTCTACAACGGCGGCCCCGGTTCGTCGTCGGTCTACCTGCTGCTCGGCTCGTACGGGCCGAAGCGCCTGCAATCGTCGTTCCCGAACTTCACGCCGCCCGCGCCATACAAGCTGCTCGACAACCCGGACAGCCTGCTCGACCGCACCGACCTGGTGTTCATCAACCCGGTCGGCACCGGTTATTCGACCGCGATCGCACCGGCGAAGAACAAGGACTTCTGGGGCACCGACCAGGACGCGCGCTCGATCGACCGCTTCATCCAGCGCTACCTGACCAAGTACTCGCGCTGGAATTCACCGAAGTTCCTGTACGGCGAGTCGTACGGCACCGCGCGCAGCGCGGTCGTGTCGTGGGTGCTGCACGAGGACGGCATCGACCTGAACGGGATCACGCTGCAGTCGTCGATCCTCGACTATGCGAACGCGCTGTCCGCGCCGGGCACGTTCCCGACGCTCGCGGCCGACGCGTTCTACTGGAAGAAGACGACGCTCAACCCGACGCCGACCGATCTCGACGCGTACATGGTCCAGGCCCGCAACTACGCGGACAACACGCTCGCGCCGCTCGCGCAGAAGCCGAACCCGCAGGACGGCGGCTTCGTGAACGTGCGGCTGAACCTGAAGCTCGCGACCGCGCAGCAGATGGGCGCGTACATCGGCACGGACCCGACGTCGCTGATCCAGACCTTCGGCAACCCGGCCGCGCTCGGCAACGTGCCGTCGTCGGATGACAACCCGCCGTACACGTTCTTCCTGACGCTGATGCCGGGCACGCAGATCGGCCAGTACGACGGTCGCGCGAACTTCACGGGCAAGGGCATCGCGCCGTACATCCTGCCGAACTCGGGCAGCAACGATCCGTCGATCACGAACGTCGGCGGTGCGTACACGGTGCTGTGGAACAGCTACATCAACACCGACCTCAAGTACACGTCGACGTCGTCGTTCGTGGACCTGAACGACCAGGTCTTCAACAACTGGGACTTCAGTCACATCGACCCGACCGGCGCGAACAAGGGTGGCGGCAATACGCTGTACACGGCCGGCGACCTGGCGTCGACGATGAGCGTGAACCCGGACCTGAAGGTGCTGTCGGCGAACGGCTATTTCGACGCCGTCACGCCGTTCCACCAGACGGAGCTGACGCTTGCGCAGATGCCGCTCGATCCGACGCTCAAGGCGCAGAACCTGACGATCAAGAACTACCCGTCGGGCCACATGATCTACCTGAACGACGCGTCGCGGACCGCGCTGAAGGGCGATCTCGCCAGCTTCTACGACGGTATCCTGGCGAATCGCACCGCGCTGCAACGCGTGCTGAAACTGCAGGCGCGCACGCAGCAGATGAAGCAGCAGAAACTGCAGCAGCAGGGGCAGTAAGCGTGGCGGGCGGCGGGCGATGCCCGCCGCGACGCGACGAACAAGTGCACTCGCGCAATGCGGGCCGGTGCTTCAGGTCGCGTGCGTTGGTGACGTCGCTGTTGTTCCGGATGCCCCGTGAGTCGTGGACTCCCGGGGCATTGGCTTTTGTGTCGGAGCAGCGCGCGTCGCCTCGGAAGTCGCGGATGACGGCACACTTAATCCTCAAATTGGGGATTTATATCCTTCTATTGAGGATTAAGTGAAAAATCCTCATAATGAGGACAGTCATCCCCGACTCAAGGATTTTTGTGGGCGTCGCCGACTTTCTCCTCACACCCGGCATGCAACGTGTGCTGGGTGCCACGCTGCTAGAACCCGACCGCTGTTTTACGCTGCAGGAATTGCTGCGTCTGGCAAGTAGTGGACACGGCAGCGCTCAAAAGCAGATAGACCGGCTGATCGAGGCCGGTGTACTCAAGGAAGACGCGCGCCGAGGCCGGCAGCGGAGCATCCGCGCCAATACGGACTTCGTCCTCTATCCGGAACTCGTCGAGATCGCGCGAAAGACGTTCGCTGTCGCAGAGCCGTTGAAGGAAGCCTTGTCGCCTTTTGCCGGGCATATTTCCACGGCCTTCGTGTTTGGCTCGGTGGCCAAGGGTACCGACAGCAGCCGAAGCGACATCGACCTGATCGTCATCGGCGACGCCCAGCTTCTCGAGTTGGCCGAAGCCTTGCACGCCGCCGAGCATGATCTGCAGCGTCCCATCAACTTCTCGTTGTACGAACCTGCCGAATGGGCCGCGCTGGTCGATAGCGATCCCGTCATCGCGCAGATCGCCCAGGGACCGACTTTGAGGATTTTGTGATGTCACGTCCGACCGAATACGAAAACCTTATCAAGACGAGAGCCTTCGATGCGGTTGCGCCGACACCCGGGGCAATCGCGGGCTTCCTGCGCAATGCGGAGGACTACAAGGCCACTGCCGACGAACTGGATCCCGCCCGGCATTTGCAGGTATTTACCTTGGCCTACGAAGGCTACTTCCAGGTCGTACAGGCTGTTCTGGAGTTCTACGAGGTGAGGACCAAAGATGCCGGCCGCAACCTGGCTATCCAGCGCGTCTCCACCTCGTTGGGTGTGAGCGCCCCGGAATTCGCCTTCATCACGAAGGCACACGAGCGACGCAACGGCACGTCGTACGTTTCGCCGTTTCCGCCGGTGTCGAAAGCCGAGGCCGCCACCATGCTGGGCATCCTGGCGAAATACTTGCCTGTTGCACGTGCCCTGACCGGTATGTCGTGAAACCCGCTTGGTCGTCCGTCAAGACAGGCGACAGGTGGTTTGGGGGCACGCACTGAGGCGGCGTATTTCGGCAGGCGTGAGAGGCCGCTTACGCCAGCACGAGCCGCACGCCGACCGCGACCAGGGTCGCCGCGAGCAGGTTGCGCAGCAGCCGCTCGGGCGCGCGCGCCGACAGCAGGCTGCCGAGCACGATGCCGGGCAGCGAACCGAGCAGCAGTGACAGCAGCATCGACCAGTCGACCGAGCCGAGCAGCCAGTGGCCCATGCCCGCGACCAGCGTGAGCGGCACCGCATGCGCGATGTCGGAACCGACGATGCGGGTCGTCGCGAGCAGCGGATACAGCAGCAGGAGCACGGTGACGCCGATCGCGCCGGCGCCGACCGACGTCATCGACACGAGCACGCCGAGCACGGCGCCCGTCAGCACGGTCGACCACAGCGTGCGCGCGGGGCTCGGCGCGAGTGGGTTGCGGGCGGCGAACGCGGTCAGTTGAGGGCGGAAGATCAGCGCGAGCGACGTGAGCAGCAGCGCAACGCCCAGTACGAGCTGGATCATCCGCGCGGTGCCCGGCGTGTTCATCCCGTGCGTATGCAGCCACCACAGCGTGAGCGCCGCGGCCGGCACGCTGCCCGTCGCGAGCCGGCCCGTGATGCGCCAGTCGATCGAGCCTTTCAGGCCGTGGACGAGCGTACCGGTGGCCTTGGTCGCGGCTGCGTACAGCAGGTCGGTGCCGACCGCCGTCGCGGGGTGGACGCCGAACAGCAGCACGAGAATCGGCGTCATCAACGAACCGCCGCCGACACCCGTCAGGCCGACGAGAACGCCGACGAACAGGCCGGACAGCGAGTACAGCAGATCGATATGGGGGAGCGACATCGGAGCAGGCGGTTATGCGGCGTTCGGCGGCGGCGCGCGGCCGCGGCGCGCGCATCAAAGTCCGCCATTGTCGCAAAAGTGACGCGTCAACGTACGACTGCGTTAAAAATCGGCCGGAGAGGCGCGCACGGCGGCGGCCGGCGGGACGTGAAACGGGCGTTTGAGCAGGGACGCGGCCGACGATGGTGATTGGCCCGAAAGCGATGACGAACCGGGCTTAAGCGTCGCGCGTCCGGCGCGCATAAAAAAGAGGCGCGACAACGCGCGCCCTGATCCGATGCCGGTTCTCGGTTCTCGGTTCTCGCTTTCCGGCTCCCGATGGTCAGTGCATCGCGGGGCCGGCGCCTTCGACCGCGCGGGGCGCCCGGATGCGCAGCGCTAAACCGATCAGCGCGGCCACGGCGGCAAACGCCGCGCCGAACGCGAAGGCCGCGTGGTAGCCGCCGTTCAGCGCATCGAGCGGCGTGGCTTGCGCTGCCGCGAGCGCGTCGGTGCGGGCCCCGGCGAGGCTCGCGAGGATCGCGAGCCCGAGCGCGCCGCCCATCATGAACGACGTGTTGACGATACCCGACGCGAGCCCGGAATCGGCCGGGTCGACGTCGTTCATCGCGGCGAGCAGCACCGGGTTGAACGCGACGCCCGCGCCGATGCCGAGCAGCGTCATGCCGGGCAGCACGTGCCACACGAAACCGCCGTCGACCGGCGCGCGCGAGAACAGCGCGAGGCCGCACGCCGCGAGCAGCAGGCCGGCCGCGATCGGGCCGCGGATGCCGAAACGCATCACGATGCGCGCCGACAGCCCGAGCGAGAACGCGGCCATGATCAAATTCGCCGGCAGGAACGCGAGGCCGACCTGCAGCGGCCCGTAGCCGAGCACGCGCTGCATGTACAGCGCGGACAGGAAGAACCACGCGAACATCGCGGCTGCCCACAGCACGGCGATCGCGTTCGCGAGCGCCACGTTGCGCGCGGCGAACAGCGTGAGCGGCATCAGCGGATGCGCGGCGCGCGACTCGATCGCGATGAACAGTGCGAGCAGCACGACGGCCGCGCCGATCAGCGCGATGGTCTGCGTCGACAGCCAGCCGGCCTCGTTGCCGCCGACGATCCCGTAGACGGCCAGCATCAGCGATGCGGTCACCGTGATCGCGCCGGCGACGTCGAGCCGCGCGGCGCCGGCCGGCGCACGCACGCGCGGCAGCAGCGCGACGCACATCGCATAGACCGCGACGCCGATCGGCAGGTTGACGAGGAAGATCCAGTGCCACGACAGCGAGCTCGTCAGCAGCCCGCCGAGCAGCACGCCGATGCTGCCGCCGCCCGCGCACACGAAGCCGTAGACGCCCATCGCACGCGCGCGTTCGCCGGGTTCCGTGAAGAGATTCATGATCAGCGACAGCGAGACGGCCGACACGACCGCGCCGCCGAGCCCCTGCACCGCGCGCGCGGCGATCAGCATCGCCTGCGATTGCGCGAGGCCGCAGGCGAGCGACGCGAGCGTGAAGACGACGAGGCCCGCGAGGAACATGCGCCGCTGGCCGTACAGGTCGCCGAGCCGGCCGCCGAGCAGCAGGCAGCCGCCGAACGTCAGCAGGTACGCGTTGACGACCCAGACGAGGGCCGTTTCGGTGAAGTGGAGGTCGGTACTGATCGACGGCAGCGCAACGTTCACGATCGTGCTGTCGAGCACGATCATCAGCACGCCGAGGCAGAGCACGATCAGCGCGTACCAGCGCTTCTCGCCGTGAATCCCGTGGGTCATGGGCTGCAGCCTTCTGATCGTTATTTGAAGGATGCATTGTAGAGGTCGCCGGCGCGGGCTTCCTGCCGGTTTGTGGCAGGAGCGTCACGTAGTGGCGCGTTCGGGCGGGACGCGCGCGAAGTAATCGATGCGGATTACGACCGGGCCGGCAGTTCGCAGCCGTCCGGGCCGCAGGCGGCCGCATCGCTGCCGTCGAGTGCGACGATGCCGTCGCGCCACGCCTGGTCGAGCGCCTGCGCGAACGCGTCGGCCGGCTGCGCGCCCGACACCGCGTAGCGACCGCCGAACACGAACAGCGGCACGCCGCGCCCGCCGATCTGCGCGGCGCGCGCGATGTCGGCTTCGACTTCGTCGCGGTACGCATCGCTGTGCAGCACCGCTTCGACGGCCGCGCGCTCGAGCCCGGCTTCGACCGCGAATTCGGTCAGCGCGGCATGATCGAACAGCGAGCCGTGTTCGCAGAAGTACGCGCGATAGAGTCGCTCGGTCAGCGCGTGCGCGCGGCCCGTGGCTTCCGCGAGCTTCACGAGCCGGTGGCCGTCGAGCGTGTCGCCGACCAGCGTGCCGGGCAGGTCGTAGCGCAGCCCGACGCTCGCCGCTGCATCGGTCACCTGGCGCAGCATCTGGTCGACCTGCGCGGGCGACATCCGGTATTTGCCCGCCAGCATCGCCTCGACCGGCTCGACGGGCTGGCCGGGCATCAGCCGGTACGCGCGCAGCGCGACGTCGACGCGTTCGGCGTGCGCGAACGCGGCAAGCGCCTCGTCGAAGCGGCGCTTGCCGATCCAGCACCACGGGCAGATCAGGTCGGACCAGATTTCGACGGTCAGGGTCGGGCGGGCGGTCGGAGTGGGAGCGGTCGTCATGGGCGATACGGGGCGGCAAAAAAAATGTAACTGCGACTATATCATTTTATGTTTCCAAGCTCCGTCGTCCGCAGGCCCGGGCGAATCCGGGGCACGCCCTCGCATCGCGAAGGTTCGACGCGGAATCGGCAGTCCGGTACCGGTGTCCGGAGCGTGCCGTCATCACGCCCGCCACATCGCACTCAGGCGTCGCCCTGCGTTTCCTTCAGGTGCTTGAGGTGCTTGTAGACCGTCGCGCGCCCCATCCCGAGCACGTTCGCGACGTAGTTCGCCGCGCTCTTGCCGCGGAACGCGCCTTCCGCGTACAGCGCCTCGACGAGTTCGCGCCGGTGCTCGCGCGTGAGCCCGTTCAGCCCGACCTGCCGCTCGCGCAACCAGCCGTGCAGGAACGTGTTGATGCGCTCCTGCCAGTCGTCGCGGAACAGTTCGTCGGGCTGCGCGACGACGCCTGCGCCCTTGATGAACAGGTCGAGCGTCGCGCGCACCTCGTCGAACACCGCGATGTTGAAGTTGATGCACATCATCCCGGCTGGCCGCCCTTCGTCGTCGAACAGCACGTTGCTGACGCAGCGCATCCGCCGGCCGTCCCAGTTCAGCTTCTCGTACGGGCCGATCACGCGCTCGCGCGCCGAATGATCGATTTCCTCGAGCGCGGAATCGTCGCCGACCTCGCGCTTCGACAAGTTGTTCGCGAGATACAGCACGGTCTGGTCGTGCAGGTCGTGGATCACGACTTCCGCGTACGGAAAGAACAGTGCGGCGATACCGTCGGCGATCGGCGCATAGCGGGTGAGCAGCAGGTCTTTGACGGGAGATTTCTTCTTGCGCATCGGTGTCGCGATCTCGGGTGGGTGGGAGCCGGGCAGCGTGTCGGGCTGGCGGGCCGGCGCACCGTGGGGCGGCATGCCCGTGCGCCCGCGCGCGGCCGCGGCGGCGGTTGCGCCATTGTATCGGCCCCGCGTGCGCGTGCCGCTCATGCGTGCGTCAGATGCGTGTACAGCGCGTGCGCGATCGCGATGTCCTCGAGCCCGAGGCCGATCGAGCGGAACAGCGCGTGACGCGTGCGCGACGGCGCCGCGCAGGTGCCGGCGACGAGCGCGGGCAGGTCGCCGACGATCCGGCCGGCATCCCAGCCGTGCTCGGCCGTCGCGATCTGCATCTCGCCGGCGCTCGCGGGCGTCGTGTGCCGGTAGTCGCAGTAGACGTCCATGTCCGGCAGCCACGCAGGCGGGATTTCGTGCGCGCGCGCGACGTTCGTGCTGATCGACGTGACGAGCGCGGGGCGCGTGAGCATCCCGTCGCCGAGCACGGGCGTGCCCGACGACGTGCACAGCATCACCACGTCCGCGTCGCGCACGCAGGCCTCGACGCTCGCCGCCGCGCGGGCGCGCGGGTCGAGCGCGGCGAGGCTCGCCTGCAGCGCCGCATCGCCGGCCAGCGCGGGCGAGTACACGCGGATCGAGGCCCAGTCGCGCAGTGCCGCCGTGTGCTTCAGGTGCGCGAGGCCGACCGCGCCGGCGCCGACGATCGCCAACCGGCACGCGTCGCGCGGTGCGAGGCAGTCGACCGCGAGCGCCGTCGTGCCGGCCGTGCGTTCGACGGTCAGTAGCCCGGCGTCGCACCACATCAGCGGCTGGCCGGTCTGCATCGACATCAAGGCGGTCCATGCGGTGACGATCGGTTTCCCCCCTGTCACGACGTACGGCGACAGCTTCGCGCCGAACACCTGCTCGTCGGCGAGTGCGCCGAGATACGTGATGAAGTCGCCGGCCTGGTCGGGAAACAGCGTGAGCGTCTGCGGCGGCTGCACCGCGCGCGCCGCGGCGAGCGATGCGAACATGCGGCGCAGCGTGCCGAGCACGTCGAGCGATGGCAGTGCCGCGCGCACCGCGGCTTCGTCCACGGTCAGCGGCAGGGTGGGGACGGTTTGCGTCATGGGGACATCTCCGGTTCGGGCTGGACGGAAAGTCTCGAAAGACGGCGTCCGGTGAGGTGGGTTGTGGATTAAAAGTCTAATATAGACAAACAAAACCGGTTGGATTTTTCTTTTCGAGACTTTGATTCTTTGCGGGGCGTATGAAAAACACCGCGAAATCAATGATGTTATGGGTGGGTGACGAAATTTTGGCGAGGTGAGGCGGCGTGATCTTCTCGTATCCCCTATAGTCTATAGTAGACTTTGAGTCTATATTTAGCGTGCAGAACTCGGCGCGTCGGCAAGCGGCGGCCGCCTGCCTCGAATGCCGACCGGCGCCCGACCGTGGGCGTCGTGCGACCGATCTTCATCGCCACACTCCAGAACAGAAGGACCGTCATGAACTGGAAACTTTCCCTCTGCGCCGCTGCGGCGCTCGCGTGCGCGGCCGTCACGGCCCATGCGGAAACCACGTTGCGCTTCGGGATCGAAGCCGCCTATCCGCCGTTCGAGAGCAAGACGCCGTCGGGTCAGCTGCAGGGTTTCGACGTCGACGTCGGCAACGCGGTGTGCGCGAAGCTGAACATGAAGTGCGTGTGGGTCGAGAATGCGTTCGACGGGCTGATCCCGGCGCTGCAGGCGCGCAAGTTCGACGCGATCAACTCGGCGATGAACATCACCGCGAAGCGCAAGCAGAGCATCGACTTCACGCCGCCGATCTACGTGGTGCCGATCGTGATGGTCGCGAAGCGCGGTTCGCCGCTGAAACCCGACGTCGCGAGCCTGCGCGGCAAGCACATCGGCGTGCTGCAGGGCTCGTCGCAGGAGGATTTCCTGAAGGCGCACTGGGCCAATGCGGGCGTGGCCGTCGTGTCGTACCAGGATCAGGACCAGATCTACGCCGATCTCGTCGCGGGGCGTCTCGACGCGGCCGTGCAGGAAGCGCAGACCGCGCAGGACGGATTCCTCGACAAGCCGGCCGGCCGCGACTACCAGATCGTCGGCGAGCCGCTGAAGGATCCGGCGACGCTCGGCGAAGGCACCGGCTTCGGGCTGCGCAAGAACGACAAGGCGCTGCAGGCGAAGATCGTCGGCGCGCTCGACGCGCTGAAGAAGGACGGCACGCTGAGCGCGCTGTCGCAGAAGTATTTCAAGCGCGACATCATCGCGAAGTAAGCGCCGCCGCGTGCCGGCCGCGGGGCCGGCGCACCGCGTATCCATCTAGAAACAGGGCGGGGAAGCATGGATTTCGACGTCATCGTTCTGGGGGCCGGCATCGTCGGCGTGTCGTCGGCGCTGCATCTGCAGGATCGCGGGCTGCGCGTCGCGCTCGTCGACCGGCGCGCGCCCGGCGAGGAAACCAGCCACGGCAATGCGGGGCTGATCGAGCGCTCGTCGGTCGTGCCGTATGCGTTTCCGCGCCGGCTCGGCACGTTGCTGCGCTATGCGCGCAACCGCTCGGTCGATCTCTATTGGGACTACCGCGCGCTGCCCGCGTATGCGGGCTGGCTCGCGCGCTTCTGGCGCGAATCGTCGCCGCGGCGGCTCGCGGCCGCCGCGCGCGACCTGCTGCCGCTCGTCGCGGCGAGCGTCGTCGAGCACGATGTGCTGCTCGCGCGCACCGACGCGCAGCCGCTCGTGCACGACGGCGGCTGGATCGAGGCGTTCCGTTCGCCCGCGCTGTTCGATGCGGAAGCGCGCGCGCAGCAGCGCGTGGCGGCCGCGCACGGGCTGCGGATGACGGTGCTCGACGTGCATGCGCTGCGTGCGCGCGAGCCCGGTATCGGCGACGCCTTCTGCGGCGCGTTTCACTGGCAGGACCCGAAGACCGTGTCGAGCCCGGGCAGGCTGACCAAGGCCTATGCGCGGCTGTTCGAGCGCGACGGCGGCACGTTCGTGCGCGGCGACGCGACGACGCTCGTGCAGGTCGACGACGGCTGGCAGGTCCGGACCGAACACGGGCCGATCGCGGCGCGCTCGGCCGTGGTCGCGCTCGGGCCGTGGTCCGATCAGGTGTTCGCGCCGCTCGGCTACCGGATTCCGCTGCGCGCGAAGCGCGGGTATCACATGCATTACCGGCCGACGCGCACGCCGCTGAACGTGCCCGTGTGCGATACCGAGGCAGGCTTCGTCGTCGCGCCGATGGAGGGCGGCCGCCTGCGGCTCACGACGGGCGTCGAGATCGCGCTGCCCGACGCGCCGCCGACCGGCGTGCAGCTCGCGCGCGCCGAACCGCTGGCGCGTGACGCGTTCGGCATCGGCGAGCGGCTCGATCCGGAGCCGTGGCTCGGGATGCGGCCGTGCACGCCCGACATGCGCCCGGTGATCGGGCCCGCGCCGCGCCACCGTCATCTATGGTTCGCGTTCGGCCATTGCCATCACGGGCTCACGCTCGGGCCCGCGACTGGCCGCCTGCTCGCCGAAATGATGACGGGTGCGCCGACCTATATCGATCCTCATCCGTACCGGCCTGCCCGCTTCGGCTGACCGTGCGGCGCGCAGATGCGGTTTCAGCCGCCGGCACGCGCCGGCGGCAATGCGCTTGCTTCACTGTTTTTCATTCTGCTATCCGGACTATCGAAATCCACGCAATCGTAAATGGTCTGCGTAATCGATAAGAAAGAAAATCACGCGATAAAAGAAAATCAGCAAATTCGCGATTTATCAATGCATTTTCATATTGCTGAAACGCGTAATGGGCAGTCCGCTATGGCGGTATGGGGTCTCATCGTGCCCGCGTGTTTCGACGTTACGCGGAATGTACCGGAACACGTTACTACGGGGCTCGCAAACGTTACGTTACATCCGCGTTCCGGCGGCCTTTTTCATCAGACGATTCGGGCTCCGCAATTCAGGAATTTCGCCTGAAATCGATTAAAAAACGTTATTACCGGTCATTAGGCAGACGAATCAATCCCGCTTTTGTAATTGGCACGCTTCGTGCAATCCGTCCCCATGCTTTGTCAACGTAGTGCCAACCGAGATGGGGAAAATAACGATGGGACAGAATTTCAAATTGACGGGTGTGGCGCTGTCGGTCGCGACGGTGTTCGGGGTGCTGGCTTCGGGTTCCGCGATGGCGGGGGCGCTCGACTCGCTCCCGATCCCGCAGGTGATCGTCAATCCGCCGACGAACAGCGTGTCGGTCGGGCTGGTCGCGACGGGCACGTCGCCGCTGGGCTCGGTCACCGTGACGGCGGGCGGGTCGGGCGCGATCCAGACATCGCTCGGCGAGCCGGGGCAAGTGCTGTCGGGCGCCGTGGAGGCGGTGACCGGCGCACTCGGTGGTAGCGGCGGCACGGTGCAGCCGCTCGGGGCGGTGCAGGGCGTGGTGAATCAGGTGACGGGTGCGCTCGGTGGGGGCAACCCGGCTGGTGCGTTGACGGGAGCGCTGAATACGGCGACGGGGACGCTGAGCAATGCGCTCGGCACGGCAACGGGCGCACTGGGCGGGATTGGCGGTGGTGCGAATCCGCTGGCGCCGGTGCAAGGTGTGGTGAATCAGGTAACGGGTGCGCTCGGTGGGGGCAACCCGGCCGGTGCACTGACCGGCGCGCTGAACACGGCAACCGGTACGCTGAGCAATGCGCTCGGCACGGCAACCGGCGCACTGGGCGGCATCGGTGGTGGCGCGAACCCGTTGGCGCCGGTTCAGGGTGTGGTGAATCAGGTAACGGGTGCGCTGAGTGGCGGCAACCCGGCCGGCGCACTGACCGGTGCGCTGAATACGGCGACGGGGACGCTGAGCAACGCGCTCGGCACGGCAACGGGCGCACTGGGCGGGATTGGTGGAGGTGCGAATCCGCTGGCGCCAGTGCAAGGCGTCGTGAATCAGGTAACGGGTGCGCTCGGTGGCGGTAACCCGGCGGGTGCGCTGACTGGCGCAGTCGGCACGGTGACCGGCGCACTGGGCAATCTCGGCGGAGGTTCGAATCCGCTGGCAGCGGTTCAGGGTGTCGTGAACGGGCTGACGGGTACGATCGGCGGTGGCGATCCGGCCGGTGCACTTACCGGCGTCGTTGGTACGGTCACGGGGGCGCTGGGCAACCTCGGCAGCGGCTCGAACCCGCTGGCGCCGGTGCAAGGCGTAGTGAATGGCGTTACGGGCGCGCTTGGCGGCGGTAATCCGGCCGGCGCCTTGACTGGAGCACTCAGTACGGTGACGGGCGCACTGGGCGGTGTTGGCGGCGGTAACCCGGCCGGCGCCTTGACTGGAGCACTCGGTACGGTGACGGGCGCATTGGGTGGTGTTGGCGGCGGTAACCCGGCCGGTGCATTGACCGGCGCGCTCGGCACGGTGACCGGCGCACTGGGCGGCGTTGGCGGTGACAACCCGGCCGGCGCCTTGACTGGAGCACTCGGTACGGTGACGGGCGCACTGGGTGGCGTTGGCGGCGGCAACCCCGCTGGCGCACTGACCGGCGTGCTTGGCACGGTGACGGGTGCACTGGGTGGCGTTGGCGGCGGCAACCCGGCCGGCGCCTTGACCGGCGCCCTCGGCACGGTGACGGGCGCATTGGGCGGCATCGGCGGTGGCAACCCCGCTGGCGCACTGACCGGCGCCCTCGGCACCGTAACCGGCGCCCTGGGCAACCTCGGCGGCGGCGCGAACCCGATCACCCCGATCCAGAACATCGTGAACCAGGTCACGGGCACGCTCGGCAGCGGCAACCCGACCGGCGCACTGAGCAACGCGGTCAACACGATCACCGGCACGCTGGGCAACGTCGGCGGTGCAGGCAGCCCGCTCGCGCCGGTGCAAGGCGTGGTCACGCAACTCGCCGGCACGCTGGGCAACGGCGATCCTGCGGGTGCGCTGACGAACGCACTGAATTCGGTGACGGGCGCGCTCAGCGGCGCGAACCCGCTGGCGCCGGTGCAGGGCGTCGTGAACCAGGTCGTCGGCACGCTGTCGGGTGCAGGCGGCGGCAGCCCGATCACGCCGATCACGAACCTCGTCAACGGTTTGCAGAACGCACTGCCGGGCGGTAATCCGGCCGGCGCGCTGACCGGCGCACTCGGTTCGGTGACGGGCGCGCTCGGCAACCTCGGCGGCACGAACCCGCTGGCGCCGGTGCAAGGCGTCGTCAACCAGGTCGTCGGCACGCTCGGCGGCAGCAACCCGGCCGGCACGCTGAGCAACGTGGTCGGGACGGCCACGGGCGCTCTCGGCAACGCGGTCGGCTCGGTGGCCGGTGCACTCGGCGCGCTGGGCGGCACGAGCCCGCTGGCGCCGGTGCAGGGCGTCGTGAACCAGGTCGTCGGTACGCTCGCCAGCGGCAATCCGGCCGGTGCACTGACGGGCGCGCTGAACTCGGTGACGGGTGCCCTCGGCAACCTCGGCGGCTCCAATCCGCTGGCGCCGGTGCAAGGCGTCGTCAACCAGGTGGTTGGCACGCTGTCCGGTGCGGCCGGCAATAACCCGATCGCCCCGATCACGAACCTCGTGAGCGGCCTGACGGGCGGCGGCAACCCGGCCGGCGCACTGACCGGTGCGCTCGGTTCGGTGACGGGCGCACTCGGGTCCGGTCCGGCGGCGCTCGGCCAGGCGGCCGGCGCGCTGTCGGGGGCGGCCGGTTCGACGGCAGCGGCGGGCGGCAGCCTGCTCGGCGCGGGCGCGAATGCAGCCGGCGGTACGGCCGGCGCGGTCGGTTCGCTGCTGACGACGGGCGCCAACTCGACGGCGACGGTCGTCAATGCGGCCGGCACGTCGGTGGGCACGGTGCTCGGTTCCGCACCGGGCCTGTCGGTGACGCCGCATTCGGGCAACGGCTCGGCGAACAACCCGCTCGCACCGGTGACGACACTGCTCCAGTCGCTGACCGGCGCATTGCCGAGGTAACCGGCCGAACCCGCACGACGGCGCCGCATCGGCCGTCGTGCGAGACGCTCGCGCGATACGGCCCGTGCAACAGGGGTCGCGCAACGCGGCATGACAGCGATGTCATGCCGCGTTGTCATTTCAGGCTTCCGCTCGCTTTCGTCGCATGAATGATCGCCGCCGCGCGTCGCGGCGTGGCATGGAATAACCGGCCGTCCCTGTCCGTTTACATACCGAGTTCCGGCACCGCCGGCCGGCGGGATAATGATCGCGACGCAGCCGATCGTCCCGTCCGGCGGCACCGTGTCGCGACACGACGTCAAGGAGAACGGGAATGAAACGGATGCTCTTCGCCGCCGCACTGACGGCGGCGATCGTGCGGCCGGCGGCCGCGGAACCGCCACAGGTCGCCGACGGGAAACTCGTCGACGAAGCGCACATGACGTTGTACGTGTTCGATCGCGATGCGCCGGGCAAGAGCATGTGCGACGGCACATGCGCGGCCAACTGGCCGCCCGCGCTCGCCCCCGATGCGTACGACAAGGCGTCGGGCGCGCTGAGCCTCGTCGCCCGCGACGACGGCAAAAAGCAGTGGGCGTACCGCGGCCGCCCGCTGTATCGCTGGAAGATGGACCACAAGGCCGGCGACGCGGGCGGCGACGGGGTCGGCGGCATGTGGCACGTCGCGCGGCCGTGACCGCGCGGCGACGCGCGAGGCATTCCGATGAGCTATGAGTCGGACCTGCTGGTGTGGCTTCCGCATCTCACGCGCTATGCGCGTGCGCTGACGGGCGAGCGCGCGTGGGCCGACGATCTCGTGCAGGACACGCTCGAGCGTGCGCTGAACCGGCCGCCGCGCGACGGCGGCAACCTGCGCGCGTGGTTGCTGACGCTGTTGCGGCACCGCTTCATCGATCAGTTGCGCGCGCGGCACGAGATCGCGGTCGACGACGCGACGGCGCCGTGGCAGACGATGGCCGCGCCGGCCGGCGAGGTCGGCGGCCTGGAGTTGCGCGACGTGCAGCGCGCGCTGTACCGGCTGCCGGTCGAGCAGCGCGAGGTACTGCTGCTGGTCGCGCTCGAGGAGTTGAGCTATCGCGATGCCGCGCAAGTGCTCGGCGTGCCGGTCGGCACGGTGATGTCGCGGCTCGCGCGGGCGCGCGCGCAGATGCGTGCGTTGCTGTCGGACGCGCCGTCGTCGCACGGCACGGCCACGTTACGGGTGATCGGGAAGCCATGATGGACGATCCGCGCAAGCCTTCGAACCAGCAGGACGACGATGCGTCGGCGCAACTGCTGTCCGCGCTGCTGGACGGCGAACTGTCCGGGCACGAGCGGCGCGAGATGCTCGAACGCCTGCAGTCCGATCCGCAGGAAGCCGAACGATTCGCCCATTACCGTGCGCAGCGCGCTGCGCTGAAAGCACTGTTCCCGTTGCCGGCCGCCGTGCCCGCGTTGTTCGTGCAGCGCCGTGCGCCGCGCTGGCGCGCCATCGCCCACGCGTTCGCCGGGCTGGCGGCCGGGCTGCTGATCGGTGTCGCGCTGCATGCGGGGTGGGTGGCGTTCGGTCGCGAACCAGCGTTCGCCGCGCGCGCGGATGTCGCGTACGCCGTGTACGCCGCCGACCACGAGCATCCGGTGGAAGTCGGTGCGGCCGATCCCAAGCGTCTCGCCGCGTGGCTGTCGGCGCGCATTGGCCGGCCGGTACGCGCGCCGTCGCTCGACGAATACGGTTATGCGCTGCTGGGCGGCCGGTTGCTGCCCGGCGACGCGGGGCCGGCCGCGCAGCTCATGTACCAGCGCGCGGACGGCGCGCGCGTGACGCTGTACATGACCGCATACGATGCGCGTCGCCTCGCGCCGCGGGCGATGTCGGCCGACGGCCGCTACACGTATTTCTGGTCGGATCGCGGCATGGGTTATGCGCTGTCCGGCCGTGGCGACGAACGGCGTCTGCGCGAACTCGCGATCGACGCATGCGGCGCGCTGGGCGGGCCGACCGACGCGTGGAAGGGATGACGTGCGGTGCCCGCAGGGAGCAGGCGATGAAGACGGCGATGATGAAGGGACTCGTGCTGGCGGCGTTCGTCGCGGGCACGATGCTTGCGCAAGCGCAGGGCGATGCACCCGTGCGCGTGCCGGTCGATGCCGATGGCGTGCAGCGCGTGACGATCGTCGGCGGCAGCTATTTCTTCCGGCCGAACCACGTGATCGTCCGCGCGCATGTGCCGGTCGAGCTGACCGTATCGGCCGAGCCCGGCGTGGTGCCGCACAGCTTCGAGATCGGCGCGCCGCCGCAGGCGGGCATCGCGATGCATACCGAGCTCGGCACCACGCCGAGAACGTTTCGTTTCACGCCGCAGCAGCCGGGCCGGTTCGCCTACTATTGCACGCACCGGCTGCTGTTTTTCCGCAGCCATCGCGAGCGCGGGATGGAAGGCGTACTCGATGTCGAGGCGGCGCCGTGATCGCCGCGTTGCTGGCCGCGAGCCTGATAGGAGCGAGCATGACAGCCGATCCCGTGACCGTCGCGCAGTCGCATTTCGACCACGTCCGCTCGTACCGGGCGACGATCCGCTCGTCGGCGCGCGACGGCGAGCGCACCGAAATCCGCTACGCGTACCTGAAGCCGGGCTTCGTCCGGATGGATTTCGTGTCGCCGCATCGTGGCGCGGTGCTCGCGTACGATCCCGGCGACGGCAAGGTGCGGCTGCGCCCGTTCGGCACGCATGCGCCGCCCGCGCTGACGCTGTCGCCGTCCAATCCGCTCGTGCGCGACCGCGCCGGTCACCGGGTCGACCGCTCGGACGTCGGCGAACTGCTGCGCAACGTGCATGCGCTGCAACAGGGCGGCGCGACGGTGATCGAAGGCGAGGAAGCCGTCGGCGGCCGGACCGCGCAGCGCGTGCTGGTCACGGGCGCGCCCGCGCACGCGGTCGACGGCGTGCATCGTTACCGGTTGTGGCTCGACGCCGCGGATGGTTTTCCGCTGAAGGTCGTCAGCTACGCCGACGATGACGACGTGCCGCTCGAAACCGTGACGCTCGACGACGTGGAGATCGACGTCGCGTTTCCCGAGCGTTTCTTCGCGCCCTGACGGCGCGCCGATCCGCGTTCCCGAACGCGCGTGCCGGAGGCTGCATGGCGGAATACCGGTTTTCGACGACCTGGCGGGTGGATGCGCCGCTCGCGGCGGTCTGGGATGCGATCTATCAGGTCGACCGCTGGCCCGACTGGTGGAAGGGCGCCGTGCGTACCGTCGAGCTCGAGCCGGGCGACGCGCGCGGCGTCGGCGCGTTGCACCGGTATACATGGAAGGGCGCGCTGCCGTACCGGCTGACCTTCGACATGCGCGTGCGGCGCGTCGAGCGGCCGCATGTGCTCGAAGGCCATGCGAGCGGCGCGATCGAGGGCGACGGACGCTGGTCGTTCGCCGCCGCCGGCGCGCGCACCGTCGTGCGCTACGACTGGCACATCCGCACGCATGGCTGGATGAACTGGCTGGAGCCGCTGGCACGGCCGCTGTTCCGATGGAATCACGACGTCGTGATGCGCGAAGGCGCGAAGGGGCTCGCCCAGCGGCTGGCCACGACCGTCGAGACGGAGGGCCGGACCTTCCGGCCGCTGCCGGACGCGGACTGCGCCGACGCGTGAAATTGGCCCGGCGACGCCCGCGAACGAGCACGTCGCGGCAGACGAAATCGGCGTCCGCACGGTTTTTTCGATGCGATGTCATCGGTCTCAGGAACTCCGGGCTTACCCGGTGTCCAAACGGGGCTGGATGAGCGGCGCGGGCCGCGCGGGCCCGTCTGCGGGGGTGGTTGCGCTCGAAATGGTATTGTTTTGAAAGGGTTTTTTGCTGTTTTCGTGGGTTTTTCCCGCCGCGTCGCCGCCTCGAAAATTCCTCTGGTTCCCCTTCTTGAATTTGTCAAAACCCGTCCATATAATTAGCACTCGCTGCACGAGAGTGCTAACAATTCTCTGCCGGGTGATAAGCCGGGCAGATTCCCTAAGCGTTCTTCAATCTCAGTCAAGAGAGGAGTGAATATGAACCTTCGTCCTTTGCACGATCGCGTGATCGTCAAGCGCCTGGATCAGGAAACCAAGACCGCCTCGGGCATCGTGATCCCCGACGCCGCTGCTGAAAAGCCGGATCAGGGCGAAGTCCTGGCGATCGGCCCGGGCAAGCGCGACGACAAGGGCGCCCCGATCGCACTCGACGTGAAGGTCGGCGATCGTGTCCTGTTCGGCAAGTACGCAGGTCAGACCGTGAAGGTCGACGGCCAGGAACTGCTGGTCATGCGCGAAGAAGACATCATGGCCGTGGTCAACGCCAAGTAAGCGTCCTCCGACGGTACATATTCCCAAGAATTCAAGGAGTTAGAAGATGGCAGCTAAAGACGTCGTATTCGGCGATTCCGCCCGTTCGAAGATGGTCGAAGGCGTGAACATTCTCGCCAACGCAGTCAAGGTCACGCTGGGTCCGAAGGGCCGCAACGTCGTGCTCGAGCGCAGCTTCGGCGGCCCGACGGTCACCAAGGACGGTGTGTCGGTCGCGAAGGAAATCGAGCTGAAGGACAAGCTCCAGAACATGGGCGCGCAAATGGTCAAGGAAGTCGCTTCCAAGACCAGCGACAACGCAGGCGACGGCACGACGACGGCAACCGTCCTCGCGCAATCGATCGTTCGCGAAGGCATGAAGTACGTCGCATCGGGCATGAACCCGATGGACCTGAAGCGCGGCATCGACAAGGCAGTCGCAGCGGCTGTCGAAGAGCTGAAGAAGATCAGCAAGCCGTGCACGACCAACAAGGAAATCGCACAGGTCGGCTCGATCTCGGCGAACAGCGATTCGTCGATCGGCGATCGCATCGCTGAAGCGATGGACAAGGTCGGCAAGGAAGGCGTGATCACCGTCGAAGACGGCAAGTCGCTGGCCGACGAGCTCGACGTCGTCGAAGGCATGCAATTCGACCGCGGCTACCTGTCGCCGTACTTCATCAACAACCCGGACAAGCAAGTCGCCGTCCTCGACAACCCGTTCGTGCTGCTGCACGACAAGAAGGTGTCGAACATCCGTGATCTGCTGCCGGTGCTCGAGCAAGTCGCGAAGGCTGGCCGTCCGCTGCTGATCATCGCGGAAGACGTCGAAGGCGAAGCACTCGCGACGCTGGTCGTCAACAACATCCGTGGCATCCTGAAGACCGTTGCGGTCAAGGCGCCAGGCTTCGGCGATCGTCGCAAGGCGATGCTGGAAGACATCGCGATCCTGACCGGCGGTCAAGTCGTCGCGGAAGAAACCGGCCTGACGCTCGAGAAGGCAACGCTGGCAGAACTGGGCCAGGCGAAGCGCATCGAAGTGGGCAAGGAAAACACGACGATCATCGACGGCGCAGGCGAAGCCGTGAACATCGAAGCACGCGTGAAGCAAGTGCGCGCGCAAATCGAAGAAGCGACGTCGGACTACGACCGTGAAAAGCTGCAAGAGCGCGTGGCCAAGCTGGCAGGCGGCGTTGCAGTGATCAAGGTCGGTGCTGCGACCGAAGTCGAAATGAAGGAAAAGAAGGCACGTGTCGAAGACGCACTGCACGCAACCCGCGCAGCTGTGGAAGAAGGCATCGTGGCAGGCGGCGGCGTCGCGCTGATCCGCGCACGCACCGCGATCGCAGGCCTGACCGGCGCGAACGCCGACCAGAACGCCGGCATCAAGATCGTGCTGCGCGCAATGGAAGAGCCGCTGCGCCAGATCGTCACGAACGGCGGCGAAGAAGCCAGCGTCGTGGTGGCGGCGGTTGCTGCAGGCAAGGGCAACTACGGCTACAACGCAGCAACGGGCGAGTACGTCGACATGGTTGAAGCCGGCGTCGTCGACCCGACCAAGGTCACGCGCACCGCACTGCAGAACGCAGCTTCGGTTGCTGGCCTGCTGCTGACGACGGACGCAGCTGTCGCAGAACTGCCGAAGGAAGACGCACCGATGCCGGGCGGCATGCCGGGCGGCATGGGCGGCATGGGCATGGACATGTAATCGACTTCGGTCGATGGTGTCCGGAGCGCGCAGCGATGCGCGTTCCAGCCAAAAGAAAAGACCCGCAGCGATGCGGGTCTTTTTTTATGTGTGTTGCCGGCGCGACCGGAATCAGAAGCCCGGCAGATAGCACGAAGTGTCGTCGATTTCATCGTGAAGGCCGTAGCTGCACGCGAACGGGTCACGCCAGCCGTTGTGGCGGCCGTTGTAGAGATAGACCGTGTTGTCGTTCGAGGCCCATGTCAGTGATGCGGTGCCGCTAGAGTAGACGCGCCACCTCCCCGAACTGCCGTCCGGGAACGAAACGGTGCCGCTCGAATGACAGGGCGAATAGTAATCGTGGGCCACGAACTTGCCGTCAATCGGCGCTGCTCTGGAAAAGAATCGCTTCAACTGGTTGACGGTCGGTGTGAAGTTCCTGCATGCATCCCGGGTGAGCAGGTCGTCGGGGTTCGACGTCTGGCCGGATTGCTCGACCGTCACCGCTTTCACCCCTCTGGCTTGACAGAGGGTGATCGGGATGCACAACGCAACCGCGGCGACACACCTGGCTAGATCCATCATGTCACTCCCACCGTGCAGTGCTTGCTTCGGTGGCGTTCTTGCGTCCGACTTCCGGGTGCCGATACACCTCTCGCATCTCGACGTTCAGCGTTTCGGACAATTCGCGAACCAGCCATTTGAGCGATGCATTCTGTTCAGTTGTGACGCTTTCATAGGTCGGTTCCGCGGTTTTCTCGTCGGGGTAGTACATGCCGACAAGCTCGATTCCTATTGCGTCCGAGTTGGACGGGTAGCGGTCCGGAAATGCTTTCTGGGATTCGTGGCGATGAAATGCCGTTGGACCGGCATGGTACGCGCGCCGTGCCGCCCGGAGGTCCGTGGTCGAGCAGTTGAGTGTGGTGATGCAACGTGACTGCAATTTACCGACGTGATTGGTCATCCTGTGCAGGGACGCGGTCTGATAGATCGTGCCATCCTTGTCGATCAGGAAGTGGGCGCCGTTCGGGACGTGCGCAGTGTTGCCATAGCTATTGAACGTGCTGGAGACGGTGGCGCCTCCGGTTTGATGGACGACGATTCCGTTCACGTGTTCCATCGGCCCTCGTTCGATGGACGAGTATATTTTGACGATTACCCGTTCCGCGTCGACGTGGCCCTGCTTTGAAATGAAAAGCAGGGTTGCCCCAATTCTCAAGTCGCGTTGCCGGCTTTGATGTCGTATCCTGCCGCGACTGTTCCGCCGCTCCCGCCTCGCGCATTCTGAACGACGTACTCCTGCCGAATATGGGCGAATGAGAGTTGGACTTCCTCTCGGGGGCGCACCATGTTGAAATTGGCGACTGAATTGATCCGCGTAATGACTACATCATCCAGCGTGATCTTCAGGTACTCGAGTGGCATGCAGCCGGCCTTGCGCGCGACCAGGACGGCGTTCTCGATATGATTCCCTTTTAGGCAATGCAGCATGAGAATCGGCGACGCGCGATCGACATAATGCTCGATGGCCAGATCGTTGGCCGTGCACTTGGCTTCAATGCTGCCGGCCTCTGAGCGTGCGGTCGACGGCTGATCGGCGGACCAGTCCCACGCCAATACCTCGATCTCGTCAGGATGCGACGCATCTCGAGATTCGCCCTTGATGCCTGTCAGTTTCAGGAAAATGTCTTGCGCCATCGCATGCTCCTTTGCATCGGTCACATTGAATGAAATGAACCGTAGCATTGAGCTTGGTGGTCAATCTATTGGACCAGTTCGATTTTCGGCGCAATTGGACGTTGAAAGGTACGACGCCAATTTATCATTAGTCGAAAATCGCTAGAGTAAAACGGGCGCGAACGCGAATTCGGCCGCGATGATCGAGTAGCAGCGATTGCCCGGGCCGACGCACTGGTTGGGGAAAACGAAGATCTGGACGGTGTCGGGCCGAGTCGGCAGACGTTGACGATGTATTTGTGTGCATCAGCGTCGATTTGCCGACGCGGGGGACTGCTGAGACGACAAGAGGGGCGGCCGGCATTTGATTGCTCAAAGACCGGCCATCCGCGGCAACTCAATGCCTGTGCGACGTCCTCGGCACCGGGTCGGCCTTCACGGCCGGCGGCGTGTCGGACTCGTCGTTGCTGCGCGCCCAGAAGAACCGGTCGGGCAGGTACGCGCCCATGCCGGGCCGGAACGCGTCGCGCACGGCCTGGTACAGGTATTCCTGCGCCTCGCGCACGGCTTCGGGCGGCTCCTGGCCGTTCGCGAGCAGCGCCGCGATGGCCGCGCCCAGTGTATCGGTGATGCCCATCAGCCGGTGCGGCGAGCGATCCCACATGTCTTCGCGAAGCTGACCTTCCTCGCCGTACAGCGTATTGACGAGCCGGTGCGAACCGGTTTCCGACGACAGGATGTATTCGCAGCCCTGCGACAGCAGATGCGACACGGCCGCGTCGAGATTCGGCGCCTCGGCATCGCCGTCCGGTTGCGCGAGCGCGATCAGCGTCGCGTGGTCGGCGACCAGCAACGTGGTTTGCGGCGCCAGCAGGTCGGCGATCGATTCGCGCAGGTCGTCGGCGGCGAGCACGTGTTCATCGTCGAGCGTGAAGTCCGGCGCGAGCACGAGCGGCACGCCGTCGTAGTCGGCGACGACTTCGGCGATCGCGCTCACGACTTCCGCGCGCGTCGCCGCGCCGATCTTGAACGCGGCAACCGGCATGTCTTCGAGCAGCATGCGCGCCTGCGCGGCGACGACATCGGGGTCGAGGCCGGTGACTTCATCGCAGGCGGCCGAGTCGCGCACGGTATAGCCGGTCAGGACGGACACGCCGTGACAGCCCATGCTCGCCAGGGTCATCAGATCGGCTTGGAGGCCGGAGCCGCCGGTGGGATCGGACAGGCCGAAGGTGAGGACGATCGGAGGGGCGTTGCTGGACATGTAAAAATGGGGCAAGAGAAAAACGGACGAGCGACGGACATGCGGACGGCGAGGCGAATGGGCGGGTTCGGCCCTGTGTTGCCCGGCAGGCCGCACTTTTCAACCATTATGCGGTGGAATCCGGCCGGTACGACGGATTTTTTAGCGCAGCGCAACGTAGTTGCCGTCCTCCAGCGCGATTGCTAGGCAGTCCGGCCCCGACACGGTACCATCATGGCTCCCGAATTTACCGACTTTTCCCCGACGCGGCTTAAGATGGAATACAAGAGCTGGATGTGCCTGATTTGTGGCTGGATTTACGACGAAGAAGCCGGGCTGCCGGAAGAGGGCATTGCCCCGGGCACGCGCTGGGAAGACGTCCCGATCAACTGGACGTGTCCCGAATGCGGCGCCCGCAAGGAAGACTTCGAGATGGTCCAGATCTGATCGGACCGCTGGCCCACGGACACTCCGCTCAGGCCTCGCACCGGCCCGGCGCTCGCGCGCCGCGGTTCGCGCGAGCGACTTGACGATGACAGGCGCGCGTGTCCATGACGTCCGATCCGGCGAACGTTCCCCACCCTGACGCATTGCCCAACCCGCGTGGCGGGGCCGTGCGCGCGGCTGACGCATGGCTGGCGGCGGCCGCCGACGCATTCGAGCGGCGCGACGATGCCGCGGCGCCGCTTGCCGCGGCCGCGGCGGTGCTGGCGGAAGCCGGCTGGCTGCCGGCCGCGCGTTTCGCCGGGCAACTGTCGGCCGCCGTGCCGCTCCTCGCCACCGAGCCGACTTCGGCCGGCTGGCGTGCCGCGCTGCGCGATTTTCGTACGGCGGTCGGGCGCCACAACCTGCGCGAGCTTGCGTGCTCGCCCGTTCTCTTCGAGCATTTCCGTGCGTTGCGCGCGCAAAGCGCCGCCGACCTGCGCACGAGCACGCCGCTCGATGCGCTCGCGCTGGTCGGCCGCGCGGTGCCGCCTGCCACGCTGCGTCCGCTACCCGAGGCATTCGCGACCCGGATTCGTGCCCGCTACGAGCAGGCGCTGCTCGGCGTGCTGCGTGCCGAGCCCGGCGCGCCGGGCGCGGCGCTCGACGAACTCGACGCGATGCTGGCCGCGCTCACCGACGACGGGCCGTACGATTTCTGGCGGCTCGCGGCCGCGTGCGTGCGCGCGCTGCGCGCAAGCGGCGCGCCCGAGCTGAAGCGCTTTCTCGCGCGGACCAACCTGCTGCTCGGCGAACACGCGCAGGGCCGGCGCAGTGCACCGCCCGAACTGGTGCGCGAGACGGTGGCGCTGCTGTGGCGCGATTTCGCGCTGTTCGGCGCCGCGGCCGAGGACGTCGCGCTCGTCGACGTGCTGCACGACTACGGATTGACGGTCGACTGGCACGTGGCCGGCACGCCCGCCTCCGAAGCCTTGTGGGAGGCCGATGCCGCGCGGGCCGAGCACGAGGCAGTCGCTGTCGCGCCGACCCGCGCGCTCGGCGTCGTGACCGTCAACGCGCATGCCTATGAGGATTTCCTGCAGACCGCCGATGCATCGATGGCCGACCTTGCGGCCAACCCGGCCGCGGCCGACCCGGGCGCCGCGTGGCATGCGTCCGCCGCCGCCTACCGGGTCGGCACGGCCGCGTGCGCGCTCGGGCTCGGTCACGCGGCGCTGCTGGCCGACACGCTCGGTCTGGCATGGCGCCGCGCGGCGCACGGCGTGCCGCTCGCCGACGGCGGCCTCGATGCGCACCGCCACGCGTCCGACATGCTGCGCGCGGCGCTTCTGAAGATCGCGGCCGGTGTCGCGCCGCCGAATCTTACTGCGGCGTCCGAAGCGCTCGGCACGGCGCTCGGCCGGACCTGACGAACAAGGGGACGGACACGCGACGGCGGCCCTTGCCGCGCGGGCCCGCAACACGCTGCCGACAGCGCCCGCGCGCGTGTTAGAGTGCCGTGTGATCCGCGCGCGCCGTTGCCAGCGTGGCGCGGCGTTGCTTGTTGATCGCGGCCCGGTCAGGTCGCGGCGTCTTTGCTAAAATTCAAACCATGTCAAAGCCTTCCGATCGCATCAATCTCACCAACCAGTTCCTGATCGCCATGCCGAACATGGCCGATCCGACGTTCTCAGGAACGGTGGTCTATCTTTGCGATCACAGCGAGCGCGGTGCGCTCGGCCTCGTCATCAATCGTCCGACCGACATCGATCTCGAATCGCTGTTCAACCGCATCGACCTGAAGCTCGACATCGAGCCGCTGCTGCACATTCCGGTGTACTTCGGCGGTCCGGTCCAGACCGAGCGCGGCTTCGTGCTGCACGAGCCGGTCGAGGGCGCGAGCTACAACTCGTCGATGTCCGTCGACGGCGGGCTCGAGATGACGACGTCGAAGGACGTGCTCGAGGCGGTCGCAACGGGCACCGGCCCGAAGCGCTTCCTGCTCACGCTCGGCCATGCGGGCTGGGGCGCCGGGCAGCTCGAGGAAGAAATTGCCCGCAACGGCTGGCTGACCGTCGCCGCCGATCCGCGCATCGTGTTCGACACGCCGGCCGAAGAGCGCTTCGAAGCCGCGCTCGGCCTGCTCGGCGTCAGTTCGTCGATGCTGTCCGGCGAGGCAGGGCACGCATGAGCGGCGCGAGCGCGCGCGATGCGACGCTCCTGGCGTTCGACTACGGCGAAAAACGGATCGGCGTCGCGATCGGCAACGCGCTGACGCGCTCGGCCCGTGCGCTCGTCGTGATCCAGAACCTGAACCGCGAGCACCGCTTCAAGGCGGTCGGCGACCTGCTGGCCGAATGGCGGCCGGATGCGCTCGTCGTGGGCCTGCCGATGCATCCGGACGGCACGCCGCACGACATGACGCAGCAGGCGAAGCGTTTCGGCAACCAGCTGAACGGCCGCTTCGGGCTGCCCGTCACGTGGGTCGACGAGCGCTATTCGTCGGTCGAGGCGGAAGCCGGGCTGCGCGAGCGCAACGTGCGCGGCCGCGCTCGCACCGACATGCTCGATGCCGAAGCCGCGCGCGTCATTCTTCAACAGTATCTCGATCAATTGTCCGACCATGAGCACCATTGACGCCGAGGCGCTTTACCGCGTCCTGCTCGACCAGATCCGCGCCGCGTACGGCACGGCGTTCGCCGAACCGGGCGGCCCGCGGCTCGCCGGCATTTACAGCGGCGGCGCGTGGCTCGCCGAGCGCCTCGCGCGCGATCTCGGCGCACCGGCGTTCGGCGTCGTCAACGTCGCGCTGCACCGCGACGATTACGCGAAGAAAGGGCTGCACAGCCAGGCCAGCCCGACGTCGCTGCCGTTCGAGATCGACGGCGCGCGCATCGTGCTCGTCGACGACGTGCTGTACACCGGGCGCACCGTGCGCGCGGCGCTCAACGAGCTGTTCGACTACGGCCGTCCGGCCGCGGTCGAGCTCGCGGTGCTCGCCGATCGCGGCGGCCGCGAGCTGCCGGTCGCCGCGCGCTTCGCGGGCGGCACGCTCGACGCGCCGGCCGACGCGTCGCTCGTGCTCGCGCGCGACGATGCGCGGTTCACGCTGCGTCTCGAGGCCCACAGCGAGTCGCACGGCGCCTGAACGACACGCGAACCGTATCCCGGGCCGCTGGTTTGCACCGCGGCCCGTTTGCATAGTTGGAATCACGCACACCATGACCACCGACACCACTGGCCGCACCGGCAATCCCGCGGCGGCCGCGAGCCCCGACCGGTTTCGCTACGGTTTCCTGAAGGGCAACCCGCAGCTCACGAAAAACGGCGAGCTGAAGCACCTGCTGTCGATCGAGGGCCTGCCGCGCTCGATCGTCAATCACATCCTCGATACCGCCGAGCAGTTCGTCAGCGTGACGGACCGTGAAGTGAAGAAGGTGCCGCTGCTGCGCGGCAAGTCCGTGTTCAACCTGTTCTTCGAGAACTCGACGCGCACCCGCACGACCTTCGAGATTGCCGCGACGCGCCTGTCGGCCGACGTGCTGAACCTGAACATCAACGCGTCGTCGACGAGCAAGGGCGAATCGCTGCTCGACACGATCAACAACCTGTCGGCGATGCATGCCGACCTGTTCGTCGTGCGCCACGCGTCGAGCGGCGCACCGTACCTGATTGCCGAGCACTGCGCGCCGCACGTGCACGTGATCAACGCCGGCGACGGCCGTCATGCGCACCCGACGCAGGGCCTGCTCGACATGTACACGATCCGTCACTACAAGCGCGACTTCACGAAGCTGCGCGTGGCGATCGTCGGCGACATTCTGCATTCGCGCGTCGCGCGCTCCGACATCCACGCGCTCACCACGCTCGGCGTGCCGGAAGTGCGTGCGATCGGCCCGCGCACGCTGCTGCCGGGCGGTCTCGAGCAGATGGGCGTGAAGGTGTTCCACAACCTCGACGAGGGGCTGAAGGGCGTCGACGTGATCATCATGCTGCGTCTGCAGAACGAACGGATGAGCGGCGCGCTGCTGCCGTCCGCGCAGGAGTACTTCAAGACGTGGGGCCTGACGCCCGAGCGCCTCGCGCTCGCCGCGCCCGACGCGATCGTGATGCATCCGGGGCCGATGAACCGCGGCGTCGAGATCGATTCGCAGGTCGCCGACGGTCCGCAATCGGTGATCCTCAACCAGGTCACGTTCGGCATCGCCGTGCGGATGGCGGTGATGGGCATCGTCGCCGGCAACAGCGACTGAGCCCGCTTTCGCGCCCCCTCGTTCAGGCATTCAACGCAATCAACGCATTCACAGACAGCGCATGAAGATTCATATCAAAGGCGGCACGCTGATCGACCCGGTCGCCGGCACCGAAGGGCAGGCCGACGTATTCGTCGCGGACGGCAAGATCGCCGCGCTGGGCAGCGCGCCCGCCGGTTTCAACGCGGACCAGACGATCGACGCGTCGGGCCTGATCGTCGCACCCGGCCTCGTCGACCTGTGCGCGCGGCTGCGCGAGCCGGGCTACGAACACAAGGCGACGCTCGCGTCCGAGATGGCCGCGGCCGTCGCGGGCGGCGTCACGACCCTCGTGTGCCCGCCGGACACCGATCCCGTGCTCGACGAGCCGGGCCTCGTCGAAATGCTCAAGTTCCGCGCACGCAATCTTCACCAGGCCAACGTGCATCCGCTCGGCGCGCTGACGGTCGGCCTCAAGGGCGAGGTGATCACCGAGATGGTCGCGCTGACCGAATCCGGCTGCGTCGGATTCACGCACGCCAACGTGCCGGTGCGCGACACGCAGGTGCTGCTGCGCGCGCTGCAGTACGCGAGCACCTACGGCTACACGACGTGGCTGCGTCCGCTCGACGCGTTCATCGGCCGCGGTGGCGTGGCCGCGAGCGGCGCACTCGCGTCGCGGCTCGGGCTGTCCGGCGTGCCGGTCGCGGCCGAGACGATCGCACTCCACACGATTTTCGAACTGATGCGCGTGACGGGCGCACGCGTGCACCTCGCGCGGCTGTCGTCGGCGGCCGGGCTCGCGCTCGTGCGTGAAGCGAAGGCCGAGGGGCTGCCCGTGACCTGCGACGTCGGCGTGAACCACGTCCACCTGATCGACGTCGACATCGGCTACTTCGACTCGCAGTTCCGGCTCGATCCGCCGCTGCGCAGCGAGCGCGATCGCGAAGCGATTCGCGCGGCGCTCGCCGACGGCACGATCGACGCGATCTGCTCGGATCACACGCCGGTCGACGACGACGAGAAGCTGCTGCCGTTCGGCGAAGCGACGCCGGGCGCGACGGGGCTCGAACTGCTGCTGTCGCTGACGCTGAAGTGGGCGGACGAGACGCGCACGCCGCTCGCGCAGGCGCTGCGCCGCATCACGTCCGCGCCGGCGGACGTGCTGCAACTGCCGGCGGGGCGCCTCGCCGAAGGCAGCGCGGCCGACCTGTGCGTGTTCGATCCGCGTGCGCACTGGCGCGTCGAGCCGCGTGCGCTGAAGAGCCAGGGCCACAACTCGCCGTTCCTCGGCTACGAACTGCCGGCCACCGTGCGTACCACGCTCGTGGCCGGGCGGGTCGCGTTCGAGCGCCACTGAACCACGCGGAACCCTCGCCATGATCGCCTTTCGCAAGCTGCGTCTCGCCTTTCACCTGTTGCGCGGCATGGTGATCGTCGCGCTGCGTTTTTCGCACGTCACGCCCGCGCGCCGCGCCGAGCTGATACGCCGCTGGTCGCTCAAGCTGCTGCGGATCTGCGGGATGCGCCTCGTCGTCCACAACGACGGCGCGCGGCTCGACGCGAGCGCGCTGGTGGTGGGCAACCACGTGTCGTGGCTCGACATCTATGCGGTCAACGCGTGGCGGCCGACGCCGTTCGTGTCGAAGGCCGAGGTGCGGCAGTGGCCGGTCGTCGGCTGGCTCGCCGAGAAGCTCGACACCGTGTTCCTGCAGCGCGAGAAGCGTACCGAGGCGATGCGGATCATGCACGAGATGGCCGAGCGCCTGCGCACCGGCGGGCTGATGTGCGTGTTTCCGGAAGGGACGACGTCCGATGGCCAGGATCTGCTGCCGTTCCATGCGAACCTGTTCCAGGCCGCGGTATCGGCCGGCTGCGCGGTGCAGCCGATCTGCCTGATGTACGAGGACGCGCACGGGCGGCAGTCGGTCGCGCCGGCCTACACGGGCGATCTGTCGCTCGGCACGTCGCTCGACATGGTGTTGCGCGGCGGCCCGCTCGTCGCGCATCTGTACGTGTGCGAACCGATCGCGCCGGGCGGTGACCGGCGGGCGACGTCTGCCGCGGCGCGCGACGCGATCGCGGCCGCACTGGCGACGCTGCAGGAGAGGGTCGGCAAGCCGACGGCCGAGTCGCTCGCCGAGTTGCAGAAGCATGCGTATCCGGCGACCGAGCTCGGCGCCGGTGCGACGGGCGACGCGGCAGCCGATGCGCCCGTGCCGGGGCGCGAGGGCTGACGCGCGGCCGGCCGGGGGCGGGCGAATCAGCGTGCCGTCATTCGCCGCCCGGCGAACGGCACGCTTCGCACTGCACCTGCGTGACCGTGCGCTGCGCCGGATCGGCCGCGAGCCGCACGGCCGACAACTGATTCCCCCATACGCAACCTGAATCGAGCGCGACGAGGTTGTCGCGCAACATCAGGCCGAGCGCGGCCCAGTGCCCGAACACGACCGTCACGTCCTCGGTACGGCGCCCCGGCACGTCGAACCACGGCAGGTAGCCGGGCGGCGCACTGTCGGGGCCGCCGTTCGCCTTGAATTCCATCGCGCCGTCGGGCGTGCAGAAGCGCAGGCGCGTGAACGCGTTGAATGCGACGCGCATCCGGTCGCGTTTTTTCAGGTTCGGCGTCCATTGATTCGGTTCGTTGCCGTACAGGCCTTGCAGCGTGTCGCGCCAGTCGGGGGCACGCAGCGCGCGCTGCAGTTCGTCGGAGAGTTCGAGCGCGAGCGTGGCGTCCCATTGCGGCAACACGCCGGCGTGTACGAGCAACTTTCCGTCTTCGACATGCACGAACGGGCGATGGCGGACCCAGTCGAGCAGCGCGTCGGCGTCGGGCGCGTCGAGGATCTCGCCGATCGTGTCGCCCGGGCGCTCGGTGCGCAGCCCGGCGGAGACCGCGAGCAGGTGGAGGTCGTGATTGCCGAGCACGACGGTCGCGCGCGGGCCGAGGTCGACGACTGCGCGTAGCGCGGCAAGGGAGCCCGGGCCGCGGTTGACGACGTCGCCGGCGATCCAGAGGGGGGCGTCGGTGGGCGGCGCGAGCCTGTCGAGCAGCGACTGGAAAGCGGAATGACAGCCTTGGATGTCGCCGATGGCGATGGGGGGGAGGGTCATGGGGCGGCGAATTTTGCGAGTATCGACAATTTGGGAAAAATTATCCAGTCAATGGACCGCTGTGCAATTTGTGTTCCGCAATCGTGCGTTGATTTGGCAAGAAATTTCATACCCGGAAAGGGTTCGAAGCGCTGTATCAAGTTGTTAGCGGCATGGCTTTTGCAGGGGGCGGCTACCTATAATTGTCGCTTTCCCCAACAAAATTAGCATTTCATGACTTTGGAGGCCATGTCGACCGGTTAAAATTCCCGGTTGGACGTGGCACTCACAAGCTACTGGCATTTGCGAATCCGATGTGGCCGGCGCCTGATGGCGTCTGCCGCACATTATTTGAGGGAGCCTCATGATCCTGGTTACGGGCGGCGCGGGTTTTATCGGTGCCAATTTTGTACTCGACTGGCTGCGCGCATCCGACGAAGCCGTGCTCAACGTTGACAAGCTGACGTACGCAGGGAACCTGCGCACGCTGCAGTCGCTGGACGGAAACCCGAAGCACGTGTTTGCGCGCGTCGACATCTGCGACCGTGACGCACTCGACGCGCTCCTGGCCGAGCACAAGCCCCGCGCGGTGCTGCACTTCGCCGCGGAAAGCCACGTCGATCGCTCGATCCACGGTCCCGCGGACTTCGTGCAGACCAACGTCGTCGGCACGTTCACGCTGCTCGAGGCTACCCGCCAGTACTGGAACGGTCTGAACGACGCCGACAAGGCCGCGTTCCGTTTCCTGCACGTGTCGACCGACGAGGTGTTCGGTTCGCTGTCGGCCACCGACCCGCAATTCTCCGAGACGACGCCGTACGCGCCGAACAGCCCGTATTCCGCGACGAAGGCGGGCTCCGATCACCTGGTGCGCGCGTACCATCATACGTATGGCCTGCCGGTGCTGACGACGAACTGTTCGAACAACTACGGCCCGTACCAGTTCCCGGAAAAGCTGATCCCGCTGATGATCGCGAACGCGCTCGCGGGCAAGCCGCTGCCGGTGTATGGCGACGGCCAGAACGTGCGCGACTGGCTGTACGTCGGCGACCACTGCAGCGCGATCCGCGAAGTGCTCGCGCGCGGCGTACCGGGCGAGACGTACAACGTCGGCGGCTGGAACGAGAAGAAGAACCTCGAAGTCGTGCATACGCTGTGCGACCTGCTCGACAAGGCGCGCCCGAAGGCAGCGGGTTCGTACCGTGACCAGATCACCTATGTGACCGACCGGCCCGGCCACGATCGCCGCTACGCGATCGATGCGCGCAAGCTCGAACGCGAACTCGGCTGGAAGCCCGCGGAAACGTTCGAGACCGGCCTGGCAAAGACGGTCGACTGGTATCTCGACAACCAGGTGTGGGCCGATGAGGTGGCATCGGGCGAGTACCGCAAGTGGGTCGAGACGAACTACGCGAAACGCACTTGAGGAGAGAAGCGATGGCACGTAAAGGCATCATTCTCGCCGGCGGTTCCGGCACCCGGCTGTATCCGATCACGCACGTCGTCTCGAAGCAGCTTCTGCCGGTGTACGACAAGCCGATGATCTACTACCCGCTGTCGACGCTGATGGTCGCGGGCATTCGCGACGTGTTGATCATCTCGACGCCGCAGGACACGCCGCGCTTCGAGTCGATGCTCGGCGACGGCAGCCAGTGGGGGATGAACATCCAGTACGCGGTGCAGCCGTCGCCCGACGGTCTCGCGCAGGCGTTCATCATCGGCAAGGAGTTCGTCGGCAACGATCCGTCGGCGCTGATCCTCGGCGACAACATCTTTTACGGTCACGATCTGGCGAAGCAGCTCGAGCGCGCGCATGCGCAGGAAACGGGCGCGACCGTGTTCGCGTATCACGTGCACGACCCGGAACGTTACGGCGTCGTCGAATTCGACAAGTCGTTCCGCGCACTGTCGATCGAGGAGAAGCCCGCGAAGCCGCGCTCGAACTATGCGGTGACGGGCCTGTACTTCTACGACAACCAGGTGTGCGACATCGCGGCCGACATCAAGCCGTCGCCGCGCGGCGAGCTCGAAATCACCGACGTCAACTCGCGCTATCTCGACAGCGGTGCGCTGAACGTCGAGATCATGGGGCGTGGCTACGCTTGGCTCGATACCGGCACGCACGATTCGCTGATCGAGGCGGCCAGTTTCATCGCGACGCTGCAGAAGCGGCAGGGTCTCGTGGTCGCCTGTCCGGAAGAGATCGCGTATCGCCGCAACTGGATCGACGCGGAGCAAGTGTTGAAGCTCGCCCAGCCGCTCGCGAAGAACGCATACGGTCAGTACCTGAAGAACATTCTTACGGATCAAGTCGCATGGCCATCCAAGTAACGGCAACGGCGCTGCCCGAAGTCAAGATTATCGAGCCGAAGGTGTTCGGCGACGCGCGCGGGTTCTTCTATGAGAGCTTCAATGCGCGTGAATTCGCGGAGCAGGTTGAGCCGGGCGTCGAGTTCGTGCAGGACAACCATTCACGTTCGACGAAGAGTGTATTGCGCGGGCTGCATTATCAGATCCAACATGCGCAAGGTAAGCTCGTTCGCGTGGTGGAGGGCGAAGTGTTCGACGTTGTGGTCGATATCCGCAAGGCCTCATCCAATTTTGGCAAGTGGGTCGGTGTGCGGCTTTCGGCGAGCAACCATCGGCAGCTTTGGGTGCCACCGGGTTTCGCGCATGGTTTCGTCGTGTTGTCTGAGGCGGCGGAGTTTCTGTACAAGACGACGGATTATTGGTTTCCAGAGTATGAGCGGAGCATCGTGTGGAATGACCCAGATCTGGGTATCGACTGGGAAATCGATGGCGAACCACTACTCGCACCCAAGGATGCGAACGCGGCACGATTGGCCGATGCTGAGGTTTATGCATGATAGGCCGGAAACGTATGCATCTTGAGGATTCCCGACAGAGCGGGCGCCGGATATTGGTGACTGGCGCCCACGGCCAAGTCGGTTTCGAGCTCGTCCGTGCACTGCAGGGGCTTGGAGAGGTCGTTGCACCTGATCGTTCCGCTTTGGACATCGCCAACTTCGATCAGATTCGCGCCGTCTTGCGCGAGGTGCGGCCGTCATTGATCATCAATCCTGCGGCGTATACGGCAGTGGATGCTGCTGAGCACGATGCAGATACTGCGATGCGTGTAAATGGCATCGCTCCGGGGGTATTGGCCGAAGAGGCGAAGCGTCTCGGTGCGGCGTTGATTCACTACTCCACGGACTACGTGTTCGATGGCACCAAGACATCGAGCTACACCGAAGATGATCCAACGAATCCGCAGAACGTCTACGGACGGACCAAGCTGGCGGGCGAGCAGGCTGTTTTCGCGGCGGCAGAGGGCGGTGCGCTCGTTTTCCGAACGAGCTGGGTTTATGGGGCACGAGGTCGAAATTTCCTGCTAACAATGTTGCGCCTCGGATCCGAGCGCGCTGAATTGAAAGTGGTTGCAGACCAAGTTGGGGCGCCAACTTGGAGTAATACGATTGCCGGGATGACGGCACACGTGGTTGCTCAGGCTAGGTCCGCTCTCGATGGGGACGAATGGTGGAGAGAGCGTTCGGGCGTGTACCACCTGACGGCTGCAGGCGAAACATCGTGGCATGGATTTGCGTCCACAATTTTTGAGCTATCAGATTTGCCGGTCCGTCCCTCCGTGCTGCCGATTTCGGCGTCGGATTATCCGACCCCAGCGAAACGTCCATCAAATTCTCGGCTGTCGAACGACAATTTTGCACGGGCGTTTGGACTGATCGCACCCGATTGGCGTGAGTCTCTTTGTCTTTGCTTGAGAGGAATGCTCGGGAAATAGCGGTATGCCAATCAGGGACGAGGTTTCTTCTTACTGCGACGGAGCGTCAGATTCGGAGGAACTACAAGGTCGCGGTACCCGATCGGAAGCGTAGTACTCCACGCGACGATCACAGTGGTATGTTCGCATGACATCCGTCCATTTGCCCGCTTGCCGGTGGGTTGCGCCGCGCGGTGAACACCAAGACCGCAACAGATGTCTTGCCCGGTTGCCCGGCGTGTCAGGCCTGCTCTGCGCCCCCACTTTGTCATCAACGGCGGTGCTCCGCCGGGCTGCCGCGAACAGACGCGTATCACGCAACCCATTCAACCTGTTACTGAACAGTACCACCTATGAATCCTCATGACGCACATGCTGCAAGTGTGAACGAACTGGTCCGATCGACCTGGCGGAATCGTTCATTGATTTTCCAGATGACAATTCGAGAGGTGCTAGGGCGCTATCAGGGTTCACTGATGGGGCTAGCTTGGTCGTTTTTCAATCCGCTTCTTCTGCTCATCGTTTATACGGTGATTTTTGGCGTGATTTTCAAATCTCGGTGGGGTGGTTCCGACATCACCAGCAAGGGTGACTTCGCGATCATCATCTTTGCCGGGATGCTAGTGCACAGCATGTTTGCTGAATGCTTTACACGGGCCCCGGGCTTGATTGCCGGTAATCCGAACTATGTCAAGAAGGTTGTCTTTCCGCTGGAAATTCTGCCGTGGATTTCGATGGGTTCAGCCGTTTTTCATACTATTGTGAGTTGGGGAGTGTTGGTGGTCGCGCAAGTCATTCTGCGCCATGCGATGCCGTGGACTATCGTGTTCTTTCCGATTGTTATGTTTCCGCTTGTGCTCGCGACCATGGGTTGTAGCTGGTTTCTGGCTGCGACGGGCGTTTATTTGCGCGATGTCACGCAAATCACGGGGATCGTCACGACCGTGCTTATGTTTCTGTCACCCATGTTCTACCCGGTGTCGGCACTTCCGACAATGTATCAGAAACTGCTTTATATCAATCCGCTGACTTACGTCATCGAATCGGCTAGGGATGTGCTGATTTGGGGGCGGCCGCCGCATTGGATTTCATGGGCATTGTATACGTTGGGTAGTGGGGTTGTAGCCTGGATTGGGTTCTGGTGGTTTCAGAAAACGAGAAAGGGATTTTCAGACGTTTTGTGATCGCAGAGTGGCGCGTGCCGCTCGGAAATTGCTTTACCTTATCCGTGCTGAACTATGAATGCATTAGCTGTCAAAAACGTTCCGAATCGAGCCATCACGTGGATGCGAATCCGCCGTTGGGCGTTCCTGCTACGCGACTGCCCGTTGGTGGTGCCGCAGTGGTACCGTGAGCAATATCCGGATGTAGCGCAGGCCGGGGCCGATGAGTTGATGCACTACCTTACGCGAGGCTGGCGAGAAGGACGCAATCCCGGTCCAGGATTCGATGGCGCATATTACCTCGCCCGATACCCGGACGTGGCCGCCTCCGGCCTGCCGCCGTTGCTGCATTACTGGGTCGTCGGTCGTCGTGAATTGCGCCATCCGAACCCGAGCTTGGACCTAGAGTGGATCACGGCTGCCGCTAAGCGGGATGGCGACGAGCAATGCGCCGTGCAAACGACCACGGGATCACCAACCGGACGCACGAATGATGGTCGTCTCGCGATTAGCGTAATTATCCCGACCTACAACCGCGAGCGCATGTTGTCCGGGGTGCTTGATGCATGGCGTGATGTCGATCGGATGACGGAGGTGCCATACGAAATCATCTTTTCGGATGATGGGTCGGAAGACGGCACGGTTGCACTATTGGAGGCGGTCCGAGATTTGCCGATTCGCGTGTTGCGCAATCAACATGGTGGTGCATCGTCAGCGCGCAATGCCGCAATTCGGGCGGCAAAAGGCCAGCGGCTTCTGATTATCGGTGATGACATTTTCCCGCACCCAAATCTTATCAACGTGCATTTGGCGCTCGGAGCCGAAAAGGGTCCGCTCGTGGCGACTCTAGGTGTTGTGGACTGGCACCCAGAGTTAAAGGTCAATCATTTGATGACGCACATCACGGAGATCGGTAACGAGCAATTCAGTTACAACAGATTGGGGGATGGCGAGTACGTCGACTTCCGGCATTTCTACACATGCAATATCTGTGTAGATCGGGATATCCTGGTGAACCAGGAGACGTTGTTTGATCATCGTTTCGACCAGTATGGTTTCGAAGACATCGAGTTGGGTTATCGCTTGGCTCGCCAAGGAATGCGCATCTTTTACACGTGTGATGCGAAGGGTGATCATTTTCATCCGTATAACATTGCTGGTTTCTGTCGACGCCAAATCGCAGCGGGGCGCATGGCCGTCGTATTCCGTTCGATGCACCACGAAGTCGGAGCGATTGTTGGAGTGGACGAACTCCAACGCGCACTGAAGAACGGTTTGCCTGCGCCAGATGTTGAGGCTACGTGGAAATCACGTCTTGAGAGAATCATTGCGCGCGCCGAGAACTATGAGCACTTGTTTGACATTGCAAACCGCGCGGGCCGGCTAATTATCGGCAATTGTCTGAGTGCGATATACACGCCGCTGTTTCGCGCGATGTACGAGCATGGAGTGCTCCAGCGTCTCGCCGGGACGGAAGCAGTGCTTTCGCTCGCCATGTCGCGCCATTTCGGGGCGGCATGGGAGCCATACTGGAAATTGCTTGATGCCGATGGTCCGGATTTTAGGAGCGTGACTCGGGCGACTCTCGACGAGGTAGTGCAAATGAGCCTGCTGGGCGCCGGAGTGAGCGATACGCTTGCGTCGGAAATATGTCGGGAAGTGTCGATACTCGCTGCCACACAGGGGCCGGCCGGTGCAGTCACATCAACGGGAGCGCAGTGGCGGCGCCGGATTTCGATCGGCGTTCGCTACCTTCGACATAACCCGAGACAACTTGTGGCTCTCATGTTTCAGATGCTGCGTCGTCGGCGCGCGCAAGCGAGTGCACACAGACGAACTTCAGTGGATGTTCCGCAAGTCAGTCTTAGTTCGTCGATTGCGTTGGTCGTTGAGCCTGGCGGTGTGGAAGTCGAATCACTCGTCGCGCATTTTGCAACCGCGTTCGGCGAAGCAGCCCGCGTATTCGAACGCATCGATGTGGATACGTTGCGCGAGCGCGGCACCAGCAATGTATTTGCCGTCGACGAGGTCCCATGCGGCGTGCTGTATTGGCCGGATGCGGGCGGATCGAACTGCGATATAGACACGCTAATAGACGCATGGCTTGCTGTGGTCGAGAACGGAGTCGACCTTGCTGTGATTTCGTATGGCTACGACGAGCCGTCTACGGTCTGCGCCGGCAGTCACCGCAATCACCTACTGTTTTCGCGTCGCATCGCGCAGTCGATATTCGACGGCGCGCTCACACGCGGCGCGTTCACCGGCAAGGTGATTCGCGTCGAAGCACGGGCGAACTTGGCCTTGCCTAAGGCGCGGTCACTGAGCGAATGGATTGGTACGCGTGTCACGACGGATCCGACCGGCTTTTTCGCCACTGAGCGTTCGTCTGATGCTGCTATTCGCTATCTTGCTCCCCAGTTTCCCAAATGTCGGACTGCACGACCGGTCGTATTTGTTTTTCCGATTTTTGTCGCAGTCGGAGGGGTCGAGCGCAATACTGTCGAGATTATCCGTGAGCTGAACGCGCAATACGATTTCGTTGTGGTGACGATGGAGCGGTTGCGTGCCGAGCAAGGTAGTCTTGGTCGACAGTTCCAGGATGCGGGCGCGCGCCTTGTGCAAATGTCCGAACTTACAGACCATGCCAATTATCTGCGCGTACTTGGACATCTAAAGGCGTGGCTGAAACCGTCTTTAGTCTGGATCTGCAACGGTTCGCCTTGGCTTGGTGATAATGCACAGCGGCTGCGCTTACTCTTCGCCGACGTTCCGATTGTCGATCAGCAGGTGTATGACGTCGAACAAGGTTGGATCAATCGCTATCATGAGCCGGGTATTCGTTCGTTCGATCGCTTCATTGCTGTCAACCAAAAGATCCATAGGCGGTTTATCGGCGAGCTTGGCCGCAGTCCTTCCCAAGTGGACCTCATCTACTCGGCCGTCAATACTGACCGTATTGTTGACTACAAAAGCGGTGTGCAGTCACGTACCAAAGTATTGCAAAAATACGATTTGCCGAGTGACAAGCGTTTGTTTGCATTTATTGGTCGCTTGACCGCGCAAAAGCGTCCGATTGAATTCCTCCGTCTTGCCGCAGCCCGTGTGATCAACAAAGATGAGCTATTCGTGCTCGTCGGCGACGGTGAGCTTGCGCCCGATGTCGATACGTTCATTCGTGAGCAACGCCTCACAAACGTAGTGCGTATTCCGTACGTTGCTAACACGTTGGAGCTCGACTCGGTGCTCGACGGACTGGTGTTTACGTCCGCCTATGAGGGGCTGCCGATTGCGATGCTCGAGGCGTTGTTGCTCGCGGTGCCGACGTTTGCGACTGATGTCGGTGATATTGGTATGGTGCTTGAGGAGTTTGAAGGCGGGCTCGTCTATCCGGTCGATGCCTCGAAGACGCAGATGCTGGAAGCATTCAATCGCTGGCTGGACCGACACGATCGGTTCCGCTCTGCACTTATCGCAAACGAGTCAGCATTGCTTGAGCGATTTTCCAGCAGACGTATCGCGGGACAATATGTTGAATGCTTCGACAAGGCGATGGCAAGCTATCGCGATGGGGTGCGGAAATCGGAAAGCGAGGAGGCGCAATGAAGCGAGTTTTACTGATCGGTGGCGGCGGCTTCATTGGTCGACATGTGGCGGATGCGTGCGCAAAGGCTGGCTTCGGGGTGCGAGTAGTCGACGTTTCACAACCTCCGATGGATGCTAACCCGGCGAACGGCTTGTCGTTACAAGCAGAGGTATACGTCGGCGATTACGGCGATGAATTTTTCTTGCGCGAGGTTATTCGAAACATCGACGTGGTTGTCCATCTGGCGCACGACGCGATGCGTATGAATATCGAGTGCGATATGCCGCAAGAATACGAGCGTAATATCCTGCCGGCGACTCGGCTGATGGAAGCATGTATCGACGCGGGCGTAAAAAAATTCGTGTTCGTTTCCTCAGGGGGAACCGTTTATGGAAACCAACCCGCTGGTGTATTGATTGCAGAATCGGCGGTCACGCGGCCGATTTCCCTCTACGGTACTTCAAAGCTATGCATCGAGCACATCGCGTTGCTGTATCACGTCCAGCGCCAGTTGCCTGCCGTTATCGTCCGTCCGGGCAACGCATATGGTTCGGGACAAATGCCGTTTCGTGGTCAGGGGCTTATTGCGACGGCTCTGGCCTCTGCGCAACAAGGGCGCGAGGTAACGATCTTTGGCGACGGCAATGCGGTCCGCGACTATACCCATGTGCTGGACATTGCGGATGCGATCACGAAAATCGCAGAAATTGGAATGCCTGGCGAAATTTATAATGTCGGAACGGGGGTCGGGGTTTCTGTGCGTGAACTGCTGAATGACTATCTGGCGCCCGCCCTCGAGAAAAATGGGGTTCGGCTTGCCGTGAGATACCACGATGCACGCCGTGCGGATGTCGAATACAACGTGCTCAATTGCGCGAAACTTACAGAGCAAACTGGCTGGGTATCGTCTATTGGATTGCAGCAAGGCGTCGAGCAGACGCTCGCTTGGCTGAGCACTCGTAGAGAGGCGAATTGAGATGTGTTTAGTTTCCGTCGTAATTCCGAGCTATAACCATGCGCGCTACATTCGTAAAGCCGTCGATAGCGTACTTGGGCAGTCACATCGCGAGCTGGAACTTATCGTGATTGATGACGGGTCGAAGGACGAGTCACTGGACTATCTCAGGACTGTGACGGATCCTCGCTTTCAGTTGGTTGAGCAGCCGAACGCTGGTGCTCACAATGCGATCAATCGTGGTCTCGAGGCCGCAAAGGGCAACTATCTTGCCATTCTGAATTCTGACGATGTTTTCCATCCGACTCGGCTGGAAGCGTGCATCGACGTACTCGCGGGGGGGGCGGTCGATCTCGTGGCGACGTGGATCGAAGTCATCGACGCTGACGGCAATGCACGCGGAGTCAAAGAGGGCTGGCACAACATGTTGCCGTGGCCGATCGCGA
>Ga0268256_1000205_pt1 | contig 67044 bp, 55 predicted proteins | sample AgamicAtAmrz_FD_200247 | JGI IMG/M metagenome (GOLD analysis project Ga0268256, IMG submission 200247) | Agave microbial communities from Guanajuato, Mexico - At.Am.rz (v2) (version 3) | ecosystem: Host-associated > Plants > Roots > Rhizosphere | place: Guanajato, Mexico | collected 2012-06-07 | reverse complement strand
GCAGAAGCTGGCCACCGGCGTGCCGTTTCTCGACCATATGCTCGACCAGATCGCGCGACACGGTCTGGTCGATCTCGAGGTCGAAGCGCATGGCGACACGCATATCGACGATCACCACACGGTCGAGGATGTCGGCATCACGCTCGGTCAGGCCGTCGCGAAGGCGATCGGCGACCGCAAGGGCATCCGCCGCTACGGCCATTCGTACGTGCCGCTCGACGAGGCGCTGTCGCGCGTCGTGATCGATTTCTCCGGCCGGCCGGGCCTCGAATTCCACGTGCCGTTCACGCGCGCGCGGATCGGCACGTTCGACGTCGACCTGTCGATCGAATTCTTCCGCGGGTTCGTGAACCACGCGGGCGTCACGCTGCACATCGACAACCTGCGCGGGATCAACGCGCACCATCAGCTCGAGACGGTGTTCAAGGCCTTCGGCCGGGCGCTGCGCGCGGCGGTGGAGCTCGACGAGCGGGCGGCGGGGCAGATTCCGTCGACCAAAGGCAGCCTCTAACCTCCGAACGGACGACGCCAAGGACGACCTCACGGCTTCGGCGCGGCGCGCCGGCGTGCGATGGATCTGCTCAAATCGTTCATTTCGCTGCTCGCGCTGATCAACCCGGTCGGCGCGGTGCCGTTCTTCCTGAGCCTGACGGCGCAGCAGACGGACGACGAGCGGCGGCGCACGATCCGGATCGCATCGGTGTCGGTGTTCTGCGTGATGACGGTGACCGCGCTGCTCGGGCAGCAGATCATCAACTTCTTCGGCATTTCGGTCGGGTCGCTCGAAGTGGGCGGCGGGATCATCATGCTGCTGATGGCGATCAACATGCTGAACGCGCAGATCGGCAACACGCGATCGACGCCGGAGGAGCGCCACGAAGCCGAGCTGAAGGACAACATCGCGGTCGTGCCGCTGGCGATTCCGCTGCTCACGGGCCCCGGCTCGATCAGCACGGTGATCATCTATGCGGCGAACGCGCATCACTGGTATGAACGGGCCGGGCTGGTCGCGATCGGCGCGGCCCTGGCTTTTCTGTGTTTCGTCGCGATGCGGCTCGCCGAGCCGATCGCGAACTGGATCGGCCGCACCGGCATCAACATCGCCACACGGCTGATGGGTCTGATGCTGTCGGCGCTGGCGGTGGAATTCATCGTCAATGGACTGAGGGCGCTACTGCCTGCACTGAGATGAAAACTTCGATTGCGATTGTGGATTATGGGATGGGCAACCTGCGCTCGGTCGCGCAGGCGCTCAAGAAGGCCGAACCGGCCGCCGACGTGGCGATCGTCGACACGCCGGCCGCGATTCGCGCGGCCGACCGTGTCGTGCTGCCCGGCCAGGGCGCGATGCCCGACTGCATGCGCTGCCTCGGCGAATCGGGCCTGCAGGAGGCCGTGATCGAGGCGTCGCGCACGAAGCCGCTGCTCGGCGTGTGCGTCGGCGAGCAGATGCTGTTCGACTGGAGCGCGGAAGGCGACACGAAGGGCCTCGGCCTGTTGCCTGGCAAGGTCGTGCGCTTCGCGCTCGACGGCCGCGTGCAGGACGACGGGTCGCGCTTCAAGGTGCCGCAGATGGGCTGGAACCGCGTGCGCCAGGCGCAGCCGCACCCGCTGTGGGACGGCGTGCCCGACGACGCGTATTTCTACTTCGTGCACAGCTATTACGTGAGCCCGGACAACCCGGCGCACACGGTCGGCGAAACGGCCTACGGCGCGCCGTTTACGTCCGCGGTCGCGCGGGACAATCTCTTCGCGACCCAATTCCACCCCGAGAAAAGCGCGGAGGTCGGGTTGCGTCTGTATCGCAACTTCGTACACTGGAAACCGTAAACGTGGTGCGGGAGCCACAGTCGACGGCGCGCAAGCGCCTGTCGTGCGGGGCTCTCACGCTTAAGCGCCGAAAGAGTTGTACTAAACTAGCGAGACGGCGCGGCACCGGTTTGGCCGGTACGCGCCGGATTCTTTTCTTTTTCCACGACGACACCCGATTGCTATGTTGCTGATTCCGGCCATCGACCTCAAAGACGGTCAGTGTGTGCGCCTCAAACAGGGCGATATGGACCAGGCCACGATTTTTTCCGAGGACCCGGCGGCGATGGCCCGCAAGTGGGTCGATCTCGGCGCCCGGCGGCTCCATCTCGTCGACCTGAACGGCGCATTCGCCGGCAAGCCGAAGAATCTCGAGGCGATCGAAGCGATCCTCGACGAAGTCGGCGACGAAATTCCCGTCCAGCTCGGCGGCGGCATCCGCAGCCTCGAGACGATCGAGAAGTATCTCGACGCCGGCCTGTCCTACGTGATCATCGGCACCGCCGCCGTGAAGAACCCGGGCTTCCTGCAGGACGCGTGCACCGCGTTTTCCGGCAGCATCATCGTCGGGCTGGACGCGAAGGACGGCAAGGTCGCGACCGACGGCTGGAGCAAGCTGACCGGCCACGAGGTGATCGATCTCGCGAAGAAGTTCGAGGACTACGGCGTCGAATCGATCGTCTACACCGACATCGGCCGCGACGGGATGCTGCAGGGCATCAACATCGACGCGACCGTGAAGCTCGCGCAGGCGGTCGGCATCCCGGTGATCGCCAGCGGCGGCCTGTCGAACCTCACGGACATCGAGAGCCTGTGCGAAGTGGAAGAGCACGGCGTCGAAGGTGTGATCTGCGGCCGTGCGATCTACTCCGGCGATCTCGATTTCGCGGCCGCGCAGAAGCGCGCGGACGAACTGAACGGCGAACTCGACAACGCGTAACCGCGCGTCGTCCCGTTCGCCGGGGCTGCCCGCAGGCGGCCCCGACCGGAAGCCTCGCGCGAGGCTTCCGCAACCGGCCGTCCCAGCGCGGCATTTGGCGCAACATCATGGCTCTAGCTAAACGCATCATCCCCTGCCTGGACGTGACCGCCGGGCGTGTCGTCAAGGGCGTCAATTTCGTCGAGCTGCGCGATGCCGGCGACCCCGTCGAAATCGCCCGCCGCTACGACGACCAGGGTGCCGACGAACTGACCTTCCTCGACATCACCGCGACGTCCGACCAGCGCGACCTGATCCTGCCGATCATCGAAGCCGTCGCGTCGCAGGTGTTCATTCCGCTGACCGTCGGCGGCGGCGTGCGCGCCGTCGAGGACGTGCGGCGCCTGCTGAACGCGGGCGCGGACAAGGTCAGCATGAATTCGTCGGCGGTCGCGAACCCGCAGCTCGTGCGCGACGCGGCCGACAAGTACGGCTCGCAGTGCATCGTCGTCGCGATCGACGCGAAGCGCGTGTCGGCCGACGGCGAGACGCCGCGCTGGGAAGTCTTCACGCACGGCGGCCGCAAGAACACGGGCCTCGACGCGATCGAATGGGCGCGCAAGATGGCCGAGCTCGGCGCCGGCGAGATCCTGCTCACGAGCATGGACCGCGACGGCACGAAGTCGGGCTTCGACCTCGCGCTCACGCGCGGCGTGTCGGACGCGGTGCCGGTGCCGGTGATCGCGTCGGGCGGCGTCGGTTCGCTGCAGCATCTGGCCGACGGCATCAAGGACGGCCGCGCCGACGCGGTGCTGGCCGCCAGCATCTTCCACTACGGCGAGCACACGGTCGGCGAGGCGAAGCGCTTCATGTCCGACCAGGGCATCCCGGTGAGACTGTGATGAATACCGAAACGAAATCCCTGCCCGCGTGGCTCGACAAGGTCCGCTGGGACGACAACGGCCTCGTGCCGGTGATCGCGCAGGAAGCGTCGACGAACGACGTGCTGATGTTCGCGTGGATGAACCGCGAGGCGCTCGCGAAGACGATCGAGACGCAGCGCGCGGTCTACTATTCGCGTTCGCGCAAGCGCCTGTGGTTCAAGGGCGAGGAGTCGGGCCACGTGCAGCACGTGCATGAAGTGCGGCTCGATTGCGACGAGGACGTCGTGCTGCTGAAGGTCGAGCAGGTGTCGGGCATCGCATGCCACACCGGCCGGCATTCGTGCTTCTTCCAGAAATTCGAAGGTACGGTGGACGGCGGCGACTGGGTCGCGGTCGAGCCGGTGCTGAAAGACCCCGAACACATCTACAAATGACGCAATCGACCGAAGACACGCTGCTGCGCCTCGCGGCCGTGATCGATAGCCGCAAGGGCGGCGATCCCGATCAATCGTACGTGTCGCGCCTGTTCCACAAGGGCGACGACGCGGTGCTGAAGAAGATCGGCGAAGAGGCGACGGAAGTCGTGCTGGCCGCGAAGGACGTGCGCCAGGGCGGCGCGCCGACCGCGCTGGTCGGCGAGGTGGCCGACCTGTGGTTCCACTGCCTCGTGATGCTGTCGCATTTCGACCTGAGCCCGGCCGACGTGATCGCCGAGCTCGAGCGTCGCGAAGGCTTGTCGGGCATCGAGGAAAAAGCGCTGCGCAAGCGCCGCGAGCGCGAGGAAAACGGCGGGTGACGCGCAGGCCCCGCCGCGGTGGCAACAGTGCGGTAAGCTGTAAGAATTGTCATCTGACGGGGGTAGCATCATGAACGATACGTCGAACCAGTTCCCGACGCCGGCGGTGTCGGGGGCAGCGGAGGCCGAACGCCTGAACGGGCTGCGCACGCTGACCCACGTGCTGTACGGCCTCTATGCGATTCACTGGCTGACGGGCGGCGTCACGGGCATCATCGCGATCATCATCAACTACGTGAAGCGCGGCGACGTAGCCGGCACGCCGTACGCCGATCACTTCGAGTGGCAGATCCGCACGTTCTGGCGCGCGCTGATCGCTTATGTGATCGGGTTCGCGCTGATGTTCGTCGCGATCGGGTTCGTCGTTATGTTTGTCACGTGGATTTGGACGCTGTACCGTATCATCAAGGGTTGGCTGTACCTGAACGACAACAAGACGCTCGATCCGCAGGCGTGGTTCTGACCGGCGCGCGGGCGTTTCGCAGGAGCAACATGAGTCACGATCCGAATTGCCTGTTCTGCAAGATCGCGGCAGGCGAGATTCCGAGCACGAAGGTGCACGAGGACGACGAATTCGTCGCGTTCCGCGACATCCGCCCGGCGGCCGACACGCACGTGCTCGTGATTCCGCGCCGGCACCTGCCGACGCTGTCGGCGGCGAGCGAGGCCGATGCGCCGATGCTCGGCCGGCTGATGCTGCTCGTCGCGCGTCTGGCCGACCAGCTCGGCGTTGCGTATACGGGCGGCGAAACCGGTTTCCGCACGGTGATCAACACGGGCCCGGGCGGCGGGCAGGAGGTCTACCACCTGCACGCGCATATCCTGGCCGGCCCGCGCCCGTGGCAGCGGATGGGTTGACGACGCGGGGCGTTTCCCCGCATCCGATAGTCGAAGCCGGCGCGTCGCCGGCGATTTGCGCCGCCCCGCGGCGTGGTTGAGGAGAGGTTTCATCATGGGTGGATTGAGCATTTGGCACTGGCTGATCGTGCTGCTGATCGTCGCGCTGGTTTTCGGTACGAAGAAGCTGCGCAACATCGGCAACGACCTCGGCAGCGCCGTGAAGGGTTTCAAGGACGGTATGAAGGAAGGCGAAACGCCGGCGGATGCGCAGCAACTGCCGCGTTCGGGCGCGGTCGACGTCAACGCGAAGGAAACGACGCGTTCCGATTCGAACAAGGCGTAACGCCGGCACGCTGACAGGCATTCGCGATGCTGGATCTCGGTCTTTCGAAGATGGCGCTGATCGGCGTCGTCGCGCTCGTGGTGCTCGGCCCCGAGCGCCTGCCGCGCGTCGCGCGCACGGCAGGCGCGCTGTTCGGCCGCGCGCAGCGGTACATCAACGACGTGAAGGCCGAGGTCTCGCGCGAAATCGAACTCGACGCGCTGCGGACGATGAAGACCGATTTCGAATCGGCCGCGCGCAATGTCGAGACGACGATTCACGACAACCTGCGCGAGCACGAGAAGGAACTGAACGACACGTGGCATTCCGCGGTCGGCGGTCTTGACGGGGTTGCCGGCGACGCCGGTTCCGTCGGTTCCCCGGGTTCCGATACGCCCGCGGCGCCGTCGTGGCGCGGCAGTTCGGCCGCGCTTGCGCCGAAGCGTCGCAACTGGCGCATCAAGCAGGCGGCGACGCCTGTCTGGTACAAGCGCGCGACGACCCGCCGCACGCACGTGCAGTCGGGCGCCGCACGTGTCGCGCGCCATCAGCCGGCCAGCCTGCGCCGGCCGACGCGCTTCTTCTGAGTCGAGCGCATGCTCGCTCGTCAATCCTACCGAGGGCCGGTGTGAGCGACCCCCAGCAGAACCCGGGCGACGCCCCGGAAGAAACCTTCATTTCCCATCTCGTCGAGCTTCGCGATCGCATCATTCGCGCGGGGCTGGCCGTGATCGTCGTGTTCCTCGGGCTCGTCTACTGGGCGCCGGACATCTTCAAGCTGCTCGCGCGGCCGCTGATGGACAACCTGCCGAAAGACGGCAAGATGATCGTCACCGACGTCACCGGTTCGTTCTTCGTGCCGATGAAGGTCACGATGCTCGTCGCGCTCGTGATCGCGCTGCCGATCGTGCTGTACCAGATCTGGGCATTCGTCGCGCCGGGGCTGTACCAGCACGAGAAGAAGCTCGTCGCGCCGCTCGTCGGCAGCAGCTACTTCCTGTTCCTGTGCGGGATGGCGTTCGCGTATTTCCTCGTGTTCCCGACGATCTTCCGCGTGATGGCGCACTACAACGCGCCGCTCGGGGCCGAGATGACGACCGACATCGACAACTACCTGAGCTTCGTGCTGGGAATGTTCATCGCGTTCGGGGTCACGTTCGAGGTGCCGATCGTCGTCGTGCTGCTCGTCCGGATGGGCGTGCTGTCCCTGAAGAAGCTGAAGGAGATGCGGCCGTACGTGATCGTCGGCGCATTCGTGGTCGCGGCGGTCGTCACGCCGCCCGACGTGTTCTCGCAACTGATGCTGGCGCTGCCGCTCGTCGTGCTGTTCGAGATCGGGCTGCTGGCCGCGCGGTTCTTCGTGCCGAAGAAGCCGGTCGAAGAAGGCGAGGCGGGGAACGGCGAAGCCGCGGGCTGACGGCACGCGGCGCCGGGCGGCTTTCCGGCCGCCGGCCCCCGGATGCAGTGGCCCGGTTTGGTCATCAGCCGGCGCGTGAGAAAACCACCTTCCCGCCAACGACGAATCGTCAGACGCAAAGCAAAAGGGCAGCCGATGGCTGCCCTTTTTCATTTCCGCGTCGCGTTGCTTCGCATCGCGACCGGCAGGCGGCGCACCGCCCGCCGACCCCTCATTCGCTATCGTTGTCCTGCTCGTCGAGCGCCTGCTTCGGCGGCGGCGGGCGCTTGCCGATCACGACGTTCACGTCGAACTGCTTGCCCTTGCGTACGACGTGCACCTTGGTCGGCGTGCCCGGCTTGATCTGCGCGACGGTGTTCAGCAGCTTCGTCGTGTCGGTGATTTCGTCGCCGTTCACGCTCACCAGGATGTCGCCCGGCTTGATGCCGGCCTTGTCGGCCGGCCCGCCCTGCAGCACGCCCGCGACGATCGCGCCCGATTTCTGCTGCAGTCCGAACGACTCGGCGATTTCCGGCGTGACGTCCTGCGGTTCGACACCGATCCAGCCGCGCGTGACCGAGCCCGTCGTGATGATGCTTTCGAGCACCGTGCGGGCGGTCGAGACGGGAATCGCGAAACCGATGCCGAGCGAGCCGCCCGAGCGCGAGTAGATCGCCGTGTTGATGCCGAGCAGGTTGCCGTTCACGTCGACCAGCGCGCCGCCGGAGTTGCCGGGGTTGATCGGCGCGTCGGTCTGGATGAAGTTCTCGAACGTGTTGATGCCGAGGTGGTTGCGGCCGAGCGCGCTGATGATCCCCATCGTGACCGTCTGGCCGACGCCGAACGGATTGCCGATCGCGAGCACGACGTCGCCGACGCGCGACTGGTCGGAGCGGCCGAGCGTGATCGTCGGCAGGTTCGTCATGTTGATCTTCAGCACCGCGAGATCGGTTTCGGGATCGCTGCCGATCACCTTCGCGGTGGCCGTGCGGCCGTCGGCGAGCGCGACTTCGATCTGGTCGGCGCCGTCCACGACGTGCTGGTTCGTTAGAATGTAACCTTCAGGGCTCACGATAACGCCCGAGCCGAGGTTGGCGGCCGGCTCGTCCTGCTGCTTGCGGGCGTTGCGGTCGCCGAAGAAGTAACGGAACAGCGGATCTTTCGCGCGCGGGTCGGGCGGCAGCGAGCCGTCCTTGCTGGAGAACACGTTGACGACGGCCGGCATCGCCTTCTGCGCGGCTTCGGCGTACGACGTGGTCGCCGGTGCGCCGCCGATGCCCGGCGCGACTTCCCGCAGCGCGACGATCGGCGTGGCGAGCTGCTTGCCGAGCTGTCCTTGCCGTTGCAGCCATTGCGGCTTGAGCGTCACGACGATGAACATCAGCGCGAGCAGTACGGTCACCGCCTGCGCGAAGAACAGCCAGAAGCGTCTAAGCATCTGAATGGATTAGAGGTTTATATGGATCGGATCGAACTTGAATTGTACTTGAACAATACCCTTGAAACCGCGCGCTTCAAGGACTATTGCCCGAACGGCCTCCAGGTCGAAGGACGCCGCAAGATCGAGAAGATCGCCACCGGCGTGACGGCGTCGGTCGCGTTCCTCGAAGCCGCGCTCGAATGGGGGGCGGATGCCGTGCTCGTCCACCACGGCTATTTCTGGCGCAACGAGGCGCCGCAGATCACCGGCCGCAAGTACCAGCGCCTGAAGCTGCTGCTCGCGAACGACCTGAACCTGTTCGCGTTCCACCTGCCGCTCGATGCGCATCCCGAGTTCGGCAACAACGCGCAGCTCGGCGAAAAGCTCGGCCTGATCGGCGACCAGCGGTTCGGCGAAGGCGATCTCGGCTGGATGGCGACGCTGCCGATGCCCGTCACGCTCGAGCACTTCGTCGCGAAGGTCGAGCGCACGCTCGGCCGCACGCCGCTCGTGCTCGGCGAGCCGGACACGCAGCTGCGCCGCATCGCGTGGTGCACGGGCGCCGCGCAGAGCTATTTCGACGCGGCGATCGACGCCGGCGCGGACGTGTTCCTGACCGGCGAGGTGTCCGAGTCGACCACGCACGCGGCGGCGGAGAGCGGTGTCGCATTCGTTGCGGCAGGGCACCATGCGACCGAGCGCTACGGAATCCAGGCACTTGGGCGCCACTTGTCGGAAGAATTCGATCTCGAACACCTGTTTATCGATATTCATAATCCGGTCTGAGCGACGGATTTGCGGCGGCGCATCGAAAATTCACAATGTAGCATCCGCTTAAAAGCGAAATGATTTAATCGCTCCGGTAGTGGGGGATAACCCTTAACTATCAAACACTTCGAAGGGATTTTCATCTCCGGGCCTTGTAAATGACGACTCCATTCGAGCAAACTAGCGGCGGAATGGAAAGTCGTGACGGAAAATCCAACTCAGAAGTGGGGCGTGTGATGCGAGACAAGGAAGAGAAACGCGTCGACAGCGGCCGCCGTACCTGGCTGATTGCGACATCCGTAGCAGGTGGCGTGGGAGGCGTAGCCACCGTCATACCTTTCGCGGCGTCGCTTGCGCCGTCCGCGAAAGCGAAAGCGGCCGGGGCACCGGTCGAGGTCGACATCAGCGGCCTGAAGCCCGGCGAAATGGTCACCGTGCCGTGGCGCGGCAAACCCGTCTGGATTCTGAATCGCACCGATTCGATGCTGGCCGACGTGGTCAAGGCCGACAAGGAAGTGGCCGATCCGGCCACGAAATCCCCGTATTCGATGCCGTTGCCCGCGTATTGCGCCAACGAATATCGGTCGCGGGCCGATCGCAAGAACATTCTCGTCGTGATGGCCGTGTGTACGCACCTCGGCTGCACGCCTAGCCAACGCTTCGCGCCGGGTCCGCAGCCGAACCTGCCGGACGACTGGCCGGGCGGTTTCCTGTGCCCGTGCCACGGTTCGACCTACGACCTCGCCGGCCGTGTGTTCAAGAACAAGCCGGCGCCTCAGAATCTCGACATCCCGCCCTACATGTTCACGTCGGCGACGACCCTCGTGATCGGCAAGGACGAGAAAGGAGAAGCGTGATGGCCGCCGACAACAAGGAAGTCTCCACCACAGGTTTCACCGGCTGGATCGACCAGCGCTTCCCGCTCACGTCCACCTGGAAGAAGCACGTATCCGAGTACTACGCGCCGAAGAACTTCAACTTCTGGTACTTCTTCGGCTCCCTCGCGCTGCTGGTGCTCGTCAACCAGATCGTCACGGGCATCTTCCTGACGATGAACTACAAGCCCGACTCGACGCTCGCGTTCGCGTCGGTCGAGTACATCATGCGCGAGGTGCCGTGGGGCTGGCTGATCCGCTACATGCACTCGACCGGTGCATCGATGTTCTTCGTGGTCGTGTACCTCCACATGTTCCGCGGGCTGCTGTACGGGTCGTACCGGAAGCCGCGCGAGCTCGTCTGGATCTTCGGCTGCGCGATCTTCCTGTGCCTGATGGCCGAGGCGTTCTTCGGCTACCTGCTGCCGTGGGGCCAGATGTCGTTCTGGGGCGCGCAGGTGATCGTGAACCTGTTCTCGGCGATCCCGTTCGTCGGGCCGGACCTGTCGCTGTGGATTCGCGGCGACTACGTCGTGTCCGACGTCACGCTGAACCGCTTCTTCGCGTTCCACGTGATCGCGATTCCGCTCGTGCTGGTCGGCCTCGTGGTCGCCCACCTGGTGGCGCTGCATGAAGTCGGGTCGAACAACCCGGACGGCATCGAGATCAAGGCGAAGAAGGACGAGAACGGCATCCCGCTCGACGGCATCCCGTTCCATCCGTACTACTCGGTGCACGATTTCCTCGGCGTATGCGTATTCCTGATGGTGTTCGCGTTGATCCTGTTCTTCTCGCCGGAGATGGGCGGCTACTTCCTCGAGGCGAACAACTTCGTCCCGGCGAACCCGCTGCAGACGCCGCCCGAGATTGCGCCGGTCTGGTACTTCACCGCGTTCTACGCGATGCTGCGCGCGACCACCGATCCGTTCAAGATCGTGTTGATGATCGTGATCGCACTGCTCGGCGTGCTCGCGCTGATCCGTGCGCGCGGCAAGTGGAAGGTCGGGCTGCCGGTGCTGGCGGCGGCGATCGTCGTGTTCATGTATCTGACGGAGTCGAAGTTCTGGGGCGTCGTCGTGATGGGCTCGGCGGTGATCTCGCTGTTCTTCCTGCCGTGGCTCGACCGCAGCCCGGTGAAGTCGATCCGCTACCGGCCGCTGTTTCACAAGGTGTTCCTCGGGATCTTCGTCGCGGCGTTCCTGACCCTCGCGTTCCTCGGCACGCGGCCGCCGTCGCCGGCGGCGACGCTGATCGCCCAGGCCTGTGCGCTGATCTACTTCGCGTTCTTCCTCGGCATGCCCGTCTGGACGCCGCTTGGCACGTTCAAGCAGCCGCCGGAACGGGTGCGCTTCAAGCCCCATTAACGTGAGCGAGGAGAGAACGACATGAAGAAACTGCTTTCGACACTCGCGCTGATCGGGGTGACCGCCTGTGCGCTGCTGGCGGCGCCGGCCGTGCGGGCGGAAGGTAATTTTCCGCTCGACCGGGCGCCCGATAACACGGAAAATCTCGTTTCGCTTCAGCACGGCGCGCAATTGTTTGTAAACTATTGCCTGAACTGCCACAGCGCGAACCTGATGCGCTACAACCGTCTGACGGATCTGGGCATATCCCAGAAGGAGATCGAAACGAATCTCCTGTTCACGACCGACAAGGTCGGGAACACGATGTCCGTCGCGATGCGGCCCGACGACGCGAAGAACTGGCTCGGCACCACGCCGCCCGACCTGTCGGTCGAGGAGCGTGCGCGCGGCCGCGACTGGCTGTACACGTATCTGCGGAGCTTCTACCGCGACGATACGCGGCCGACCGGCTGGAACAACGCGGTGTTCGAGAACGTCGGCATGCCCCATGTGTTGTGGCAGCTGCAGGGGCAGCGCGTTGCCAAATTCGAAGACAAGACGGACGAGGAGACGGGCGAGAAGGCTCACGTGCTCGTCGGCTTCCAGCAGGTCACGCCGGGCACGCTCTCGTCGCCCGACTACGATGCTGCGGTGGCCGACCTGGTGGCCTATATGACATGGATGTCCGAGCCGGCCCAGCAGACCCGCAAGCGCCTCGGCGTGTGGGTGCTGATCTTTCTCGGTGTCCTGACTTTCCTGGCCTGGCGGCTGAATGCCGCGTACTGGAAAGATATCAAGTAAACACGCCTGACCGGCGTGGGGCCGGCGCAAGGCGGAACCCGTGAAAGGGGTTTCGCCGCGTGCCGGCCCTCGGCTTTTTTGAGGAAACGCAAATATGATGGTTCTGTATTCCGGCACAACTTGCCCGTTCTCCCAGCGTTGCCGGCTGGTGCTGTTCGAGAAGGGCATGGACTTCGAAATCCGCGACGTCGACCTGTTCAACAAGCCGGAAGACATTTCGGTGATGAACCCGTACGGTCAGGTGCCGATCCTGGTCGAGCGCGACCTGATCCTGTACGAATCGAACATCATCAACGAGTACATCGACGAGCGCTTCCCGCATCCGCAACTGATGCCGGCCGACCCGGTGCAGCGCGCCCGTGCGCGCCTGTTCCTGCTCAACTTCGAGAAGGAACTGTTCGTCCACGTCAGCACGCTCGAGAACGAGAAGGGCAAGGCGGCGGAGAAGAATCACGAGAAGGCACGCCTCGCGATCCGCGATCGCCTGACGCAGCTTGCGCCGATCTTCGTGAAGAACAAGTACATGCTCGGCGAAGAGTTCTCGATGCTCGACGTCGCGATCGCACCGCTGCTGTGGCGCCTGGATCACTACGGCATCGAGCTGTCGAAGAACGCCGCGCCGCTGATGAAGTACGCCGAACGGATCTTCAGCCGTCCGGCCTACATCGAAGCACTGACGCCGTCCGAAAAGGTCATGCGTCGTTAATGTTGCAATGAAGGCATGACGGAGCGGGTAGCGCGGCGTGCCGCGCGCCCGCTCCGGGTTCGAGGATTGTGATGCAAGAGATTTCAACGAAGCCTTATCTGCTGCGCGCGTTGTACGAGTGGTGCACCGATAACGGTTACACGCCGCATATCGCGGTGAGGGTCGACAACTCGACGCGCGTGCCGCGTCAGTTCGTGCGTGACGGCGAGATCGTGCTCAACATCAGCTTCGAGGCGACGAGCCAGTTGCAGATGGGGAACGAGTGGATCGAGTTCACGGCCCGGTTCTCCGGGAAGGCGCACAAGATCGAGATTCCGGTGGCCAACGTGCTCGCGATCTATGCGCGCGAGAACGGGCAGGGCATGGCGTTCCAGGTCGATGCGGTCGCGGGCGAAGGCGAGGATTCGGGCGCGTTCGACGATGACGCCGCGCCGGCCGACGACGCGCAGCGTGACGAGTCGGTATCGCCGTTGGCGCCGGTCGCCGACAGCGGCGCGAACGAGGAACCGTCCGAAGGGGCCGACGAACCGCCGAAAACCGACGGCGACGGCTCGAAAGGCGGCAGCAGACCTCGCCTCAAGATCGTGAAATGAGGTAGAATCTCGCGCTACGCCGGCTTAGCTCATCTGGTAGAGCAGTTGATTTGTAATCATCAGGTGGCGGGTTCGAGTCCTGCAGCCGGCACCAAATCCGAAAAAGGGTTACGGAGTTTTCCGTAACCCTTTTTTCGTTCATGAGGCGCGCGCCGCGATGGCGCGAGCGCCATCGTCATCCCCCTTTTCTCGTCACACCGGCGTCACGCTGCACCGCTAACGTTGCACGCTCCCGCCGCGGCAGCATTGTCGCGATCGGGGTGTACGTGACCGCGTCCGACGCCGTGCCCGCGTCGCGCAGGCTCACCCGGGATCTCGCTCCCGCCAGCGCATTGGCTGCTGCCTCGCATCCATTCCATTCGAAAACGCGATCGACGCCGATCAAACTGCATCGCGTACGGTCAGGAGACACGAACCATGCTGAGCCCGCATGAATTCTCGATGCTGCTGCGCATTGCACGTGCGCCCGACAGTGTCGACCTCGCGAACCCGGCCTTTGCCGTGCTCGTGGAAAAGCGGCTGGTCGACGATACGCAGGTCCGCGTGAATGAGGTGGCGGCGCGGCCGGCGCTGACGCCGATCGGCCAGATGCCGCTTTCCCGCTTCGACGAGGCGGCCTGACGGAAAAGGAAAAGGGGAAGAAGAGAAGAAGGCGAGGAGAACGCTGCAACTGTGCGTCACGCCTTCGCCGCAGCGAAAACGTGACGCATTGAACACGTGTCGAACCGCTTACTGCGCGACCGGCACCGTCACGTCGCTGCCGAACCAGTGCGTCGAGATCTTCTTCAGCGTGCCGTCCTTGCGCAGCGACTCGAGTGCGTCGTTGATCGCCTTCTCGAACTTCGGATTGCCCTTGCGGAACGGGATCGCCATTTCCTGCTTGCCGCCGTTCAGCACCGCCCCCGCGCGCAGCGGCAGGTTCGACGTCTTGATCATGTACGGCAGCATCAGGCGGTCGTCGAGCGTCGCCTCGATCCGGCCTGCGGCGAGGTCGCGCAGCTTCTCCGGCGCGCCCGGATACGTCTGCACCTCGATGCCCGGCACGGTGCGCGCCATTTGATCGTAGTTGGTGCCGAGCGTCACGCCGAGCTTCTTGCCCTTGAAGTCGTCGAGCGACTTGAAGTTGCGCGTGTCGTCCTTGCGCTGGATCAGCTGCGCGGCCGAGTACGTGTACGGCTCGCTGAAGTCGAGCGCCTCCTTGCGCTGCGGCGTGATCGTGACCTGGTTGACGATCACGTCGAACTTGCCGGCCTGCAGCCCGGCGATGATGCCGCTCCATTCGGTCGGGATGAACTGCGTCTTCACGCCGAGCTTGCCGGCGACCGCGTTCGCGACGTCGACGTCGAAGCCCTCGAGCTGGCCGGACGTGCCGCGCGAGTTGAACGGCGGATAGGTGCCTTCGAGGCCGACGCGCAGCACGCCGGCCTTCTTCACGGAATCGAGCAGGTCGTCCGCGTGCGCGGCGACGGCCGTGAAGCCGAGGGCCGACGCGAGCAGCAGGCCCGACAGCAGGAACTTCGAACGTTTCATCGCAGATCTCCAGGGTTCAGTGTCGTGATGTGAGCGCCGGCTCTCGCTCGGACCCGGCGGCGGCCGGCAGACGGGCACGTAGACACTACTCGCAACCGCGCCGCGCCGGAAGTCGAATTGGCCCTGATTGCAATCGATTTCATGGGGCGGGGAAGGGCATCGCTGCGGCGCGGGTCGGTTTCCGCGAGCGGTCAGTCGGTGAGGTCTGTCTATCAGGCTTCCGGGCGCGTTTGAAAATGTGCTTTTGAATCAGGCTACTTTGGAGGGATTCGTGCAAAGTTTTGCCTGTAAAATCGCGCAAGCGAAATGAAGCGGCGCCATCCGAGGGCGCGTCAAAAGAAGAAAAGGCCGTAGCCATGAACATGCAGAACACAATCGCCGCATTGCGCGGCGGGTTGCTTCAGCAGGACCGGTTGTTGAAGCTCGATACGCCATTGGGGAGCAACGTCCTGACCGTGCAACGGGCAGTTGGCCGTTCGCGGATCGGGCGCGCGTACGAGTTCACGCTCGACGTGCTGTCGACCGATAGCGATCTGGAGCTTAAAAAGCTGATCGCGCAGCCGGTCACGTTGTGGATTCAGCAAGGCGATCGCAGCTATCGGCCGGTGAATGGCTACGTGCACACCGCACGTCGTCTGGGCGCCGACGGCGGGCTCACGACCTATCAGCTCACGTTCACCGATTTCACCCATTTCCTGAAGTTCCGTCGCGACCAGCGGATCTGGAACGATACGACCGTCGACCAGATCATCAGCGACGTGCTGAACCAGCATCCGCAGGCGAAAGGCCATTTCCGCTTTGCGCTGTCGAAGCCGTTGCCGAACCGTTCGTACACGCGACAGCACGACACCGACTGGCATTTCGTCCATCGGCTGATGGAAGACGAGGGGCTCTACTGCACGTGGCAGCAGGCCGACGACGGCAAGTCGCACACGCTCGTGGTGACCGACAACCTGCAGGCGTTCGCGCCGCTGTCGCCGCAGACCGTGCGCTTCTATCGTGGCGGGGCGGCGAGCGAAGCCGATGCGTTCACGCAATGGTCGGGCACGCGCACGCTGCAGAGCGTCACGCGTTCGACGCGCACGTTCGACTACAAGAATCCCGCGCAGCCGTCCAATCCGAAAGGCACGTCGCTGCCGACGATGGCCGGTCAGGGCGAATTGCCCGATCAGCTCGAAGTCTACGAATACACCGGTGCGTACACGTATCTGGACCAGACACGCGGCGACCATCTGACGAAGATCCGGATGGAGCAGTGGGAGTCGGAGGCGAAGCGCTTCCACGGCGCGGGCGGCGTGCGTGCGATCGATGCCGGCCGGCGCTTCACGCTGGCGGATCATCCCGAACACGATCGCGATCCGGCCGACCAGCGCGAATTCGCGGCGATCGGCGTCGAATGGTGGATCGAGAACAACCTCCCCGTTTCGAACGGCAGCGCGGATTTTCCGTACAGCCTGCGTGAAGCGTTGACGCAAGCGCAGGAGGGCTACGGTGCCGACCCCGCGTTTCGCGTGCCGCACGACGACGGCTCGGTCGGCTTCTATCTCGTCGAGGTCGAAGCGCAGCGCGTGAACGTGCCGTATCGCAGCCCGTTCGAGCATCGCAAGCCGGAGATGCACCTCGAGACGGCGATCGTCGTCGGGCCGCAGGGCGAGGAGGTTTATACCGACGAGCTGAACCGGATTCGCGTGCAGTTCGTGTGGGATCGCCTGAACCCGGGTAACGAGAACGCGTCATGCTGGGTGCGCGTCGTGCAGTCGGATACGGGCGGCGGCTACGGCGGCGTGCACGTGCCGCGCATCGGCGAGGAAGTGCTGATCGACTACGTCGGCGGCGACTGCGACCGGCCGCTGGCCGTGGGGCGCGTGTACAACGGCGCGAACCAGCCGCAGTGGCATAGCGACGGGATTCTGTCCGGCTATCGATCGAAGGAGTATTCGGGCGGTGGCTACAACCAGCTCGTGATGGACGACGCGACCGGGCAGAACCGTGTGCAACTGATGAGCAGCAGCGCGAACAGCCTGCTGCATCTGGGCTACATCATCGACCAGAACGGCAATGCGCGCGGGTCGTATCTGGGCAGCGGTTTCGATCTGCGCTCGGATGCATATGGCGCGGTGCGGGCGAGCCAGGGCCTGTACGTGACGACGCACCCGAAGGCGGCGAACAGCCAGCCGCTCGACGTGAAGGAGGCGCAGCAGCAGCTCGTGGCGGGCGAGAGCCTGGTCGAGGCGATGTCGGGCGTGAGCGAGCAGCATCAGGCGGAGAGCCTGAAGGACGCGCAGGACACGATGCGTGCATTCACGGACGCGACGCAGGACAGCCAGTCGGGCAGCGCGGCGGGCGGGCGCACGGCAGGCGGCGGCACCGGTAACGCGAACGCATTCAAGGAACCGGTGATGCTGTTCGGCAGCCCGTCGGGAATCGGGATGTCGACGCAGCAATCGGTGCATATGGTCGCGAACGATCACGTGAACGTGGCAAGCGGCCAGAGCGTGCACGTGGCCGCGGGCAAGTCGCTGATCGGCAGTATCGGGCAGAAGCTGAGCCTGTTCGTGCAGAACGCGGGGATGAAGCTGTTCGCGGGCAAGGGCAAGGTCGAGATCCAGGCGCAGTCGGACAACATCGAGGTGACCGCGCAGAAGGCGGTGAGGGTGGTGTCGGCGACGGACCGGATCGAGATCGCGGCCGATCAGGGGATTCTGCTGACGAGCGGCGGCGGATATATCCGCATCAAGGACGGCGACATCGAGATTCATACGCCGGGCGCGGTCGATGTGAAGGGGGCGTCGCATACGTTCGCGGGGCCGGCGAGCATGGGGTATCCGCTGCCGAGCCCGCGGCCGGATCAGCCCGGGCAGCTCGAACTGTTTCACAAGTACGTGAACGGCGAGGCGGTGAAGGGCGGGCTGTTCACGGTGAAGGACGTGAACGGCGCCGTGCTGAAGAAAGGCGCACTCGACAACAGCGGCTATACGGTCGTGAGCGGCTTGCCGCCGGGGGCAGTGCGCGTCGAATTCGGGAAAGACCCGCGCGAGTCGGATCAGCCGGCGAACTATTTCAAGCAGGCGAAGTGGCCGGTGGAGCCCGTGCAACCGTCGCCCGAGGCCGCGCAGGCCGCGGCGAGCGGACAGCTCGCGAGTCAGCTGCAAGGGATGGCGCCGGCCGCGACGACCGCGGCGATGGGACTGGTGAGCGGCGGCGGCGCGGGGGCGGCTCTCGGCGGGCTCGCGAGCGCCGCATTGCCGGCTGCTGCAACCGCGTTGGGTGGCGCCGGCGTGGCGTCTGCGTTGCAGACCGCCTCGAGCCTGAGCGGTGCGGCGAAGCAGGTGGCCGGGATGGTCCAGGCCGCTCGTCAGGGCGGGCTTGCCGCGCTGGCCGCGCCGGCTGCGAATGCGGCGTCCGGGGCGTTGCAGGGTGCGTTGCCCGGTGCATTGTCGGGCGTGGCCGGTATCGCGGGCAAGGGCGCCACGACCGTGGCGTCGGCCGCGGGCGCGACGGGCATGAAGCTGCCGACAAGCGGGTTTGGCGGACCGTTGAAATCCTGAGAGGACGGCTCGTCAGCCGTCTTGAAAAAAACGAATTGAACGAACAACGACATGGCACAACAACTTCCACCCGGTGCAGAGAAGGAACAGGCTGTTTCCTGGCTCAGCGATGTTTCACCGAAAGACGTGGCGGCGGGGGGCGACCGTTTCAATAAGTGGTTGCTCAAGATCAGCGGCAATCACATTTCGTTCGAGGATCTCAAAACCGTCGCGAGTGCGGTGCCGATCATCGGCAACCTGATGGCGTTCTACGATGCCGTGTGCGACATCGTGACGATCGTCGAGAAGCGTCATGCCGATCTGCTCGATTACCTTGGACTCGCGATCAACCTGATCGGGGTCATTCCGGTTCCGCCGCCGCTGGCGTCGTTCCGACTGTCGGCGCGGCCGCTGTTGGCGCTTGTGCGCAATCAGTTGCTGGTGTCTCGCGGCAATCTCGGGGCGGCGATCATTGGCGTGCTCGTTGCACACGTCAACGCCGCGGCCGCGACGGAAATCGAGAACTTCCTGAAGACGTTGCAGGAAGTCCTTGTCGATCTGCTGAATGACTGCGCGGCCAAGGCGCAGGAATTGATGGTCGGTATTGCCAGCGGACTCGAGCTTGCCCTCAAAGGGCAGATTTTCGACAGTAGTGCGAACGTGCGACGTACGCAGCAGATCGCGCGGAAGATGGGCGAGCGATCCTGGTACAACCCGAAGCTCTTGGTCGATGCGTTCGAGTACGGTTACGAAGGTTCGATCGCGTTGGGCAAGGAAGCCGGAAACGCGACGGTCGGGACCGCCGCGAAGCTGGCGCCGGATTCGTGGCTCCAACCGTTTCGCGATATCGTCGCCTTCCTGAAGACTGAAGCGCCGAAAGTCGCGAAGGCCATCCGTGATCTGAATGGCAGCGAAGAAGGCAAGATGCTCTGGCTGATCGCGCAAGTGATCGAGGCCGTGGCACGGGTGCGGGCGGGCGGCAAGCTTCGTGAAAAGACCGCCGACGTGCCGACCGGCGGCAAGGGAAGGGCACATCATGATCGCCCGCAGGAGCCGGTGGGTGCGGTCGAGCAGCATGCGCATCCGGAGGGTGCTGGCCAGAGCCCCTGCAAAGGTTGCGGGGTCGGCGCGTCGACCGGATCGATCGATTTTGCTTTCGGCGATGAGACGTTCACGCATACGGACTTTGAACTGCCCGGCGCATTGCCGTTTGTCTGGGCGCGTACTTATCGGTCACGCCTGTCCGCATACGACACCGGAGAACTCGGCGCGCGATGGATTACGCCGTACACGACGCGCATCGATATAGAAGGCGACACATGGTTCTACCGTGATGCCAGCGGGCGCAGCATTGAATATCGCGCGCTCGCAGCCGGAAGCGTGCATGACGATCTCTCGGAAAACCTGACGCTGTCGCGACTCGACGATACGTGGGTGACGATTGCGTACGGCCATGACGAATTGCACGTGTATGAACGGCGTGGCAACGCGTTCAGGCTGGCGATGCAGAAAGATCGCGCGGGTAACACGATCACGCTCGACTACGATGCGCGCGACTACGTGGCACGCCTGATTGATGCGAGCGGTAACGTGCTGTCGTTCGAGCACGACAAGCACGGCCGGATCGTACTCATCGAGCAGGTGCTCGAAGACGGTAAGCGTCGCACGCTCGCGAGCTACGCCTATGACGAAGCGGCCGATCTGATCCGCGCAACCGATCGGCACGGCAACGCGTGGAACTACCAGTACGACCGACATCTCGTCACGCGCTATACCGATCGCACCGGCCGCGGGATGTCGCTTGAATGGGACGGCGCGGACGCTGACGACAACGCGAATGCGAAATGCGTGCGCGAGTACGCGGACGACGGCAGCCTCGATATCCGTCTTGCGTGGCATCCGAACATTCGATTGACCTACGTGACCGATGCGCTCGGTCAGACGACGCGTTATTACTTCAACATCAAGGGCTACGTTTATCGGATCGCCTATCCGGATGGAGGCGAAGAGTGGTTCCGGCGCGACGAGCACAACAATCTGACGTTGCACATTCTGCCGGACGGCAGCGTCGAGCAGATGCGCTACGACGCGCGCGGTAACCGGACATGGCACGAGCGCGCTGACGGCAGCATTGTCGAAATGGCATACGACGACAAGGACCAGATGATCCGGCTCGTCGATCCGAACGGGCACGTGTGGCAGCGCAAGTACGACGATGCGGGCAATCTCGTCGAGGAAATCGATCCGCTCGAGCACTCGACGAAGTACAGCTATAACGACAAGGGGCTGCCGACACAGATCACCGATGCCAAAGGCGGATCGAAGGCACTCGAATACAACGCCGCCGGGCAATTGACCGGCTACACGGACTGTTCCGGAAAGAAGACGGCTTGGCGCTATGACGATATCGGGCGTGCGATCGAGACAAAGGATGCGTCCGGGGGCGTCGTTGCTTATGCATATGGCCCGAACGGCCAGTTGACGGAGATTCGTTCGCCGGCTGGTGTCGAACACGTGCAGTACGACGCTGAAGGTCGATTGCTTGGGCGTACGGATCAACTCAATCGGTCGACGCGATATGGCTACGATGCTGTTGGCCGTATCGCGAGCCGCTCGGACGCGCTCGGGCAGACGATCGCGTATCGCTACGATCGTCTCGGGCGCTTGACCGCGCTGACCGATGCCAACTTTGCGACGTACCAGTTCCGCTACGATCCGGCAGGGCGGCTGATCGAGGAAATCGCCTTCGACGGCAAGTCGACGCGTTATCAGTACGATCCGGACAGCGGCAGTCTCGTTTCGATCGATGAAGCAGGTTGCGTGACGTCGGTCGACGTCGATGCGAACGGCCGTCTGCTGAAGCGTATCGCGGGGGACAGCGAGGAACGGTTTGCCTACGATCCGAGCGGCAGGTTGATCGACGCGGTGAATCGGTACAGCCGCGTGCAGTTCTTCTTCGATCCGGTTGGCAATCTGGTGCGTGAACATCACGCCTACGATCTATTCGGCGACCGGCGCAGCTACGTGTGGCATCACGAATACGACGAACTCGGCAATCGGCGGCGTACCGTTCGGCCGGACGGGCATGCGGTCGACTGGTTGATGTATGGCTCGGGGCATGTGCACGGGATGCTGCTCGACGGCGAGGAGCGTGTGCAGTTCGAGCGCGATGACTTGCATCGCGAGACGGTGCGTGTGCTGTCGAGCAAGGTCGGGCAGCGCACGCACTACGATCCGGCAGGGCGCGTGCTGCAGCAGACGATCCAGCGGTCGACGTCGCCTGCGCCGCTTGCCGAGCGGCGGTATCGCTATGACGCAGCTGGGCAGTTGTCGCGGATCGAGGACAGTCGCAAGGGCGGGACCGACTATCGATACGATCCTGTCGGGCGTTTGATCGAGGCGATCAGTCCCGTCGCGAAGGAGCGGTTCGCGTTCGATCCGGCGAGCAACATCATCGATCCGGTGCGAACTGCCGAGACGCCTGCATCGCGTCCGAGCCCGGTGCGGCCGGAAAGCACGTTGCCGGTCGAGGTGCCGAAGGTGCTCGGGAACCTGCTGAAGGCGTATGCGGGGATGCACTTCGAGTACGACGCGCGCGGGAATCTGGTGCGCAAGCGTACGCCGGCGGGTGAGCAGGAATACGAGTGGGATGAATTCAATCGCTTGCTGTCTGCGCGGGTTGTCGAGACGTCGCGGCAGAGTCAGGCTCGATATTTCTATGACGCGTTCGGTCGTCGTATTGCGAAGGAGGTGAACGGCGAGCGGACGGTGTTCGGGTGGGATGGCGACACGCTGGCGTACGAGAGTGATGGCGAGCGTGGCACGCACTATCTGTACGAGCCGGGGACGTTCGTGCCGCTGGCGCAGTATGTGGCGGAGCCGGTTGAGGGAATCGAGACGCCGGTATGGACGAGTACCGACCGCTATGTGCCGGAAGATGACCCGCTGCAGAAGGTGCCGGAGCGGCGGGGTGATGCGGCGGTGTTCTATTACCACTGTGATCAGATCGGTACGCCGCAGCTTCTAACGGACGATGATGGTGATGTGGTCTGGGAAGCGTCGTACAAGGCGTGGGGTGAAGCGCGGGAGATGATTGCGCGGGCGTCGAAGGCGGCGGGGATTGTGGCGAAGAATCCGCTGCGGTTTCAGGGGCAGCAGATTGATGAGGAGACGGGGCTGTACTATAACCGGAACCGATACTACGACCAGAGAATCGGGCGGTTCATATCTCAAGATCCGATAGGGTTGGCAGGTGGAGAGAATTTACAGATTTATGCCCCTAGTCCGATTGACTGGATTGATCCACTTGGACTCAAATACGTATCAGGTAGTCGGGCCGCCGATCTGCTTGGAAAGGATAAATCCAATAAGTCGACTCAAAATTTGTCCGAATGGCGACGTATCATTTGCAGGGGCGGGCTAAAGGAAGAGCGAACGAAGTTTCTAGGTGATGATTTTGTGAAAGTTGGGCCCGGAAAATGGCGGAGTTTGGATGGAAAGCGTCAGATGCGAGTGACGCCCTCAGACTATAGTGGCGGTCACGGAATGGGTAGTCCCACCGTTCCGGATACTCCTCACGTCCACTTCGAGTTCTTGCGGCCGACGGGTAATGGAAATCATGTCGTTACAAAGAACGTGCACGTTCCGCTTGATATTGGGAATAAGGGGTGTCAATGATGCTGGAGGTGTTGCGAGAATTTGGTGGAATCTCATTCATCTTCGATTTGAAAGAAGGTGAGGTGTTTCTCGGTGCTATCGGCGACCTTAAGGACGGTAAAAAAATTGAAATAGTCGCCAATGATAGATCGACCGGTGGGGTCGTGCACTATACGTTTGTAGAGGGGGTGGACGATGGATTTAAAAATAAAAAACATGGGGCAGAGATTATTTTGTCCGCGGAGTCGCGTGAGTATGCTGGGTATAAATTGGAAGAGTTGAGAGCGAAAGGAGGATTTTCAACTCCTGAATTCGTGCAGCTAAGTAACCTGAAATCGACGGGAAAGGTCGTAGACACCTTTTTTGTTCTAAGAAAGTAGACTTGCAAGCAGCGAGTGCTGCGGAGTAAGTCAGATGATGCAGTAATCGGTGTTGACATACTTGCTTTGCAAAGGTATGGCCTCGATATGGCTGTCGTAATCTATGATCCGAGCGGCGGACGGCTTATCAATACGAACTCGGCAATCGGCGGCGCACCGTTTGGCTGGACGGGCACGCGGTCGACTGGCTGATGTATGGCTCGGGGCATGTGCACGGGATGCTGCTAGACGGCGAGGAGCGCGTGCAGTTCGAGCGTGATGCTTGCATCGCGAGACGGTGCGCGTGCTGTCGAGCAAGGTCGGGCAGCGCACGCACTACGATCCGGCTGGGCGCGTGCTGCAGCAGACGATCCAGCGGTCGACGTCGCCTGCGCCGCTTGCCGAGCGGCGGTATCGCTATGACGCGGTGGGGCAGTTGTCGCGGATCGAGGACTGTCGCAAGGGCGGGACCGACTATCGATACGATCCTGTCGGGCGTTTGATCGAGGCGATCAGTCCCGTCGCGAAGGAGCGGTTCGCGTTCGATCCGGCGAGCAACATCATCGATCCGGTGCGGACTGCGGAGACGCCTGCATCGCGTCCGAGCCCGGTGCGGCCGGAAAGCACGCTGCCGGTCGAGGTGCCGAAGGTGCTCGGGAACCTGCTGAAGGCGTATGCGGGGATGCACTTCGAGTACGACGCACGCGGAAATCTGGTGCGCAAGCGTACGCCGGCGGGTGAGCAGGAATACGAGTGGGATGAATTCAATCGCTTGCTGTCCGCGCGGGTTGCCGAGACGTCGCGGCAGAGTCAGGCTCGGTATTTCTATGATGCGTTCGGTCGTCGTATTGCGAAGGAGGTGAACGGCGAGCGGACGGTGTTCGGGTGGGATGGCGACACGCTGGCGTACGAGAGTGATGGCGAGCGCGGCACGCATTATCTCTACGAGCCGGGGACGTTCGTGCCGCTGGCGCAGTATGTGGCGGGGCCGGTTGAGGGAATCGAGACGCCGGTATGGACGAGTACCGACCGCTATGTGCCGGAAGATGACCCGCTGCAGAAGGTGCCGGAGCGGCGGGGCGATGCGGCGGTGTTCTATTACCACTGTGATCAGATCGGCACGCCGCAGCTTCTAACGGACGATGATGGCGATGTGGTCTGGGAAGCGTCGTACAAGGCTTGGGGCGAAGCGCGGGAGATGATTGCGCGGGCGTCGAAGGCGGCGGGGATTGTGGTGAGGAATCCGCTGCGGTTTCAGGGGCAGCAGGGCGATGACGAGACCGGGCTGCATTACAACCGCCATCGGTACTATGATCCGAGTAGTGGCCGATTTGTCAGCAAAGACCCGATCGGGCTACAAGGCGGGATCAACGTCTACCAGTACGTGTCTAATCCGAGCGCGTGGACTGATCCGCTTGGGCTGTCTCCATGCCCCGGGCGCAGGGGAGCATTCCGTGAAGCTAAGCGTGATCTGGGAATCCCGTTAAATCAACAGCCCGATAAGGTGCTCAATCAGAGAACCGGCAAGGCGGGGCAATATAATCACGTCATGATGACGGATAGCAACGGCAATCCGGTGCTTGACAAGAATAGTCAGCCGATATGGACAAGAGAGTATCAATTTACACGTGCAGACGGAAGCGTCGTTTTGATTCAAGATCATGGTGCTGGGCATTATTACGGCGAGAACGGTGTTGGTGATCAGGGCGCACATTTCAATGCCAGACCGTGTGAAAATCCTCGCACTGGTAAGGTTCCAGGAACAAAGGCACATTATCCATTTGGAGGGTGAAGGTGAGCGTCGTAAATCTCATGGATCTTGCCGGTGCAGAGTTGTTGCGCCGAGTTTTCAGTTATAGCCCGACGACCGAGGAAATTGATTTATTTGATATTTCTCTGAAGAGAGATGGGAAGGTGCTCGTTGCAAATTTTGATTTAATTGGGCAAATTCCTGATCGACCGCCCGAGAAGTGGAAGAGTTTCAATAAATGTCGAGTGGGAATTTATTGCGCATCAATCGATGGGCTGATCTTGTCTGGATGGGGGATGAGAAATATATCAAGTCTCGGTATCGGTAAGCTTTCTGACGGATATGAAGTAAAAATTTCCGGCGAATCGGTGAATATCGATTTTCGTTGTCAGTTTGTCTCACTGGTTGGGCCAACTGTATATTTCGATGGAGAGTAGCGATCAGTCGGACACGGAAGTGTGATCGACTCGCGGCGGCGATTTGGCTACGTGTTATAGCTGGCACAAGTACCGACGCAATTAGACGGGCCTGCACTAAACCGGCATCGGTACTACGATCCGAGTTCGGGGCGCTTCGTGTCCAAGTATCCGCTCGGATTGGCTGGCGGGATCAACGCCTATCAATACGTTCCGAATCCGATAAGGTGGATTGATCCACTTGGCTGGGCATGCCGCCGGCCTGGTGGGTACTGCGTCAACGACGCAGATCAACACGGTAACCTTAGTCCCCAACCGAATCTGGCACCGGATAACAGGTTGGCAGGTGGAGAGAATTTACAGATTTATGCCTCTAGTCCGATTGACTGGATTGATCCATTCGGACTCAAATACGTATCGGGTATTTGGGGCGCATCTGCTCGGAAACGATAAATCTAATAAGTTGACACAAAATGTCCGAATGGCGGCGCATCATTTGTAGGAGCGGGCTGAAGGAGGGGGGGCGAAGTTTTAGATGGTGGTCTTGTGAAAGTTGAGCCCGAAAAATGGCGGAGTTTGGAGGAAAGCGCCAGATGCGAGTGACGCCATTAGCCTATAATGGCGGTTACGGAATGGGTAGTTCCACCGCGCCGGATACTCCTCATGCCCACTTCGAGTTCCTGCGGCCGACAGGTAATGGAAATCATGTTGTTACAAAGAATGTGCACGTCCCGCTTGATATTGGGAATAAGGGGTGTCGATGATGCTGGAGGTGTTGCGAGAATTTGGTGGAATCTCATTCATCTTCGATTCGAAAGAAGGTGAGGTGTTTCTCGGTGCCATCGGTGACCTTAGGGGCGGTAAGAAATTTGAAATAGTCGCGAATGATAGATCGAGTGGCGGGATTGTGCGCTATACGTTTGTAGAAGAGGTGGATGATGGGTTTAAAAATAAAAAACATGGGGCGGAGATTGTTCTGTCCGCGGAAGCGCGTGAGTATGCTAGGCATAAATTGGAAGAGTTGAGGTTGAGAGGAAGTTTTTCAATTCCGGAATTCGTGCAGCTAAGTAACATGAAATCGACGGGGAAGGTCGTAGATACCTTTTTTATTCTAAGAAAGTAAACTTGCGAGCGCGAGCGCTGCGGATTAAGTCAGCTGATGCAGTAAACGGTGTTGACATACTTGCTTAGCAAAGGCGCGGCCTCGATATAGCTGTCGTAATCTATGATCCGAGCGGGGGGCGGCTTATCAATACGAACTCGGCAATCGGCGGCGTATCGTGCGGCCGGACGGGCATGCGGTCGATTGGCTGATGTATGGCTCCGGGCATGTGCACGGGATGCTGCTCGACAGCGAGGAGCGTGTGCAGTTCGAGCGTGACGATCTTCATCGCGAGACGGTGCGCGTGCTGCCGAGCAGGATGGGCAGCGCACGCACTACGATCGGGCCGGACGCGTGTTGCAGCAGACGATTCAGCGATCGACGTCACCTGCGCTGCTTGCCGAGTAGCGATATTTCTATGACGTGCTCAGTCAGACGACAGAGCCAGCTTCCGGAATAATTCTGTGCATCGCCACCGAACAGAAGGGTGCCGGCAACAAATCGCCGGGTGTTGCCGAGTCCGGACTGCGGAAAGCAATAAGGCCCGGTGGTGGCCGGATTCGGCATAATCACGGCTTGCCACCGTGACCTATCCCCGCAACGCGTTCACCCCGTTCAACCGCAATACCCATGTCGACCACCCCCGCGACCATCGCGTCGCTGCAGCACATTCTCGAACATCCTGGCGACTTTTCCGGATGGCTTTGCCTGCCACCAACGCCATGGACGCTAGATACAGAGGGCGTATTCACCGAAGACGCTGACAACACTGAAGTCGACACGCCGCCCGCCGCCGCCCCACAACCCGGCTGGCGCGTCACGCTGAACAGCGCGACGATCGAAGACATCGTGATCAACGCGCATGACCAGGTCGACGAACCGACCGTTGCGCAATTGTTCGACGCGTTCGTGTTCTATGTCGACAACGACGAGTTCATTCTGCTCTGACTAGGCACGCGCCACACGCCACAGCAAAAAAGGACCGCCACGCGGTCCTTTTTCCATGAAGCGGAATTCGAAAAAACACGCGCCTCTTACGGCAACGAAATCGTCAAATTAGCCGATTCCGGCCCGACCTTGATCACCTGCGAATACGGCGCCAACGCCTGCAGCGTCTTGTCCTTGAGATAGGTATTGAGCCCGAGATACCCAAGCAACGCAACGAGCGCAAACACGGTCCCGATCGCCCACACCGGCACTTCGCGCTTCAACCGGTGCGCGATCTGATCCGGCAGCGGCCAATGCGGCGCAAACGCAGCCCGCTTACCCTTCATATGCGCGATCTCGTCCCCAAGCCGCGCGGTCAGATACGCGAGCTTCTCCGGCCCCTCGAGCAGATACTTGCCCTGGAACCCGAGCAGCAGGCACATATGAAACACCTCGAGCGACTGCAGCCGCGCCGCACCCTGCGCACGACACTCCTCGAGATACTGGAAGAACTTCTCGCCCGCGAGTTGCTCGCCGAACAGCACGAGCTGCAGCGGCCGGCGTTCCCAATCCGCGCGGATCTTGAACTGCGACGACAGCACCATTTCGTCGATGGCCGCGCAGAACGCGAATTTCGCACCGTACACGTCCTCGGCGGCGATATTCAGCTTCTTCGCGCCGCGCTCGAAATCCGACAGGAACTCCTGGATTCGCGTGCTGAACTCGCTGGCGCTGTCCGGCTCCCGCTTGTTCTTGAGCAGGAACAGCATGAAGAACCCGTCGTACAGCAAATCGAGCAGCGAGCGGGCCTGGAACGCGGCGTCCGTCGATGCCGGGCTGTGCAGGGGCGGCGGCACGTTGTCGCCGAACAGGGAAGGCGCGTAGCTCATGATGTGACCGCGATCAGTTCGAATTTCAGGTCATTGATGCCAGTCGGCGCGTAGATCATCGCGGACTGGGCCTGCAGCATGCGCTCGTACAGCGGGCTGCGTGAATCGAGCGCGAAGTAGCACGCGCCGGGGCGCACCGGAATCGCGGGCGGCACCTGCGGCGTGTACGACAGCCGCACGCCGGGCATCGCCGACAGCACGAGCTTGTCGACGTCGTCGGGCGCGCCGACCTTGAAGCGTGCCGGCACCGCATCGACGAGCTCGACGCTCGGCATGTCCGCGGACACCGCGAGGTAGAACTCTGTCTTGTCGTCGATCTTGCCGGAATCGAGGCGGCCAAGGTGGAACGACGGGCGCACTTCGTCGAGCGTGATCGCGAAATAGCGCGTCGAGATCACGGTGTCGAGCAGTTCGCGCAGCATCAGGTCGAGGCGCGCGAAGCTCGGGCCCGGATCGTCGTGGCGGTACACGGGCAGGTCGGCGAGCGTATAGCCCTTCGAGAACGTCATCAGCTGGCCCGCGAGGCGCAGCAGTTCCTGGAACAGCCGCTCCGGATGTAGCGCCGCGTGCTGGTGCAGGTGCGCGAGCGTCGCGAATGCGGCGTTCGCCGTATGCAGCAGCCAGAACGACGCGATGTCGCCCGAGCGGAATTCGATGATGTTCTTCGACGGTTCGCGGTGGAAGCCGTACAGCGCGTTCACCTTGGCCTGCAGCGCGTCGACCAGCTGGCGCAGCCGCTGGTGCAGGATCGGCGACGCTTCGATCGCGAGGCACGGCGGCACGAAGCTGTCGTCGATCTCGAAGCCGGACGTCGCGGTGCGGCGCACGCGTACGAGCGGCACCGACAGCAGCTGGTCGCGCGGCTCGCTGTGCGCGATCAGCTTGACCTGCGTCTTCAGGAACGTGATGTCGGCTTCGGCGGCGTCGGTGAAGTTGTCGGCAACGCTCGTCTGCTCGCTGACGAACCGCGTCATGAAGCCGGCGGCCGGATCGTCGCTGTAGTTGGTGCCGTTCTCGCGCAGCGGGTGCAGCGCGAGATAGAACACGAATTCGTTGATGCCGTCGGGCAACGTATCCAGCGCGATCGGCGGCGGCAGATCGTCTGCCTGCGGCGCGGCATACAGCGCGCCGTCGGGGAACACGAGCGCGAGCTCGGCGACCCGCAGCACGTTGCTGCCGAGCGCGTCGCGGTCGATGCGCACCGAGCGCACGCCCCAGTTGTACGGCTGGATCGCCTGGATGGACTCGAACAGGCGCGCCTCGTGGTACGCGTCCTGTCGCTGAAAGTGTTGAGGCCGGAGGAACAGCCCTTCCCCCCACAGCACCTTGGCCGAATAACTCATGTCAAATCCGGTTAATGTGGCGTTGCGATGTAATCGATTTGTTCGTGCCCGAATTAAATCGCCAAGTGTTAACTCTTGTTAATTGACATCCGTGCGTCATGTTTAACCGCAAGAGACCGAAGACAGCAAATTCAGCGGTTGCGAAGGCGCACCTTGTTGCGGTGCGATGACCGTGCCGTCGGTGACCGTCATCGCGCAATTATGCAGGCCGATGATTATGCCGGATTTCTCCGATTTCGCCGGATCGAATGTCAGTTTCCATCGTTGCAGTGCGGGATCGCGGAACAGCGCGACGATGCCGAATGCCTGGGCCTCGCGCGATACCTTCTCGGTTGCCGTATAGCGCTGGCCCGGAATCAGCGTGATTTCGCGCACATTCAGCAGATCGGCGCCGAGTGCGGCTTTTTCCTTGGTCGGATCGGTAAATGCGTCGAACGGCGCCTGCTGGAACGAGGTCGGGTCCTTCAGCGCATAAAGCCGGACGACGAGCGCGAGCGGCTTGTGGTCGGTCGCGGCATTCAGGTTCGGCGCGGCGGCCAGCGTGAGCCCGATGTTGCGCGGCGGCTTCTGCGCGTCGGGCACCTCGGGCTTCCCGATACCGGCCGCGGACATCACGGCGCTCGCGGCCGAGCCGAGCAGCGGGGCGGCCGCACATCCGGCCAGAAGGGCGCAGGCAACCAGCGGCAGCGCGTAGCGAATCATGGACGATCTCATCGTTTTTCCGGCGTGCCGCCTTTATCCCTGTCAAAACTGCCGGGTATTGCCGCGTTCGCTGCGCCTCCCCGACATTGCACCGTTCAACTATTAAGCACGCCCGCGTCAGGCGAGCGCCCGGAAATTTTTTCCGCCGTCCGGGCGGCGCGTCGTGCGACCAGTAAAACTTGCGCATTCCGGCCCGAGGAAAAACCGCGGCGAGCCCGCAGCGATCGGCCATTCGAGGGGGTAGCGCCCGGTTTTAAAAGGAATTACTCTTCACACGACGATTGAATTATGAAAAATTGATCGGTACTATACCCGCGCGCTTCTTGCAAAGCAAAAGAACCAGATTCTCAACGATTTAAAACTCACGCGCCGGTGGATATAACGATGAAAGACCGTCTGTTCGCAAAACTGTCTGGGGTAGTGGTGGCTTGCGGCGTGATCGCCGGCTGTGCGAGCCAGCCTCCCGCGCCGCCGACTGCGGAAGTGTTCAACAAGTCGCTGGCCGATGCGGACGCCGTCGCGAAGGCGGGGGACCAGGACAAGGCGCTCGGCCTGTACCAGCAGCTCGCGAAGTCGGATCCGACGCGCGAGGAACCGTGGTCGCGCATCGCGCAAATCCAGTTCGCGCAAAACCATTACGGGCAGGCGATCGTCGCCGCCCAGGAAGCGCTGCAGCGCGACGCGACCGATCGTCAGGCGAAGAGCGTACTGGCCGTCGCCGGCCTGCGGATCGCGACGCAGTCGCTCGGCGAGCTGCGCCAGGACGCATCGCTCGCGGGCGATGCGAAGTCCGACGCGCAGGCGCTCGCGAAGCAACTGCGCGATACGCTCGGCGAATCGGCGCTGTTTCCGCCGGAAACCAAGACCGTGAAACCGCGCCCGCCGCGCCGCGTCGTCCATCGCCCGAAGGGCGGGGCCGCACCGGCTGCCGATGCGGCTGCGCCGGCCGCACCGAGCGCGCCGACGCCGCCTGTGGCGCAAAAGGGCAGCGCGGACCCGTTCGGCGCACTGCGCAACTGAAACCGCAACTGACGCGATAACCACAACTAACCTGGGAGCCGTCGAGATGGCCAAGAAAGAAAGCATTCAGAAAAGCTTGCAGAAAATACGGCCGCCGCGCGTCCAGCTGACCTACGAGGTCGAGAAGGGCGATGCGATCGAGGTGAAGGAGCTGCCGTTCGTCGTCGGGGTCGTCGGCGATCTGGCGGGCCAGTCCGAAATCGAGCAGCCGAAGCTGCGCGATCGTAAATTCGTCAACATCGACCGCGATAATTTCGACGACGTGATGAAGGCGATCGAGCCGCGTGCCGCGTTCCAGGTGGAAAACCGCCTGAGCCCGGAAGGCGGCAAGTTCGCGGTCGACCTGAAGTTCCGCTCGCTGTCGGATTTCAGCCCGGACGAAGTCGTCGAACAGGTCGAGCCGCTGCGCCGCCTGCTCGAGGCGCGCTCGAAGCTCGCCGACCTGCGCAACAAGCTCGCCGGCAACGACAAGCTCGAGGATCTGCTGTCCGAGGTGCTGAAGAATACGCAGCAGCTGCAGGAGCTCGCGAAGGGCACCGGCGGCGACAAAGACGGCGAATGACGACGGAGTGTTGAGATGAACCAGCAAACGGCTGCGGCCCAAGCGAGCGGCGCGGAATACGCCGCCGGGACTTCGCTGCTCGACGACATCGTCGAGAAGAGCAAGGTCGCGAAATCCGATTCCGAGCATGCGCGTGCGAAGGACCTGATCGGCGAACTCGTGCACCAGGTGCTCGACGGCACGGTGATCGTGTCGGACAACCTGTCGGCCACGATCGACGCGCGCGTCGCGGAACTCGACCGCCTGATTTCCACGCAGCTTTCCGCCGTGATGCACGCGCCGGAATTCCAGCGCCTCGAAAGCACGTGGCGCGGGATGGATTATCTGGTCAAGGAAAGCAACACGGGCCAGACGATCAAGATCAAGGCGCTGCACGCGCCGAAGCGCGATCTCGTGCGCGATTTCAAGGGCGCGAGCGAGTTCGACCAGAGCGCGCTGTTCAAGAAGGTCTACGAAGAGGAATTCGGCACGTTCGGCGGCTCGCCGTTCGGTGCGCTGATCGGCGATTACGAGATCTCGCGCCAGCCGGAAGACATGTACTTCATCGAGCAGATGTCGCACGTCGCGGCGGCCGCGCATGCGCCGTTCATCGCGTCGGCGTCGCCGGAGCTGCTCGGCCTCGAGTCGTTCTCCGACCTCGGCAAGCCGCGCGACCTCGGCAAGGTGTTCGACACCGTCGAATACGCGAAGTGGAAGTCGTTCCGCGACGCCGAGGATTCGCGCTACGTCGGCCTGACGCTGCCGCGCTTTCTCGGCCGCCTGCCGTTCAATCCGAAGGACGGCCAGACCGCGGAGAACTTCAACTTCGTCGAGGACGTCGACGGCACCGACCATGACAAGTACCTGTGGTGCAACGCGGCATGGGCCTTCGCGGCCCGCCTGACGGCCGCGTTCGACGACTTCGGCTGGTGCGCGGCGATCCGCGGCGTCGAAGGCGGCGGCCTCGTCGAGGATCTGCCGACCCACACGTTCAAGACCGACGACGGTGAAGTTGCGCTGAAGTGCCCGACCGAAATCGCGATCACCGATCGCCGCGAGAAGGAGCTGAGCGATCTCGGCTTCATCCCGCTCGTCCATTGCAAGAACTCAGATTACGCCGCGTTCTTCGCTGCGCAGTCGGTGCAGAAGCCCAAGAAATACAGCACCGACAGCGCGAACGCGAACGCCGTCCTGTCCGCCCAGCTTCAGTACATCTTCTCGGTATCGCGCGTCGCGCACTACCTGAAGGCGATGATGCGGGACAAGATCGGCAGCTTCGCGTCGGCGCAGAACGTGGAGACTTTCCTCAACCGGTGGATTTCGCAGTACGTCCTGCTCGACGACAACGCCTCGCAGGAACAGAAAGCGCAATTTCCGCTGCGCGAGGCATCCATACAAGTGTCGGAGATTCCGGGCAAGCCGGGCTCGTATCGTTCGGTCGCGTTCCTGCGCCCGCACTTTCAGCTCGACGAACTCTCGATTTCTCTGCGACTTGTCGCTGATCTGCCCAAACCGGCAAATTCATAAGCGAGTAAATCGCCCGGGCGGGCCGCCTGGGTAGGACGTTAAAACCACCTCTTTGGGGAGTCGAAGGGCCATGTTACATATGCACTTGCAGTTTGGTAGTCCCGCGGTGAAGGGCGAGTCCGCGGATAAAGACCACCAAGGCTGGATCGAACTGAAATCGTGGGATCACTCGATCGTTCAGCCGCGTTCGGCAACCGCATCGACCGCTGGCGGTCACACGATGACGCGTTGCGAGCACGGCGACATGATCTTCACGAAGGAAATCGATTCGTCGAGCCCGCTGCTGTATCAGCACGCTTCGGGCGGTACCACGTTCGACGAAGTGACGGTCCATTTCTCGCGCGCGGACGGTGAAGGCAAGCGCGTGCAGTATCTGGAAGTCAAGCTCAAGTACGTGATCATCTCGAGCATCGCGCCGAGCGTTCGCGAGGAAGGTCTGCCGCTCGAGACGTTCTCGCTGAAGTACGCAGCCGTGCAGTGGAAGCAAACCCAGCAGAAGATCGGCGGCAACCAGGGCGGCAACACGCAAGGCGCCTGGAGTCTGACGAAGAACGACAAGACCTACGCGGTCTAAGGTCGGTTGCGGCAACGGGGCGCGTCGCGTCCCGTTGTCGTTTTCGCTGTCAACACCGGCCGATGAAACGATTCGAACCCAGTTTTCTCGACAAGCTGTTCGACGACGAACCGCATCTGCCGGCCTCGGCTGCGATGCGGCAATTGTCGCTGGACGAGCTCAAGAACACGGTCGCCCGCGACGTCGAGGCGATCCTCAACACCCGTATCGCGCACACCGAGAACGAGCTGGCGGCGCTGCCGGAATGCCAGAAGTCGGTGCTGACCTACGGGCTGAACGATTTCGCGGGGCTGAGCCTCGCGAGCCACTACGACCGCGCATTCATCTGCAAGTCGATCCAGCAGGCCATCGCGCGCCACGAGCCGCGCCTGCAGCAGGTGCAGGTGACGTTCGAGCTGAACGAGCAGGCCACCAACGCGCTGTACTTCGCGATCCAGGCGTTGCTCGTCGTGCACCCGGCCGAGGAGCCGGTCAGTTTCGACGCGATGCTGCAACCGTCGACGCTGCAGTATTCGGTCACGCGCGCACGCGCGGCACGCATGCAGTAAATCAAGCCGCCGAGCGGGCCGGACCGCCCGGTGGTCAATCAGGTCCGGCAGGAAATATTGAGGTTCGGGGTCGTCGATGGAAGAATTGCTGCCGTATTACGAACGCGAATTATCGTTTTTGCGGCGCTATTCGCGAGATTTCGCCGAACGCTATCCGAAGATCGCCGCGCGTCTCGCGCTGTCCGGCGAGCATTGCGAGGATCCGCACGTCGAGCGGATGATCGAGTCGTTCGCGCTGCTCGGCGCGCGCATCAACAAGAAGCTCGACGACGATTACCCGGAATTCACCGAAGCGCTGCTGGAAGTGCTGTATCCGCACTACCTGCGGCCGTTCCCGTCGTGCTCGATCGCGCAGTTCACGCCGGCTTCGCCCGGCCAGCAGACCGAACCGGTCGTGATCGATCGCGGCACCGAGCTGAAAAGCCGTCCGATCCGCGGCGTGCAATGCCGGTTCCGTACCGCCTACGACGTGACGCTTGCGCCGATCCGCATCTCGGAGGCGCGCTATACGCCGGTCGCGCTCGCGCCGAGCGCGACGGTGCTGCCGTCGAACGCGACGGGCGTGATCTCGATCACGTTCGAATCGCTCGCCGCGCAGCTCGATCTCGGCGCGCTGAAGCTGTCGACGCTGCGCGCGCACCTGCACGGCGAGCAGTCGTTCGTCGCCGCGCTGACCGACTGCCTGTTCGTCAACGTGCTCGGCGCGTATGTCGAGCCCGAACGCAACGGCCGCTGGACCGCGCTGCGCAAGCTGCCGATCGCGCAGGCCGGTTTCGCCGAGGACGACGCGCTGATCGACTATCCGGCGAAATCGCATCCCGCGTACCGGCTGCTCACCGAATACTTCGCGTTCCCCGACAAGTTCGATTTCGTCGACTTCGACCTCGCGGCGATCGCACGCGCGTCGGGCCGCTGCCAGCGCGCGACGCTGCATCTGGTGCTGCAGGACGTGCGCAGCGATTCGCATATCGCGCGCCTGCTCGAATTGCTGACGGCGAGCCATTTCCGGCTGTTCTGCACGCCGATCGTCAACCTGTTCCGCCAGCACGGCGAGCCGATCCGAATCACGCACCGCGCAGTGTCGTATCCGGTGATCGCCGAGGCGCGGCGAGCGTTCGCGTACGAGGTGTACTCGATCGACTCGGTGAAGCTCGTCCGGCAGCAGGCGCACGAGGAATCGGTGATCGAGTTCCGGCCGTTCTATTCGCTGCATCACGGCGAATCGGCGCGCATCGGCCATTACTGGTTCGCGCGCCGCAACGACTGGGTCGCGCAGAAGAGCCCCGGCTATGAAACCGAGATCTCGATCGTCGACATCGACTTCGAGCCGACGTCGCCGCAGACCGACACGTTGAGCCTCGACCTCACCTGCACGAACCGCGACCTGCCTTCGATGCTGGCGTTCGGCCTCGAAGGCGGCGACCTGTTCCAGGAAGGCGGGGCGCAGACGAGCGGCATCTCGCTGCTGCGCCGCCCGACGCAGAGCGTGCGCTTCGAGCGCGGCCGCGCCGCGCACTGGCGGCTCGTGTCGCACCTCGCGCTCAACCACGTGTCGCTCGTCGCGCACGGCCTCGCGCCGCTGAAGGAAATGCTGACGCTGTACGACCTGCGGCGCACGGCCGTGTCGATGCGCCAGATCGACGGGCTGGCCGGCGTCGAGCAGCGCGGCGCCGTGCAGTGGCTGCCCGGCAAGCCGTTCGCGACCTTCGTGCGCGGCATCGAGATCCGGCTGACGATCGACGAGGAGCACTTCGTCGGCGCGAGCCTTGCGTCGTTCGTGCGCGTGCTCGACAGCTTCTTCGGGCTGTACGTCCACCTCAACAGTTTCGTTCAATTGGTCGTCGTGTCGAAGCGCACCGGCGAGGAGATCATCCGATGCAAGCCCCGAACCGGCGAATCGATCCTGGCGTAGTCGACGCGCTGCTCGACGAGCCGCATCGCTTCGAGTTCTTCCAGGCGGTGCGGGTGCTCGAAGGGCTGTTCGCGCGGCAGGCGTCGGATGCGCCCGGCGCGTGGCGGCAGGGCGACGTGGTCGCGCAGCACATCGCATTCCGCAACACGCTGTCGCTCGGCTTCCCGCCGAGCGAGATCGAAGGCGCGCGTTCGTTCGACGACGACGGCGCGCCGCTGAACTCGGACGACGAGCGCGGCACCGCGCTGGCCGCCGGTGAGCTCGGCCGCGTCGAGCTGACGCCCGCGTTCTTCGGGTTGCTCGGCGGGCAGGGCGCGCTGCCGCTGCACTACACCGAGCAGATCGTCGCGCGCGAGCACCTGCGGCGCGACCATGCGGCGCGCGCGTTCTTCGACGTGTTCTCGAACCGCGCGACCGCGCTGTTCTATGCGGCGTGGAAGAAATACCGGCTGCCGTTCCATTACGAGCTCGACCGTGACGAGCGCTACCTGCCGCTGTTGCTCGCGATCGCGGGCGTGCCGAGCGACGAGGTGCGCGACAGCCTCGCGGCCGGCCCGGGCGGCGTGCTCGACGAAGCCGTGGCCGGCTACGCGCTCGCGGCGCGGCACCGGCCGATGTCGGCCGCCTACCTGCAACGCACACTGTCCGATTACTTCCGCGTGCCGGTGAAGATCGACCAGTTCGTCGGCAAGTGGTACGACGTGCCGCCCGATCAGTTGAGCGTGCTCGGCGAAGTCAACGCGGTGCTCGGCGCGACGGCGCTCGTCGGCGAGCGCGTGTGGCAGCGCGACATGCGCGCGCGGATCGTCGTCGGCCCGCTGTCCAAGCGCGACTACGAGGCGTTCCTGCCCGGCGGCGCGCACGCCGTCGCGCTCGAGCGGATGCTGACGCTGCTCGCCGGCGTCACGCTCGAGTACGAGGTGAAGCTCGTGCTCAAGCGCACCGAGGTCGGCGCGAGCATGCTCGGCGCGGGCTCGCGGCTCGGCTGGGATGCGTTCCTGTGCACGCGCGACGCACTGGAGGATCGCTCGGACGCCCGCTACGAACTGCACGTGATTCACTGAGACCCTAACAACAACACGCAATCGAACCTGAGATCGACGCCATGAGCACGCCTCTGAAGACCCTGATCACGAAATTGAACCCGCTGTGCCGCCACGCGACCGAGCGTGCAGCGAGCGCGTGCCTGGCGCGCGGCCACTACGAGGTCGATCTGGAGCACCTGTTCCTCGCGTTGCTCGACGAAGCGACGGGCGACCTGCCGCTCGCCTTGCGCGCGAGCCGCGTCGATCCGCATGCGCTGCACGCCGATCTCGAACGCGAGCTCACGCGCCTGAAGACCGGCAACACGCGCACGCCGGTATTCTCCGTGCATCTGATCGCGCTGTTCGAGCAGGCGTGGCTGATCGCGTCGCTCGATTCGCAGCTCGGCCGCATCCGTTCCGGGCACCTGCTGCTCGCGCTGCTGACCGCGCCGGATCTCGCTCAGTTCGCGCAACGGATGTCGTCGCGCTTCGCGGAAATGAACGTGACGGACCTGAAGCACAAGTTCGACGAAATCATGGCCGGTTCGAGCGAAGCCGAGCCGCGCCAGGCGGACGACGAAGGCAGCGACGTCGCGCCGGCCGCCGACGGCTTTGCGCCTGCGGCCGGCCCGTCGAAGACGCCCGCGCTCGACACCTATACGACCAACCTCACGCAGCGCGCGCGCGACGGCAAGATCGACCCGGTGATCGGCCGCGAAGCGGAGATCCGCCAGGCGATCGACATCCTGATGCGCCGCCGCCAGAACAACCCGATCATGACCGGCGAGGCCGGCGTCGGCAAAACGGCGGTCGTCGAAGGGCTCGCGCTGCGGATCGCCGCCGACGACGTGCCGCCGCCGTTGCGCGGCGTCGCGCTGCACGTGCTCGACATGGGGCTGCTGCAGGCCGGCGCGAGCGTGAAGGGCGAGTTCGAGAACCGGCTGAAGAGCGTGATCGACGAGGTGAAGAAGAGCGCGCACCCGATCATCCTGTTCATCGACGAGGCGCACACGATCATCGGCGCGGGCGGCCAGGCCGGCCAGAACGATGCGGCGAACCTGCTGAAGCCCGCGCTCGCGCGCGGCGAACTGCGCACGATCGCCGCGACGACGTGGAGCGAATACAAGAAGTACTTCGAGAAGGATGCGGCGCTCGCGCGGCGCTTCCAGGTCGTGAAGGTCGAGGAGCCGAGCGAGCCGCTGGCCGCCGCGATGCTGCGCGGGATGTCGGGCCTGATGGAGAAGCACTTCAACGTGCGGATTCTCGACGATGCGATCACCGAGGCCGTGCGCCTGTCGCACCGCTACATCAGCGGCCGCCAGCTGCCGGACAAGGCGATCAGCGTGCTCGACACCGCGTGCGCGAAGGTCGCGCTCGCGCACAGCGCGACGCCGGCCGCGATCGACGATACGAAAAAGCGCATCGAGCGCATCGATGCGGAAATCGCGTCGCTGGAGCGCGAGGCGGCGGGCGGTGCGGCGCACGACGAGCGGCTCGGCGAACTGCGCGGCGCGCGCGACACGGCGCTCGAACAACTGGCGAAGGATGAGGAGCGCTACGAAGCCGAGCGCGTGATCGTCGCCGAGATCACCGAGCTGCGCGACGCGCTCGACAAGGCACGCGGCCCGTCGGAAGACGGCCAGCCGGTCGACGTGCAGGCCACCCGCGAGAAACTCGCCGAACGCGTCGCGGCGCTGCACGCGCTGCAGGGCGGCGAGCCGATGGTGCCGCTGCAGGTCGACGGTCACGTCGTCGCCGAGATCGTCGCTGCATGGACGGGCATTCCGCTCGGCCGGATGGTGAAGGACGAGATCGACACCGTACTGAACCTGCAGCCGCTGCTGACCGCGCGCGTGATCGGCCAGGACCATGCGCTGGAAGCGATCGCGCAGCGCGTGCGCACCGCGACCGCGAACCTCGAGGACCCGAACAAGCCGCGCGGCGTGTTCATGTTCGTCGGGCCGTCGGGCGTCGGCAAGACCGAGACGGCGCTGGCGCTGGCCGACATCCTGTACGGCGGCGAGCGCAAGATGGTCACGATCAACATGAGCGAGTACCAGGAAGCGCACAGCGTGTCGGGCCTGAAGGGTTCGCCGCCGGGCTACGTCGGTTACGGCGAAGGCGGCGTGCTGACCGAGGCCGTGCGCCGCAATCCGTATTCCGTCGTGCTGCTCGACGAGGTCGAGAAGGCGCACCCGGACGTGCTCGAGATGTTCTTCCAGGTGTTCGACAAGGGCACGATGGACGATGCCGAAGGGCGCGAGATCGACTTTCGCAACACGCTGATCATCCTGACGTCGAACGTCGGCTCGGCCGCGGTGATGCAGGCCTGCCTGAACAAGCCGGCCGAGGAGCTGCCCGATCCGGACGCGCTTGCCGAGACGCTGCGTCCGCAGCTGTACAAGACCTTCAAGCCGGCGTTCCTCGGCCGGATGAAGGTCGTGCCGTATTACCCGATTTCCGACGACGTGCTGGCCGAGATCATCGAGTTGAAGCTCGAACGCATCCGCCGCCGGATCGAGGCGAACCACAAGGCCGCGTTCGAATGGGACGAGTCGCTCGTCGACGCGGTGCTCGCGCGCTGCACCGAGGTCGACTCGGGCGCCCGCAACGTCGACCACATCCTGAACGGTACGCTGCTGCCGGAGATCGCGGGCCACGTGCTCGGCCGGATCGCCGACGGCGCTGCGATCGCGCGCATCGCGGTGCGCGCGGACGAGGCCGGCGAATTTGCGTACACCGTCGAATGAGCTCCCGCACGCGACATCTGATGCATCAACGGATTCACTGAACCATGCCGATCAATCTCCCCGAGCTGCTGACGCCGATCAGCGATGCGTCGCCCAGCGGCGACGACCTGCTGTTTTCGAACGAATTCGACGCGATCCAGGACGCGCGGCGCTACGACGACCCGACGCTCGACCAGGGCGAATGGGTAACCGAGATCAAGGAGGCCGACTGGGGCTTCGTCGTCGACCATGCGGGCGAGCTGCTGCGCACCCGCACCAAGGACCTGCGGCTCGCCGTGTGGCTGACCGAGGCGCTCGCGCTCGAGGACGGCATCACCGGCCTCACCGAAGGCTATGCGCTGCTCGAAGGCCTGTGCCGCGACTTCTGGGACACCTTCCACCCGCTGCCCGAGGACGACGACATCGAGCACCGGCTCGGCAACGTCGCGTGGCTGTCCGGCCGCACGGCCGAGCTGCTGCGCGCGGTGCCGCTGACGGACGGCGCATCGAATGCGTTCAGCACGCTCGATTGGGAGGTCGCGCAGCACGTCGCGCAGTCGATCAAGCGCGACCCCGAACATGCCGACGACATCGCGCGCGGCAAGCCGTCGATCGACCAGATCGACGCGTCGCGGCGCGTGACGTCGATCGCGTTCTACACGGCGCTGCTGGCGAACCTGAAGGCGTTCGAATTCGCGCTCGATGCGTTCGAGGAGCGGCTCGTCGAGCGCGCGGGCGATTCGGCGCCGAGCTTCCGGCAGGCGCGCGACGCGTTCGAGACCGTGTACCGGCTCGCCGAGCGCTTTGCGCGCGAACAGGGCTATACGGGCAGCGCGCCGCACGCGCAGGCGGCGCCGCAGGCCCAGCCCGAACGCATCGAGCCGGTGTTCGGCCAGCCGATCCAGACCGAGGAGACTCACGTGCAGCAGCAGACCGCTTCGCGTCCGCCGGTGACGCAGATGATCGCCGGCATCCAGAACCGCGCGCAGGCCGTCGACCAGTTGCGCGCGGTGGCGCGCTATTTCCGTCAGACCGAGCCGCACAGCCCGGTCGCGTATCTCGCCGACAAGGCGGCCGAGTGGGCCGACATGCCGCTGCACAAGTGGCTCGAGAGCGTCGTGAAGGACGACGGCTCGCTGTCGCACATTCGCGAGCTGCTGGGGGTGAGGCCCGACGAGCAGTCGTGAACGATTGTTTTTTGACCTGAGAGCGCGGGCCCGGCGGGCTCGCGATGAACAAGAAGAAGGTGACGCATGAACGTGACCGAACTGGCCCAGGCGATTCGTGGCGGCCTGATCCAGCAGGATCGGCTGCTGAAGACGGACATCCCGTCGCTGCCGAACAGTGCGCTCGTGCCGCGTCGCGCCGTAACTCGTTCGGAGCTCGGCCGGGATTTCAGCGTAACGCTCGATCTGGTGTCCACCGCGAGCGACGTCGAGCTCAAGACGCTGATCGCGCAGCCGATCACGCTGTGGATTCAGCAGGCGGACAGGTCGTATCAGCCGATCAACGGCTATATCCACACGGCGCGGCGGCTCGGTGCCGACGGCGGCCTGTCGAGTTACCAGCTGCGCTTCGCGTCGTGGATGCACTTCCTCAAGTTCCGTAGCGACATGCGGTACTGGCAGGACCAGCCGGTCGACGCGATCCTCGCCGACGTGTTCGACAGGCATCCGCAAGCCAGGGGCCAATACCGGTTCGCGCTGTCGAAGCCGCTGCCGTCCCGCTCGTACTGCCGCCAGAGCGAAACCGACTGGAACTTCGTGCATCGGCTGATGGAGGACGAAGGGCTGTTCGGCTTCTGGCGGCACAGTGAAGACGGGAAGGCGCACACGTTCGTCATCACCGACGACCTGCATACCGTCGACGCGCTGTCGCCGAATACCGTCAGGTTCGATCGCTCGGGCAGCGGCAACGAAACCGCGGGTTTCACGCAATGGACCGCGTCGCGGACCTTGCAAAGCACGCTGCATACGACGCGCACCTTCGACTACAAGTCGCCGTCGTCGGCGGGCAGTCCAAACGGCACGTCGCTGCCGACGAAAAGCGGGCAGGGCGAGCTGCCCGATCAGGCGGAAATTTACGAATACACCGGCGCTTACACGTATCCGGCGCAGGACCGCGGCGAACACCTGTCGAAGATTCGCCTCGAGGAATGGGAGTCGCGTGCGAAGCGTTTCTTTGGCGTGGGCGGCGTGCGTTCGATCGACGCCGGCCGGCGTTTCACCCTCGTCGACCATCCGGAGCACGATCGCGATGCGGCGAGCGACCGCGAGTTCGCGGCCATCGGCGTCACGCGTTACATCGAGAACAATCTGCCAGTCTCGGACCATGAAGCGAACTTCCCGCATAGCCTGCAGGGCGAGCTGGCGCAAGTGAAGGCTGTTCGCGGGGAAGTGGCGGCGTTCGAGGTCGGCCATGCCGACGGCTCCGCCGGCTTCTATCTCGTCGAGGTCGAGGCGCAGCGCGCGAGCGTGCCGTATCGCAGCCCGTTCGAGCACCGCAAGCCCGCGATGCAGCTCGAGACGGCCGTCGTGGTCGGTCCGAAGGGCGAGGAGGTCTATACCGACGCGCTGAACCGGATCAAGGTCATGTTCGTGTGGGACCGCCAGAGCGAAGGCCGCGAGACGGCATCGTGCTGGATGCGCGTCGTGCAATCGGATACCGGCGGCGGTTACGGTGCCGTGCATATTCCGCGCGTCGGCGAGGAAGTGCTGATCGGCTACATCGGCGGCGACTGCGATCGGCCGATCGTCATGCATCGTGTCTACAACGGGGCGGCCAAGCCGCAATGGCATAGCGACGGGCTCCTGTCGGGCTTCCGGTCGAAGGAGTATGCGGGATCGGGGCACAACGAGATGGTGCTCGACGACGCGACCGGGCAGAACCGCGCGCGCCTGTTCAGCAGCAGCGGGAATTCGCTGCTTCATCTCGGCTATCTGGTCGAGCAGAACGGCAACACGCGCGGTGCGTATCTCGGCTCGGGTTTCGATCTGCGCACGGATGCGTACGGCGCGCTGCGTGCGGGCCAGGGCTTGTACGTGACGACGCATCCGAAGCAGGCGAACAGCCAGCCGCTCGACGCGAGCGAGGCAAAGCAGCAGCTTGGCAGTGCGGACGGGTTGATCGAATCGATGTCGCAGGTCAGCGAGATGCATCAGGCGGAGAGCCTCGGTACCGGTCGCGATGCGCTGAAGCAGTTCGCCGATGCGACGCAGAACAGCGTGGCGGGGGCGGCCTCGGGTGGCGGCAGGACGGCCGGCGGCGGAACGGGGAATGCCAATGCGTTCAAGGAACCCGTGATGCTGTTCGCGAGCCCGGCGGGGATCGGGATGGCGTCGCAGCAGTCGGTGCATCTGGCGAGCGAGCAGCAGACCAATATCGTGAGTGGGCAAAGTACGTTCATTACGAGCGGGAAGTCGCTGATCGCGGGCATCCGGGATCGCATCAGCCTGTTCGCGCAGAACGCGGGGATGAAGTTGTTCGCCGGTAAAGGGGCGGTGGAGATCCAGGCGCAGAACGACAATGTCGAAATGATCGCGCAGAAGACGGTGAAACTCCTGTCTGCGACGGCAACGATCGAAGGCGTCGCGAAGGAGGAGATTCTGCTGACGTCGGGCGGTGCGTATGTCCGAATCAAGGGTGGCAACATCGAGATTCATGCGCCGGGCAAGATCGACGTGAAGGGCGGGCAGCACGCGTTCAGCGGGCCGACGAGCATGCACAAGACGTTCAAGGCGGAAGGCAAGAAGGCGGATATGCGGATTCGCTACGTGGATGCCGATGGCAACGTGCCGCATGGGGAGCCGATCAAGTTCACGACCGAGGACGGGACCGAGCATAGCGTCGCGCTAGACGCGGAAGGCAAGGCGGAATTGAAGAACATCGATTTTGACGAGTTCGTGGCCAGTCAGGTCAAGCGGATGGGAGAGTGAACATGGGTGGCAAGGCGCTTGTTCAACATCAAGTTTGTATCGATCTGCCGGGGGAGCCGGTCAGTTGCTGGGCCGAGACGGACATAACGGTGCTGTTGCGAAAGCATCGGGACGTGGTGTTCGAGGTGCATTTGCACAAAGGCAATAACTATACGGTCGAGGCAACTGACGATTGGTTTTACGACACCAAGGCGAAGCGGCGGGTCAAGACGGGAAAATTTCAGGACGGAGAACGCTATCACATCTGGGTCGGCCGTGATTTCAAGGGATTTCTCGTGCTGAAGAAGGACGGGATGGAGCTTCAGCGATATTCGATGCTCCTCTTGAACACCGACAGCCACGGTTCCGATCCTAAAACGAAGCCGGAGCCGATTACGCTCGTCTATGGCGGACAATCGGGAGTAAGCGGCACACCGAAAATCGCGAATTTCTGGCAATACCCTTCCGGTTCATCGAGCGCCGCGACCGGCCAGCCGACCTATCCCAATTGGCAAATTGGTCTTTCCGGACTGTCGTCAGGTATGACCACGATCAACGATGAATACAGCTGCAGAATGTTGTTGCCACTCGCCGCGCCCACTGCGCAAGCGGAATCGTCGCAAGTGATGCATATATTCGAAGTCGATGTGAAGACAATACCGAAGAATCTGATCACGGCACTGGAAACGGGCGGCGCGGATGAGACGGCGATCGATACGGCCCACGTCGCGACTCGCAACTGGATCATCGGTCAAGTCGCTGGCTTTTTTGGATACGTCGGAGACAATTTGCCGTGGATCCGCGAGCTAATGAAGAGCAAGTTCAAGTTGATCAAGATCGTTCATCCCAAGGCCGGACCCAAGTGGTATGTGGTATTCAAGGGAACCATAGGGTCCAGAACGGAAATATCCGCTGCCAAGTACAGCGTGAAGAATACGAAGATTCTGGCGATCACCGGAGGCGCCGGCACCGCGAAATCGATGGCGCAGGCGGCGTGGCGCAGCGCCAAGGGTGCCGTGACGACCAAGGCCGGTGTTATTACGCTTGTATTGACGATCGTGCTGGACTTCGCGGAGTGGTATCACGACTACAAGCAGGTTGACTCCTCCGGAAAGCCTCGAAAGGACTTGTGCGATCTGTTCGCAAAGATTGGCATTGATCTGGTTGTCGCAGGGCTGACGGCCGCTTTGACATCGTTGGTGGTAGGAGCGATTGCGTCGGCGGCGGCGGTTGCTGCAGTTCCGGTGGCGCTTACGGTCGCAGTCGCGATTGGCGTCGCCGTTGCGGTCGGGTATATCGTCAATTACGTGGACAAGAAAGTGGAATTTACCAAGTGGGTGGCGAACAAATTGCGCGAGATCGGGGAAAGCTACGAGAAATACATGCCCAAGGACTACAACCCGTACTCGCCGATGTTTGGAGCCTTGCCATGAGGAACGAGGTAGTCGCTTGCGGCGCTGAGAAGTCGCTGTCATCGGCCGTTGCCCAGGCCGTATGGGCCGGGATTCTGCTGAACGCGTTAGCGATTGCGCTCGCGTTTACCGCTTACAAATTCGATTACGGCGTTTCTAGCCTTCCTGGCCAAATCAGCGTAGCAATTGCCGTGGCGTGCGTGGCGACGCCGGTGATTTGCTGGCTCGTGTGCCGACGTACAAACAAATTCATCGTCTATGGGTGGCTCAGGTTGGTCAGTTTGCTGTCGGCCTATGCGTTGATCGGGATCGCCTTTTACTTCTACTACTTCATTTTCGCGCCGATGCCAGTTTTTGCACGGGTCGCCGGATTGGCGATCGGAGGCGGGCTTAGCGTCTACTGGACCGTGTATTCCTACCTCGCACTGACGCGTCATATCGCACATTCAGATTTCGAGGGCAGGGCGTTTGACATCGATGACGGAGCGATCGTCTGCCGGAAGGACTTCTTCGAGACTCTCGACGCCGCATATGCAGAGCGTAGCCCGTTCGTCAAATGGCACTCATGGATTGTCATGGCGCTTGCGCCATTCTTTTTGGTGCTCAGTCGGCTGCTGTCGATGTACTTTGGGACAGGCGGCGTACTGTTCTTTGTTGCAGCAATCACTTTCCCCGCGTCGCTCTGGTTAATCGGCGTCATGATTCGGGTCGGGGTGACGATGATCCAGTTGCCGCACGCGATGGAGCGAAAATACCGAAAGCCTGTGCTGATGGCGCGTGACGCATCGTTCTAGCGGGGGTGAGCGCCGCAACGGCAATCAAACCAGGTGATACGAAAGCGGGGGGCGGTCAGTGATGTCGGGGCGTATGTATGAAGAGTGTTGATCGACTCCGGCCTGATCACGTGTTGGAGATGGTGAGGAAAGCCGTCCCGCTGTGCTTGGTGTTACCGTTGCTGGGCGCAGGGATATCGTATGCCGCCTATACGGACGAATTGTCAATGTCGACCTGGCCCTGGAGGATCGGCGTTCTGGTTGCATTAGGTTGCTGCACGGGACTCCTGCTCGTCACTGTTTTTGGCCGTAATGAGCATGCCGCTGGCGTTGTTGTTGTCAGCTTGCTCGTGCGCAACTACGTATTGATGGTCGCTTTGCCCACGCGGATCGAGAAGGAGCGTGGCAAACGTGTATTGGTGACCGGATAGGCCGCATTTTCTTGCGGACGAATGTCGCGTGATGTCGAACGTATCGTCTCCGACGAGCGAGGTTGGCCGCAATGTGTCCGCCCTCTCGCCAGAGAATCGGATCGATCGCGTCTCGGGCGCGCCGGAATCGGCGCACGGCCCGTGTAAGAGGGCCGTCGCCCCGGTCACTGCCCCACCCGGAACTCGATCCGCCGATTCCTCGCCCTGCCATCCGCCGTATCATTCGGCGCAATCGGCTGATCCGGCCCGACCCCCGTCGTCGTCATCTGCTGCGGCGGAATGCTCTTCGTGATCAGATACCCCTTCACCGCATCCGCGCGCGCCTGGCTCAGCGCGATGTTCGACGTCCGGTTCCCCGAGTTGTCGGTGTGGCCGATGATGTCGACCGTGCGGTTCTGCATCTTCGCCAGCGCGGCCGCCATCTGGTCGAGGATCAGCTTGCCCTGCGGCGTCAGCGTCGCGCTGCCGGTCTCGAACTCGATCGTCCGGTTCGCGAGCGTCTGGTCGAGCACGCCCTGTTCGGACGCCGACACGCGTAGCCCGTTCTTGATCGTGTACGTCGGGTTCAGCGTGTTCGCCATGTCGCTCGCGAGCTGCTGGCGCTGCGCCTCGTTGTGCACCTCGCCCTTCATCTCGATCTGCGTGCCGTTGATCTTCAACTGGCCCTTGCTGATCTGCTTGAGCTGCGCGCCGAGCAGCTTCTGCACGTTCGCGCTCCAGTTTGGCGGCGTCGCGACGTCGCCCACCTCGACCTGGTCGACGACGTTCGTCGCGCCGTAGGTGTCGCGCAGCTTCTGCAGCACGGCGGCCTTGGTCGCCTCGTCGGGCACCTTGCCGCCGACCACCACCTGGCCGGGCGTCGCGTTCGCGGGCGGCGGCGCGATCGTGCCGGCGGTGCCGTGCACCACCGTGCCGGACGCGCCGCCGGCGTTCGGGTTCGCCTGCGGCAGCGCGGTCGTCGCGACCGTGCCGTTGCCGACCGGCGTGACGGTCGCGCCCGTGTTCTGCGCGAAGGCCGCGCCGCTCGCGACGAGGCCGGCCGCGAACAGCGCGGTGAGGGCGGGCGAGACGGCGGCCGACAGGCGCGCGCGCCGGACCTGAATCGTGCGATGCATGCCGTCAGCCTCCGATGAACGCTTCGCGGAACGCGTCGATGGCGACGCGCAGCGAGAGTTGCGGTTGTTCGAGGTAGCTGACGAGCTTGCTGATCTGGTGATCGTTTTGCGCATGGGCGTCGATCCACTCGGGATCGTCGATGTCGATGTTGTGGGCGGCGTAGGTCTGCGGGTCGACGACGCTCAGCAGCGTCTTCGCCGACGCGCCGTTGAAGCCGATGACGAGCCGTTCGCGTTCGGCGATCGTGCCGATGAAGATCGCGAGCTCGAAGTCGGCCTGCGCGACGAACGGCGCGATCAGTTCGAGCCAGAACGCGGCGACGAGGCTGCGGTAGAACGGGTCGACCGGCAGCGGCAGCGTGAGGCCGCGCTCGATGTGCGACGAGCCGCTCTGCATCACCGGGCGCAGCAGCGAGCCGAGCGCGAGCATCGCGCCGCGCAGCCGCACCGGATGACCGCTTTCGAGCAGCATCTCCTGCAGGCCGTACAGCGTCTGATGTTCGACGAAATCGTTGAAGGTGCCGTCATGCGACGTGCCGGGGCCGCCGATGTCGATCGGCACCTGCGTGTCGCCGAGCGCCTGTAGCGCGCCGGGTGGCTCGTCCTTGCCGAGCAGCGGCGGGATCTGCGCGGCGACGCGCGACCACAGCCGCGCGAACGCGAGCGGGCTGCGCGCGAGGAACGCGAGCGGCCGGTCGACCTCGAGCGCGGTCGCGCCGAGGAACGGGAAGCGGCGCATCGACACGTCGTGGCTCGCGACCATGTGACCCGCGATCGCGAGCTTGCTGCGCGAGCCGAGGAACGCGAAATGCATCGGCTTCGCATCCTCGTAGACGATCTTCCAGCGCGGATCTTCCGCGAGCAGCTCCAGCGCCTGCGCGATCCAGCGATCGAGCGTCTGCAGCAGTTGCGGATTGTGCGCGCTCTTCACGAAGTCGCCGCGCGACGGAATCTTGCCGAAGTAGGCGATTTGCGCCTGTACGGTTTGCGTCATTGCGCCCTCTGTGCATTCGTTGCGTTGGCGGCCGCGACGGCCGGCGCGGCGCCCGGCGTGCCGGCGCCGGCTTGCGTCGCGTTCTGCGCGGCGCCCGCGCTCGCGTCGGCGACCGACGACGGCAGTTGCAGGCCGCGCAGGCTCTGCTGCTGCGGCTGGTCGCCGCCACCGGCCGACGGTTGCGACGTGCTGATGATGCGCATCGTCACCGACACGTTCACGCTGCCCTGTGCCCACGTCAGGTCGAAGGTGCCGTCCGGACGGCGCTTGCGCTGCGCCGAGTTGATCAGCTTCTCGAGACCGTAGCGGCCCGGCTCGTTGACGAGCTGCACCGTGCGGCCGTCGAAGGTCGTCGCGGACAGCGTCGCGCCCGGCGCGCCCTGCGGGTTTGGCCACACGAAGTTGGTCCACTGCGGCGGCGTGTTGCGGTAGCGCAGCTGCTGGCCGTCGATCGCGATCGTGTATTCCGTCGTGCCCGTGCTCGGTTGCGGCAGGATCTGGAACACGGTCTGCGGCTCGGCCGACGCGGCCGCGCTGCCGGCCGCGCCGCCCGCGAGCGGCGCGACCCAGCGTGCGAAGCCGTTCGTGAAGTCCGGCGTGAGCCCGATGCCCATGTCGCCCCACGTGCGGGCGGCGAGCGTGTCGCCGCGGCGCACCGCGAGCGGCCCGAGCGTCGTGCCGACGAACTTCGCGATCGAGCCGTCCGGGCCGAACACCTGCGCGATCTCGCCGGCGCCGGCCTCGACCTTCGCGTTCGCCGCGAACGGATACTTGGTCGCGAGCGAGCTCTGGAACGGCTGGTAGACCTGCGCGTTCCACACCTTGTTGACTTCGGCGCTGGCCGGCTGGATCACGACCGCGAACGCCTGCATCAGCGGCCGCACCAGCAGCGGGCGCAGCGACTTGCGTTGCGAATCGGTCAGGCCCGTCAGCATCTGCTCGTCGACGAGCTTCAGCGAATCGGCGAGTTCCGAACCGTTGCCGTCGAGCGTCTGCTGCATCAGCTGGCGCGCGCCCGGCCCCGGGTCGCCCTGGTTCTTGATCACGTTGAAGCGCGTGCGGACCTTCGACAGCGACTCCATGTAGCCCTTGAGCATCGACGTGCCGTCATGCGTCGCGACGATCCGCGCGAGCCCGACGAATTCCTGGCCGATCGGACCCATCGGCACCTCGGCCGGATTGCCGTTGATGTCGATGTTGGCTGCCGCCATCTGGCCGGCCTGCGAGCGCGTGAACAGTTGCTTGACCCAGTTCACGACGCCCGTCTGCGCCTTCTTGATCGTCACGTTCGCGAGCGACGGGTTGTCCCACGACGTCTGGTCGTACGCGGTCTCGAGGATCTTGCGGATCGGCGAATCCTGCGGATCGCCCAAACGGTTCATCCCGTCGACGGCCTGGCCGAAGCTGGTGAAACCCTGTACCGCGATGCCCTGCATGAACTTCTGCCAGTGCTGCGCGTACTCGGTCTTGTACATGCCGACGAGCGTCTTCTGGATCTGCTCGGGGCTGCCCTCGAGCGTCAGGTCGTCCTGCGTCGACGTGTTGAGCACCCAGTCCTTCGCCTGCAGCTCCTTGGTCGCCGCATCGCGGATCGCCGGCTGCACGTAGTCGAACCACGCTTCGCGCGTGAACGTGCCCGGAATCGCATAGCTGCCTGCCACGAGCCCCTGGTTGCCGTCGCCGACGATGCGCGCGATGGTCATCGGCGCGAAGCGGGTCGATGCGCGGGCCTTGATTTCCTCGTAGACGCGCTGGCGGGCCGGCATGCCGCGCACGACGCGGCGCAGGTTCTCGCGGGTCTGGTCGACGAGCGCAAGGTTCGCGTCGATCATCGGCCAGTCGTCGTCGTTCACGCGCGACAGGTAGAACGAGATCATGCGCTCGGCGCTCCTGATCATCTCGTCGCGCGGCATGTTGCCCCGATTCGTCTCGAGCCAGCCGCGCCAGAAGCGGGCGAGCTGGTCGGTCAGGTGCGCTTGTTCGACGTGACGCTTGTCGGACAGCATCAGGTAGGTCTTCAGCGCGTTGTACGCGTCCTGCACGTTGGTCGGCGACGCGTCGCTGTAGAGGCCGCCCTGCGGCGCGGCCGCCTGTTGCGGGGCGGCGGCCGGCGCGGTGCCGGACGCGGCCAGCACGGCGCCCGCTTGCGGCGCGGCGCCTGCCGCGTTCGTCGAGACCGGCAGCGTGCCGCCCTGCACGGCGCCCGATTCGGGCGGGCGCGTCATCGGCACGAGCTGCTCGGGGTGCGCGTTCACGTCCTTCATGAACGACGCGAGGTTCTGCGACACCGGGGCCAGCAGGATCTGGCGCACGCCGTTGTAGTACTCGGTCAGCAGGTGCTGCTCGAGACGGTCGCCCTGGTACAGGCCGAGCGACACCGACAGCGGCTTGTCGCGGCGGAACTGTTCGAGCTGCTCGATCCGGTCCTCGATGATGTCCATCGCCTGCAGGCGCGACTGCAGGTCGTTGCGGCCCTGCTGCAGGCGCGTGACGTTGTCGAGGTCGGCCTGCACGTTCGCGACGAGCTGCTGGTTGCCGATCGTCGACCAGGTCCAGCCGCCCAGCGCCAGCGCGAGCGCCGCGACGAAGCCGAAGAAGGTCGCGTAGCGCAGCCGCGTCTTGGTCGGGCTCGCGAACTGGCGTACCGTCTGGCGGTCCGCGAAGATCACCTTCGAGAACAGGTCGCGCAGGAAGAAGCCGTTCTTCGAGAACGCGCTGTGCGGTTTCGGCAGCGCGCTGCCGTCGAGGCCGAAGCGGTTCGCGATGCGCTGCGCGGCCGCGCTGTTGGTTTCGCCTTCCTGCAGTGCGCTGGTGAAGTAGAAGCCGCGGAAGATCGGCTTGTACTGGAACGGGTTGTTCTCGAACAGCGTCGCGAGGAACGCGCGCAGCGACGGCTTGATCGTCGAGAATTCGAGCGGGAAGCTCAACTGGCCCGGCGACAGCTGGTTGCCGCGCGACAGCGACAGCTGCGCGACGCTGATTTCCTTCAGCCCTTCGTAGAGTTCCTCGAAGTGCGTGTCGAACTGCGCGACGACGTCGCGCTTGTCGTCGGGCTCGTAGGGCAGGGTGGCGCCCCACACGCGGTCGTACTCGTGCTTGTCGCTGCTGCTGAAGAATTCGGTGAAGCCGGTGATCAGGTCGGCCTTCGTGAACATCACGTAGACCGGCGCGAACACTTCCAGCTTTTCGGTCAGCTCCTGAACGCGCTGACGGAGGTTCTTCGCGAGGTTGATCGCGAATTCGGGGCGATTGCCGGTGAGTTCGGCGATGCTGGCCGTGACGATGATGCCGTTGATCGGCGCCTTCGGACGGTAGCGCTTGAGCAGCCCGAGGAAGCCGAGCCACTCGCTGCGGTCTTCCTCGTGCACCGAATAGCGGCCGGCCGTATCGAGCAGGATCCCTTCGGTCGTGAAGAACCAGTCGCAGTTACGCGTGCCGCCGATGCCGTGGATCACGGCGCTGTTCTTGTCCGCGAACGGGAACTGCAGGCCGGAGTTGAGCACGGCGCTGCTCTTGCCCGCGGCCGGGTTGCCGATCACGATGTACCACGGCAGTTCGTACAGCGCGGAGCCGCCCGACACCTGGCCGATCTTCGACGTCTTGATCGTCTTCACCGCATCCGACAGGCGCGTGCGCAGCACGTCGAGGTCGGCCGTCTTCGCGTCCGGCGCGAGCGCGGCGGCGGCCGGTGCGGCGATCTTGCCGGTTTCCGCCTGATCTTCCAGCACCTGGCCGAGCGCCTGGTTCGCGCGCTTCACGCGCCAGCGGCGCCACAGCGCGACGACGAGCCACAGCGCGAGGACCGCCGCGAACGCGAGCGCCGCCCACAGGAGCGGCAGCTGCAGCATGTCGGCGACGATGAACAGAATGGCCGCTAGCGCGACGATCCCGACGATCGAGAGCGTACGCGGATGAGTCAGCACGTTGAGGATGCGTTGCATAGGACGTTCAGGTTCCGGTGCGATTCGGTGAGGCGACGCAGGCGCGTCGAGCGGCAAGGGTGGCGCCGCGATGTGTCGCCATGCTGTCAAACGGGGTGAAGGAGGCTGGCATCAATGCGCTCGCGGCATCGGAGAAGGCGCGCGCATTAACGAAAGGACGCTGTGAGATTTAAAACGGAAGCGGCGGCCGGAAAAAATCGCGCACCGGAATGCCCGATTGTTTGCGCCGCCCAAATCGTTTCCTGCCGGGTGATTAAAAAGCCCCATGCCGCCCTCATTATTTCTTGTCCGGCAGCCCTGACTAGCTGCCGCGTCCCAGTTTAAAACCGGGTTTATGGTATTCCACGTGCCCGAGATCCATCATTTTCCATCGGCCGCCCCAGGTCAGGCCGACTTGCTCGGCGACCTGGCCGTACAACTGGTAGCCGCGCATCGCCCACGGATCTTTCTCGGAAATGACCAGCTTGCCGTCGCGCAGGAATGCGTTGTCGGCCGCCAACCCGAACTGGTGATAACTCTGGAAGGCCGCCGCATTGGTCACGTTCGTGCCCATCTGCGCGAGCCGGTCCTGTCGTTCCGGGCTCCGGTAGCCTTCCAGCAGCGCCATTTCATAGCCATGTTGTTCGTGCATGATCTTGTAGACCAGCAGCAAACGCGTACGGAAATCCGGGTCCAGCAGGTTCCAGTCGCGGCTTGCATCCTTGAGCGCCGGGCGGATCTGTTCGACTTCCTTCGTGGCAAAGACTTCCGGCGGCAACGGCGGCGGCGGCACGAGTTGTTCGCCCTGCAACAGCGCGGCGATCTTCTCGTCGGGCACGCGCGCCGTGTCGTCGTACTGAAATAATTGCCGACCGCGTAACGCAATGGCCACCAATGGCGGCGTCGCAAGAATACCTGCCGACACCATAATCATCAAGCGCCGCCGAACCAGTAAATTTTGCACGTCGCTTAATGCGCCGCGCGTCACGGTTGCCGATTTAACAATTTGACTGCGCGTGCATGCGGCGCGCTCGTTCGCACGGCGCGTCAGACGGCCGTGAAACTGGGCCACGGATTCGAAAACGGTCGCGCGGATACCCGGTAAAAGCAACAGTGCCGCAACGGCGACGGCGAGGGTGAAATAGGCGACGAGTGCGACGGCAATCAAAGAAATCCCCGGAAATTGGAATTGATTGTGTTTTGCAATGCTTGCTCTTAGAATCAGGCTGCTTCGAGAGGCCGGGCTATATTATCGCGGTGAATTAAACCAGGATTCAATGAGACGCTGAATGAGTGCGCCGGAAAATTCAAATTCGAAAACTCCGCCCAGCCTGCTGTCCGATACTAAACCGGCAGGCGAGGGAGGACCTCGGCAGTCGCGCATTCTCGCGGATCTGGAAGGGCGTGTCACGCCGCCCGCCGAGCCGCCGCGCCGTTCGCTGAAGGCGCCGATCGCCGCCGTGGTGGCGTTGGTCGTGGCCGTCGGCGGCTGGGGCGCATGGCGCATGCAGCAGTCGTCGGGCGAACCGCACGTCGCGGCGGCGGCTGCGACGGCACCCGCGGCGGCTGCGCCGGACAAGGCCGCGCCGGCCAGCGGCGCCGCCGTGCAGGTCGCGCAGAACGGCGCGTCCGCCGCATCGGCCGCGCAACCGGCCACGATCGTCAATGACGACTCGGCGTCCCAGACCGTTGCATCCGCATCGGCTTCCGCCGCCTCCGCGGCGGACAACAGCCGGCTGTCGCGCGCGCTCGCCAACGGCGCCGACGATGGCTCGGGCACGGCGGCCGCGGCCGGCGTCGCCGCAACTGCAGCCGCCGCAGCGGCGACGACCAAGACGGCGAAGGCCGACGCGTCGAAGAGCACGAAGGTCGCGGCTCACGGCAAGACCGACACGAAAACCGAGGCGAAGGCCGACACGAAGGCCGAAGCCCGCAAGCATCGCAAGGAACAGCAGGCCGAGCTCGCGCAGGCGAAGAAGCGCCGCGAAGCGACGCCGACCCGAACCGCGAAGGCGGCCGGGAAGGACGATCCGGATGCCGATCTGCTCGCCGCGCTCGTCGCGCGCACGAAGCCGGCCGACAAGAAACTCGCCGCCGAGAAGGCGCAGGCCGTGCCGACCAAGGCGTCGGCAACGACCGGCGGCTCGCTGGCGTCGCGCGTGAAGGCGTGTTCGGAGCGCGGTTTCTTCGAGGATCAGCTGTGCCGCTGGCGCGTGTGCGACGGCCACTGGGGCAAGGATCCCGCGTGCCCGAGCGCCGCGCAGTCGGAGACGCGGCAGTAACGCGTGCCGCGCGCGTCACGAGGTCTTTCCGGTCAGCGCCGCCCAGTGGGCGGCGCGTTGTTTTTGGGGGCAGGAGGAGCTGCCGGTATGATGCCGTGTGACACTGTCACGAGCGCGTCACGCCCGTCGGGCATACGTCTCCTTTCTTTTCCCGGCGCGGGCCCGCGACCCGCGACGTGCGGCGCGCCGCGCGCCGCACCACCTTCGACACGATGGACCTGATCGTACAGACTTACGGCGCCGACACGTCCGGCATGGTGTGCGGATTCCGCTTCGATCCGGGCGGCGCCGGCGCGATGCTCGATGCCGACGCGGCCGCCGCGTGGCTGCGCACCTGCCGCGAGCACGGCGCGGCCGCATCGGGCGATTTCGTCTGGCTGCATTTCAATCTGGCGCACGGCGCGAGCGAGCGCTGGATGCGCACGCATCTCGGGTTGCCCGACAGCTTCTTCGAATTCCTGCACGAAGGCTCGCGCTCGACGCGCATCGAGCAGGAAGACGGCGCGTTGCGCGCGATCGTCAACGACGTGATGTTCAACCTCGAGCTCACGCCGTCGGAGATCGCGACGCTGTTCGTCCACGTCGAGCGGCGCATCATGGTGACCGCGCGGCTCAAGCCGCTGCGCTCGGTCGACACGCTGCGCGCGTGCGTGCGCGACGGCGAGCAGTTCCGCTCGCCCGCGGAGCTGCTCGTGCACCTGCTGCGCGACCAGGCCGACCTGCTGATCCAGATCATGCGGCGCACGAGCGTCGACGTCGACCGCATCGAGGATCGCTTCCTGTCGCAGCGGCTCACGTCGAGCCGCATCGAGCTCGGCGCGATGCGCCGCACGCTGACGCGCCTGCAGCGCATGCTCGCGCCCGAGCCCGGGTCGATCTTCCGCCTGCTCGCGAAGCCGCCCGCGTGGCTGCATACGGAAGACGTGCAGGAGCTGCGCGAGTCGACCGAAGAGTTCTCGCTGGTGCTCGCCGATCTGGCGGGGCTCAACGAGCGCATCAAGCTGCTGCAGGAAGAGATCGGTTCGCGCCTCGACGAGCAGAACAACCGGACGCTGTTCATGCTGACGCTCGTCACCGTGATCGCGCTGCCGATCAACATCGTCGCCGGCTTCTTCGGGATGAACGTGGGCGGCGTGCCGTTCTCGGAGAACAAGCACGGCTTCTGGCTGATGGTGCTGCTCGTTGCTGGCTTCACCGCGCTGGCCGCGTGGTGGGCGTTCCGGCGCCGCGACGATCGCTAGCGCGGCATCGGGCGACGCATCAACGCATCAACGCAGCAGCGCGATCGCGCGTTCCCCGATCACCATCCCGAGCAGGCCGACGAGCGCAACGAGCGGCGGGGCCGGCGAGCGCACGTGCAGCAGCGCGTACAGCACGCCGACGCCGACGCCCACCGCGAGCGAGGTCACGTAATCCATCATGGCGGTCTCCCGTGGGGTCCGGTGTCAGGGCTTGAGGATGACGCGCTCGCGCGCACCGGCCAGCACCGCGCGATACGCGTCGTGCGCATGCTCGAGCGGGTACACGTAGTCGTCGCCGATCGGGAACGGGCGCAGCGTCCCGTTGCCGAAGCCGGGCGCGAGCGTATCGAGGATCTGCGCGACCGCGGCCGGGCCGAGCTGCAGCGAATCGATGCCCACGAACGTGTGCTGGCCGCGATAGAACGCGAAGATGTCGAACGGCACGCTGCGCTCGATCGTCGAGATGAAGATCTGCCGCGCGCCGATCGCCATCGACGCGTTCGCCGCGTCGAAATACGGGCTGCCGACCGTGTTGTAGACGATGTCCGCGCCGTGGCCGCCGGTCAACTCGCGCACCGCGTCGGCCACCGTCCGGCTCGATGCGTCGATCATGGGGACGTCGCCCGACGCATGGCCGCGATAGTCGCCGGGCCCGCGCTCGACGCCGATCACGGTCGCGCCGCGCGCGGTGGCGAGCTGGATCGCGGCCTGGCCGACCTTGCCGTTCGCGCCGAACACGAGCACGACGTCGTCGGCCGTCGGCATGCCGGCCCGGCGCAGGCCCTCGTATGCGGTGACGAACGGCACGCCCACGCCGGCCGCCTCGTCCAGCGTCAGCACGCCCGGCTTGCGGCGCACGTGCGCGGCATCCAGCACGAGCCATTCCGCATGCGAACCGTCGCGCCCGACGCCGAGATCGCCGCCCGAGCCCCACACCGGCGCGCCGATCCAGTTGTCGGGGCCGCTGCGCACGATGCCGGCCCAGTCGCGCCCCGGCGTGCGCGGCCACAGCGCATGCGGCATGCGGCCGAGCGCAGCCTTCACGTCGCTCGGGTTCACGCCGGCCGCGCGCACCTCGATCAGCATCTGGCCGTCGGCCGGTACGGGCGGGGCGATGTCCCGCACGCGCGCGTCGAGCGACTCGATGTCGGCGGCGGGGGTGTCGAAGCGGATGCTGCGCATGATGATCTCCATGAACGATGGCGGCCGCCCGGCCCGGCGGGCCGGCGCGTGCGGCGGATGAAACCGGTGAATGCAGTCTAGTGGGCCCGGTTTGACGCGGAAACGTGCAAAGGCGGATGATTGCTTTGCGTTTTCCGCATAGCCAAATTCGCAGGCTCACGAATGGACGACTTCCTTTCCCCGCATCTCGCGCTGTTCGTCGACGTGGTCGACCAGCAGAGCTTCTCGGCGGCCGCGCGCCGGCTCGGCGTTGCCGCATCGTCGGTCACGCGGCGCATCGACCGGCTCGAGACGCAGCTCGGCATCCGCCTCCTGCATCGCACCACGCACGCGCTGCGGCCGACCGAGGCCGGGCAACTGCTGTACGGGCGCGCGACCCGGATGCTGGCCGAGCTGCGCGGCTTGCAGGAAGACCTGCACAGCCAGCACGACGAACCGGGCGGGCTGCTGCGCGTCGACTGTCCGGCGCCCTTCGGACGGCGGCACCTGATGGCCGCGCTGGCCGCGTTCATGCAGCGCTATCCGGCGCTGCAGGTCGACCTCGTGCTGACCGACAGCATGGTCGACCTGCAGGGCGCGCGGCTCGGTTCCGACGTCGATCTCGCGGTGCGCATCGGCCCGCTCGAGGACACGCGTTTCGTCGCGACGGTGCTGGCGCCGCAGCGGCGCGTGCTGTGCGCGAGCGCGGCCTATCTCGCCCGGCGCGGCGAGCCCGCATCCCCCGACGCGCTCGCCGGCCACGACTGTCTCGCGTGGCATGGCGCGCCGCCGCCGGGCGCGTGGCGCTTCGGCGAGCGCCGTCACGTGCCGGCGCAACCGCGGTTTCGCAGCAATCATTCGGAAGCGTTGCTCGAGGCGGCGATCGACGGGCTCGGTCTCGCGCACCTGCCGACCTGGCTCGCGGCGGACGCGCTGCGCGACGGACGGTTGCGCGCGCTGCTGCCGCAGTACGCGGCGGCGCCCGAGCCGGCGACGATTCACGTGCTGCGCCAGCAGGCGCGCGGCAGTGCGCGCACGTCGCGGCTCGTCGCGTTCCTCGCCACGTGGTTCGCGCAGCCGGCGTGGGACGCCGCGTGGGCGTGACGGCGGGCGCACGCCGCGCCCCATGAAAAAAGGGCCTCGCATGCGAGGCCCGTCAACAGGTCGGAGAAACCGGTACGCCGGCCGGCGCCGCGGGTCGCGCGGTACCGGCCGGACGCGCACCGTTACTGCGTCACTACCTTGCGCGGCTTGAAGAGGCCCTGGTATTGCCGTGCCGGACGTTCCTTCGTCACCGCTTCGATGCCGCCGAAGGTCGGCGTCTGGCGCAGCTTCATCGCGGCCGGCGAAGCGACCGAACCGATCGACGTCGAGCGCGAAGCCGGCGCGAGGTTGTTCGCGACGAGCAGCGCCGCTTCGCTCTTCAGGTTCGCCAGCAGCACCGGATCGGTCGAGTTGTTCACCTGCGTGAGCAGCCCGCTCCAGGCCGTGTCGCTGTAGTTCACGACGTAGTAGTCGAGACCGCTCGGATCGGCGACCACGCCCGTGCAGCCTTCGATCCGCGTCTGCGCCTGCGTATCCTTCAGCGCGAGCGTCGTGCGTTTCGCGAGACCCTGGCCGTACGCGAGCGTGATCGGCACCGTCCACTGCAGGCCCGGATACGCGTTCTTGTTCGGGAACGGCTGCTGTTTCAGCGTGACGACCGTCTGGTTCTTCGTCAGGTCGCACTGCGTGTCGAGCGAGATCAGCGGCACGCCGGTCTGACGCACGTAGCTGTCGCCGATCGGGCCGACCGCCTGGCCGCTTTCCTTCGACAGCGCATCCCACAGACGCTTCGGCGTCCCGTTGCCGAACGAGTAGTCGACCAGGTACTGCTGCAGGCCCTTACGCAGCGTCTGCTCGCCGAGATAGTTCTCGAGCGTCTTCAGCACGTGGCCGCCCTTGTCGTACGTGAACGCGCTGGCGCTCAGCACGAAGTCGTTCGACGCCCAGTCGTTGAAGTTCGGCGCGACCGGGAACGCGTTCGGGCCGATGTCGCGATTGATCACGCGATACTTGTTCTTCACCTGGTCGAGCCAGCTGAACTCGTTGGGGAAGAACTGGATCGTCGTCTTCGTCTCGAAGAACGTCGCGAACGATTCGTTGAGCCACACGTTGTCCCACCAGTCGGTGGTCACGAGATCGCCGAACCACTGGTGCGCCACTTCGTGCGTCAGCACTTCGTTGCCGTAGTGCGACATCGGCTGGCCCGGCTGCGGCAGGATGTCGTCGGCGAACTCGAGGATCGAGCCCCAGTTCTCCATCCCGCCGAAGTTCAGGTCCTTCTGCTCCTTGAACGCATCGTTCGCGGCCACCGTGTCGAACTTCGTGAGCGGCAGCGGGATGCCCGTGTAGCGGTAGTAGTAGTCGAGCGCCTGCTTGGTGCGGTCCATCGCCGGCTTCGCCCACTCGCTCATGCCCGGCGGCGTGAACACACGCAGGTGCAGGCCGCCCTTGCCGCCCGGCAGCGGGCTCGTGAAGTCGTCCTCGTAGGTGTCGAACAGGCCGCCGCCGAAGAACAGCAGGTACGACGGCATCGGCGGGGTCTTCTCGAACTGCACGAGCTTGTAGCCGCCGCCGACGTTGGTCGACGGCTTCTCGGCGGCGTTCGACACGACGCGCCAGCTTTGCGGCACTTCGGCCGTCACTTCATAGGTCGGGCGGAACGCCGGCTCGTCCCAGCCGGGGAACCACTGGCGCGACAGGTTGGTTTCGCCCTGCGTCAGGATCGCGCCGCTCGTCTTGCCGTCGGTGCCCTTCAGGTCGACGCGGAACACGCCTTCCGCGGCCGAGCAGCCCGGATACGGATCGTCGCCGCAGCTGCCGCCCGTCTGCGTGGCCGGATCGTCGTACGACTTGAAGTTGATGATGCCCGACCACTCCATGTGCAGCGAATAGTTGCCCGGCGCGATCGTGCCGGCGACGGGGCGCAGCTGATAGAAGTCGCCCTTGTCCTGCGGCGTCGCGATCAGCTGAATGTTGCCCGGCTGCAGCGTGATGCGGCCGTTGGTGAACTTGATCCGGTGGCCGGCGATCACGATGTTGTTGACCGGCTTCAGCACCTTGATTTCGACGTCGGCGCGGCCGTCGAACGCGTTCAGCGCGTCGTTCGGGCGGAACCACAGCCGGTAGTTCACGGGCACCACGGTGTCCGGCAATTCGACAGGCGAGACGCTCTTGTCGACGTTCGATGCGCTCGGCGGCGCGGTGACGGCGGGCGACGAGCTGGTATGCGGCGCGCCGGCGGAGCTGAGCGCGGAAGCGGAGCCCGCACCGCCGTCGTCGCCGCCGCACCCGGCGAGCGCGAGTGCGGCGACGAGCGGCAGATAACGCATCTTGCGAATATGAATCGACATGACTGAAACCTCGATTGTTGAAAGAATCGTTCAGTGCTGCGAAAACGCTGGCAAAAGCAATCCCCTCGCCGTTTAATCAACAGCGAAAAAATGCCAATGACGGATTATTCGAAAAGACGGTGGCCGACTACGTAAAGGTAATCATGGTTTACTGCCCCCTCTGGATTTTCCGGATGTCGGTTAACTGGCCGGTTCAAAATGGCCGGGCGCGTGTTGTACTGAATTGATTTCGCGCGCACGACACGGGGCCGCACGCCCGACGCGGGCGCGCAATCCCTTTGAACCGACGACCTACGGGGCTGGCCGGGCCAGTCCGCAGGACGGAAGGACAGCGTGTCGCCGTCCCGTAAATTCGCCGTCATGCGGCTTCAAGGTTTGTCGGCTTGCTCCAAGGATGCGTAAATATACTTGATGGTTTTGGGTAAAGGAAACGAAAAATTTAGAAAGAGCATCTATTGAATTCCGGGCGCTTCATTGAATGCTGAAAGTCATTAATGCGCTTTCCGTTTGGCCGGTAATTTCGTAGTTTTAATCTATTAACGATCTTGCGGTGCTGCAAAGACTACGAAATCCGGTGACGGTTGGCATGGTCGGTACAATGCATCGACGACCCGTTCACCGATTGCCGCGAGGAGACTGTCCCATGCCACGAGCCCTGTTCCATATCGCGCCGCTGCGCACCGTGTTGCTGCTGTTCGCGGCCGTGTTCCTGCTCGGCGGTTGTGCAGGGTTCACGCGCGAGCCGGTGCGCGTGTCGGTCGCCGGGCTCGACCCGCTCGTCGGGCAGGGCCTCGAGATGCGCTTCAGCCTGAAGTTGCGCGTGCAGAATCCGAACGATGCGCCGATCGACTACGACGGCATCTCGGTCGCGCTCGACCTGAACGGCACGCCGTTCGCGAGCGGCGTCAGCGATCGGGCGGGCACTGTGCCGCGGTTTGGCGAGGCCGTGCTCGACGTGCCGGTTTCGGTGTCGGCCTTCGCGGCCGCGCGGCAGGCGTGGAACCTGCCCGGCGCGGCCGCGAACGGCGAACTGCCGTACGCGCTGCGCGGCCGGCTCGCCGGCAGCGTGCTGGGCACCGTGCACTTCAACGATGCGGGCACGCTGCGCCTGCCGACCATGCCGGGGTGGGGCGGATAGGGCCTTCGGTCTGAATTCAACGTCGGTCAAATGTGTCTGAAAATTCACTATTTGACAGTATTTAATGCTTATCTCTGTGGAATCTCGATTTTGGTCGGCGCGCCCCTTACACTTGTCGATGTCCGAGGGTCGGACGTTCTTTTAGGGGAAATCCATGGCGGCAAAATTCGAGCTCAAGAAGGCCGTGAACGGCCAGTACTACTTCCACCTGAAGTCGGCGAACGGCGAGATCATCCTCGCGAGCGAGCGCTACGAGGAGAAAAGCGGCGCGAGGAACGGGATCGCGTCGGTGCGGGAAAACGCGCCGCTGGACGAGCGCTACGAGCGCAAGCTCGCGCACAACGGTGAGCCGATGTTCAATCTGAAGGCAGCCAACCACCAGATCATCGGCACGAGCGAGACGTACAAAACCGTGCAAGGCCGCGAGAACGGCATCGCGGCCGTCAAGCGCGATGCGCCCATTGCGGAAACCGTCGATCTCGGCTGATCGACGATTGCGCCGCGGCGAACGCTCTCGGGCGGCCGTCGCGGCGCCCGTTTTGCCGGGTCGGGCAAAGCGCGGTATGGTGTGGTCCGCGCGGCGAATTCTCGCCGCCGCTGAAGCCAACCGTAACCGAGTTCGCGTGACCGATTCCCCCGTTTTCCACTGGACCGACGCCGACGGCGTCGATCATGCCGTGCGCTGGCGCTCCGAAGCCGGCGTGCAACCGCCGAAGCGCGCGGTGCCCGCCGACGACCGCCTCACCGCCGACGCGGCCTACCGCCTCGCCTGCGAGGGCACCGCGCTCGTCTGGCAGGGCGACTTCCAGAATGCGCGCCAGCTCGTGCAGGCGATGGCGCGCCGTGTTGAACGCAAGCCGAAGAAGGCGAAAGCCGCGGCCGGCGTCGAAGCATTCAACCTGCATCGTCTCGCGCAATCGCAGCGCGCCCGCACGCTCGGCATGCTGCTGATCCCGCTCGACGCCGATTACTCGATCCCGCTGCGCCGCGCGCCTGACGTGCGTGCGGCCTGCGAGGAGGCGTACGGCCCCGGCGGCGCGCCGTCGGTCGTATCGCTGCGCGAACTGCTCGGCCTCGTCGGCGCGCATGAGTGGCGCAAGAAGGGCGTGCCGATCCCGGCGCTCGGCGGCGCGCCGATCCATCCGCACTACGGCGTGTTTTCGCCGGTGCGCGGCGAATACGTGGAGCTCGTCGCGCGTGCGCCGCTGCCGGCGACGTCGCTCGCGTTCGATATCGGCACGGGCACCGGCGTGCTGGCGGCGGTGCTCGCGTCGCGCGGCGTCGAGCGCATCGTCGCGACCGATCAGGACCCGCGCGCGCTCGCCTGTGCGCGCGAGAACGTCGCGCGGCTCGGTCATGCTGGCCAGGTCGAGATCGTCGAGGCCGATCTGTTTCCGGCCGGCCGGGCGCCGCTCGTGGTCTGCAATCCGCCGTGGGTGCCGGCCCGGCCGAGCGCGCCGATCGAATACGCGGTCTACGACCCGGACAGCCGCATGCTGCGCGGTTTCCTCGCCGGGCTGGCCGCGCATCTGGAGCCGGGCGGTGAAGGCTGGCTGATCCTGTCCGATTTCGCCGAGCATCTCGGCCTGCGGCCGCGCGAAACCCTGCTGCAATGGATCGACGAAGCCGGCCTCGTCGTGCTCGGCCGCGACGACATCCGGCCCGCGCACCCGAAGTCGACGGACGCCGACGATCCGCTGCATGCGGCGCGTCGCGCCGAGGTCACGTCGCTGTGGCGGCTCGGCGCCCGGGCCTGACTGCGTATTTTCGGTAAACTGTCGCCATTCCTCACGAATTTCCGCCGCCGGGCCGTGGTCGACCGACCGTGGCCCGGCGGCGCTTCACGATGTCGAACAAGACCCACGAAATCCGCCCGGAGCAGTCCGTCGAGCTGCTGAAGGAACTGCACATCCTCACCCGCGACGGCAAGCTTAACCAGGACAGTCGCCGCAAGCTGAAGCAGGTCTATCACCTGTTCCAGTTCATCGAGCCGTTGCTCGCTGGCGTGCAGGCCGACAAAGGCCACGTGACGCTCGTCGATCACGGCGCCGGCAAGTCGTATCTCGGCTTCATCCTGTACGACCTGTTCTTCAAGCAGCAGTCGGGGCACGGCACGCCGGCGTTCGCGTCGCACGTGTACGGCATCGAGACGCGCGAGGAACTCGTCACGCGCTCGACCGAGCTCGCCGCGCGGCTCGGGTTCGGCGGCATGTCGTTCCTGAACCTGTCGGTCGCCGATTCGATCACGTCGCCGCAACTGCCCGACACGGTCGACGTCGTCACCGCGCTGCACGCGTGCGACACGGCGACCGACGACGCGATCCGCTTTGCGCTCGCGAAGCGCGCGCAGCACATCGTGCTGGTGCCGTGCTGCCAGGCGGAAGTCGCGGGCGTGCTGCGCAAGAACAAGGGCAAGTCGCTCGCGAATGCGCTGACCGAGGTGTGGCGGCACCCGCTGCATACGCGCGAATTCGGCAGCCAGATCACCAACGTGCTGCGCTGCCTGCAGCTCGAGGCGCACGGCTACCAGGTCAGCGTGACCGAGCTGGTCGGCTGGGAGCATTCGATGAAGAACGAGCTGATCATCGCGCAGTACAAGAACCTGCCGCGCCGCAAGCCGGGCGAGCGGCTCAACGAGATCCTCGGGATGTTCGGGCTCGCCGAGCTGAACGAGCGCTTCTTCGTCGCGCAAGCCGCTGCGGCGGGCGACGCCGCCGTCGAGCCGGCCGAAGGCTGACGGCGCGGGTGCGCGGGCATGGCGCCCGCGCGGCACACGTCACACGTCGTCGCCCGGCCGGCGCATCCATTCGCGCCAGCCTTCGTGGCCGAGGCGGCGCAGCGTTTCCTGATTCTTTTCGTAGATCGCGGACGCGTCCGGGAACGCGTCGACCGCGCGCGCGATGCTGTCCTCGCGAAGCAGGTGCAGGATCGGATACGGCGCGCGGTTCGTGTAGTTCTCGATGTCGTCGGGTTCGGTGCCGTCGAACTGGTATTGCGGATGGAAGCTCGCGATCTGCAGCACGCCGTCGAGCCGCAATTGCTGAACGAGCCGCTCGGCGAAGAACAGCGCATCGTTGTAGTCGACGAAATCGGCGAACGCATGCGGGTAGATCACGAGCGTCGTATCGATCTGCTGCGGGTCAGCCGCGTCGAGCAAGCGCAGCTCGGTTTCGAGTTCGGCGAGCGCGTCCTCCAGGGTCGTCGCTTCGCTGATCGCGTAGCGCACCTGTTCCTTCACGTAGACGCTTTTCGCGAACGGGCACAGATTGAGCCCGATCACCGCGCGCGCGAGCCAGTGCCGCGTGGCGGCGAGGATGTCGTCGTGCGAGTCGGGGCGGGTGTCGGTCATCGTGATACCAGTTGGGCGGAAGGGCTATGAGGGCCGCATTGTAGCGGGCGCGCCGCGGACGAACGCGCTCGGCCCGTCACGCGCAGGCGGCTTCGATCAACTGCGTGACGAGCGCGGGCGCGCTGCCGATCGGCGTTTCGCCGTGCCGGTAGGTCTGGCTCGCCGCGTAGATGCCTTCGACCACCAGCGCGAGCGCATCGGCGAGCGCCTTCGGCTGCCGTGCGCCGGCGCCTTCGCACAGCGCGACGAGGCGCTTCATCAACTGCTCCTTGTTCTGCGCGACCCGTTCGCGCGCCGGGTGCGACGCATCCGGGAATTCGGCCGCGACGTTGACGAACGGGCAGCCGCGATAGTCCTTTTGCGTCGCGCGCTCGGCGAGATCGACGAAGTACTGGATCAACTGCGCCTTCGGCTGCCCCGGATGCTTCGCGGCGCTCGTGTCGAGCCGCTCGAAGAAGCACGCGTCCATCCGTTCCAGATACGCGAGGATCAGCTCGTCCTTCGACGAGAACTGGCGGTACAGGCTCATCTTGTTCACGCCCGCGCGCTCCACCACCGCCTCGACGCCGACCGTGCGCACGCCTTCCTTGTAAAACAGCTCCTCGGCGGCACGCAGCAGGTGCTCCTGTGCGGTGGCGCCGTCGATCGGCCGGCGTGTGCGCCGCGCCGGCGGTTTGGCGACCTCGATGCCCGACATGATGACCCTCGACTACGTAATGGATTGCTTGACATGTTACCGACTGGTAACTACGATCGCAACACACTTGTGACCGGTCGGTAACAATCGCGGCCGGATCAACAGACGAATGCCAAGCGTCGGCCCGGGTCAGCCGATGTTGAAATGCGCGGCGGAGGTGGCCTGGTCGGGGCGGGGCAGGTGCGATGGCACCCCAACCGCCAACTGGAGAACGCGAAGATGAACTGGGCAGTGACACGAATCAGAGGGCGCTTCCATTACGGATGGCTCGCGGCGGCGGTGGTATTCCTGATCCTGCTGGCGGCAGCCGGCACGCGTGCGACGCCGAGCGTGCTGATGGTGCCGCTCGAACGCGAGCTCGGCTGGAGCCGCGCGGCGATTTCGCTGGCGATTTCGGTGAACATCGCGCTGTATGGTCTGACGGGCCCGTTCGCGGCCGCCGCGATGCAGCGCTTCGGGCTGCGCCCGACGATCCTCACCGCGCTGGTGACGATGAGCGCGGGCGTCGCGCTGTCGTCGATGATGACGCAGAGCTGGCAGATGGTGGTGATCTGGGGGCTGATGGTCGGCTGCTCGACGGGCGTCGTCGCGCTGACGCTGTCCGCGACCTTCGTCACGCGCTGGTTCCATGCGCGGCGCGGCCTCGTGATGGGCATCCTGACCGCGAGCACG
>Ga0268256_1000201_pt1 | contig 67997 bp, 59 predicted proteins | sample AgamicAtAmrz_FD_200247 | JGI IMG/M metagenome (GOLD analysis project Ga0268256, IMG submission 200247) | Agave microbial communities from Guanajuato, Mexico - At.Am.rz (v2) (version 3) | ecosystem: Host-associated > Plants > Roots > Rhizosphere | place: Guanajato, Mexico | collected 2012-06-07 | reverse complement strand
CGAAGACATCATGAACGCCGAGCCGGCGTTTATCGAAAAGGCCGCCGAAGGCCTGGTGCTGGCCTTCTTCAACCAGGGCGAGGTGTGCACCTGCCCGTCCCGGGCGCTGGTGCAGGAGTCGATCTTCGAACCGTTCATGAACGAGGTGATGAAGAAGATCAAGGTCATCAAGCGCGGCAACCCGCTGGACACCGACACCATGGTCGGCGCCCAGGCCTCGCAGCAGCAGTACGACAAGATCCTCGGCTACCTGGAGATCGCCCAGCAGGAAGGCGCCGAGCTGCTGGCCGGCGGCGCCACCGAGAAGCTCGAGGGTGATCTGGCCGGCGGCTATTACATCCAGCCGACCCTGCTCAAGGGCACCAACACCATGCGCGTGTTCCAGGAAGAGATCTTCGGGCCGGTGGTGGGCGTGACCACCTTCAAGGACGAAGCCGAAGCCCTGGCGATCGCCAACGACACCGAGTTCGGCCTGGGCGCCGGCGTGTGGACCCGCGACATCAACCGCGCCTACCGCATGGGCCGCGGCATCAAGGCCGGCCGCGTATGGACCAACTGCTACCACCTGTACCCGGCGCACGCTGCCTTTGGCGGCTACAAGAAGTCCGGGGTCGGGCGCGAAACCCACAAGATGATGCTCGACCACTATCAGCAGACCAAGAACCTGCTGATCAGCTACGACATCAATCCGCTGGGCTTCTTCTAAAGCGCCCAGGCGTTACGGAAAACGCGGCCTCGGCCGCGTTTTCTTTTAGTTGCCGGCGCCGCGCTGCAAGGCGCCTTGCAGCGGCAAATCCCAGGGGGGAATGGGGCCGAAGCGGTTTTTCAGGAACTCCAGCAGCAGGCGGCTGCGTGAGTCGGTGTCGCGCTCCAGGCGCAGCGCGTAGATGCCGCTGGGCTCCGGCGCCGGCAGGCCGTTATCGCAGAACAGCGCCACCAGTTCGCCACGCACCAGGTATTCGCTGACCAGCCAGGTCGGCAAATGCGCCACGCCCAGGCCCGCCAGCACGCTGAACACCAGGGTCTCGGCATTGTTGGCGGTCATGCGCAGGCGGCGAGGGCGGTACACCGCCAGCTTGCCCCCGTTCTCGAAGCGCCAGGCGTAGGCGGGGGCCAGGCCGTCCCAATCCAGGCCGTCGTGCTCCAGCAGTTCTGCCGGGGTTCGCGGCACACCCCGGCGTTCCAGGTAGGCCGGGCTGGCGCACACCACGCGGACCATCGGCGCCAGCGGCGTCGCCACCAGGCGGGTATCGGCCAGGGGGCCGATGCGCAGCACCAGATCCACTTCGCCCAAATGGGTGCCATGCAGATCGATAAAGCTGTCGATCAGCCTGAGTTGCACGTCCAGCCCAGGGTAGGCAGTGAGAAAGTCGGCAATCGCCGGGGCCAGGTGACGACGACCAAACGGCGCAGGGGCGTCGATGCGGATCAGCCCCTCCGGGGCGCTGCTCAACGACACCGCCTCGGCACGCGCCAGGTGCAATTCGGCGAGAATCCGCCGGGCCCGTTCGGCGAATGCCAGCCCGGCCGGAGTGGCGCGCACCGCATGGGTGCTGCGGCTGAACAGGCTGCAATCGAGGGAGCGTTCCAGGGCATCGATGCGCCGTGACACGGCCGACGGCGTGAGCGGATGCAGCCTGGCGGCGGCGGAAAAGCTGCCGCTCTCCAGTACGTCGAGAAACAGGCTGAGCTGGTCGGTCAGGGCATCGGGATTCATGCGGGGCTCGTTGTGCGCATTTTGCATAGCCATTATGCCGGGCTGTGCGTTACCCATCCAGCGGGTGATGGGTAGCATGCGCTCACCCTGTTTGAACGAGATGAACCATGGATCTGCTCGCGTTTGCCCTGAATATCCTGCTCGGCCTGGCACTTGGCACCCTTGGCGGGCTGTTCGGAATTGGTGGCGGCCTGATCGCGATTCCGGCACTGGGCGTATTGTTCGGGCTGGATCAGCAACTCGCCCAGGGCACGGCACTGGTGATGGTGGTGCCCAATGTGTTGCTGGCGCTGTGGCGTTATCACCAGCGCAATCGCATCGACCTGCGCCATGCCCTGGCCCTGGCCCTGAGCAGCTTCGTGTTTGCATTGTTCGGGGCGAGCTGGGCGGTCAATCTCGACCCCGAGTCGATGCGCCTGGCCTTCGTGGGCTTTCTGATCGCCCTGGCGTTCTACAACCTGCTGCGCATGTTCCTGCGTTCACCGGCGGCGTCGGGCCAGTTGCGCCATCCCTGGCCGTGGCTGAGCGTGCTGGGCAGTGGCTCGGGCTTGCTGGGCGGGCTGTTCGGTGTCGGCGGCGCAGTGATCGCCACCCCGATTCTCACCAGCGTATTCGGCACCTCCCAGGTGGTGGCACAAGGTTTGTCATTGGCACTGGCAGCACCCAGCACCGGAGTGACCTTGGCTACCTACGCCCTGCATGACCACGTGCAGTGGGTGTTGGCCATTCCGCTGGCGATCGGCGGGCTGCTCAGCATCAGCTGGGGCGTACGCCTGGCTCATGCCCTGCCGGAGCGCCAGTTACGCGTGCTGTTTACCGCGTTCCTGCTGGTCTGCGCATTGATGCTGGGCCTCAAAGCCTGAAGCCTTCGAGAATCTGCTCGGCCAGCGCCTCGCTGGCCGGTGAACGGGTGCGCTCGTTGCGCAGCAGCATCACGCTGGCCATCGGCAGTTCCGGCATGCCTTCAGCGTGGCCGAGAATGCGCAGGTCGGCGGTGATCAGGCTGCGCAGCTGGGCGGTGATCGCCAGCCCGGCGCTGACAGCTGCCATGATCGCCGACAGGCTCGGGCTGCTGTAGGCGATACGGTAGCTGCGCGACTGCGCCTCCAGTGCGTTACAGGCCCAGGTACGGCAAAAACACTGGGTGTTGAACATCGCCAGCGGCAGCGGGTCGGCCTCGTGCAGATTGGCCGTCGAGGCCTGGGCCCAGACCAGATGTTCCTGGCGCAGCAACTCACCAATCTCCGAACCGGGCTCCCGTGTGACGATGGTCAGATCCAGGTCGCGGCGCTGCAACAGGGCGAACGAGGGTTCGCAGTGCAGCTCTACCTGAACCAGCGGATAGGCCTGGGCGAAGCGGATCAGGATGCCCTGCATGAAACGCATCACATAGTCATCCGGCGTGCCGATGCGCAAGGTACCGACCATGTCGGGTTGGCACAGAATGTTGAGCGCCTCGGTATGCAGCTGAAGAATGCGCCTGGCATAGCCCAGCAGTATTTCGCCCTCGGCGGTCAGGCTGAGCTGGCGGCCCTCACGCTGAAACAACGGCCGGCCGATCACATCGTCCTCGAGGCGCTTCATCTGCATGCTCACCGCCGACTGCGTGCGGTTGACCGCGTCAGCGGCCCGGGTGAAACCACCGTTATCGGCGATGGCGACAAAGGTGCGCAACAGTTCGCTGTCGATAGTGGGGGGCTGCGCCATTCATCAATCTCCGAGATGTATCGCATAAGAAACATTCGTTGGATTGATCTTATCCCTGGGTCGACACTGAAATCCATCCCTTCAGGAGGAAGAACAGATGGATCATCAGCTATGTGTCGAAGTGGCCGGTCAGCGTCAGCCCCTGAGTCTTGTCGGCTGGTTGAAAAATCGTGTAGCACGGGTGCGCCGTTGGCAGCAACTGGCCCGCGAGCGGCAACTGCTGGCGTCACTCAGCGACGCGGCGTTGAAGGACCTGGGGCTCAACCGCAGTGAGGTGTTCAACGAGGTACAGCGGCCGTTCTGGGACGACCCGCTGTGCAAGTAGGCGGCCTGCGGTTGGTCAATTCGGCGCGATGGGTTACCGTATTTTTCCACTCATCGTTGGTGCAGCCATGTCGATCACCGCCAGCTTGTCTGTCGCCCAGGCACGGCGCGCGGTGCTTGCCGCGCAAGGGTTCGTGCCGCGCAAGCGATCGGGGCCGCCTGGCAGCCGCGCGGTCAATGGCGTGATCGCGCGGCTGGGCCTGCTGCAGATCGACTCGGTGAATGCCGTGGTGCGCTCGCATTACCTGCCCCTGTATTCACGCCTCGGCCACTACGATCCGCAGTTGTTGCAGCTGGCCGCCTGGAGCCAGGGCCGGCAGCGCACGCTGTTCGAATACTGGGGGCACGAGGCCTCCCTGCTGCCATTCGACTATTACCCGCTGCTGCGCTGGCGCATGCAGCGAGCGAAGGAGGGGCGCGGGATCTACAAGGCGCTGGCAGCGCTGGGGCGCGAGCAGCAACCGTTGATTCGCGAGGTGCTGCAGGCGGTCGTGGAGCGCGGCGCACTGGGCGCCGGCAGCCTGGCCGGGGAGCGCTCGCGCAGCAGCCCCTGGTGGGGGTGGACGGCGCAAAAGCAGGCACTGGAATGGCTGTTCGCCGCAGGTGAAGTGACGGTCGCCGGTCGCCGCGGCTTCGAGCGGCTATACGATCTGCCGGAGCGGGTGCTGCCAGCGTCCCTGCTGGCGCAGCAGCTTGGCGAGGCCGATGCACAACGTTCGCTGGTGCTGCAGGCGGCCAGGGCACTGGGCGTGGCGACCGAGCGAGACCTGCGCGATTACTTTCGTCTGCAGCCGGGTGACTGCCGGGCACGCTTGCAGGAGCTGCTCGAGGATGGCGCCTTGAGCCTTGTCCGCGTGCAGGGCTGGGCGCAGCCGGCGTACTGCGTCGCGCCCTTGAAAGTGCCGCGCCGGGTGGCGGCCTGCACGCTGCTGTCGCCCTTCGATTCGCTTATCTGGGAACGCTCGCGGACCGAGCGGCTGTTCGATTTTCGCTATCGGCTGGAAATCTACACCCCACAACACCAGCGCGTGTATGGCTACTACGTGCTGCCGTTTCTGTTCGGCGAGCGGATCGTCGCGCGGCTGGACGTGCGTGCCGAGCGTAGCCAGGGCTGCCTGGCAATCCATGGGGTGCATGAGGAGCACCCTGGGTTGGACGAGGACGGCATCGCGGCGCTGGCAGGCGCGGTAAGGCGCCTGGCCGACTGGCTGGGCCTGAGTGCCATCCGCATCGCCTGCCAGCGTGGCGAAGGCTTGCGCCTGGCGGCGCAGTTCTAATCGCCGCAACCCCCATCGGCAATCGCTTGCGCTACAATGCGCGGCGAATTTGGCCCGCTCGAGAGTTACCCCATGTCCGTTTGTCAGACCCCCATCATCGTCGCCCTGGATTTCCCGACCCGGGAGGGGGCTCTGGCTCTGGCCGATCAGCTCGATCCGAAACTGTGCCGGGTGAAGGTGGGCAAGGAACTGTTCACCAGCTGCGCATCGGACATCGTCGCCACCCTGCGTGACCGCGGCTTCGAGGTGTTTCTCGACCTGAAATTCCACGACATCCCCAATACCACGGCCATGGCCGTCAAGGCCGCCGCGGAAATGGGCGTATGGATGGTCAACGTGCACTGCTCCGGCGGCCTGCGCATGATGAGGGCCTGCCGCGAGGTGCTGGACAGGTTCAACGGCCCGGTGCCGCTGCTGATCGGTGTCACGGTGCTGACCAGCATGGAGCGCGAGGACCTGGCCGGTATCGGTCTGGATATCGAGCCCCAGGAGCAGGTCCTGCGCCTGGCTGCCCTGGCACAAAAGGCCGGCATGGACGGCCTGGTCTGTTCGGCCCTCGAAGCGCCGGCACTCAAGGCCGCGCAGCCGGCGCTGCAGCTGGTAACGCCAGGCATTCGCCCGGCCGGCAGCGCCCAGGACGATCAACGCCGTATTCTCACCCCACGCCAGGCACTGGATGCCGGGTCCGATTACCTGGTGATCGGCCGCCCGATCAGCCAGGCGGCCGATCCTGCCGCTGCGCTGGCCAAGCTGGTCGCCGAGCTGGGCTGATCAGCCCCTTCATTTACGTGCGGCGCCGCTCGCCGGCGCACCCGTTGCACTGCAGGTAACGCCTCATGAATTCCGTGGAACATTCGCCGCTGGGCAAGAGCAGCGAGTACATCGCGACCTACTCGCCCGAACTGCTGTTTCCCATTCCCCGCGCCACCAAGTGGGCCGAGCTGGGCTTGAGCGCCGAGACGCTGCCCTACCACGGCGTGGATTACTGGAATTGCTTCGAGCTGTCCTGGCTGCTGCCCTCCGGCAAGCCGGTGGTGGCCATTGGTGAGTTCGCGATTCCCGCCGACTCTCCGAATATCATCGAGTCCAAGTCGTTCAAGCTGTACCTCAACTCGTTGAACCAGTCGGTGTTCGCCACTGCGCAGGCCCTGGTCTCCGTGCTGGAGAAAGACCTTTCGGCTACCGCCGGCAAGCCGGTGACGGTGCGCGTGCGCAGCCTGGACGAAGCCGCCCGGGAAGGGCTGACGGCGTTGCCGGGTAGCTGTATCGACGACCTGGATGTCAGCATCAGCAACTACACCGCGCCACAACCGGAGCTGCTCGACTGCGATCCGACGCGGATCGTCGAGCAACGCCTGCACAGCCATCTGCTGAAGTCCAACTGCCCGGTCACCGGCCAGCCGGACTGGGGCAGTGTGGTGGTCGAGTACCGCGGTGCGGCGCTGGCCCCGGCAAGCCTGTTGGCCTATCTGGTGAGCTTCCGCCAGCACGCGGATTTTCACGAACAGTGCGTGGAACGGATTTTCCTGGATCTGCAGAAATCCCTGCAGCCCGAGTACCTGACCGTCTACGCGCGCTACGTGCGCCGCGGCGGCCTGGATATCAACCCGTACCGCACCACGCTGGCCGAGGTGCCGGCGAACCGGCGTCTGGTCAGGCAATAGGCGCATCCTCCATCACCCACGCGGCCCGGTCAGAAAGGCCGTGCATAAAAAACCAGCCTGATGGCTGGTTTCGTTTGCGCGGCGCCTGGGTCAGATCCCGATATTGGCCAGGGTCTGCATGATGTTGCGAAGGCTCGCGGCGAGATTCGGGTGGCTCACTTCGAAACGTTCCACCGCCAGATTGACCCCATCGACCAGCGAGGCATCAGGCGTGGTCACCGGTTGCGCCGCCAGTTGCAGCTCGATGTCGCGGGCGATCAGCTCGAGCGACTCGCGATCTTCTTCGTTTTCTGGCGGATGTTCGACCAGTTGCTTGCGCAGCTCTTCCAGTTGCTGCTGCAGATGGTTCGCAGGCATGGGATTCTCCCTCTCTTGATAGGCAAGACAATTGACCATGGGGCGCGACGAAAGGTCAGTACTTCTTGCTTGTCCAGGCCCGACGCAAGCGTGCTGGCTCAGGGCTTCTCGCCCTTGCTGCGGCGAATCTGCAGGTGGTCGAGGCAGGCGGGCAGGTCGGTAAGCTGGTCGATCACCGAATGGGCGCCGAGCCGGTAGAGCGCTAGCGTGGCGTCAGCGCGCAGGCGCTCGCGTTGCAGTTCGTCGAGCAGCTGCCAGTCAGCCAGTGTATGGCCTGCCAGTGAGCCGCAGGCGGCGAGGCCCACGGTCCATAACCCGGCATTCAGGCCGGCCTGCACGAGGCGCGGCTCGCCGCTGACCAGCACGCAGCCTTCCAGGCGCTCGATCTGCAGCGCCGCCAGGGCCTGCCAGCAGGCGTCCGGTGCGGGCCAGGTACGCTGGGTGCAGCTCGGGGAGGCTGCCAGCCAGTCGGGCAGACGGCTGGCCAGTCTCTGGGTCAAGGCCTCTGGCAGTTCATCCAGCCAGGCGCAGGGCACCTGCTGTTCATGCAGGCTGCGCAGGGTGCTCAGCGCGCCGGGGGTCGGTTCGGCGCAGCCGTCCAGCTCCAGGCTGGCGACGGCATGACGAGCCGGACTGCCGCCTTCGCGCACCAGGGCCAGGTGGCGCTGGCCGCTCAAGGACGCACTGCGTGCGCCGAAATCCACCAGGCAGCCGGACAGGCCGAACAGGATGGCCGTAAAGGAGGGTGAGGCGGCGCAAAAGGCTGGCTGAGGCATGCGATGTCGATCCCTGGCGATTATCGCTGCAACCTTGCCAAGTCAATATGACGAAGACGTGACGCGGCGCACTCTCCAGACCTGCGGTCGCCTGTGGCGGCTCCCGGATGTCGCGGTGCGCTGCCTATTGGCGGCGGACGGCTTTATACTACGCCGCTGCCGCCGGACAGGCCGCGCTCATTAGCCTAGGAGAACAGCAATGCGCTTGATTGGACCCGATTGGATCGCAAGCCTCGGTCGGATGCTGGCCTGTGCCGGCTTGATGGTACTGCCGCTGGCAGGCCAGGCGGCAACGGAAGACCCCTGGGAGTCGTTCAACCGTCCCGTCTTTCGCTTCAACGATACCGTCGATACCTACGCCCTCAAGCCACTGGCCCAGGGGTATCGGGCGGTGACGCCGCAGTTCCTGGAAACCGGCGTGCACAATGTATTCCGCAACGTCGGCGATGTCGGCAACCTGGCCAACAATCTCCTCCAGGGCAAGGCGCACGACGCCGGCGTGGACACCAGCCGCCTGTTGCTCAACACCACCATCGGTGTGCTGGGCTTGTTCGACGTGGCGAGCAACATGGGCCTGCAACGCAGCGATGAAGACTTCGGCCAGACCCTGGGCGTCTGGGGCGTGCAGAGCGGCCCGTATCTGGTGCTGCCGCTGCTCGGCCCAAGCTCGCTGCGCGACGCGCCGGCCAGGATCCCGGACAGCTTCCTGACGCCCTATCCCTACATGGACCATGTGCCGACGCGCAACGTCACCCGCGGGGTCAATATCGTCGATACCCGTGCCAGCCTGCTGGACGCCGAGCGCATGATCAGTGGCGACAAGTACATCTTCATCCGCAATGCCTATCTGCAGAACCGCGAATTTCGCGTGCGCGATGGCGATGTGGAAGACGATTTCTAGGAGTCGGGGAGGGCGGTTGCCTGGTGGCCGAACGGCCTGAGCGAGGCGTGATGGAGGCTGGCTCCATCACGTAACCCAGTGTTTCAGTTCATCGAGGTCACGGCGACGCCGAGAACCTGCCGGCCATCACCCAGATCCGTCACGCGTACCACTTCCGCGTCGGTTTCCAACCCCTTGAGCGAATCGTGAGTGGACGGAATCAGCACGCTCACCCTGTCACCTACCTTCGCCTGACATTGCGCTTCGAGCTGCATGCCGGTGCTCGACAGGTCCCGGCACAACGCAGGAACGCTCTGGCCGCCATGAGTGAGCGTTACCTGGGTCTCCAGGCGCATGCGAATGTAATCGCGCTTTTCCGTGTAATCACGATCATTCTGACTCATCGGGCTATCCTCATTGTAGGTCGGGGCTGTGCTGCGATTCTTATAACCCCCGCCCATTTGAGGTGTAAAGCTGCTCGGCGGCTAACGGCGCCTGTTGAATCGCGCTGAGGATGGGAGTACCGTCTGCGCCTTGACGCGAACCGTGTACCCGCGCAGGTCGTTGGCTGCGTTTACGCTAACCATCCCCGGCGCAGTTTGCCTGGAAACCCCATGCACAAAACCAGTGCCACATTGCTGCTGATCGATGATGACGAAGTCGTCCGCGCCAGCATTGCAGCCTACTTGGAAGACAGCGGCTTCAACATCCTGCTGGCCAGCAACGGCCTGCAAGGTCTCGAAGTGTTCGAGCGCGAACGGCCCGATCTGGTCATTTGCGACCTGCGCATGCCCCAGGTCGATGGTCTCGAACTGATCCGCCGTATCAACGCGCTGGAAGTCTCCGCGCCGATCATCGTGGTCTCCGGCGCCGGGGTGATGACCGATGTGGTGGAGGCGCTACGCCTTGGCGCGGCCGATTACCTGATCAAGCCCCTCGAGGACCTGGCCGTGCTCGAGCACTCGGTGCGTCGTGCGCTGGATCGCGTGCACCTGCGCCAGGAGAACGAGCGCTACCGCGAGAAGCTGGAAACCGCCAACCGCGAGCTGCAGGCCAGCCTGCACCTGCTGCAGGAAGACCAGAACGCCGGGCGCCAGGTGCAGATGAACATGCTGCCGGTCACCCCCTGGGAAGACGAGGGGCTGTCGTTCGCCCACCAGATCATCCCCTCGCTGTACCTGTCCGGTGATTTCGTCGACTACTTCCGGGTCGACGAGCGCCGCGTGGCGTTCTACCTGGCGGACGTTTCCGGCCACGGCGCCTCGTCGGCCTTTGTCACCGTGCTGCTCAAGTTCATGACCACCCGCCTGCTCTACGAGTCGCGGCGCAACGGCATGCTGCCCGAGTTCAAGCCGTCGGACGTGCTCAGCCATATCAACCGCGGCCTGATCAACTGCAAGCTGGGCAAGCACGTGACCATGCTCGGTGGGGTGATCGACGAAGCGTCCAACCGGCTGACCTACAGCATCGGCGGCCACTTGCCGCTACCGGTGATGTACACCGGTGGCCAGGCCTATTACCTGGAAGGCCGCGGCCTGCCGGTCGGCCTGTTCAAGGAGGCTGATTACCACAACCTGGAAATCGACCTTCCCGAATCATTCAGCCTGACCTTGCTGTCCGACGGCATTCTCGATTTGCTCGACGGTGACAATCTGCGGGAAAAAGAAGCCTTGCTGCCCAAGCTGGTCAGCCAGGCAGGTGGAACCCTGGACGGGTTGCGTAGCGTGTTTGGACTGGCCAATCTGGCGGAGATGCCGGATGATATCGCCTTGCTGGTGTTAAGCAGGAACCTTGCATGAATCCTGGGATAAGCCCCGGTAGAATCCAGTTCGCCGAGCAGGATGGTACCTTCGTCCTCAAGTTCATTGGCGAAGTGCGCCTGACCCTGTGTTCGGCGCTGGATTCCACGATCGAGAAGATTTTCACCGCGCTGAACTTCTCCGCCATCGTCATCGACCTGACGGAAACGCGCAGCATCGACAGCACCACCCTGGGGCTGCTGGCCAAGCTGTCGATTCTGTCACGACAGAAGGTGGGCCTGTTGCCGACCGTGGTGACCACCCACGCCGACATCACGCGGCTGTTGCAATCGATGGGCTTCGATCAGGTGTTCAACATCATCGACCAGCCCTACGAGTGCCCGAATTGCCTGGCCGACCTGCCGTCCCAGGATCAATCGGAAGACGTGGTGCGCGCCCACGTGCTGGAGGCGCATCGCATCCTGATGGGCCTGAACGAGTCGAACCGCGCGGCCTTCCATGACCTGGTCAGTGCCCTCGAACAGCATCCCTGAAGCCCGGCCATAAAAAAACGGGGCGCCGACAGCATCGGCGCCCCGTTTTGCATTTCAGGGTCAGCTGTTGGCGGCGAGCAGCTTTTCCAGTTTTTCCTGGTCGCGGGCGAACTGACGGATGCCTTCGGCGAGTTTTTCGGTGGCCATGGCGTCTTCGTTCATGTCCCAGCGGAACTGGGTTTCACTGATGCGCGCTTCACTCTGCCCGGACACCTCGGTATCGAGCTTGCGCTCCAGGGTGCCGTTGTCGTCGGCCAGTTGCTGCAGCAGCTCGGGGCTGATGGTCAGGCGGTCGCAGCCAGCCAGCTGTTCGATCTGGCCGATATTGCGGAAGCTTGCGCCCATCACCACGGTCTTGTGGCCCTGGGCCTTGTAGTAGTCGTAGATGCGCGCCACCGACTGCACCCCAGGGTCTTCCGCGCCCACGTAGTCACGGCCTTCGGCCTTCTTGTACCAGTCGTAGATGCGCCCCACGAATGGCGAGATCAGGAAGGCGCCGGCATCGGCGCAGGCACGGGCCTGAGCGAAGGAGAACAGCAGGGTGAGGTTGGTCTGCACGCCGGATTTTTCCAGCTGCTCGGCGGCGCGGATACCTTCCCAGGTCGAGGCGATCTTGATCAGGATGCGCTCGCGGCTCACGCCGGCTTCTTCATACAGCTCGACCAGGCGCTTGGCACGGCTCAGGGTGGCCTGGGTGTCGAAGGACAGGCGCGCATCCACCTCGGTGGAAATGCGCCCGGGGATTACCTGCAGGATTTCCCGGCCCACGGTCACGCCAAAACGGTCACTGGCCAGGTCGACATCACCCTTGCTGACCGCCACCGCCTGCTTGAGCAGTTCGGCGTAGCGGGGCAGCGCGGCGGCCTTGAGCAGCAGGGAGGGGTTGGTGGTGGCGTCGACCGGCTTGAGGCGGGCGATGGCGTCGATGTCGCCGGTGTCGGCAACCACGGTGGTGAACTGCTTGAGTTGATCCAGCTTGGAGGTCATGTCACGGCCTTGTCGATTCGGGGTGCCACGACCTTACCTGAGCCTCGGTTGCCGCTCAACTGGTGGCACGGCCGTTGAGCGGCCGTGCTGCCTCAGCGGCCCTGCAGCAGCTCGGCCGCCTGGTCGAAAATGGCCAGCGGCTGGTCGCTCTTGTGGATGTCTGCAGACAATAACTGACGGAAGCGCCGCGCCCCGGGGAAGCCCTGGGCAAGGCCCAGCATATGGCGCGTGACGTGGTGCATCAGGCCGCCAGCGGCCATATGCCGCTCGATATAAGGGCGCATGACCAGCATCGCCTGGTGCCGGCTGACTGGCTGGCGTTCGCTGCCGAACAGTTGCCCGTCGACCTCCGCCAGCAGATACGGATTGTGGTAGGTCTCGCGGCCGAGCATCACCCCGTCGAAGGTCTGCAGGTGCTGCCTGCATGCCTCGAGCGTCTTGATGCCGCCATTGAGGACCAATTCGAGATCAGGAAAGTCCTGCTTCAATTGCGCGGCGATATCGTAGCGCAGCGGCGGAATCTCGCGGTTTTCCTTCGGCGACAGACCCGAGAGAATGGCGATGCGTGCATGCACGGTAAAGCTGCGACAGCCGGCATCGCGCACCTGGCCGACGAAATCGCAGAGCTCTGCGTAGCTGTCGCGCCCATCGATACCGATGCGGTGCTTGACGGTGACGGGGATGCTCACCGCATCGCGCATCGCCTTGACGCACTCGGCCACCAGCGCCGGATAGGCCATCAGGCAGGCGCCGATCATGTTGTTCTGCACCCGGTCACTGGGGCAGCCGACGTTGAGGTTCACCTCGTCGTAGCCCGCCTGCTCGGCAAGCCGTGCACAGGCCGCCAGGTCGGCCGGGTTGCTGCCGCCCAATTGCAGCGCCAGGGGATGCTCGGCCTGGTCGTAGTGCAGAAACCGCTGGGTATCGCCATGCAGCAACGCGCCGGTGGTGACCATCTCGGTATAGAGCAGCGCGTGCTGCGACAGCTGGCGCAGGAAGTACCTGCAGTGGCGGTCTGTCCAATCCATCATCGGCGCCACGGAGAAGCGGCGGGATAGCGCGTGGCCGGTATCGGCGGGCAGTGAGGATAATTCTGGGGGCATTTTGCTCAAGTCTGTTCGATGCTTAATAAGGCTGGGCTGCCGTTTTTAGCCTGAGGCATCAGGAAGGTGACACGTTCAATCAACGTTGGCATGGGCGGCGGGTAGCGCCGCCCGGCAAGTTTACCAAGAAAGCCGGCCCTTCGAACGAAATGCCCGGTGTTGCCCAGGGCCAGCAGCCAGTGACCAGGGTTTGGCGATAGCCTGTGGCGGCAAGTGCTCTTGGAGTTGCCGCGCCCCTGCCGTTTGTCGAACGGCGGGCACTTCGCTCGGTCGGTTTTAACCAACCTAGTAAGCGCAGACGCTCTGCGCCGACTTGGAGATCCGCTAATGACAATCGAAGAGAACAACGGCCCGGCAGCGCCTTATCAAGGCCCATCGGTTAACAGCTCTACGCAGGGGCATGGTTCGAAGCAGGAACAGGATGCCGTGCAATCGGAAGCAGAGCGCGATGTTGGCTCAACGTCGCCTGCGGACGACCGGGATGAGTCCAGCGACGACGATCGGTAGCAGGATACGAAATCCAGCTGCTCGCTGCCGCAACCGATGACTTGAAGCCCGGCGCCTGCGCCGGGTTTCGTTGGTTTCGGAGCGTGTCTCTCTTGGCCTCGGGGACGCCATGCCTGAATGCGGTCACTGATAAGGGGCGATATCGTCGTCCAGGGCGCTGATGCCGATGATCGCCTCATTCACCAGTGAATCTCGCAGATGGCCGACCAGGGCGCGGGCAGCGGGGGTGATGCTGCGGTGAGGATTCATCAGTGCGTAGAGCTTCACTGGTAGCGGGCGTTGTACCGAGCAGGTGCGGCGCAATGTGCCCGCCTGCAAGTCGGCGGTACAGCCATGCAGGGGAACGCATGCCAGGCCCAGCCCGGCACGCGCGCTGTTGAGCGCGGCCTGATAGCTGCTCGCATACAGCTCGGTGCTCTCAAGCACTCGCTCGTCGGCCATCGATACCCGGTGGTGGATTCTGGCGGGTCGTGCAGATACCAGCAGGTCGCGACCTTCTATTTCCAACAGACGTGCGGGATTGCCAAGCCTTTCGACCAACTCGGGGGTGCCGACGATGACCATCTCCAGCTCGGCCAGTGGTCTGGAAACCACATCGTCGCTGTTGCCCGGCACATCGCAGAAACTGAGCGAGGTGTCCAGGCGATTGCCTGCCAGTTCGGTCAAGTCATCCGCTTCGGTCATGTGCAGCGCTACATCGGGATAGACCTCCCTGAAGGTGCGCAGGCAGCCATACAGCCAGGGGGCAAGTATTCCCGGCGCCGATACATGCACCGGGCCGCGGGGAAGGCCGGTTGCTTGCTTGGCGATTTCTTCCACGGCCTCGGCGGCGTGGAGCAGCTTCAACGCGTGGTTGTAGATGCGAGCGCCTATTGGCGTGAGCTGCAGAGCGCGTGGCTTCCTGATCAGCAGTTGTACCTCCATGCGCTTTTCCAACTGGATGATGCGCCTGCTCAGATTGGACTTGGCCATCCCGGTGCCCAGCGCCGCAGCGGAAAAGCTACCTGCTTGGACCACGTGCACCAGCCAGTAGAGATCGGCCAGATTGGCTGCCAGGAGAGACGAGGTGGGTGCTGGTTTTCGCGACGACCTGTGGTCGTATGTGGGACGCTGCATCGTGTTTATCTGCAAGGCTTTGCGTTATCTTAGCGCGCTATCGATGGTGGGCCTTTTGCCGTGGCGGACGACGCTTTTGCTTGGAAGGATATGCAACGACTGATGATGGGGCGCCTGCCGAGCCCATATCGCCAGATGGGACGAAGTCATGCAGAACAATTTCAATAACGCACCGCATATCCTTGTCATAGACGACTCTCCCGAGGAGCTACGCGGTATCGTCGGCCTGCTGCGCCAGCAGCCCTGGCGTCTTTCGATGGCCAGCGATCCTCGTCAGGGCTATCAGCGTGCCTTGGCACTCAAGCCTGATCTCATTCTGCTCGATGTGCGCATGCCGGGGATGGATGGTTTCGCCCTCTGCCGCCTGTTGCGCGAAGCGCCTGCGACGCAGCGAACCCCGGTGATCTTTCTCACCTCCGCCGGGGCGGTGGAGGAGCGTGTCGAAGGGCTGACGCTAGGCAGCGTGGACTATGTCCTCAAGAGCTGCGATCCCCAGGAGATCCTGGCGCGTATCCGCATTCATCTGCAGTTGTCGTGGCGCGAGCCTGCGGTGGCACCAGGCCCTGATGCCGTCGAGCCGGCGAACCAGGAAGAGGTTTCACTGCGCGTCGCCATGCGGGTGATCACCCAGAACCTGGCTGAAATGCCCTCGCTCGCAGAAATTGCCCGCAAGGCCGGCACCCATGAGAAACGCCTGTCGAGCATTTTTCGTGAGCACCTGGGCAGCACCGTATTCGCCTACATCCGTGAAGTGCGCATACGCCGAGGCCAGGAGTTGCTGAGCGACAGCGCGATGGATATCCAGGACATCGCCGATCAGGTCGGCTTTCGAAGCGCCTGCAACTTCACCACTGCCTTTCGTGAGCGTGTTGGCATGACGCCTAGTCAGTATCGTCAGCAAGCACAGGTTGGAGACAGCCATTACGCAGCCGACGAAAAGCGGCAATGACCCACTGATGTCGGCTCGCCTTGTCTGCTGGTTCTGCCAGGTCGCTCCCCTGTTCTTCACCGTGCGATTGCGCAGGCCTGGCTGCGCCGCTGGGCTTTTGTGCCTGCTCCTATCGTTTGCTTCGCCGGCGTGGGCGCTGGATGTCTGTCAGGCCTCGCGGGTGGACCTCGCGCCCCAGGCAAGGATCTTCGAGGATGTGAGTGCCGGACTCGATGCCGCACAGGTGTTGGCGTTGCCCGAGTCCCGTTTCCAGGCGGCAACGCCCGAGCTGCTTGGCCAGGAGTACAGCCATTCGGCCTACTGGCTCAAGTTCGAGCTGTACAACGGCCATTCACAGGCATGTCGCCGCTGGCTTACGGTGGGCGAGCCCCGCCTGCACGACATCCAGGTGCATGTCCTTGACCGCGACAGCTGGGGCAGGCAGGTCGCCGGAGCGGCTTACCCCCTGGAGCAGTGGCCGGTGGCTGAACGGCAACCGGTATTCGAGCTGCTGGTTCAGCCCGGCGAACGCGTTCAGGTTTTGGTGCGCGTCAGCACGCCGACCCTGTTGCTCCTGCAACCGGTCCTGTGGGACGAGACGACGCTGCTGCGGGACAGGCAGTGGGTTTCGCTGGCGGACGGCATCACCCTGGGCATCGTATTGCTGATAGTACCGTTCAGCCTCGTGGTCGGTTGGATCGTGCGCTCGCGCCTGCTGGCCGTGCATGCGGCAACGGTGTTTTCCTATGTACTGGTGACCGTTGTCGCGAGCGGGTACCTGATCCTGTGGCCGGGGTTGATGCAGTGGAGCCTGCCGCTGTGGTCAGCGCTCAGTATCCTGTCGTTCCTATGCTTTCTGGCCTATGCCCGCGAGTTGCTGCAGGTGCGACAGCTGCCGCCGGTCTGGGGATGGCTCTATCACGGTGTGCTGATCGCATTCGCGGCTGCCTGTCTCTGGGGGCTTCTCGTCGACTCCGTACAAGGAAGGCCCCTCTCCGAATGGTGTACCCGCGTAGCGGCCTACATTCTTTTGCCGGCAACGCTGATCGTCGCCTGGCGGCGCGGTTTGGAATTGAGCTGGATGGCATGGGCCGTGCCGCTATTCATGCTGGTGCAGTTCGTCGTCCGCTATGTGCTGCAACTCGACACGCTGCCCTGGCAGGCCCGCGCGAGCGTTCTCAGCCTGTCTTCAATCCTGCCGGGCGTGGCCATCCTGGTGTGTACCCTGGTCACCGAGGTGGTGCGGAGCCGGCGCCGTGAGCGTCACGCGCTGACGGCGCTCGAGAATCAGCAGCGGGAAGAGCAGGAGCGCCTGGAAAGCACCGTCGCCATCCGTACCGGGCAGTTGAATGAGTCCTTGCGCGCGCGCAGTTCGTTGATGGCACGTATCAGCCATGACCTGCGCTCACCGCTGGTGAGCATCATCGATTATGCGCGCATGGCTCGGGCCGGCGTTGTCGACGACTTCCCCAACAAGGTCGAACGCAATGCGCGGCAGCAACTGGATCTGATCGACGAATTGTTGGAGTTTTCCAAGAGCGAGCTGCAGCAGCTGGAGCTCACATTGGCACCCGGATACCTGTACGGCTTTTTGCAGGAGCTGGAGGAGGAGGCCGGCTTCCTTGCATCGCGTCAGAACAACCGCTTTGGCTGCTGCTTCGCCGACGACCTGCCTGCCCTGGTGCGTGCTGACTTCCGTCGCCTGCGCCAGGTGCTGTTGAACCTGCTGGGCAACGCGGCGAAATTCACCCATGACGGCGTCATCGTTTTCGAGGTGACCTGTCAGCCCACCTCACCCGGGCAGGTGCTTCTGGACTTCAGCATCAGCGACAGCGGTATCGGTATAGACGCCCAGTCTCCGGAGCGCCTGCTCAAGCCGTTCCAGCGTGGCCAGGGGGTAGAGGGCTACGATGGCAGTGGCCTGGGGCTGTCGATCGTCACCCAGCTATTGCAAGTCATGGGCAGCGAGCTGGAGCTGCAGCGGCTGGAGCCGAAAGGCAGTCGGTTCAGTTTTCAGTTGCCGCTAGCCTGTGCCAGTGAAGAGGAACTCGACAGCAGCTTCGTCGAGAACCATGGCGTGCAGGTTGACGGTGGTGGGCGGAAAGTTCTGATCGTCGATGATTTGCCGCAAAATCGTGATTGGGTCAGCGATCTGTTGGCGGGCTACGCATTCGAGGTACAGACCGCTGCCAGTGCTGAAGATGCGCTGGAGCAATTGGAATCGGAAACCTTCGATCTGCTGATTTCCGACATGCGCATGCCGGGCATGGATGGCTGGGCGTTATTGAGTCGGCTGCGCGAGCGCTGGCCGTCGCTGCCCGTGCTGCTGTATTCGGCTGTGCCTGCCTTGCGCCCCATGGATATGCCGGGCAGCCTGCGCTTCGATGACACACTGCTCAAACCTGCTTCCAGCAGGGATTTGCTGGCCCGCGTGGATAACCTGAGCCGCATCGCCAGTGCACCCCAGGAGGCGATGTGAGAGGCGTTGCGAGAACATCGTTGTGCATGCTGCTTGCGCTTCCCGGCATCACCCTGGCCGTGGAGCTCGAGGCGGTAAACGTCGTCGGCGCGAGCCATCGTGAAGAGCCGAACCAGCGGGTGCCTGCCAGCGTTTCGGTAATCGAAGGCGATCGATTGCGTGACGCCGGCCTGGATGATCTGGGCGCATTGGCGCAGCGTGTTCCCGGCGTAATGATGAGCGCCCCCAATCCGCGTTATACCGCCATCGGTATCCGCGGGTTGGGCACGAGCTCCGCCAACGATGGGCTCGACGGTAGCGTTGCAGTGTTTCTCGACGGTGTTTACCTGGGTCGCCAGGGCATGACCCCATTGGATTTCGGCGATATCGAACGTGTCGAGATTCTGCGTGGCCCCCAGGCCACGCTATACGGCAAGAATGCCACCGCGGGTGCCATCAACCTGACAAGCCGCATGCCGAGCTTCGTCAATGAAGGGCAGGGTGAAATCAGGATGGGCCAGGATGGTTTGCGCCACTACCGGGCAAGCGTTTCAGGCCCGCTGCTTGACGACGAACTGGCCGGGCGGTTGAGTGTTTTCGAGGTAAGCCGCGATGGCGATATCGACAATCGTTTCAACGGCGAGCGGCTTAACGAGCAGGATCGCCACGGGTTTCGCGGCCAGCTGCTATGGATGCCAAGCGAGCGGTTCAGCGCCAGGCTGATCGGCGACTATGGGCTGCAGAACGAGAGCGCGGTTCTTGTTGCCAGCCACCTGAGCAGCATGACGCGGCAGCGCGCAGCGTTCGTCGGCTACCAGCCCTTGCCGGCCGCGCCGTTTGCCCGCCGTGTCGAGCAGAACGATGGCAATCGCCTGCAGACACTGCAGCGTGGCCTGACGCTGCAACTGGATAACTACCTGGACAACGATCTCACGTTGACCAGCATCTCCGGCTACCGCGATTGGTCTTATGACAGCCGTCATGATGCCGACAGCATGCCGCTCTCGGTCGCGCGCTCGGCGGTACAGCTCGATCATCATCAGTTCAGCCAGGAACTGCGCCTGGCGCAGTCACTCGGTGAGCGTTTCGACTATGTGCTTGGCGGCTATTACCTGCAGCAGCGACTGCAGCGGGACGTCGACGTGGCGTTTGGCCGTGATGCCGCGGCGTTCTTTCTCGGCGATCGGCCTGAGGTCCGTGCCCTGGGCATCACCGCCGGGATGGTTCCCGCGTCCATTCTGCAGGGGGCACAGCAGCAGTTTCGCGGCGGCCAGGACAGCGACACCCAGGCCGTGTTCGGCCAGTTCACCTGGCGCCCTACCGAGCGTCTGGCTATCACGCCCGGGCTGCGTTTTTCTCGCGAGCGCAAGCGCGGTGAAGTTAGCCGAAGCGTCAGTGGCCTGGCCCCGTTGGGCGCTGATCCGGTATCGCAACTGGGCGGCCAATTGCTGCGAGATATCGCCCTGGGCGGTGCTTACACACGAAGCAACCGCATTGCGGAAAACAACCTGTCCGGGCAACTGGCGGTCAGCTACCAGCTCAGCGACGCGGTGGTCGGTTATGCCCGCTGGTCGAGGGGCTACAAGGCTGGGGGCATCAATCTGGAGGTCACCGGCGATGCCATCGCGCCGGTGTTCGACGCCGAGCGCGCGACGGCAGTTGAAGTGGGCATCAAGAGCCTCTGGTGGAACGATCGGGCCTCGCTCGACGTGGCGATTTATCAGACCGACGTTGACGACTACCAGGCGCTCAGTAACAGCGAGCCGGCCGATGAGCTATCCCCGCCGTTGCGCGACAGTTTGATCAACGTCGGCAAGGTGCGTCTGCGCGGCATCGAGGCCGACGGTCGCCTACAACTCTCTTCACAGCTTGGCTGGCGGCTGGGGCTGGCCTTGAGCGATGCGCGCTACCGTTCCTTCGACAACGCACCCTGTCCTCCCGAAAGTGGTGGGGTGTCGTGCGACCTGTCAGGCAAGCAGCTGTTCAATGCACCGCGCTGGAGTCTCTCCACCGGCATCGACTACCAGCGGCCGCTGGTTTCCGGGCTGGAGCTGTTCGGCGCTATCGATTATGACTGGCGAAGCGGCTATTACGGCGTGCTGGAGCGAGGCGAGGGCAGCTACCAGTCTGCCTATGGCCTGACGGACCTGCGCCTGGGAGTAGGGCGCTCCGATCAGGGCTGGGCGGTGGAGTTGTGGGCGCGCAATGTCTTCGATCAGGATTACGCCAGCGCCTTCTACGCCACGCTAGGCTCCGGGGACTATGGCGTCCTGCCGGGTGCGCCGCGCAGCGTTGGCGTTTCATTGCGCGGCCGTTACTGACGCGCCGGATGCGCGCAGGCTAGTAAAAGGCCGGCTATCGATTCCCATGGCCTCAGGTGCCGTGGATCCGCTTGGCGTGGATCATCTCATCTACGTTTCGTCGCCTTTTTGCGGAATTCAAACGCGATTTCCGCTGCAGCAAAACCTCCGTCCGGCCATACAAAATCGTCCTGTTCGGCGCGTGATTAGACTCCGCGGGCTTTTCATCCCCAGCTACGGCTTGGCGGGTGGTTTCCCAATTTTCATGGAGTTGTACGATGCCAGTTCCTTACAAGGATTCCGTTCGCGCGGGCAAGCATCTGCTGTATTGCGCTGTTGTGCTGGCCGGTTCCGGAACCGCGCAGATGGCGATTGCACAGACGCTGCCCGATGCAGGACAGCTGCTCAACGAGCATCAGCAGACGCGACCTTCCGAGCCAGGTTCCACTCAACCGCCTGCCGCGTTCGAGTTGCCTTCCGGCACCAATGGCAGCGCAACGGATTCTGGCCTGCGCGTACAACTCAAGGCCATTCGTTTCAGTGGCGACACCGAACTGGCCAGGATCGAGAACCTCGACGAACTGACCAAGCCGGTGCTGGGCAAGACCCTTGACCATGCCGGCCTGCAGCAATTGGTCGAGAGCCTGACCCGTTACTTGCGCGGCCGTGGCTACGTGTTGGCACGCGCTTATCTGCCTCGCCAGGATTTGACCGACGGCGAGTTGGAAATCGCGCTCGTCAAAGGCCGCCTGCAGTCCGACGCCTCGCGTATCGAGGTCAATGGCAATACCCGCAGCAGCCCTGAGCGCCTGCGGCAGATTGCCGAATCTGCTCTGCCAGAAAATCAGGTGTTGCGCGCCGAAGACCTGGAGCGAGCGCTGTTGCTGATCAACGATCAGCCGGGCGTCAGCGCTCAGTCCGCTCTGGACAGGGGCAGCGAGCCGGGCACCAGCCGACTGCTGATCAATGCCAAGAAAGGCCCGCTCGTATCAGGCAACTTGTCCGCGGACAACTATGGCAATCGCAGCACCGGTACCGCTCGGGCCAACGCCCAGGTCAGCCTCAATGACCCGTTGGGCATCGGCGATCAGTTGAGCATTGGCCTGAGCAAGAGCACCGGCACGGATATCGTCGGCGCCTCCTACAGCCTCCCGCTCAACGCCTCGGGGCTGCGCCTGAATGCAGCGGGCTCTTACCTGCGCTATGAGGTCGACCAGGAACAGTTTCGTCCCCTGGATCTGCGCGGCAACGCCCGCAGTGGGTCGCTGGGCCTCAGCTACCCGGTGATTCGCTCGCGGATGCAGAACCTGAACCTCTCGGCCACCTACGAATATAAGGCGCTCGAGGATGAGGCCCAAGGCATCAACTTGCGCGATCGCGAGTTGAACAACGTCATTCTGGCCATGAGCGGCAACCGCTTCGACTCGCTGGGCGGCGGCGGGGTAACCGACGCCATGCTGGCGCTGACCATGGGGGAACTGGATCTCTCCGGCAACCCTGACGATCAATTCGCCGACCGCGTAAGCGCCGGCAGCGATGGCAGCTTCAACAAACTCAACCTGCGCATTTCTCGCCTGCAAAGCCTGGGCGCCTCCAGCCCCTGGACGCTGTTTGGTGGCGTTTCGGCGCAATGGGCCAGCGACAACCTCGACTCCTCGGAGAAATTCCTGCTCGGTGGTCCCGCTGGCGTGCGTGCTTATCCGGTTGGCGAAGCGTCCGGTGACCAGGGCTGGCTGGCCACCCTGGAGCTGCGCCGCAATATCGCCGTGAACCTGCCCGGTGTGGTGGTGCAGGGGCTGGGATTCGTCGATACCGGCCGTATCTGGCTGCATCAGGACACCTGGCCAGGCTCGATCAACAACGCCGGCGATACCAACCGTTATGACCTGCATGCCATTGGTGTCGGCGCCAACCTGTGGGCCGGTAATTTCAGCGTGCGCACGGCCGTCGCGCGGACCCTGGACAACAACCCGGGGCGCAGCGCATCCGGCCTGGATGCCGATAGCCGTGCCAGCGACTGGCGCGCCTGGGTTCAAGCCTCTTACGCATTCTGATCTGCCCATTGCAGCCCATTACAAAATTTAGGAGCACCCCATGAAGCGCGCTTCGTTGAATCATCTCTATCGCCTTGTCTGGAGCGATGCCGATCAGGCGTTCGTAGCCGTTGCAGAACACTCGACCTCCCGTGGCAAGCGCGGAGGCATGGTCGGCTTCCTGGCCGCCGTCGGCCTGCTGGGTAGCGGTGCGGTACTGGCCGCCGACCTGCCCACGGGCGGGACGATAGTCGGCGGTGCCGGCGCTATCTCGCAAAATGGCAGCCACATGGTCGTCGACCAGCAAACCGGCAAGCTGGTCACCAACTGGAACAGCTTCGATATCGGCGCCGATGCCAGCGTGACTTTCAACCAGCCGAGCGCCAACAGCATTGCCCTGAACCGGGTGATCGGCGGTGGCAATGCCAGCCAGATTCTCGGCAAGCTCGATGCCAACGGCCAGGTGTGGCTGCTCAACCCCAACGGGGTGGTGATCGGCAAGGGTGCCGAGGTCAACGTGGGCGGCCTGGTTGCCTCCTCACTGCAGATCAGCGATCAGGACTTTCTCGCCGGTAAAACCACCCTCAATGGCGGTGCTGGCGCAGGTGCCGTGTTCAACCAGGGCACCGTGAATGCCGCGCCGGGCGGCGTGGTAGCGCTGATCGGGCCGCAGGTGGGCAACAGCGGCACCATCAGCACGCCGGGCGGCAGCACGGTGCTTGCCGCTGGCGACAGGGTCAGCCTGGACTTCCAGGGCGATGGCCTGGTCGGCGTCAACGTCGAACGCGGTGTGTTCGAAGCAGCCGTGCGCAACGAGGGGCATATCAGCGCCGATGGCGGCATGGTCGCCCTGAGCGCTCGCTCGGCCGATGCATTGCTCAATAGCGTCATCAACAATACCGGTGTGATCGAGGCCAAGGGGCTGGTGGAGCGGGGTGGCCGTATCCTGCTCGACGGTGATGCCGAGGGCGGGCTGACCCAGGTCGCCGGTACCCTCGATGTGTCGTCTGAACATGCCAAGGGGGGCAGCATCGTGGTCACCGGCGAACGCATTGCCGTGGCCGATGCCAAGCTCGACGCCAGTGGTGCAAGCGGTGGCGGCACCATCAAGGTCGGTGGTGGCTGGCAGGGCCAGGACGCCACGGTGGCCAATGCCACTCAGGTGACCGTCGAGCGCAACGTCAAGGTCAAGGCCGATGCGACCCAGGCCGGTGATGGTGGCACGGTGGTGTTCTGGGCCGACGGCGACAACCGTTTTGCCGGTGATATCTCGGTGCGCGGTGGCGAGCAGGGCGGTAACGGCGGCAAAGCCGAAGTATCCGGCAAGCAGACCCTGCAATACGCCGGCAAGACCGATGCCCGTGCGGCCAAGGGGCGTACCGGTGACTTGCTGCTCGACCCGACCACTATCACCGTTTCCGGCGGCAGTGGCAGCAGTGGCGACTGGTCTGCCGGCAGCGGCAGCGTCACGGTGTATGAGAAGACCCTGGAAGAGCAGACCGCCAACGTGCTGTTGCAGGCCACCGACAGCATTCGCTTTGCCGATCTGAACCTGAATGGCGGCGACGGCACCATCAGCATGCAGGACGATGTCAGCTTCCGTGCGGAAGTGCTCAACAGTGGCAATACCGCGACGTCCATCAGCTTCGCCAACAAGGACAACACGCTGGAGGTCTCCGGTAACGGCAGCATCTACATGCAGGCCGGTGGCACCCGCACCGGTTCGATCAATGGCGTATTCAATCTCGTCGCCAAGGGCGCGGGTGTGAACCCGGCGCTGGCCGATTTGCCGGATCATGATGTCAATACGATCGGTAGCGGCACGCCCGGAGCCGGCAGCATCACCCTGCTGGGGGCCGATGGCCTGACCATCGCCGGCTCCCTGAGCACCGCAGGTGGTTACGTGCGCCTGTCCAGTGACTCCGACCTGGGTGGCCGCGGGGCCCTGACCATCGATACGCCGATCAACACCAACGGCGGCAACCTCTATCTCTCCTTTGGTACCACCGCCTATGCCGAGAGCATCGCCACCCTCAACGGTGATATCACCCTGGGCAGTGGCCGCCTGTTCTTTGGTGATGCCATGGGCAGCAAGGGCTTGGGCGGCTCGACGGGGGAGAAGCGTCTGGCGGGCCTGCTGAGCCTCAGCGGCGACGTCAACTTCAACACCCCGCTGACCATGCTCGGTGGTGCGTCGATCTATACCGACGGCGCGATCAACTTCACCAGCACCGTCAACCTGGACACCGGCAGCGACCTGCTGACGCTGCGTGCCAACAACGTCGACTTCACCCAGGCCTCGCTGCAGAACCTGTCCACCGCCAGCATCCGTCTGGAGCCGTACGACGCTACTACCAACATTCTTCTCAACAGCAGCAGTGGCAGTGCCGGCGGCGGTATCTTCCTGGACGGCGCTGCGCCGGCCACCGATATCAGCAAGCTGGTGGGCATCAAGAATCTCACCATCGGTCGCGCCGACGGCACCGGTACCACCACGGTCGACGCCTCCGGCTTCAGCTTCGATGCCAACAACAACCTGTCGCTGCTCAACGGCAACATCCAGGTCGATGGGGCGCTGAGCAACAGCCATGGCAGTGGCCATGTGCTGGCCCAGGCGGGTGTGGGCGACGTGGTGATCGGCAGCGGCGGTACGGTTACCGCGCAAGGCAGCGGTGATGCCGTGGTGCTGGTGGCCGAGCGCAACTTCGTCAACCGGGCCGGTGCCAACGCGCTTTCGGCCAGCAATGGACGTTGGCTGACCTACTCCAGCAGCCCATCGGATGATGTCCGTGGCGGCCTGGATATGGCCTTCAAACAGTACGCCTCGCAGTACGGCGATAGCGTTCTGGGTACTGGCAACGGCCATCTCTACACCTACGCGCCCAAGGTGAAGGTGGAACTGCAGGGTGAGGTTCGCAAGACCTATGACGGCAATGCCGTCGCCAGTGTCAGCGACGCCAATTTCGCCATGAGCGGCGCCATCGATGGCGACACCATCGACGTGCTGTCCTTTGGCAATGCCTACTACGCCGACAAGAATGCCGGTGCGGGCAAGCAGGTCACCGTGGACGATGTCGAGGTATCCGAAGCCACCAACGGCAACGTCAAGGTCTATGGCTACCAGGTCGACGCCTCCAGCGTGAGCGGCGATGTCGGGCAGATCGACCGCAAGGTGCTGACCGCCAACGCCGATGTAGCGGACAGGACCTACGACGGCACGACCACTGCAAACCTGAGTAACGTCGCACTGGTGGGTGTGGTGGCGGGTGACGAAGGCAAGGTGGATACCTCCGGCAGCACTGGCGCATTCAGCGACAAGAATTCCGGGCAGAACAAGTCGGTGACCGGTTCTGGCATCGCCCTGACCGGCGAGGAGGCCGGTAACTACAGCTTCGATACCAACGCCGAGATCGGCAAGGCGGATATCGACCGCAAGCTGCTAACGGCCAGCGCCGATGTGGCGGACAAGACCTATGACGGCACCACCACTGCGAACCTGAGTAACGTCGCACTGGTGGGTGTGGTCGCGGGTGACGAAGGCAAGGTGGATACCTCCGGCACCACTGGCGCGTTCAGCGACAAGAACGCCGGCCAGAATAAATCCGTTACCGGTACGGGTATCGCCCTGACTGGCGAAGAAGCCAACAACTACAGCTTCGATACCGACGCCGAGATCGGCAAGGCAGACATCGACCGCAAGCTGCTGACTGCCAGCGCTGATGTAGCGGACAAGACCTACGACGGCACCATCACCGCGAACCTGAGCAACGTCTCGCTGGTGGGCATTGTCAGTGGTGACGAAGGCAAGGTGGACACCTCCGGTACTACCGGCGCGTTCAGTGACAAGAATGCCGGGCAGAACAAGTCGGTGACCGGATCGGGCATCGCCCTGACCGGCGAAGAGGCCGACAACTACGCCTTCGACAGCGATGCCGAGATCGGCAAAGCCGATATCGACCGCAAGCTGCTGACCGCCAACGCCGAGGTGGCGGACAAGATCTACGACGGCACCACCACCGCGAACCTGAGCAACGTATCGCTGGTGGGCATCGTTGGCGGTGATGAAGGCAAGGTGAACACCTCCGGCACCACGGGTTCGTTCAGTGACAAAAATGCCGGCCAGGACAAGTCCGTCACCGGATCGGGCATCGCCCTGACTGGCGAGGAGGCGGACAACTATGCCTTCGACACCGGCGCCGAGATCGGCAAGGCGGACATCGATCGCAAGCTGCTGACCGCTAACGCCGATGTATCCAATAAGACCTACGACGGCACCACCACCGCGAACCTGAGCAACGTTTCGCTGGTTGGCATCGTCGACGGTGATGAAGGCAAGGTGGGCACTTCCGGTAGCACGGGTTCGTTCAGTGACAAGAATGCCGGGCAGGACAAGTCCGTCAGCGGCTCGGGTCTCGCCCTGACCGGCGAGGAAGCCGATAACTACGCCTTCGACAGCGATGCCGAGATCGGCAAAGCCGATATCGATCGCAAGCTGCTGACCGCCAACGCCGAGGTGGCGGACAAGACCTACGACGGCACCACCACCGCGAACCTGAGCAACGTCTCGCTCGTGGGTATCGTCGACGGTGACCAAGGCAAGGTGGGCACTTCCGGCAGCACTGGCGCGTTCAGTGACAAGAACGCCGGGCAGGACAAGTCCGTGACCGGATCGGGCATCGCCCTGACCGGCGAGGAGGCGGGCAACTATGCGTTCGATACCGATGCCCAGGTCGGCACGGCGGACATCGATCGCAAGATCGTGACCGCCAAGGTCGAGGTTGCGGACAAACTCTATGACGGCAAGAACACCGCCATCATTCGCGACATCACCCTCGATGGAGTCATCCAGGGTGATGCAGTCGGGGCGGTGGGTGAGGCCAACTTTGAAACCCCGGCTGCCGGGCAAGGAAAACCCGTTGCGGTGATCGATCTGCAACTGCTCGGCGACGATGCTGCAAACTACCAGCTGGCTGACCAGCCGGTTGTCGGTGTCGCCAGCATCCAGCCGCCGATGCTGCCTCCAGTCGGCCTGATCAATACCCCGGAAGGGGCCAACGGCACGGGCACGGCAGTCAAACGCCCGGATAACCAGCCTGTGGCATTCGAGCCTGCCTCCCATCAGCCGCTGCCGTCGACTGCGCTGTTCAGCGATACACCAAGCCTGGCAACCAGTCCGGTGGATGTCGCCGTTGCTGATGCGCTGGTCCTGCAGGACGCTGTACTTTCCGGTAATGGCCGAATGAGTCTGGCCTTGGCCGACGGCCCCTCGGAACCTGCCGTGCGCAAAAGCCTGCATATCTACCGTACCCGTGCTGGCGAGCCACTTAGTGGTGAAGGGCAGTATGCCGCGACCGACCTGGGTTCCAGCATCACCCTGGAACTGGCCGATGCCGGGACCCGCCAGGCGCCGGTACTGCAAGCTGCAGGCGCGAAGTCGGCGCAGGGCTCGGTGGCGCTTGCCAGCGGCCAGCGCTTGAGCCTTCAGGTGACGTTGATGGCCGACGGTGTGCTGCTGGTGCAGGTGCCGCAGGAGGCGGGTAGCCTCGATAGTGACGAACTGGCGGCTTACGGACTTGCTGTCGCGAAGAAAAACCTGGGCACCAGCGTTAACAGCATCGAACACGTTGTGGTGGAGCATGCGCTCAGGCAGGCGGCGGTGAGTACCAAGGCAGGTGTCGAGGTCGCTGCTCGCTAAGCCAAATTTCCGGTAGCTGCAACCGGGGACTGCTCGGTGCACAAATCAGGTAGTCGGTGTAAATCGCCGGCTACCGCCACATCGAGTACCCAACTTGGCCCCAAGCCCCGCCAGCAATGGACGGGGCTTTTTTATTTCAATCAAGCCGTTAGCGGCAAAGCCCGCGGAGGATGTTTGCGAGCTTTCTTATGGCAGTCTCCAGCTCATGTGGGGTGTGGGCGGCGAAGCCCATCAGAAAGCCTGCCCTGCGCGGGTTCGATGCATGCAACGTGCTCAGCCCCAGCAGGTCGATGCCGGCCCTGCGGGCTGACTCGATGGCCTCGCGCTCGGGTATGTCGCGAATGAACACGCAGGGCATCTGCATGCCACCTGCCGGAACCGTTGCTTCGACGAAATCGGACAGATGTTTGCGCACCAGCCGGGCGAGTACGTCACGCCGCTCGGCGTAGACCGCGCGCATGGTGCGAACATGGGCGCCAAAGTGGCCGGCCTCGATGAACCGCGCGAGTGTGAGCTGGGGGATCGGTGCACTGTGGCCATCGAGGAGGGTGCGCGCTGCGGCCATCGGTGCCACCAGGGGCGTTGGAAGCACCATGTAGCCGATGCGCAAGCCGGGGAACAGTGACTTGGTGAAGGTGCCGATATAGATCGTGCGATCGTTTGGGTCGAGCCCTTGTACGCAGGCGAAAGGTTTGCTCGCGTAGTGAAACTCACTGTCGTAGTCGTCTTCGATGATCCAGCCCTGGTGCGCTCTGGCCCATTCGATGATGGCCAGGCGTCGATCCAGCGAGAGGGTCGCTCCAGTGGGGAATTGATGCGAGGGCGTCAGGAACACAGCCCTGGCAGATTCACCAGCTGTCTTGCTTGATGCAAGCAGGCGCTCCACCTGCAGTCCGTCCCCGTCCAGGGGCACGGGCACGCATGTCAGCCCGGCGGCGTCGAATGCCTTGCGCGCGCCGTGGTACACGGGATCCTCGACGAATATTCGCTCGCCCGCGTCGAGCAGGACCGTGGCGCACAAGGTCAGGGCTTGCTGAGAACTGGTCAGCACCAGCACACGCTCGGGTGTGGCCCGTGCCCCCCGTTCCAGGCTGACGTAATCGGCGATGGCGCGTCGCAATGGCTCCATACCCTCCGGCGGGCTGTGCAGCAGCGCCTGGGTACCATGTTCCTTCAGTACCTGCCGCTGCAACCGCTCCCAGATCTGCAGTGGAAAGCTGCGTGTCTCGGGTACGCCAGGTGCGAAGGGGCGCGGCTTCAGGAAGTCACGTACGCCGCCACTTTGAAACAGGGCGCTGCCACGCTGGCTCAAGCGCGGCGCGGTATCCGAAGCCACATTGCTTTGCCGCGGTTTGCCGCGTCCTGGCAGGCGCCTTGCTCGCTCCGATACGAAGCTGCCGCTGCCTACATGCCGTTCGATGAAGCCTTCGGCGTGCAGTTGGCTGTAAGCCGACTCGACCGTATCGCGGGAGATCCCCAGAGACTTCGCCAAGGCGCGCGACGCGGGTAGCGGCCTGCCTGCATCGAGCACGCCGTCAAGAATCAATTGGCGAATGGCCCGCTGCACGCGTGCATGAAGGGGCAGCGCGCCTTGAGCAGGGTCGCCGATCCAGGCCTTCACGGATTCGAGCTGGGCATGCTTGAACAATTGGTCTGTATCCAGTGCAAAAAGTGGCTGGGTAAATCCGGCCATTTTAAATCTATAAAGGCTTTTCACAAAGTCAGTTAGCCGAGTTGTCAGGAGTACTGCCGAGCATGCCTGCCGTCCCTTCACCTTCATCCATTCGCTGGAACGACCTTATCCATCCCATCGTGGCGGGCCTGATCTCGGTCATCGTCAACTACGGCGGAACATTCATCTTGGTTTTCCAGGCTGCCAAGGTGGCCGGCCTCAGCCCGGAACTGACGGCCTCCTGGGTATGGTCGGTATCGATTGGCGTGGGGGTGACCGGATTGTTCCTGAGCTGGCGCACCCGCGAGCCCATCATTACCGCCTGGTCCACGCCTGCAGCGGCATTTCTGGTCACCGCTCTGGCGACCACACCCTATGCAGAAGCGGTGGGTGCCTACCTGATTTCAGCGTTGGCGTTTGTTGTGCTGGGGCTATCGGGCTGGTTCGAGCGAGTGATCCGCTTGATTCCCCCGGGTGTGGCGGCCGGTCTGCTCGCAGGCATCCTGCTGCAATTCGGTATCCAGGCGTTCGGTGGCGTGAGCCTCGATCCCGTGCTGGCGGGTTTGTTGATCGTGGCCTACGTGGTGTTCAAGCGTTTCAGCGCACGCTATGCCGTCATCGGCATCCTGGTGCTGGGGCTGAGCGTTCTGCTCATGCAGGATCGTGTAGAGCTGTCGGGGTTGACCCTGAGCTTCGCCGCTCCGGTTTTCACCACGCCGGCGTTTTCGCTCAATGCCTTGCTCAGCGTCGCCTTGCCGCTGTTCCTTATCACCCTGACGGGCCAGTACATGCCCGGCATGCTGGTACTGCGCAACGACGGCTTCAGGACCAGCGCCAACCCGATCCTGACGGTGACCGGGCTGGGCTCACTGCTGATGGCGCCATTCGGCTCCCATGCATTCAACGTCGCGGCGATCACCGCTGCCATCGCCACGGGCCGAGAAGCCCATGAGGAGCCGTCCAGGCGTTGGATCGCGGGCATCGCCGCAGGCGTGTGCTACATCCTCGTCGGCGTGTTCGGCGTGACCCTGGCAGCCGTGTTCATGGCATTCCCGGCCACCTTCATCACCACGCTCGCCGGGCTGGCCCTGTTGGGCACCATCGGCGGCAGCCTGGCCACGGCCCTGGCCGATGCGAAGACGCGCGAGGCGTCGCTGATCACGTTCCTGGCCGCAGCCGCCAACATCAATTTGTTGGGCATTGGCGGTGCGTTCTGGGGGCTGGTGCTTGGGCTGATCGCCTATGCGGTGCTCAATGGCCGTCTGCCTCAGAGGCCATCCGCATCGGCCGTCGTCGCCACGCCCCTCAACAAGAGCGCGAGCTGATGGCCACTGGATTCGATACGCAGACCGGCCATGACCGGCATGGGCTCTACCCTGAAGCGACCACGGTCGAGGATTTCCGGCGCAACCTGGCCGCGGTGCAGGCGCGTATCGCCGCAGCTTGTCTGCGCTCGGGACGCGACCCCGCCACGGTACGCCTGCTGCCGGTCAGCAAGACCAAGCCCGAGGCGAGCCTGCGTCTGGCGTACGCGGCGGGTTGCCGGTATCTGGGCGAAAACAAGGTGCAGGAAGCCTTCGGCAAATTCCAGGGCATGCAGGATCTGACCGATCTGCACTGGTCGGTCATCGGCCACCTGCAGACCAACAAGGCCAAGCTGGTGGCGCGTTTCGCCAGTGAGTTTCAGGCCTTGGACAGCCTGCGCCTGGCCGAGGCCTTGGAGCGGCGCCTGCAGGCTGAAGGGCGAGGGCTGGACGTCTTCGTGCAGGTCAACACCTCAGGTGAGGCCAGCAAGTACGGCTTGCCTCCGGAAGAAGTGCCGGCGTTCATCGGCAAATTGTCCGCTTATCCGGCGCTACGCGTGCGGGGACTGATGACGCTGGCGCTCTTTTCGGCCGAGGCGGAGCGGGTAAGGCAGTGCTTCATCCTGCTGCGCAGACTGCGTGATCAGTTGCGGCAAAGCGCGCCTGCCAGCATCGGCCTGGACGAGTTGTCCATGGGCATGTCCGGTGACTTCGAGATCGCTATCGAGGAGGGCGCCACGGTGGTTCGCGTCGGTCAGGCGATCTTCGGCGCACGGGCTCTGCCAGACAGCCACTACTGGCCTTCAGCGTCCGGATCAGATGGTGGCAGCAGTGACCAATGAAAGGCCGCCTCTCCAGTTCACAGATGTTCCCGCCCAGTATCCATCACGTGTTTTAGTCCCAGCGGAGCCGCCTTACATGCCTCACGTCAAGTCCCACCTGATGCGGGCCTATGCCCGCCAACCTGTCTCTTTCGCACGCGGTAGCGGTGCCTGTCTGTGGAGCGCAAGCGGCGTGGAATACCTGGATGCGATTTCTGGTGTTGCGGTCACCAGCCTGGGGCATGGCCATCCCGAAATCACCGCCGTCATTGCTGAACAGGCCGGATTGCTGCTGCACACGTCCAACCTGTTCCAGATTGATTGGCAGGAGCGACTGGGCGAGCGCTTGTGCGCATTGGCGGGTATGCAGCGGGCTTTCTTCTGTAACTCGGGCGCCGAGGCCAATGAAGCCGCGCTCAAGCTCGCCCGCCTGCATGGGCACCGAAAACAGGTGGCCCAGCCGCAGATTCTGGTGATGGAAAACGGCTTCCACGGCCGTACCCTGGCCACACTCTCGGCTACCGGCAATCCAGCCAAGCAACAGGGCTTCGAGCCGTTGATGCCAGGTTTTCTGCGGGTTCCCTATGACGACATCGGCGCGCTGCGTCGCATGGCAGATGAGTCGCCCAATATCGTTGCGGTGTTGATCGAGCCCGTGCAGGGAGAGGGCGGCATCCGCGTCGCCAGTGCCGACTATCTGCGTGAGCTGCGGGCTCTATGTGACACCCGTGGCTGGCTGTTGATGATCGACGAAATCCAGGCGGGCATGGGCCGTACCGGGGCTTGGTTCGGCCACCAGCACGCGGGCATCACGCCTGACGTCATTACCCTGGCGAAGGCACTGGGCAATGGCTTGCCGATCGGCGCCTGCCTGGCGCGCGGGGAGGCGGCCGAGCTGTTCTCACCCGGCCAGCACGGCTCCACCTTTGGCGGTAACCCCTTGGCCTGCCGGGTGGGCTGCACGGTGCTCGACATCATGGCGCGCGATGCCTTGCCAGCGCGCGCCGCTGTGCTGGGAGAGCGCCTGCTTACTGGCCTGCAAGGGGCGTTGAAGGGTCACCCGCAGGTCGTTGCCATCCGCGGGCAGGGCCTGATGGTGGGCATTGAACTGGCCAGAAGCTGCAAGGAGCTGGTCGGGCTGGCATTGGAGAGAGAGCGCCTGCTCATCACGGTAACGCGCGACACCACCATCCGCTTACTGCCGCCGCTGATCTGCAGCGAGGTGCAGATCGACGACATCGTGGCACGCGTTACCCGCCTGCTGTCTCCGGGCGAGTCACCTGTGTGAGGTGAGTCAAGGTTGCACGCGACAGAGCCACTTCTCAAATCAAACTAAACCGACGACAGGACGCACCGCCATGTATGACACATCCCACCCGCTTATGGACTTCGATCCCGAGCTGGCGCTAGCCCTGCAGAACGAAGCGCGCCGCCAGGAAGACCATGTCGAGCTCATTGCCTCGGAGAACTACGCCAGCCCACTGGTGATGGCCGTCCAGAACTCGGTGTTCACCAACAAGTATGCCGAGGGTTATCCCGACAAGCGCTACTACAGCGGCTGCGAGCATGTGGACGTAGCCGAGCGCCTGGCCATCGAGCGGGCCAAGGAATTGTTCGCTTGCGACTACGCCAACGTCCAGCCTCATGCCGGCGCCCAGGCCAACGCTGCGGTGTTCCTGGCCCTGACAGACCCAGGCGATACGGTGATGGGCATGAACCTGGCCCAGGGCGGCCATCTGACCCACGGTAACCCGGCCAACTTTTCCGGGCGCCACTACGAGATCGTGCCCTATGGCCTTGATCCGCAGACGGGGCTGATCGACTACGACGAGATGCAGCGCATCGCTCTGCAGACTCGCCCGAAGATGCTGATCGGCGGCTTCTCCGCCTACTCGCGGCACATGGACTGGGCGCGGATGCGCACCATCGCCGACCGGGTGGGTGCATTCTTCTGGGTCGATATGGCGCATGTGGCCGGCTTGGTGGCAACCGGTGAGTATCCCAACCCGCTGCCGCATGCCCACGTGGTTACCAGCACCACGCACAAGACGCTTCGTGGCCCGCGTGGCGGCCTCATCCTGTCCAGAGGCCAGGGCGAGGCGTTCTACAAAAAGCTCGATTCCGCGGTATTTCCCGGTATCCAGGGCGGCCCGCTGATGCATGTCATCGCCGCCAAGGCCATCGCTTTCAAGGAAGCCTTACAGCCAGAGTTCACCACCTACCAGAAGCAGGTCGTGACCAACGCGCGCGTCATGGCTGCCACGCTGCAGGCGCGTGGCTACAGGATCGTTTCTGGTGGAACCGACAACCACCTGATGCTGATTGACCTGTCCACCAAACCCTACACCGGCAAGGAGGCAGATGCCGCGCTGAGCGACGCCTATATCACCACGAACAAGAATTCGGTGCCCAACGACCCGCGCTCGCCATTCGTGACCTCGGGCGTGCGCATCGGCACTCCGGCGGTGACGACGCGGGGCTTTGGTGAGCAGGAGTGCGCGCAACTCGCGGGGTGGATAGGCGATGTGCTGGATGCCATGGAGGCGGGCGGCAGTACCCTGACGGCAGTGCGGGATCGGGTGCGCGGCCTGGTCGTGGACTTGTGCAAACGCCATCCCGTATACCGATAGAGAAACAGATGGACGCCGCGTCACTACTCGCAGCATGTTGAAGCTGGCTGCCAAGGACCAAGCGTATGCGTAATGCAGGCGCAGCAAGAAGGGGGCTAGGCCCCCTCAGGTTCAAAGCAAACCTTCTTCAGCGAACGACGCGGTGCGTTGGTCTGCCACGATGATGTGATCCAGGGAGCGAACCTCGGCGAGTGCCAGTGCCTCCTTCAACCGCTGTGTGAGCCAATTTTTTTGCGTAGCAGGCCGCGATCGGCAGCTTGCCTTACTGGAATATCACATCCATCTTGCGAAGCACGGCATCCTCAAGTCGCGGCAAAACCTCAAGCGATCCCAGATTTTCCTGCAACTGTGCAACGCTCGAGGCACCGATCAGCACTGACGTTACAGCCTCATTCTTGAGTACCCAGGCCAATGCCAACTGAGCGCGTGTTGATCCGAACTCATTGGCAATCGTCTTAAGCTGTTTAGCGGCCTCGATTCGTTGGTCGCGCTTGTTCTCAAAAACAAAATCCTCGAGCCATGAGAAGCCCTCGGTCGCCAGCCGGCTATCCGCAGCAATCCCCTTGTCGTAACGCCCCGCCAGAACGCCGGATGCCAACGGAGACCAGGTAGTTAAACCGAGCCCATGCTTATGAACGAGTGGCTGATATTCGCGCTCGACACGTTCTCGATGAAACAGATTGTATTGAGGCTGCTCCAGTTGTGGCGGGATGAGGTGGTTATGCAGACAAAACTCAATAAGCCGCAAAATATCCACTGCGGGCCACTCCGATGTCCCCCAGTACAACACCTTTCCTTGCTGGATTAGCGTGTTCATCGTCCAGGCAATTTCCGCGATGCACATACCAGGTTCCGGGCGGTGGCACAGGTAGAAATCGAGGTAGTCGACACCAAAGCGTCGCAGTGCCTGGTGACAGGCCTCCGTAATGTGCTTGCGGCTCAGGCCTTGCTGGGTGGGTCGAGAGGGATTCGTGGCAGAGTGATTGTCACCGGTGCCGAACAGTACCTTGCTGGAAACGCAGTAACTATCGCGCGACCACCCGAGTGTCCTGATCCCCCGTCCGAGCATGCGTTCAGCCTCGCCACCCAGATATACCTCGGCGCTATCGAAGAAGTTGATCCCATTATCGAAGGCGCAAGCGAGGCATTCATTGGCGCCGCGTTGGTCGAGGCGTGTACCGAAGGTAATCCAGCTTCCAAACGAGAGGACTGAAACCTTCAGGGATGAACTGCCTAATGAGCGATATTGCATGACCGATCTCCGGTTGGAAAAGACCGGTGCATGCTCTGGTTTGTAAGGCGCGCCGTGAAATATTGTTTATGTTGGTCTGTGAGACGACTGAGGTATCAGACATGGCTCTCTAACGTCTCGATAAACATGTCTCGCAGCGGCGAGACGGCCGTATTGTTGCTGACGACGTTCAGCGCGACCGAGCCAAGCTCCTGAGAGGCACTGTGCAGCAATGGCCGGAACACGACACCCTGCAGCCCCAAGTGCTCGAATGAGGCCGGTACAAGCGCCACCCCGTAGCCAGCCGCGACCAATCCCAATACCGTCTGGATTTGCCTGGCCTGCTGAACGATCCTGGGTAAAAAACCTGCACCTTTGCAGAGTGCGAGTAATTGGTCATGGAAGCCTTGCCCCAAGGCGCGGGCAGACATGACGAACGATTCGTCAGAAATGTCCTCGAGCCTTACCTCAGTGCTCGCCGCCAGCGGGTGAGCAGCAGGCAAGGCAATCTGAATGGGATCCAACAGCAGGCGTTTGGTCGTCAGCGAAGGTGTTGTCGTGCCTGGGCAACGCATCACACCAAGATCGGCCTCGCCGCTTTCCAGAAGCTCTACCTGCTCTTTGGTAGTAGCCTCAATGAAACTCAGCTCGACAGTGGGCATCCGCGTTCTGAATGCGCTCAACGCTCTCCAGAAGCTTGGGTAGTGGCTGAGGCTGATCATGGCGACCACCAGGTGTCCTTCTATGCCTTGAGCGACTCGCCGCGTATACGCGACGCTTTCGTCTAGCGCGCCTAGCAATTCATGAGCTTTTCCCAGAAAGGCCATCCCTGCGCTGGTGAGCTCCACGGTTCGCTTGTCGCGGACGAACAGTGGATAGCCGATTTGCTCTTCCAATCTTCTGATCGCCTGACTCAGCGGTGGCTGCGCCATGTGCAGCCGTTCTGCAGCACGGCTGAAATGCAGCTCTTCAGCAACGACAACGAACTGACGTAACAGCCGGGTTTCGATCATTTATGCACCTTGGATTGCCAGCAGCCTTATAGCGCAGTGGGGTTATTTACCTATCAGGTCCAGGCATCTCCGCATCGGGGGAGGCCAAACCGCTATCATGCTAGCGCTTTTCGGCATGGCCAACGGTGTCGCGCGTCCTTGGGTTCAGCCTGGCTGAAAGCCATGAGCCTTAGTTTCACCGCAAGCCCCGCTCTACCTGCCAGCAGTCAAGAGCGTTGGCGATGCCCAACGAGGTGGGCTCCCAGATTAACTTCCCAATAAGACCCAGACGCCGTAAGATCGCGATCTATTCCTATTCGCATCTCCGGCTTGGGTAAAGGTCAATGTCCAGATCGGACACGGAAGTCGCTCACCATGATCATCTGCACGCCCTGTATCGTGACCACAGCGGCTGGCTACGCGGCTGGTTACGCAAGCGCCTGAGCAATTCGGCGGACGCCGCCGACCTTGCCCAGGATACGTTTATCCGGGTTCTGGTTGCGCGTACTGCCAGCTCCCTGCAGCAACCCCGGCACTACCTGGCAACCATCGCGCGTGGTCTGGTCATAGACCTCTATCGCCGTCGCAGCGTGGAGCAGGCCTACCTCGATGTGTTGATGTCCAGGCCGGAGGTGCAGGCGCCGTCTGCAGAAACCCGCGCAATGATCCTGGAAAGTCTTCTGGCCATCGATCGCATGCTCGATGGCCTCGGCCAGCGCACCCGGCAAATTTTCCTTGCCGTGCAGCTGGATGGGCTGACTTACGAAAAAGCTGCTGAGCGTTTTGACGTGTCGGTTACTACGGTGCGCAAGCACCTGGCGAAAGGCCTGATGCATTGCCTGTTGATGGATGAAGAATGAAACAGGCACTCGCCCAGGCAGTGGAATGGTATGTACGCCTGCATGACAGCGGCGCCACGGAGGTCACTCGTGCCGAGTGGCAGGCCTGGCTTCAATCTGATCCGCTGCACGCCAGAGCCTGGACGCGTGTTGAAACCTTGCGCCAACGCTTGAGTTCGGCCCCAGAGGGCTATGCCGCCACCACCATCGAGACGGCGCGGCAGCAAAGGCGTGCAGCCTTGAAAATGCTTGCCCTGCTACTTGGTGTCGGCGTTACAGGGTGGGGAGGCTATCGGGCTTCACCATTTAGCGTCGACTACAGCACGCGCGTCGGGCAGCGTAAGAAGGTTACGCTGCCCGATGGCAGCTTGCTGGTGCTCGATACCGGCACCCGGGTGGACGTGCAATTCGACTCGCACAAGCGACAGATCGTCCTGCGCCAAGGTGCCATCCTCGTCGAGACCGCAAAGGATGCTCGCAGATTGAGCGTGCAGACCGCCGAGGGCGAAATCGAGGCACTGGGCACCCGATTCACGGTGCGGCAGGACGACAGCATTACCCGGGTATCCGTCGAAGCCCACGCAGTGGCGGTACGGCCGCGATTGGTCTCTGGCCAGGCCATACGGGCCGAGACGGGGCAGGCCGTGAGCTTTACCGCCGGAAGCGTTGGCCCAGTTAGGCCTGCTCAAGAGTACGGTTCAGCGTGGGCGCGCGGCATGCTGGTGGCCGTGGACTGGCGCCTGGACGATCTACTGGCCGAGCTATCCCGCTATCGCCATGGCTTGCTCGGCTGTTCGCCGGATATTGCCGCTTTACGGCTCTCGGGAACCTTTCTGCTTGATGACACCGAAGGTGCTCTAGCCAACCTGGAGGACTCGCTTCCCGTCCAGGTTCGCCGTGTGACTCGCTACTGGGTAAGGGTGGAAGCTCGGGCGGGGTAATCAGAGATTTTTTGCGCAGAGGGGTAACAGATTTCCATTCCTGTTTCGGCTCTACCTGCATGTGCGCATCAGACGCACACATTGCCAACGCTGACAGGAACATCTCCATGCAAGTACGTACCCCCTTTTTCACCGGCGGTGCCCGGCCGACCACCCTTGCACTGTGTCTGGCCGGCTCGATACTCGCGGCTGCGCCGGTGTGGGCAACACCTCTCAACTACGACATCCCTGCCGGCAGCCTGGCGGCAACGCTCAGCGAATTTGCCGCGGCGAGTGGGGTGATGATCACCTTCAGCTCGGAAGATACTTCTGGGTTGCGCTCGCCAGGGCTGCAAGGCAGCTACGAGCTGGAGCAGGGCTTTGCACGGGTACTCCAGGGCAGCGGCCTGCGCGTGGTGCAGGCTGGCGAAAACAGGTTCGTGCTGGCCAAGGTGGAAAGTGGTGCAGTGACGGAGCTCGGGCCTATCAGCATCAATGCCGCCGGCCTGGGCGCCACCACCGAAGGCACCGGCTCGTACACCACGGGATCCACCAACAGCGCGACCAAGCTGGCGCTATCGCTACGCGAGACGCCACAAACGGTCAGCGTGATGACTCGCCAGCGTATCGACGATCAGCAGCTGAACACCCTGAGCGATGTGCTCAAGCAGGCCCCAGGCCTTTCCGTGCAGAACATCGACAGCGAGCGGGTGAACATCTATTCGCGTGGGTATTCCATCGACAGCTACCAGCTCGATGGCATTCCCACCACCCTGGTCGTGCAGACCAGCGCGAGCCCGCAGAGCATGATCGACACCTCGATCTATGACCGGGTCGAGATCGTCAGGGGCGCCACCGGGCTCATGACTGGTGCTGGCGATCCCTCTGGCAGCGTCAACCTGATCCGCAAGCGGCCCACGGCGGATTTCCAGGGCTCGATCAGCGCCGGGGCCGGTTCGTGGGAGACATACCGCACCCAGGTGGATCTGTCAGGCCCGCTGACCGCCGATGCGCGCTTGCGCGGGCGCACGGTCGTGGCCTATCAGCAGGGCAACAGCTTCATCGATCACTATCAGCAGGAGAAGCAGACCTACTACGGCATTCTGGAGGCCGACCTTACCGACAGCACACTGCTCACCGTGGGTTTCGACTACCAGAAGAACGACCCGCGTGGCGTGTCATTTGCCAGCTTCCCGCTGTTCTACAGCGACGGTGGCCAAACCGACTTCTCGCGCTCGACCAACGCCGGCGCCCGCTGGAGCTACCGCCAGCAGAACACCCTCAATACCTTCGCGACGCTCGAGCAGGGCCTGGCCAACGACTGGTCACTGAAGGTGGCCGTGAACAACATGTACAGCACCCGCGATTACTCCCTGGCATCGCTCAGCGGCGGCACGCCGGATCGTGAAACAGGAGAGGGCGCCTACCTGTATGGCGGCGACGGCTACGGCTCCCAGCGTCAGCTCGGTATCGATGCCATGGCTCAGGGGCCGTTTCGGCTTTTGGGGCGCGAACATGAACTGGTAGTCGGCTTGAGCGGATCGGAGTTTCGCGACCATAGCGATCCGGATGACGATGATCTGGAGATGCGGCCGGCCAACATCCACGACTGGAACAACGATACTGACCGTCCGATCTCGGTCGGCAAGCTGATGAACGACGATACGACGATTCGTCAGAACGCAGCCTACCTGGTGGCGCGCTTCAAACCCACGGATGACCTGTCGCTGATTGTCGGTGCCCGCGTCGGCGACTACAGCTACAAGAAGAAGGCCATTTACAACCCGCCGTATACACGCTCGTCCAACTCCGCCGAGACGCGCGAAAGCGGCTTCGTCACGCCCTATGCCGGAGTGGTCTACGACCTCGACGAAATCCACTCGGTCTACGCCAGCTACACCAAGATTTACCGGCCACAGTCCATTCGCGACCAAGGCGGCAAAACCCTCGAGCCTCGCGAAGGTGACAACTACGAAATTGGCCTGAAAAGCGAGTTCATGGATGGCCGGGTCAACACCGCCGTAGCGCTTTACGAAATACAGCAGGATAACCTCGGCGTGGCCACCGGTGAGACCGTTGTGGGCACGGTGCGTGAGTCGGCTTACCGCGCGGTAGCAGGCGCCAAGACACGCGGTATCGACATGGAAATCCAGGGCGAGGTACTGACCGACTGGAATGTCAGTGCGAGCTACAGCCACAGCGTCACCAAGGACGCCGAGCATGAGCGCATCAGGACCGAAGCACCGGCCAACCTGGCCAAGCTCTGGACCACCTATCGGCTTCCCGGTGAGCTGCAGCAGCTGACCATCGGTGGTGGGATGAACTGGCAGAGTGGGTTGAGCCTGACCACCGGTGAGGGCAAGGCTACCCAGGAGCAGCATGCGGTTTTCAACCTGATGGCGCGTTACGACGTCACCCAGAACCTGAGCGCCTCTGCCAATCTGAACAACCTGTTCGACAAGCAGTACTTCAGCTCCCTGGACCCGACCTTTTTCACCGGCTACTACGGTGAGCCGCGTAACCTGATGTTCAGCACGAGATACGCCTTCTAGAACGCGAAGACTTGCCCCTAACGCTCATTTCAAAACGCCTTCCTGGCCTGAGGGCAGATCAGGAAGGCAGCAGCGGCAAGCCTTTTCGGCTGTCGGTCGATGTTCCGTCTGAGCGCCACCGAGAGTTACGTCTGCAGTTGGCTGGCCGACGTCATGTGCACGCAACCGCTGCTGCACAGGGTCCAGGAAACCCGCCTCGATGGCCGCCGACAGCAGGTCAGGCTCGGACCGGCTCCGCGCAGGCAGAGCCGGTTGGGCAGTCACCAGAATTTCATGGTGTACGCGACGATCAGGCGATTCTCATCGAGATCCTGGGTCAGCCCGTTTCCCGAGCGAAAGGTGACGTTGCGCCAACGCACATTGACGCCTTTCAACGGGCCGCTCTGCACGATGTAGCCAATGTCGGTATCCCGCTCCCACTCACGGCCATTGCGTGTGGCGCCACTGTGGATGTCGCTGCCCGCGACGTAGCGGGTCATGAACGACAGGCCGGGAATGCCCATGCCGGCGAAGTCGTATTCGTAACGCAGCTGCCAGGACTTCTCGTTGATCTTGGTGAACGGGTTGTAGGTCACCAGGTTGGTGACGTAAGGGGTGCCGGTATCGATGACCGGAAATGCACTGTCACCGGACAGGCGTTGAAAGGCTGCAGCAAATCGGTGGAAGCCGACGCTCAGCGTGAACATGCCGTTGACGTTGCGGTTATCGATGTTGCCTGCCTTGCCAGCGCCAATGTCGCGGCTGTCGAAATAGCGAAGGTCGCTCCTCAGGCTGAGCGCATCGCCCAGTGGCAGGGTATGGATGACGCCCGCGAACTGCTGGCGATAGATGTCATCCAGTTCGCCATGGTGGTAGCGCAGCGTAAGGTTTCGATTTACCTGGTAGTCGCCACCGAACAGGTCCAGGTGTGCGCTGCTCCGGCCTGCATAGCTGATGTCATCGTTTCCCGCGGAGTCGCGGCCATTGGCATGGGTCAGCCGGCCAGCCGTGAAGGTCAGCCTGTCTATTTCCCGGGAGGTCAGCATGGCGCCGGTGAAGGTCGACGGCAACAGACGCGTGTCGCTGTAGTAGGCCAGCGGCAGTATCGGCATCAGCGTACCGACATGTAACTCGGTATCCGACAGGCGCATCTTGCCGGTCAGGCCAAGCTCGCTGTAATCGTCTACCGGCTCCTGGCTGGTCGGCCCGAAGGGCAGAAGCCCGGTGCCTCGCCGATCGCGACTCGAGTCGAGCTTGATGCCCAGCTCGGCCAGCGCATCGACACCGAATCCTATGGGGCCTTCGCTGTACCCCGAGTTGAATTGCGCGATAAAGCCCTGCGTCCATTCTTCGGCTTTCGCCTGGGCGGCGCCGCTTTGCCGGAAGTCACGGTTCAGGTAGAAGTTGCGGGCGGTCAGACTGGCGGTGCTGTCTTCGATGAAAGCAGCATTGGCCGGCAGCGCGGCGGTCAGCAAGGTGCCGACACCGAGGGCCAGGGCAGAGCGGGAAGTCATCAGGGTCCTGATCATTGTTGTTGGTCTCCAGGCGCTTGAGTGGCTAGAACACGGGCGTAAGCGCTCCCGGTCGCGCCCTGGGGCGCGACGAGAAGGCGAGGTTGGGGAATGCCGGGCGTACCGGCGGAGGATTCAGGTTGGCGAAGTTGCCGAGAGTGGCTGCACGGGTGGTTCCTTGTCGACGATGCGTCCGACAATGAAGGCGCACAGCGCCAGGACGGCGGGGCAGATAGCCAGGATCAGGAAGCTCTTGACCACGGGCAGGCCGCTGTTGAGGACATAGGCACCCAGCAAGGGGCCGAGGATCGATCCGATCTTGGCGATCGAGGTAGCCCAGCCGGCACCGTTCGCCCGGATGGCGCTGGGATAGAAGATGCCGGCAATGCTGAGGATGCCGTAGTGGCTGCCTTTGACGAACACCGCACCGACCATGCTGAGAATCAGGAATGCGCTGCCCTGCATGCCAGTGATGCCGAGTATCAGCAGGAACGGCAGGGCGAGGAGCGGGTAGATCATCACGGCGTAGGGGCCACGAGTATCCACGAAACGCATCATCGCCAGGCCGGCCATGGCACCGGTGAACGACGCGATGGAGCTGACCCACGAGGCTGTCGCCCGGTCGAAGCCGGCGTAGGTGTAGACCAGGGGGCTCCAGGAGGCGAGAAAGTACATGGCCATGGAGCTGGCCGAGTAGCCGATCCAGATCATCGGCGTGATCCACTTCAGCTTGCCGATGAACAGTTGGCTGACGCGGAAGTTCCTGGTGCCCATGTCGACCTCGTCGAGCAGCACGAAGCGATCACCGGGACCCACGTCGAGGTCAGGATCGAGACGCTTGAGTATGCGGGCGATCTTTTCCGGCTCGCGGCGTTTGGTGGTCAGGAAGCGTACCGATTCGGGCAGGGTGAAGAACAACAGGGTGCTGGCCAGGAGGGTGAGAATGCCGCCGAAAATGAACACGCCCTGCCAGCCGATATGGGGAGCCAGCCAGACGGTGAGTGGCCCGGCCATGGCACTGCCGAGGCTGAAACCGACCATGATGATGGTCACCACCGTGGAGCGGTAGCGTTTCGGGACGAACTCGATATTCAACGCCCAGCACAGCGGCAGCATGGCGCCCAATGCAAACCCATTGAAAAACCGCAGCACCATCAGCGACTCGTAGCTGTTGGCCAGGGCGAACAGCAGGGTCAGCACGCCAAAGGAAAGGGTCGAGAAGATGATGGTGGGGCGGCGTCCGATACGATCGCCCAGATAGCCGAAGAAAAAGCCGCCCAGCATCATGCCAAACAGGCCTACCGAGAAGATCTCGCCCAGCTGGATCTTGTCCAGGCCGACCTCATCGGCGATGTAAGAGGCCGTATGCGACAGCACCAGAAGGTCGAAGCCGTCCAGAAAGGTGATCAGCACGGACACGGCGATCACCACGTAGTTGAAACGCGTCAGTTTGCGCCCCTCGATAAGGGCGGCAACATCGATTGTGCGTGGTTGTGACATTGTTATTCTCCACAGCGCTGCGATTTCTTGTTGTAGTGCCCCGCTGTCGGCAGGGCATGAGCCGTTACTGCAGGTTGAAACTGAGACGCTCCTGCAAGGCCGCCGTCGGTACGTCGCTGACCGCGCCCCGAGGTCCTGCCAGATCCAGGGCGTGTGCCGCGGCAGCGCCCATGGCGATGCAGGGACCCATGACCCGTATGCTCGACAGCGCCGCGGCATCGGCGTCTACGCAACGCCCGGCCACCACCAGGTTTTCGCTGTCTTCCGGCAACAAGCTGCGCAGTGGCACGCTATGCACATGATCATCGCCGAAGGGCTCCCACTGGTAGCCTTTCGCATCGCCATGCAGCTCCACGGGCCATGACGTCAGTGCAACCGCGTCGGGGAAGCGCGTTGCCGCTCGCACCTCATCGGTCGTCAGGTGGTGTTGGCCGACGATCCAGCGGGTCTGGCGGATACCGGGCAGGGCATAGGCGCGAACCCGAGCCTGGCCGTATACCTGCGGGTACTCGGACTTGAGGAAGGCGATGACCTTGTCCACCTGCCGGCGCCCTTCGATAGCGACATGCGAGGCGGCCACCGGATCGAGGGGGGTCTCGATATGGGTCATGTTGAAGGCTGCCGTGCCACGTCCGGGAAACTGGAAGAACAAGCCGTCGTCGCGCTCGACGCCGTAGTCCCTGACACGTGCCTTGACCCGTTCGGTGAACGCCTCGCGACTGGGCAGGTGGGTTTCGTCGATATGCTCCATGACGAACATCTGCGTGCCGTAGATAGGGGTGTCGGGCTCGCGACAGGCGAAGCCCGCATTCCAGGTCAGGGCGGCATCGCCGCTGGCATCGACGAAACCGTCGGCATCCACCTGGACATCCCCATAGCGCGTGGCCAGCTGGACCTGGCAGACGCGATTGCCCTCGCGCACCACGTCACGCAGTACCGCGCCAAGCACCACGGTGATGCCGGCATCGAGAATCTGCTGGCCGATCCAGCGCCCCAGCGCCACCTCGTCGTAGTACACCACGGTGGTGAGTGGGCCTACCTTGTGGTGCAGGTCACCGCTGGCGCCCAGATCGCGCAAAATGCCATCGGCGATGCCATGGGTCAGTTGCCGGCGATTCGGGCCATTGGAGAACAAGCCACAGAAGGTGCCGATGATCGAGCCGACAGCCTGGCCGCCCAGCATGGGCAGGGCATCGAAGAGTACGACGCGCTTGCCCAGGCGCGCCGCTTCGAGTGCAGCGGACACCCCCGAGATGCCGGCGCCTGCGATGCAGATGTCGGCCTTGAGGCGTTGGGCCTGTGGGGCATGGTCACGACGAACCGTGCGAATGATATGAGCCATGGGTACCTACCTTGCGTTGAAAAATGGGCAGCCGAACCCGTCACCTGAAAACAGGTGAAAAAGCGGCGATAAGGTGTGCGATGGAGCCTTCAGGGCTCCATGTTGGTGCTTCGAGACGCCTGGTTTTCCGAGCGGCCGCTGAGGTGCCGGGGGGTGACCTCGACGGTGCCCGCGTCGGCGTCGACCCGTACCCAGTCGCCGGTACGAATACGCCAGAGGGGATCGTCATCGAATGCCGTCAACGCCGGCGCGTGAACCACAACGGCGCCAAGGGCCATCTTGGCTGTCATCTCGTTGAACAGCAGGGCGCCAGGCGCCACTCCGGCGAGCCGGGCGATATGAAACTGCGACGACCACCCGGAAGACCCCTTCGCGCCGGGAAAGACCAGGACCTTGCCGGCGAAGCTGATACCCTTGAGTTCATGGCGGGTCTCGATCACCGTGCCGCTGCGCGGGTCGATGCCGCCCCAGCCGGAGATCCGGTCACGCGTCACCAGCGCCTCTCCTTCGAAGATGCCACCGACGACCTTGCGACCCATGAGCGTGAATGAATCGGTCATTGCAGTGCTCCCGTCCAGCGGCCGTCGATGGCGGCCTGGATGCATTCGGCAGTGGTGCCGAACCAGGTTTCGATGCCCATGATGGCGGGCAGGTAATGGGCCTGCTTCGCCGAGTCGACTGCCGCCACCTGGGTGCCTTTGGGGATCACCCTGCCGATGGCCGAGCAGGTGTCGGTCATCAGATGGCCACCGGCTGTTTCGATGATGCGTGTATAGCCGGCCTGATCGGCGAGCTGCCTGATGGAGGCCGCGGTGAATATCCAGAGTTCGGTGTTGGCACTCAGGCGCTGGCCCTCGAGCAACTGACAGACCTCCCAGATCTGCTCCAGGCTGTAGTGCGGGCAGCCGAGCATGACGAAGTCCACCTGGGCGGTTCGCGCCGTGATATTGACCTGTTCGTAGGCCCAGCGGCGTTCGGCCGCACCGAAGCGCATCACCGACTCGATTTCGCGCCCGCCAAATGCCTCTTCACGGGTACGCGCTTCGGGTGTCACACCGACCAGGTGATACATCTCCACCCCACCACTGGAAGCCGCCGCGGCGCCGAAGTGCTTGAGCCGGGCCAGATTGGGCTGGTGCCTGAGGCCTTCGATCACCGGGATGCGGTCCTGAACCTGCTCGCCCATCCAGTAGCCGAGCAGCCCCCAGTCCGCGGTACTGCTGACATCGATGTCCAGTTGAATCAGGTGGGAGCCGCGACGGTTGGCATCGAGGTGCAGGCCCCAATAGGGAATCTTTCCGGTCAGCATGGCCGCACCGGTGCTTTCCCGGCCCTCGGCATTGGTGCGCGCGCCCAGTACCGAATTGATGTAGATGACTGCCGAGGACTCCATCCAGGCGCAGTGCTCGCCTTTGACCGGCACGTTGCCGACCTGATAAGGCGTGCAGGTATTGAGCGGCTGTACGCCCAGGCCGCTGCTGTAGGTTTGCCCACGCTCGTAGATGCGCACGACGTCCTCGCTGACCCCTTGGCGCGCGGCGTGGCGAGGATCGATTCCCTGCTGCAGGTGGCTGCTGAATACCTTGACCTTGGGGATGGGCACAACCTCTGTACTGTCCAGATTGAATTCACTGAACACGGCATCCATGCCGCCATGGCGGTCGCCATACTGGCGCAGGAAGGGCGTGGTGGCGCCGATGGTGCCGGCAACGTTGTTGGTATCGATCAAGCGCTCGGCGCCCAACGCCTCGCCATAGCGCACCAACAGATCCATGGCCTTGCTGACCGCGGGGCCTTGGGCACCCTCGAGCATGGCTTTTTCGTCATCGCGAAGCTTCATCGCGCAGCCTCCTGTTCATCGCTGATGTCCAGCGGTCTGATCAGGACGGCTCCATGCTCCATACCTGTAACGGCGCCTCTGTAGATATCCAGCCAACCGCCGCCGAACTGGGCCGGTTGGGCCTGCCAGCGCTCTGCGCGCGCTTGCAGTTCGGCGGGATCCAGGCGTGCATCGAGACGATTGGTGTCCAGGTCGATGTCGATGATGTCGCCATCCTCGACCAGCGCCAGCGGACCGCCGATGGCTGCCTCCGGGGCGACCTCGGCCACCACCAGGCCTTTGCATACCAGACCGGAAAGGTGACCGTCGGTAAGCATGGCCACCTTGTCCCCGAGGCCTGCGCCGTCGATCGCGAATACCACGCGCGATGCGCCGCCGCCCATGGCCGGGCCGCCTCGCACCCCGGCGCCACGCATCACCACCACGTGGCCTGGCCTGATACGGCCGTCCTGCAGCGCTTCGATGGCCTCGGCGGAGCGCTCGAAGCAGATCGCCGGGCCGCTGAAACGGCGCATCTTGCTCGGATCGATGCCGTACTTGACGATCCCTGCCTGGGGCGCGATGTTGCCCCGCAGCATGACGATCGCCGGCTGCGTTGCGAACGGGCGCCGTAGCGGCCGTATGACCTGTTCATCGGCGATGGTCACGTCGCGCAGGTTGTCAGCGAGGGTGTTGCCGGTGACGGTAAGCGCCTCACCGTGCAGCAGCGGCTCCAGGCGCTTGAGCAAGGCCCGGCCGCCACCCGCGGCCTCCATTTGCTCGATGCTGTGCTCGCCCATCGGCCGGACGCCCACCAGTACCGGTATGCGATTGCCCAGCTCGCGAAACAAGCCGTACACGTCGACGTCGATACCTCCTTCGACGGCCACGGCCTGCATATGCTTGATGCAGTTCACCGAGCCACCCGCGGCGAGCACCACGCTGACCGCATTGGCGAAAGCCCCGGGGCTGAGGATGTCACGCGGCTTCAGGTCTTCTTCGACCATGGCCACGATGCGTTGCCCAGCCTGGCGCACGAAGTCGAACATCCGGGCGCTGTTGGCGGCAATCGGCGAGCTGCCCGGCAAGGCCATACCCAGGGCCTCGCAAACCAGGTGCATGGAGTTGGCGGTACCCATGCCGGAGCACACGCCAGGGCCTCTGATGGCATTGCGGGCCATGCCCACCAGTTGCTCCACTGGCAGTTTGCCGGTGAGCGCGTGCATGGAGCCGATGAAGACGTCTTCGATATCCACGTGCTGGCCGTTGTATTCACCGCTCGGCTGGTAGCCGCATACCACCACCAGGGTCGGGATGTTCAGGCGAGCGGCGGCCATCAGCTGGCCAGGCACCGTCTTGTCGCACGAGGCCAGGCAGATCATGCCGTCAAGCTGGGCGCCTTCGACCGCCACCTCGATGTCATTGGTAATCAGATCGCGAGCGGCCAGCATATAGGCCCCGCCGGCACCCGCGCCGGTGATGAAGTCGCTCGGAGCGGCCGTGCGAATCTCGAAGGGTAGGGCACCGGCGGCGCGAATCGATTGCTTGAGCTCGGCGGCGATGCCATCCAGATGGCTGAAGCAGATAGCCAGATTGGACGAGGAGTTGACGATGGCGATCTTCGGTTTTTCCAGTTCGCTTTCGTCGATTCCCAGCGCTCGCCACTGGGCAGCGCGCACGGCCCACAAATAAGAGCCGTAGGTGAAATTGCTTCGCAGCTTCTTGGGCATCGTGTGCTCCGTTGTTGTTATTTTTACCGCCAGGCCGTGTATCCACGGATGTCTTGTGGCGAGTCTAGGATGGCACCTAGAATCCGAAAACCTAATTTGGCTTATATATGAAATCCAAAATATGGATATCAGAGATGTCGATCTCAACCTGCTGAAGGTCTTCGATGCGCTGCGCCGCAAGCAAAGCGTCACTCAGGCCGGCGATCTGATGGGGCTTAGCCAGCCAGCCATGAGCTTTGCGCTGTCCAAGCTGCGTACCTTGTTCAATGACCCGCTGTTCGTGAGAACCTCACGAGGTATGCAGCCCACGGCCAGGGCGTTGCAGATTGCCGAGCCGGTGCAACGCATTCTCGAATTGGTGAGCAACGAGGTGCTGCCATCCTCGGAATTCGTGGCCGAACACTCGGAGCGGCAACTGGTGCTGTGCATGTCCGATATCGGCGAGATGGTTTTTCTGCCCAAGCTGATGCGGGTGCTGGACGAGCGCGCTCCGCGGCTGCGTATCCGTACGCTGGCGCTGTCCCCCGAACAGCTGGAAGAGGGCCTGGACGCCGGTGACGTTGATGCCGCCATCGGCTATTTCCCGCGCCTGGTCAACTCGTCGATCCGCAACCGCGCGTTGTACGGCCACACCTTTGTCTGCATTGTCCGTGAGGATCATCCCCACATCGGCGAGCGCTTGACCGTGGAGCAGTATCAGCAAGCCGAGCATGTCGCCGTTCAGGCCGATGGTCGTGGGATGGGCATTCTGGATCGCGAGCTGGCCCTGCGTGGCGTCACCCGCCGAATAAGGTTCAGCCTGCCGCGGTTCATGGGAGTCCCCTTTCTGGTGGCCGAGTCGGACATGATCGCGACGGTGCCCCTGGCGGTGGGGCGCCGCTTTGCTGAAATCGCGCGGGTGCGCCTTGTGCCACTTCCCTGGGCTATTACCGGCTACGATATCCATCTGCATTGGCACACCCGGTTTCATCATGATCCGGCCAATCGATGGCTTCGGGAAACCCTTGTGGAGCTGTTGGCCGACTTCCCCTCGCTGGAGCCTATAGCGGACTAGCGCGATTCGCGCCGTGTTTAACGACGGATCAACAGGGTGCCCAAGGGGGCCGTGCCATTGCAGCAGGAGGATGTTTGCCCTTTGCTCCATCGCCGCCCTGAAACACCTGATCCCCTTAGCCGCTGGCTCGGTAGATGGCGAATTGCTATATCTATGATTTACCCAGCGGCGGATAGGAGCGGTGTATGAGCATTGATTGGCACAGTTTTACGCCATGGACTTCATTGGCAGGTGGGGCTCTGATCGGGCTGGCTGCCAGTGTGTTCGTTCTCTTCAATGGTCGCATCGCAGGTATCAGCGGCCTGATCTTCGCCGCACTGCAGCGCGGCAGTGACGCCTGGGGTGAGAAGGCGCTCTTTCTTCTGGGGCTGCTGCTCGCGCCGTTATTGTGGAGCGCATTCGCCGTCCTGCCAGGGATGGAGATCGATACCGGGTGGCCCGTATTGATCCTGGCCGGCCTGTTGGTCGGGGTGGGCGTGGGGTATGGCTCGGGTTGCACGAGCGGCCACGGCGTCTGTGGCATCTCGCGGCTGGCGCCTCGCTCCCTGGTTGCCACGGGCTGCTTCATGGGCACCGGCTTCGCCACGGTGTACCTCGTTCGTCATGTGCTGGGCGCGTGAAGATGACCAGAGTGAGCGCTTTTCTCGCCGGGTTGGTATTCGGCCTGGGCCTGCTGCTGGCCGGCATGGCGAACCCTGCCAAGGTGCTGGCCTTTCTCGATGTGGCCGGCGCCTGGGATCCGTCACTGGCCCTGGTCATGATCGGGGCCATCGCGGTGGCCGTGATTCCGATGAGGTGGGCAGGCAAGCAGAAACGCTCCCTGTCAGGTGCGCCCATGCAGTTGCCGGTCAAGCGCGAGGTGGACGCCCGCCTGATCGGCGGCAGCCTGTTGTTCGGTGTGGGCTGGGGTATTGCGGGAATCTGTCCAGGGCCTGCGGTGGTGCTTTTACTGACCTGGCATTGGCAGGCACTGTTATTCGTGGCTGCCATGCTGGCTGGCATGTACCTGTACGCCATGCTGGAAGGGCGGCGCCGGGCCTGAGCGAAAATATCGAACTGCCCGCAGCACAGCTTGATGTACAGCAAGCGCTATCCGTATGCCACCGGGAGCGCTTAGCCATCGGCGCTGCCGAATGGCAGCACAGCATGTCTCTTTATACCTGCGGAGTCTGATTGTATTGCCCAATTGGCTACCGTCCGTCAGTTCAATAAATATTTTAAGTTTGCAACTTATTGATATTAAAGAGAAAGATTAAGCGATCTGCAGGTTATTTGCTGAGTTCTTTCGCGCAAGACCTTATTCCATATGGTCGAAAGTGGCTTTTTGATATTATTGTGACAGCCATCAGCAGTGGCTGCTGTAGCTTGGCCGACAAGGAGGCGTTGGCGATGGACTCCTCCTTATTGGGTACACCCAAATGTCTTTCCGGGATTTTAATATTGCCCCTCGGGCCGCTTTTTGCTTCGCTTTGATTTCACTCCTGGTTGTGGCGCTGGGTTTTTTTTCGCTCTCCAGACTCAATGATCTTTACCTCGCCGAACAGGATATCGAGACCAACTGGATGGCGAGCATCCAGGCATCGGGTGAGATGCAAAAGGATCTGCTCAACATTCGTCTTGAAACCTTGCGGGTTCTCGCCTCGAGTGAAGGTACCAATACCGGAGTCGTGGATGACGCGGCGATACAGGGCTATCGTTCCTCGCTCGAGAAGGTCCTGACCTACTACCAACGCGACTTGCTGATGCCCGGAGAGGAAGGCCAGGTTTTCCAGCGCGTTTTCGACAGTGCCCAGCACTACCTCGACATGCAGCAACAGGTGATGAACCTGGTGCGTCAGCAGCAAGCAGGGGAGGCATTGAGCCTGATCAACAACAGCGGTCGTAAAATAGGCGAGACGCTGCAGCAGCAGCTCGACGCGCTGATCGCTTTTAACGCCGCTGGCGCCAAGCAGGCCGGCATCAACGCCAGTGAAACCTACAGCCATGGTCGAACCGGGGTGCTGGTGACCATCGCCGTGGCGGTGATCCTGACCGTTCTGCTGGCCACCTTGCTGACCCGTTCGATATCCGGGCCCATCAACGAAGCCATGCTCAGTGCCGAGAGTATTGCCGAGGGTGATTTGACCAAGACCATCAGCGTCAGTGGCAAGGACGAAGCCAGCCGTTTGCAGGCCGCCCAGGCGCTCATGCAGAGAAACCTCAACCAAGCGATCCGGCAGATCAGCGAGTCGTCCACGCAACTGGCATCGGCCGCGGAAGAGATGGCCGCGGTGACCGAGGAAAGCACGCGTGTGATGCAGAATCAGAACGCGGAAATCGATCAGGCGGCCACTGCCGTTACCGAGATGAGCGCCGCTGTCGAGGAAGTATCGCGTAACGCCAGCGGTGCCTCGGATGCCGCCCGCGAATCCACGGGGTCGGCCAAATCCGGTTACCAGCACGTAGAGCGCACGGTTTCGGCGATCCGCAAACTGTCGGACAACGTGCTCGATTCCTCCGCACAGGTTCAAGGCCTGGCGGCACAGGCACGCGATATCAGCAAGGTGCTGGATGTCATTCGCAACGTCGCCGACCAGACCAACCTGCTGGCCCTGAATGCCGCGATCGAAGCGGCACGCGCTGGCGAACACGGCCGCGGTTTCGCCGTGGTTGCCGATGAAGTGCGCGGCCTGGCCCATCGCACTTCGGCGTCAACCCAGGAAATCGAGCAGATGATCGGGGCCATACAGACCGGCACCGAAAGCGCGGTACTGGCCATGCAGACCAGCAGCAGCGAAGCCGGCAATACGCTGCAAATGGCCGACGAAGCCGGCCGTTCGCTGGAGCAGATCGTCGAAGCCATCGGCCAGATCAACGAGCGAAACCTGCAGATCGCCACGGCGTCGGAAGAGCAGGCCCATGTGGCCCGAGAGGTCGACCGCAATCTGATCAGCATTCGCGACCTGTCGATCCAGAGCGCTTCGGGTGCGAACCAGACTGCCGCTGCATGCAGCGAGCTGGCTCGTCTGGCGCTTGATCTGAATGTCCTCGTCGCCCGGTTCAAGGTCTAGAAACGAGCGAACCTGTGAGGTGGGCCCAGCTAGGGGGCAATGACCGTGTGGCTGGCTCCCTTACGGCCCGCATTCCCACTTGCCCTGTACCGAGCGCATCGCACTGTTGTTGCGAATGTAGGTAAGCGTGGCGGTCGGGTAGGACGATGCGCCATCGCTGCCGGCCAGGTGGGGTTGCTCGGCATGCTCGGCCAGCTTCACCTCTGCCACCAGCCGTTCACCTTTGAACGACGTGCCGCGCAGCATCTGATCGAAGCCGCCAGGTGCCTGAACCCTGAGCACCTGATCGGCGAACTTCACGATTGCCTCGGCGTCAGCCTGGGAGGCGACGTTGCCTGCGGCGTATAACAGCGTGTTGCGCCCCACCGAAAAGGCGCATATCAGCTCCCCCTTCAAGGGGTGAGCGGCGATGTCCCGTTCATCGAGCGGGGCCAGCTTGGTACTGGTCGAGACGAGGGGCGAATCGTTCGAAACCGCCTCGTCCTGGCTGTCCTCATTGGCTGCGCAGCCGGCGAGGAGCACAAGGCTGACGGCCACTGCAAGCGCGGTAGCGGGGCCGCGGCAAAACCGGCCGACTGTGGCGAGCGGGCAAAACGTTGCGTACTTCATGGGTCCCCAGGGTCCTGGTGGGTGGCGCTGAGGTGTCAGGCGCCGGAATCTAGATCGACCATGAACGCCGGGATACATTGCGGTTAATTCACCACCCTAGGGTCTGTTCCGGTTTCAGCGCGAGCCCATCTATGGCTCCATGGTGCCTGACCGAAAAGGCGCGGTGGCTGACCGGCCAACGTTGCGGCGTACGCCCCACCGACCACACGAGGCGTTAACGGCGTAGTATCGAGGCAGGGCCAACGGCAGGAGTCGGCGATGATCATTCAAGGCAACTGGTTCGACCATGTGACTCTCTGGATCTGCGTGGGGGTATTGGCCGCGCTTGCCCTGCGTTTTCTGTATGGGTTCTTGCGCAAGAAGCGCCCCTCCCGGCACCGCGAGGCTGGCAACTCGAGCTGTTCCAGCGGCCCCGGCAACACCATCATCGATGATCACCGTGCCTGTGGTGATTTCGGCTGTGAAGGTGGCGACGGTGGCGGTGGCGGTGGCGGTGGCGGAGATTAGACGGAGGCTGCCGTCGCGGGGCGATATCGGCACCCGGTGCCGGCAGGCAGGCGAGGGGGCCTGGTGGTCGCCTGGAGAGCGCTAAGCGATAGCGAACGGTTTGTATTTTTCGCGCCCTCTACTAGAACAGTAAGTGGGGTCTTCCGGCATAGTTCCTGCTTCACAGGCATGGCTGCCGTTGATGCCTGCCCGCCCCATGGCGGGTAATGACTGCAGATGACAACGCGCGCCAACCGCGCCTGCAAGCTGCCGCCCACTCGACAAGGAACGATCATGACCAAGCTGCTGTTCGCCAGTCTCAGCCTCGTCGCCTGCACCTTCGCCCAGGGTAACGACAAACAGGTGCATTTCTACAACTGGTCCGACTACATGGGCCCCGACACCCTGAAGAATTTCGAGAAGGAGACGGGCATCGCCGTCGCCTACGATGTTTTCGAAACCAACGAGATGCTCGAAGCCAAGCTGCTCTCCGGGCATTCGGGCTATGACCTGGTGGTGCCATCCAGCCAGTTCCTGTCCAAGCAGATTCGCGCCCAGGTGTATCAGCCCCTCGATCGCGCCAAGCTGACAAATTGGCCGCACCTCGACCCGCGCCTGATGCAGCGGCTGGAGGCTGCCGACCCGGGCAACAAGCATGCGGTGCCGTACATGTGGGGCACGGTCGGCATCGGCTACAACGTCGAGAAGGTCAGGGCGGTACTGGGCGAGGGCGCCCCGGTGGACTCCTGGGAGCTGGTATTCAATGCCGACAACCTGGCCAAGCTGCGCAGCTGCGGCGTGGCCTTTCTCGATGCGCCGGTAAAGATCATCCCCCAGGCGCTGCATTACCTGGGTCTCGATCCCAACAGCCACCAACCCGACGACTACACCAAGGCCTCGGCGCTGTTGCAGAAGCTGGCCCCTTCGGTGACCTACTTTCATTCGTCGCGCTATATTTCCGACCTGGCCAACGGCGACATCTGCCTGGCGGTGGGCTATTCCGGTGATGTGATGCAGGCCCAGAGTCGTGCCAGCGATGCCGGTAAATCCGTGGATATCCGCTACGTGATCCCGAAAGAGGGCGCCAACCTGTGGTTCGACATGCTCGCCATTCCCCGCGATGCCCGTAACGCCGAGGGCGCCCACGCGCTGATCAACTACCTGCTGCGCCCGGAGGTCATCGCCCCGGTGAGCGACTACGTGGGCTATGCCAATCCCAACAAGGATGCCACCGCGCTGCTGGAGCCCAGCGTGCGGGACAACCCGGGCATCTACCCGGCGGATGACGTGATCGCCAAGCTGTACGTGTCTGCCGACCTGCCCGCAGCGATCCAGCGGATCATCACCCGCGAATGGACGCGGATCAAAACCGGCCGCTGAACCGCCCTGGCGGCGCGGGGCAAGCGCCGCAAGACCAGGCCCGTGCAGCGGCCATTTCATGGCCGTCGGGGCTGGTGCGCGAAGCGGACTCCTGTGTAGGATGGCGGCCGGGTGTCAGCCGCATGGTGCGGCGAGACAGGTTTACTAGCGTTGGTCGGGCCGCCACGCGGAGCCTTTTCGCCCATGAAATCACGCCCGTCTTTTCAGGATGTTCCCCGTGCCCAGCGTTTGGCTGAGCATGCCTTCGCCTGCATTCGCAACCTGCTTCATCGTGAAGCCTTCAGTGGCGTGGTGCTGCTGCTGGCTACCGCCGCCGCGCTGATCTGGGCCAACTCGCCATACGCCGAGAGCTACCACGCGCTCTGGCATGCGCCGGTGTCGTTCGGTTTCGGCAGCTTCGGTTTTTCCCAGTCGCTGCACTTCTGGATCAACGATGGCCTGATGACCCTGTTCTTTCTGGTCGTCGGCATGGAGATCCGCCGCGAGATGCATGACGGTGCCCTGGCCGATCTGCGTCAGGCGTCGTTGCCCATTGCTGCCGCCTGCGGCGGCGTCATCATGCCGGCACTGATCTACGCCAGCCTCAATCTCAAGGGCGCCGGCTTGCACGGCTGGGCGATTCCGGCGGCAACCGATATCGCCTTTGCCGTTGGCCTGCTGGCGTTGCTGGGCAAGGGCATTCCCTCGGGCGTGCGCATCTTCCTGCTGACCCTGGCGGTGATCGACGATGTGATCGCGGTGATCCTGATCGCGCTGTTCTATTCCGACGGCCTCAACTACAGCGGTTTTGCCCTGGCCGGTGTGGGTGCGCTGGCAGTGCTGGGGCTGCAACGCATCGGCATCGGCTCGGCCTATGCCTACGTGCTGCCAGGTGCGCTGATGTGGGGCGGCTTGTTGATGACCGGTGCGCACCCGACGCTCGCCGGGGTGATTCTCGGCCTGATGACGCCGGTGATGTGCCTGCCGACCCGCGAGCTGCCCCGTGATGCCGTCGGCCGTATCGCCCGCGAGCTGGAGGATGACAGCGGCACGGCGGTGGCCTCCAACGAGGCCGCCCAGGCGCTGCGCGAGTTGCGCCTGGCCCAGCGCGAACTGCTGCCGCCGGTGGTGCGCGTGCAACTGGCGCTGCATCCCTGGGTCACCTTCGGCCTGATGCCGTTGTTCGCTCTGGCCAACGCCGGGGTGAGCCTGGGTGGCACCGACCTGTCGTCGAGTACCTCGCACTGGGTGATGATGGGCGTGGCCGTCGCGTTGCTGGTGGGCAAGCCGGTCGGGGTGATCAGCGTCAGTTGGCTGGTGGTCAAACTCGGCCTGTGCCGCTTGCCGGCCGACGTGTCCTGGCGCGGTGTGGCCCTGATCGGCCTGTTGGCGGGGATCGGCTTCACCATGTCGATCTTTATCGCCAACCTGGCCTTCAGCGATGCCAACCTGCTGGCTGCCGCCAAGCTGGGCGTGCTGCTGGGGTCGCTGGCCTCGGCGCTGCTGGGGCTGACCTGGGGCGTGCTCTACGTACGCCATCTGCGCATCGCCCAGGCGGCCAGCGCCACCTAGTCGGTAAAGGGGATCTGCGGCGTGTCCGGGTTCAGTTGCTGGCGACGGAACTGGCCGGGCGGCAGGCCGTGGATCTGCCGGAAGCGCCTGGAAAAGTAGGCCTCGTCGGCGAAGCCACACAAACGCGCCACTTCGCCCACGGGCTTGCTGCCATTGAGCAGGTGGTTGCGCGCGGCGTGCATGCGCCGCTCCAGCACCATGTCGCTGAAGGTCTTGCCGACTTCCTTGCGCAGCCAGTGAGTCAGGTAGCTTGGTGACAGGTAGGTGGCGGCCGCCACCTTCTTCAGGTTCAGGTCCGGGTCGGCGATATTGCGGCGCAGGTATTCGGACATCCGGCCCAGGGCGTCGCGCCGGCTCGCCTGGGCGGCGTTGCTTTCCGCCAGTTGCTTGAGTGGCTCGGCGTAGAGCCGGCACACCAGGCCGATCAGTTGCAGCATCAGACCCTTGAGGATTTCCCGCACGCCGAACTGGCGGCTGACGTCCAGCTCGCGCATCTGTTCGATCAGCGTGCGCACCTGGGCGAAATGGGCATCGTCCAGGGTGAAGTCCAGGTGCTGCTGGAAGCGGAAGGGCGACAGCTCGGGGGCGAGGAGAATGGACACGTCTTCCAGATCCATCGGGTCGCACTGCAAGTGCGGCAGCAGAAAGGTCTGGGAAAAATTGATGACGATGAAACTGCTTTCCGGCGGGTGGGGGATCACGTGCACCCGGTGCGGCAGGATGAAGGCCAGGGTGTTGCGTGGGAAGGGCCGTTCGACGTTGCCGATGTGCTGCACGGTATCGCCGCCGAGGTTGATCTGCACCTGGAAATACTCGTGGCGGTGGGGCGCGGTTTCCGCGCGGCGGCCTTTCTTGTCACGGATATAGAAGTCCGTCAGCTCGCTACGCTGCTGCATGAAATAGGTAGGAACCTGACCCAGTGACGACATCGACCTGCTCTCTCTATCGCGAATGTTTCGCGTCATATTGGCTGCCGGCCGAGGGCTCTGGCAAGGGTGTTGTACGATGATCTGGCGTCCTGCTGCCGATAAGTTGCCTGCCCCTGGCTATCAGCCTCTGTCCAAGAGGTGGGAAACCGGTCGATCGGCCTTGGGCCGCTCTGCAACGGTATTTTCAGGGCTTAATGGTGAATTTCATGAACGCTGCGTGGCGGCAGGATTTTTTGGACTGGTTCATTCGGGATGTAACGCACCGGAAAAATCGATCTAACGGCTATATTGATTTAAGTGAGTTGTACGATCACCTTGTGGGCATGCACAGCGACATCCCATCCAAAAACAAGCACAGGTGCAGCTCGATGATCCCGCGTCCCGCTTCATGGCCAAGTGCCCATCCACCTCCATGCCCGACGTCGTGCCCAGCGCGCACGAGCTGACGCTGCACGAAAGCGTCTTCTAACCCTCATCCCCGATCACGCCCACCCCGGTTACCCGCGGGTGCAGGACGTGCTCACCCGAAAAACTCGATATTCCAATTACAAGAGGTCACCCATGTCGAGCATTCCCACCTCCCAGGCCGCTCCTGCCGAGCACCCCGGTGCCATCGATGCCGCCGTACCGCGCCGCCTGCCGACCCGGCGGCGCTGGTTCATGCTGTCGCTGCTGCTGATCGCGACCATCATCAACTACGTCGACCGGGTGAACATCTCCATCGCCGCGCCATTCATGGCCGAGGACCTCGGCCTGGACAAGATCCAGATGGGCCTGATCTTTTCGGCGTTCGCCTGGACCTATGCCCTGGCCCTGGTACCGGCGGGCTTCGTCGCCGACCGTTTCGGCTCGCGGCTGACCTATGGCGTGTCGCTGATCAGTTGGTCGGCGGTCACCGTCTGCCAGGGCCTGGTGAGCAGCTTCGGTGCGCTGTTCGGCCTGCGCCTGGCGGTCGGCGCCATGGAGGCGCCGGCCTTTCCTGCCAATAGCCGGGCGGTGACGGTGTGGTTCCCGGCTCGCGAGCGGGGCATGGCCAGCAGCATCTACGTGTGTGGCCAGTACCTGGGCACCGCGTTGTTCACCGGCGCGCTGCTGTGGCTGGCGACCACCTACGACTGGCGGCACATCTTCTACACCACCGGCGCGGCGGGCATCGTCTTCGGGCTGATCTGGCTGTACCTGTATCGCGACCCGATGAACTGCAAGAAGGTCAGCAAGGAGGAGCTGCAGTACATCGAGGAGGGCGGCGCCCTGGCCAAGAGCAGCCAGCAGCGCACCAGGTTCAACTGGCGGCAGGTCGCCGAGCTGTTCCGCTACCGCCAGGTATGGGCGATCTGCATCGGCAAGTTCGCCAGTACCTCGGCGCTGTACTTCTTCCTGACCTGGTTCCCGACCTACCTGATCGAGGAGCGCAACCTGACCATCATCAAGGTCGGCATCTTCGCGGTCATGCCGTTCATTGGGGCCACGGTGGGCATCCTGCTGGCGGGGATCGTTTCCGACCTGCTGATTCGCCGCGGCTACTCGCTGTCCTTCGCCCGCAAGCTGCCGCTGGTGGTGGGCTCGATGCTCGGCATGTCGATCGTGCTGGTCAACTTCACCGACTCCAACGTGCTGTGCATCGCCATCCTCACCCTGGCGTTCTTCGCCCAGGGCATCGCGTCCTCTTCCTGGGCCGCGGTATCCGAGGTCGCGCCCAAGGAGCTGATCGGCCTCACCGGCGGCGTCACCAGCCTGGCGGCCAACATCGGCGGCATCGTCACGCCCATCGTGATCGGCGCCATCGTGCAGGCTACCGGCTCGTTCGCCATGGCCTTCTGGTTCATCGGCGGCGTGGCGCTGATGGGCACGCTGTCGTACTCGCTGCTGCTGGGCCGCCTGTACCGCATCCAGTTGCAGGCGCGCTGAGCGGCAATTGGCTGGTTTTCTCCAAGACGAAGCGGCTTTCGTCCAACTTCTCGCGCTCAGCCGGCTTTAGGCTGAGCGCTCCAGAAAGGAATCCAACAACAATGACTTGCACTTCCTATGTGTTTACCCCCGAACCCCAGGTGAGCCTGCCGGTCGCCGGCAGCGCCGAGCGCTTTCCGGTGGGCCGCGTGTTCTGCGTGGGGCGCAACTACCCCTGGCCGGGCGCCAGCGACGTAAAACCCGAGGCACCGGTGTTCTTCATGAAGCCGGCCAGCGCCGTGGTCGAAGCGGTGGGCGAGGTGATCTACCCGCCAATGACGGACGAGTTCTGCCATGAGATCGAATTCGTGGTGGCGATCGGCAAGGCCGGCGCCGCCATCGACCAGGCCGATGCCTTGCAGCACGTGTGGGGCTACGCCGCCGGCCTCGACCTGACCCGCCGCGATATCCAGATGCGCGTGAAGAGCGCCGGCATGGCCTGGGAAATGGCCAAGGTTTTCGAAGGCGCTGCGCCGATCAGCGCCGTGGTACCGGTCACCCAGGTTGGCCACCCGGAGCAGGGCGCTGTGTGGCTGAGCATCAATGGCCAGGAACGCCAGCGCAGCACGCTGCAGGCGCAGATCTTCTCGGTCAGCGAGGTGATCAGCCAGCTGTCGCGCCTGGTGCCGCTGCGCGCCGGTGACCTGATCATGACCGGCACGCCCCATGGCGTCGGGCCGCTGAATCCGGGCGATGTGATCAGTGCCGGTATCGACGGCGTGGCCGAGCTGGACATGCGCGTGGGCAGTCGTCCTTAGAGTTTGCTCAATCGATACCTGTGGGAGCGCGCCATGCGCGCGAAATCGGGCATGGCCCGTTCCCCATGGGTTCTCAGCACTTCGTATCGGCATGACTACAGGCCGTGAACCGTTCACCGAGGAGATCCACCCATGTCCCCACAATCCCTGAACAAGGTAGCCCTGGTCACCGGCGCCGGCAGCGGCATCGGCAAGGCCGTGGCGGAAGCGTTGATGGCCGACGGCTTCTCCCTGGTGCTGGCCGGGCGCCGGCCCGAGCCGCTGCTGGCGATGGTCGAGGCGGCCCGCAGCCGCGGCCAGGACGCCATCGCGGTGCCGACCGATGTGCGTGACCCGGCCAGCGTCGACGCCCTGTTCGCCAGCGTCGAGGAGGTCCATGGCCGGCTCGACGTGATCTTCAACAACGCCGGCGTCAACACGCCGGCCGTGACGCTGGACGAGCTGGATGTCGAGCAGTGGCGCAACGTCATCGACACCAACCTCAATGGCGTTTTCCTCTGCGCCCGTGGCGCGTTCCGGCTGATGCGCAAGCAGTCGCCCCAGGGCGGCCGGATCATCAACAACGGCTCGATCTCGGCGCACACGCCGCGCCCCCTTAGCAGCGCCTACACCACCAGCAAGCATGCGGTGCTGGGGCTGACCAAGTCCCTGGCGCTGGATGGTCGCGAATTCGGCATCGCCTGCAGCCAGATCGACATCGGCAATGCCCTGACCGAGCTGTCGGTGCGTATGACCAGGGGCGTGCGCCAGGCCAATGGCGAGATCGCCGTCGAGCCGATGGTCGACGTCGGCCACGTCGCCGATGCGGTGCGCTACATCGCTGCGCTGCCGCTGTCGGCCAACGTGCTGAACATGACCGTGATGGCCACCAACATGCCCTTTGTCGGGCGTGGCTGAACGACCTGCCCAAGACACCAATCGAGGTACCCATGAAACCAGAAGTCCTGCAGCTCAGCCCCATTCTGATTCCCGAGATCCGCGACCAGCTCGATGAGCTGTTCACCATTCGCCGTTACCACGAGCAGACCGACAAGGCCGCCTACCTGGCGCAGCACGGCGCCACTATCCGCGGGGTGATTACCGGCGGGCATACCGGCATCAGCCAGGCGCTGATGGCGCAGCTGCCGAAGCTCGAAGTGGTGGCGGTCAACGGCGTGGGCACCGATGCGATCGATCTGGCCTATGCCCGTGACCGCGGCATTCAGGTCACCGCCACCATTGGCGCACTGACCGAAGATGTCGCCGACCTGGCCATCGGCCTGCTGATCGACCTGTGTCGCGGCATCAGCACCGGCGACCGCTACGTGCGCAGCGGCCAATGGGCGAAGAGCGCCACGCCGCTGGTGCCGTTGCCCCTGGCCCGGCAGGTCTCCGGCATGCGTATCGGTATCGTCGGCATGGGCCGGGTGGGGCGCGCGGTAGCCGCCCGCGCGGCGGCCTTCGGTTGCCCGATCAGCTACACCGACCTGCACGCGATGGGCGACGTGCCGCACACCTTCGTGGCCGATCTGCCGAGCCTGGCCCGTGACAGCGATGCACTGATCCTGGCGGCGGCGGCCGACAAGGGCGAGGCCATCGTCAATGCCGAGGTGCTGCAGGCCCTGGGGCGCGACAGCTACCTGATCAATATCGCCCGCGGCAAGCTGGTCGACGAGCCGGCCCTGGTTGCCGCGCTGCAGAGCGGGCAGATCGCCGGGGCCGGGCTGGACGTGTTCGCCGACGAGCCCCGGGTACCGGGCGAGCTGTTCGAGCTCGAGCGGGTGGTGCTGCAGCCGCACCGCGCCAGCGCCACGGTGCAGACGCGCACGCGCATGGGCGAGATGGTTGTCGCCAGCCTGGTCGAGGTGTTCGCCGGGCGCAAGCCGAACGGCAGCGTCACCGGCTGACTCTTGCGGATGGCGGCTCGCCGAGCCGCCCCTTGGGGCCGTGCGGCCCCTGTTTTATCCTGCGCTGGCCCGTCGACAGCGTGCACGCCTGTCCCGGACAAGCCTTGCCCGCCCTGGCAAGCGATTTCCCGGCAGAAAAAATGGTTTTTTCGCGCTGCGCTTTTGAGTAAAGTGCGGGCCTCTTTGGGGAGTAGCCTGCTTCCGGGTTCGCTCGGCAGCGTTCGTATCAACATTCTCGGCAGCAGCCGTGGTACGAACACCTTTCGGTTGGTGAGACCAATGACTGATACGTGCCTGAGGTCGGGCGCGTGTATCCGTCATTGACTCATAGCCCGACCGAGACGTAACCGTGAGTTTCCTTTCTCTTGTCTTGCTGGCCTTCGCCATGTCCACCGATGCCTTCGCCGCGGCTGTCGGCAAGGGCGCCTCGCTGCACAAACCCAGGTTTCTCGATGCCCTACGCACCGGTCTGATCTTCGGCGTGATCGAAGCCATCACGCCTGTGGTCGGCTGGTTCATCGGCCAGGCCGCGGCGGGCTATGTGGAGCAGTGGGATCACTGGATCGCCTTCACCTTGTTGCTGGTGCTCGGCGGCCACATGATCTACGCGGGCTTGCAGCCCGAGAGCGGCGATGGCGAAGCAGACAAACCCACCTCGCATTCCTTCTGGCTGCTGGCCGCCACGGCGTTCGCCACCAGCATCGACGCGCTGGCCGTGGGCGTCGGCCTGGCTTTCGTCGATGTGAACATCTGGGTTGCGGCGCTGGCCATCGGCCTGGCGACCATGACCATGGTCACCATTGGCGTGATGCTCGGACGCCTGATCGGCACCGCGATCGGCCGCAAGGCGGAAATCCTCGGTGGCCTGGTGCTGATCGGCGTGGGCGCGGCGATTCTCTATGACCACACGTTGTGAGCCAGGCCTGCCGGGCCGCCGGCAGCCAAGGTCGCTTGGGCAGGCGCTCTGGACGTTCCGGGCGCTGTCCCGCTGCGTGGCCAGGGGTGAAGGTGCGGTGGCAGGGCTGGCCGTATTTCGTGGCTCAGCCGCCCTGTGACAGGCCACCAATGAGGAAGGGAGTGCCGTTATTGTTGGGATCCAGCGCGGCCTTGGCGATCCGATTCGGTATGCCGGCCAGCGAGTCAGACTTGCCAATGCCGCCGAGGGCGGTGCTCTCGTTCGCGGCTGGTTCGAATCGCAATGCCTCGTCGACGCCGTGATCCCTGGCCGAGGGTGTCGCGGCGCCTCGAGGCGGTGATGCAGGCACTCAGCCCTTGTTCTTGCGCTGGGGTTTGGGCCGGCCCTGTACGCATTTGAAGCGCGGTGCGGTCTTGCAGATCACGTAAATGCGTCCGCGACGTTTGACGATCTGGCAGTCGCGATGGCGCAGCTTGGCCTGTTTCAACGAGGCGACGACCTTCATGCCTTGGCACCTGCGAAGCCGGCGAAGCGCTTGTTGAAACCGGCCACGCGACCTTCGCTGGTGACCTGGCGTTGCTGGCCAGTGTAGATCGGGTGCGATGCACTGGACACGTCCAGGGTGACATAGGGGTAGGTGTTGCCGTCGCTGTGCTGGCGCGTCTTGTCGGTCTCGACCGTGGAGCCGATCAGCCAGTAGGCGTCAGCGGCAACGTCGTGGAACAGGACCGGGCGGTAGGTGGGGTGAATGTCGGGTTTCATGGGAACTCCATTACGTACGTTATAAAGTAACTCATTAAGTCTTGATGATTTCAATTCTCATTACAAGTCTTGTCTGTCGCTTTACTGGTCTTGGGGCACCACAAATCGTCGGCTAAATGCACTTGCCAAAATGTTATGTTGTAACAATAATAGCGGCGCTTTTCGTAGGCCGTTGTGTGGGCCTGGCTGACGAGGCCGGGTGTTGTGAGCGGGAAACGGCGGCAAAGCGCTGCAGGCGGATCAGGTAATCGTTTAAGATGCCGCCGCCGGTTTCCGTGAGGAATTAATAGGGAATCCGTCGCCACCTCGGGTGGCCAAACGGAACTGCCCCCGCAACTGTAGGTACCGAGCAGCGCTGCACCCGTGCCACTGGAGTCGTTTCCGGGAAGGCCGCCGCGCTGCATGGACGTACCAGTCAGGAGACCTGCCGGCATGGGTCTGCTCCCGCTTCTGGCGGGCAGGCGCCAGTAATCGAACCGCCGGCGGGGTGTCCGGGAGGGAGCATCCGTGATCACTTCCCGCAAGGGACAGGTGCGGCCGTGGCCGCGCAGCGTGATGTGTTCTCCAGCCTACGCACTGCCGTTATGCGTATCTGTTGATTAGGAGATCACCCGCATGTTCGTGTCACGTCTTGCCCTTATCGGCGCCGCCCTGAGTCTGTCTTCTCTGGCCTGTGCCGCCGGCCCGACCCAGTATCCGCTCACCCTGGAAAACTGCGGGCAGTCGCTGACCTTCGCGAAAAGCCCCGGCAATGCCGTGACCATCGGCCAGGCTGGCACGGAAATCCTCTATTCCCTGGGCCTGGGCGACCGCCTGGCCGGCACTTCGCTGTGGTTCAGCCACGTGCTGCCCGAATTCGAGGCGCAGAATGCCAAGGTGCCGCGCCTGGCCGACAACGACCCGAGCTTCGAGTCGGTGATCAGCAAGCGCCCGGGCCTGGTGGCGGTGCAGTTCGAGTGGATGGTGGGCGAGCAGGGCGTGGTGGGTACGCGCAAGCAGTTTCACGACCTGAACATCCCCACCTACATCATGCCCACCGACTGCGAAGGCAAGGACAACCTGGTCGGCGCCGACGGCACCCGCCTGCAGCCGTTCCAGATCGACAGCCTGTACAAGAGCATCGACCAGCTGGCGCAGATCTTCGACGTGCAGGACAAGGGCGACGCCCTGGTCGCCGATCTGCAGAAGCGCCTGGCCGCGGCGGTGGCTGGTGCCGAGCAGCGCCAGGCCAAGGATATTTCCGCGCTGTTCTGGTTCTCCAGCCCGGACATGGATCTGGACCCCTACGTGGCCGGCCAGAAGGGCGTGGCCGACTACATGATGAAGTCCTTGGGGCTGCGCAACGTGGTCGAGTCCAGCGAGGAGTGGCCGAGCGTCGGCTGGGAAACCCTGGCCAAGGCCAACCCCACGGTGCTGGTGCTGGCGCGCATGGACCGTCGACGCTTTCCCGCCGACGATGTGCAGAAGAAGCTCGATTTCCTGCGCAACGACCCGGTCGCCAAGCACATGGATGCCGTCAAGCACGGCCGTATCGTGATCATCGATGCCGATGGCATGCAGGCCTCGCTGCGCATGATCACGGGCATCGAAACCCTCGCCAAGGCCGTTGACGACTTCCAATGATCGCACGCAGTTCACGCCTGTTCCTGCTGACCATCGCCTGCCTGCTGCTCCTTGGCGTGGCGGTGATCGCCGGCATCGCCCTGGGCGAAACCCGCATTGCGCCCTCGGTGGTGTTCCAGGTGCTGGCCAACAAGCTGTTCGCGGCAGGCTTCGTGCTCGACCCGATCGATGAGGGCATCGTCTGGAATTACCGCCTGACCCGCGCCCTGGTCGCTGCCAGCTGCGGGGCCGGGCTGGCGGTGTCCGGCGTGGTGCTGCAGGCATTGCTGCGCAACCCCCTGGCCGATCCCTACCTGCTGGGTATATCTGCCGGCGCCTCGACCGGCGCGGTTTCCGTGGCATTGCTGGGGGTGGGCGCCGGCATGTTGTCGCTGTCCATGGGTGCCTTTCTCGGCGCGGTCGCCGCCTTCGGCCTGGTCGCGCTGCTGGCTCGGGCGGCGGGCGGTGGCGCCATCGGCGGCAGTGCGCAGATCATTCTTGCCGGCATCGCCGGCTCCCAGCTGTTCAATGCGCTGACCTCGTTTCTGATCACCAAGTCGGCCAGCGCCGAGCAGGCCCGCGGCATCATGTTCTGGCTGCTCGGCAACCTCAGCGGGGTCGACTGGCAGGATGTGCTGCTGGCCGTGCCCATGGCGCTGGCCGGGGTCCTGCTGGTCGCCTGGCACACCCGGGCGCTGGACGCCTTCACCTTCGGCGCCGAGTCGGCGGCCTCCCTGGGCGTGCCGGTGCGCCGGGTACAGGCCACCTTGATCGCCTGCACTGCCCTGGTCACCGCGGTGATGGTGTCGATCGTCGGCTCCATCGGTTTCGTCGGCCTGGTGATCCCCCACGCCGCGCGGCTGCTGGTCGGTGCGCGGCATGGCCGGCTGGTGCCGGTCTCGGCACTGATCGGTGCGGTGTTCCTGATCGCCGCCGATGTGCTGTCGCGCACGGCGATCAAGGGCCAGGTGCTGCCGATCGGCGTGGTCACCGCCCTGGTCGGCGCGCCGGCGTTCGCGGTGATTCTGGTGCGCGGGAGGCGAGCGCGATGAGCACCGTGTTGCAGTGCAGCGACCTGGGCTGGTCGGTAAAGGGCAGGGCGATCGTGGCAGGGGTCGACCTCGAGGTGCGCCGGGGCGAAACCCTGGGGCTGATCGGGCCCAACGGCTCGGGCAAATCGACCCTGCTCAAGCTGCTCTCCGGCATTCGTGCGCCGGGCAATGGCCAGGTGCAGCTCGATGGCAGGCCGCTGGCGAGCCTGGGCCGCCGCGACGTGGCCCGGCAGCTGGCGTTCGTCGAGCAACAGGCCGATACCAGCGACGCGGTGACGGTGCGCGACGCCGTCGAACTGGGGCGCACGCCCTGGTTGTCGGCGCTGCAGCCGTGGTCGGACGATGACGAGCGCATCGTCATGCAGGCCCTGGCCGACGTGGACATGGCCCACATGCACGAGCATGCCTGGAGCACCCTGTCCGGCGGTGAGCGCCAGCGCGTGCACATCGCCCGGGCGCTGGCCCAGCAACCCCAGGTGCTGCTGCTCGACGAGCCGACCAACCACCTGGACATCCAGCATCAGCTGTCGATCCTCAACCTGGTGCGCGCGCTGCCGGTCACCACCCTCATCGCCCTGCACGATCTCAACCAGGCCCTGGAATGCGACCGCCTCGGGGTCATGGAACATGGCCGCCTGGTGGCACTGGGCGAGCCCGGCGAAGTGCTCACCACCGAACGCCTGCGCGACACCTTCGGGGTGCGCGCCCGCTACCTGACCGACCCGGAAGATGGCGCCCGGGTGCTGCGTTTTCATCCTGCCTGACACGGACGGTTTCCATGCCCATTCGCTACGCCATCACGCTTCTGACGACCCTGTTCTGCACCGCGGCCCTGGCCGAGGTGCACGAAGTGAAAATGCTCAACCGCGGCGCTGGCGGGGCCATGGTCTACGAGCCCGATTACCTGGCCATCGCGCCAGGGGATAGGGTCAAGTTCATCGCCACCCAGCCGAGCCACAATGCCGCCAGCCTGCCAGGCTTCCTGCCCGAAGGCGCCGAGCCGTTCAAGGGCAGGATCAACGAGGAAGTCGAGGTGACGTTCGAGGTGCCG
>Ga0268256_1000199_pt1 | contig 68849 bp, 64 predicted proteins | sample AgamicAtAmrz_FD_200247 | JGI IMG/M metagenome (GOLD analysis project Ga0268256, IMG submission 200247) | Agave microbial communities from Guanajuato, Mexico - At.Am.rz (v2) (version 3) | ecosystem: Host-associated > Plants > Roots > Rhizosphere | place: Guanajato, Mexico | collected 2012-06-07 | reverse complement strand
GCCCGAGCATGGCACCGTGGTACGCGTGCACCATGTCAGCAACGACGACGGCAAGCTGCAGTTCGTCGCCCAGGGCCTGACCCGGGTGCGCATCCGCGGCTGGCTCAAGCATCACCGCCCGCCCTACCTGGCCGAGGTCGACTACCCGCGCAACGCCAACGATGCACGTGACGAGGTCAAGGCCTACGGCATGGCGCTGATCAACGTGATCCGTGAGCTGCTGCCGCTCAACCCGCTGTACAACGAGGAGCTGAAGAACTACCTCAACCGCTTCAGCCCCAACGACCCGTCGCCGCTCACCGACTTCGCCGCGGCCCTGACCACCGCGCAATCGAAGGTGCTGCAGGAAGTGCTCGACACCGTGCCGATTCTCAAGCGCATGGAAAAGGTGCTGCCGCTGCTGCGCAAGGAAGTCGAGGTCGCACGCCTGCAGAACGAACTCTCCGACGAGGTGAACCGCTCGGTGGGCGAGCACCAGCGCGAGTTCTTCCTCAAGGAACAGCTGAAGATCATCCAGCAGGAGCTGGGCATCACCAAGGATGATCGCAGCGCCGACGCCGAGCAGTTCAGCGGGCGCCTGGAGGGCAAGACCCTGCCCGAGCAGGCACGCAAGCGCATCGACGAGGAGATGAACAAACTCTCCGTGCTGGAGACCGGCTCGCCGGAATACGCGGTCACCCGCAACTACCTGGATTGGGCCACCAGCGTGCCCTGGGGCGTGGTCGGCAAGGACAAGCTGGACCTCAAGCATGCCCGCAAGGTGCTCGACGATCACCATGCCGGCATGGACGACATCAAGCAGCGCATCACCGAATTCCTCGCCGTCGGCGCCTTCAAGGGCGAGATCGCCGGCTCCATCGTGTTGCTGGTCGGCCCGCCGGGCGTGGGCAAGACCAGCATCGGCAAGTCCATCGCCGAATCCCTGGGCCGGCCGTTCTACCGTTTCTCGGTGGGCGGCATGCGTGACGAGGCCGAGATCAAGGGCCACCGCCGTACCTACATCGGCGCCCTGCCCGGCAAGCTGGTGCAGGCGCTCAAGGAGGTCGAGGTGATGAACCCGGTGATCATGCTCGACGAGATCGACAAGATGGGCAGCAGCTTCCAGGGCGACCCGGCCTCGGCGCTGCTGGAAACCCTCGACCCGGAGCAGAACGTCGAATTCCTCGACCACTACCTGGACCTGCGCCTGGATCTGTCCAAGGTGCTGTTCGTGTGCACCGCCAACACCCTGGACTCGATTCCCGGGCCGCTGCTCGACCGCATGGAAGTGGTGCGCCTGTCCGGCTATATCACCGAGGAAAAACTGGCCATCGCCAAGCGCCACCTGTGGCCCAAGCAACTGGACAAGGCCGGCGTGTCGGCCAGGCAACTGTCGATCAGCGACAGCGCCCTGCGCGCCCTGATCGAGGGCTATGCCCGCGAAGCCGGCGTGCGTCAGTTGGAGAAGCAGCTCGGCAAGCTGGTACGCAAGGCGGTGGTCAAGCTGCTCGACGACCCACAGACCAAGGTCAAGATCGCCGCCAAGGACCTGGAAGGCTACCTGGGCATGCCGGTGTTTCGCAGCGAGCAGGTGCTGTCCGGCGTCGGCGTGATCACCGGCCTGGCCTGGACCAGCATGGGCGGCGCCACGCTGCCGATCGAGGCCACCCGTATCCACACCCTCAACCGCGGCTTCAAACTCACCGGCCAGCTCGGTGAGGTGATGAAGGAATCCGCGGAGATCGCCTACAGCTACGTCAGCTCCAACCTGAAGACCTACAAGGGCGACCCGACCTTCTTCGACCAGGCCTTCGTGCACATGCACGTGCCCGAGGGCGCCACGCCCAAGGACGGGCCGAGCGCCGGCATCACCATCGCCAGCGCCCTGCTCTCCCTGGCCCGTAACCAGGCCCCGAAGAAAGGCGTGGCGATGACCGGCGAGCTGACCCTGACCGGCCAGGTGCTGGCCATCGGTGGCGTGCGCGAGAAGGTCATCGCCGCGCGCCGCCAGAAGATCCACGAGCTGATCCTGCCCGAGGCCAACCGCGGCTCCTACCAGGAGCTGCCGGACTACCTCAAGCAGGGCATCACCGTGCACTTCGCCAAACGCTTCAGCGATGTCGCCAAGGTGCTGTTCGACTGATCGTCCCACTGACCGGCTGCCAGGCCTGGCAGCCGGTCAGCTCTCCGCTGCCGCTCTGCTGGCAAATCGATAGATCGAAACCCGAATGCTGCTGTCAGAACCTGACCCGGCTGCCGTGAGGCTCGCCCGTGCAGGTCGATCCGTGCCGGGGCGATGGTCGATATAAGGAGAACGGGGATGCCCCGCACCGACAAGGAACACTTCATCGGGCTCGAGTGGCTGCGCTTCATACTCGGCCTGTACATCGTGGTCTTCCACACCCTGCACAACTACCCCGAACAGCAGTTGCCGATCATCAAGCAGCTCAGCGGCGCGGGCTTCTTCGCCACCAGTACCTTCTTCGTGCTTTCCGGCTTTCTGCTTGCCCACGTCTATTGCCAGCGCGGTCAACTGCGCGAGCCGGCGGTGAGCTTCTGGAGCAAACGCTTCGCCAACCTCTACCCACTGCATATCTTCTCGCTGCTGCTGACCATCTCGGTGATCTTCGTCATCAGCAGCCTGGGCATTCCGCCGGACGACACCAAGGCCAGCGTGCGCTTCGTGGTGTATGACACCAACGAGGACATGACCGATATCTCCCGCGCCACGCTCGAGCATTTCATGAGCAACGGCGAGCTGGCCTTCAACAGCGTGCTGCAACTGCTGATGCTGCAGGCCTGGAACCCCTTCTACCTGACCTTCAACGCGCCGCTGTGGTCGATCTCCACGCTGTTCTTCTTCTACCTCACCTTTCCCTTCGTGGCGCCGCGCCTGGCGCGCCTGAAGCACAAGGTGCTGTGGCTGGGCATCATCACCCTGATCTACCTGATTCCGCCGATGCTGGTGATTCTCAACGGTGACTATGGCATGCCGTTCACCGGCATCCTGCACCGCAACCCGCTGGTGCGCCTGCCCGAGTTTCTCGCCGGCATTCTCGCCTACGGGCTGTTCCGCGACCTGCAGGACGCCGGCCGGACCCCGGGCGCGGGCGGCGTCGGGCTGATGATCGCCACGGTACTGGCCTGTTTCCTCGGCACCGCCTGGCTGATCGAAGGGCCGCAGTTCTGGTACTACCTGCTGCACAACGGCCTGCTGCTGCCGGCGCAGATCATGCTGATCTACGTCTGTGCGCTGGCAGCCTCGCCAGGCAGCGAAGCGGTGCAACGCTGGTCACAGCGCCTGGGCGCCGCCTCGCTGCCGCTGTTCGTGCTGCACGTGCCGGCCTTCACCCTGTTCTCCCGTTCGGAAAAGCTGTTGGGCGTGGCCTCCGGCGACTGCTTCGCCAGCTGGGCGCAGTGCGCGGTGCGGGCGGGCGAGCAGGAGCTGTCGATCGTCTTCTACCCGCTTTTTCTGCTGCTGACGGTGATCCTCTGCGTGTGGGCCCAGGAGAACGCCGTGGTGCCGACCCGCAAGCGGCTGCTCAAGTGGCTGCCGGTGCGGCGTAGCACAAGCTGAGCCAAAGGAAAGGAAATTCCCAGGAATCATCTGCAACGACGACGGTCGGAAGGAAGTGTTCGGCCGACCGTGCCGCTGTTTCTTACTGTTTTCTGGAGGGATCCGTGATCCTCAAAACCGTCAAGGCATCTGTCCGCCACAGCATGCTTCCAGCTGCGCTGTGCCTGGCCTGCACCACCACGTTGTTCAGTGCCCAGGTGCTGGCTTTCTCCCTCGATGACGTGGCTTCGCAAGCCAAGGGGTTGCTGGACAAACCTTACGCCGCACCTGCCAGCAACCTGCCCAGCGAATTGCGCACCCTGTCGTTCAAGGACTACCAGCAGATCAAGGCACGTGAAGACAAATACGAATGGGCCGACAGCAAGACGCCCTTCAAGCTGAGCTTCTATCACCAGGGCATGCACTTCGAGACCCCGGTGAAGATCAACGAAGTCACCGCCACCAGCGTCAACGAGATCAAATACGACCCGGCCCGCTTCGATTTCGGCGACCTGAAGGTCGATCAGGACGCCACCAAGGAGCTGGGCTACGCCGGCTTTCGCGTCATGTACCCGGTCAATGAAAAGGACAAGCTCGACGAAATCATGAGCCTGCTCGGCGCCAGCTACTTCCGGGTGGTCGGCAAGGATCAGGTCTACGGTACCTCGGCCCGCGGCCTGGCCATCGACACCGCGCTGCCCAGCGGCGAGGAATTCCCCTATTTCCGCGAATTCTGGATCGAGCGGCCAAAGGCCGGTGACAAGCACCTGGTGATCTTCGCCCTGCTCGACTCGCCCCGCGCCACCGGCGCTTACCGGTTCATCCTGCGTCCTGGCAACGACGCGGTGGTCGACGTCAAGTCCCGGGTATTCCTGCGCGACAACGTCAACAAGCTGGGCGTCGCGCCGCTGACCAGCATGTTCCTGTACGGCAGCAACCAGCGCTCCGCCAAGGCCAACTACCGCCCTGCCCTGCACGACGCCAACGGCCTGGCGATCCATACCGGCAGCGACGAGCACATCTGGCGCCCGCTGAACAACCCGCAGAACCTGGCGGTGAGCACCTTCGAAGTGCAGAACCCGAAAGGTTTCGGCCTGCTGCAACGCGGCCGCGACTTCGCCCAGTACGAAGACCTGGACGACCACTACGAGCAGCGCCCCAGCGTGTGGATCGAACCCAAGGGCGAATGGGGCAAGGGCAAGGTCGAACTGGTGGAGATTCCCACCCCGGACGAAACCAACGACAACATCGTCTCCTTCTGGACGCCCGACGAGCAGCCCAAGCCGGGTGAACCGATGGAGTTCGACTATCGCATGCACTGGACCAAGGACGAGCGCGCCCAGCTGGGCCAGGACATCGCCTGGGTCAAGCAGACCATGCGCAGCGCCGGTGAGGTCAAGCAGCCCAACCTGACCCGCAAGCTCGATGGCAGCATCGCCCTGCTGGTGGACTTCGAAGGCCCGTCCCTCGAAGCACTCAAGCCCGATGCCGCGGTAGCCAGCAACTTCAGCATCAACGACAACGCCGAGGTACTGGACAATCACCTGCAGTACAACAAGGCCACCAAAGGCTGGCGCATGACGGTGCGCTTCAAGGTCAAGGATCCCAAGCAAGCGGTGGAAATGCGCGCGGCCCTGGTCGAGGGTGACAAGACCCTCAGCGAGACCTGGAGCTATCAACTCCCGCCCAACACGGTTGCCCCCCAATGAAAACCACCGAGCAGTCCGCCCTAGACGAGTACCTGGACAGCCTGCCTCTGAGTGCCACCGAGCGCGAAGCGCTGGCTGATTGTCGCGACTTCACCGAACTGCACAGCCGCCTGGGCCGCGTGCCGGCAGCGGAGGCCGAAGAGGCCGTGCACAAATCCGCCGCCCGCCGTATCGAACTCGGCGCCGGCGAGCCGCTGGAAGCGACCGGCCTGCTCTCTCTCGATGCAGCCGGGCGGCCGGTTCTGCGCGCCGCGCCGCCGCTCAACCGCACCAAGATGACCCCCGAGCCGTGGCGCACCAACCTGCTGACCCGCGGCTTTCGGGCGCTGTTCGGCAAGGCCAATCCGCCGCGCCCGCCCAAGCGCGAACTGGAGCCGGCCCGCTGGCGCCGGGTCGGGTCGTTGCGCCGTTACGTGCTGCTGTTGCTGATGCTCGGCCAGACCGCCGTCGCCACCTGGTACATGAACAGCATCCTGCCCTACCAGGGCTGGGCGCTGATCAACCTGCAGGAAGTGATGGAGCAAGGCTGGCAGGAAAGCTTCTTCCAGGTGCTGCCCTACCTCGTGCAGGGCAGCATCCTGGCGTTGTTCTCCCTGTTGTTCTGCTGGGTATCGGCCGGTTTCTGGACGGCCCTGATGGGCTTCTGGGAGCTGCTGCGCGGCTACGACCGCTACGGCATTTCCGGCAGCAGCGCCGGCGACGAGCCAATCGACCCGAAGGCGCGTACCGCGATCATCATGCCGATCTGCAACGAGGACGTGCCCCGGGTGTTTGCCGGTCTGCGCGCCACCTACGAGTCGGTCAAGGCCTCCGGCGAGCTCGACCAGTTCGACTTCTTCGTGCTCAGTGATACCGGCGACGCCGACATCGCCGTGGCCGAGCAGCGCGCCTGGCTGGAGCTGTGCCAGGAGACCGAGGGCTTCGGCAACATCTTCTATCGCCGTCGCCGCCGCCGGGTGAAGCGCAAGAGTGGCAACATCGACGACTTCTGCCGCCGCTGGGGCGGCGATTACCGCTACATGGTGGTACTCGACGCCGACAGCGTGATGAGCGGTGAATGCCTGACCAAGCTGGTGCGGCTGATGGAAGCCAACCCCCAGGCCGGCATCATCCAGACCTCGCCGAAAGCCGCAGGCATGAACACCCTGTATGCACGCCTGCAGCAATTCGCCACCCGCGCCTACGGCCCGCTGTTCACCGCCGGCCTGCACTACTGGCAGCTCGGTGAATCCCACTACTGGGGCCACAACGCGATCATCCGCATGCAGCCGTTCATCGAGCACTGCGCCCTGGCGCCGTTGCCGGGCAAAGGTTCGTTCGCCGGTGCGATCATGTCCCACGACTTCGTCGAGGCGTCGCTGATGCGCCGCGCCGGCTGGGGCGTATGGATCGCCTACGACCTGCCGGGCAGCTACGAGGAACTGCCGCCCAACCTGATCGATGAGCTGCAGCGCGACCGACGCTGGTGCCACGGCAACCTGATGAACTTCCGCCTGTTCCTGGTCAAGGGCATGCACCCGGTGCACCGCGCGGTGTTCCTCACTGGCGTGATGTCCTACCTGTCGGCACCGCTGTGGTTCATGTTCCTGCTGCTTTCCACCGCCCTGCTGGCCATCCACACGCTGATGGAGCCGCAGTACTTCCTGGTGCCCGGCCAGCTGTTCCCGGTGTGGCCGCGCTGGAATCCCCAGTTGGCGGTGACGTTGTTTTCCACCACCCTGACCTTGCTGTTCCTGCCCAAGCTACTTGCCGTGATCCTTATCTGGGTCAAGGGCGCCAAGGCTTATGGCGGCGCCTTCAAGGCAACGCTGAGCATGCTCCTGGAAATGCTCTTCTCGGTGCTGCTGGCGCCGGTGCGCATGCTGTTCCACACCCTGTTCGTCACCGCTGCGTTCCTCGGTTGGTCCGCCACCTGGAATTCCCCGCAGCGCGACAACGGCATCACCACCTGGGGTGACGCCACGCGCCGTCATGGTTGGCAGGCATTGCTGGGCATGGCCTGGATGGCCGGCGTGGCCTGGCTCGACCCGAACTTCCTGTGGTGGCTGTCGCCTATCGTGGTGTCGCTGATGCTGTCGATTCCGGTGTCGGTGTTCTCCAGCCGGCTCAGCCTGGGCCTGGGTAGCAAGAAGGCCAAGTTGTTCCTGATTCCCGAGGAATCCAACCCGCCCCAGGAGCTGCTGTCCACTTACGCCTACACGCGGCACAACCGCGAACACGCCATGGAAAACGGTTTCATCGAAGCAGTGCTGCGGCCCTTCCCCAATGCCCTGGCTTGCGCCATGGCCACCGCGCGTCATGGTCAGGCACCGCTGCTCGAGCGGGCTCGCCAGCGAGCACTGGGCGAAGCCCTGGAACTGGGCCCGAAAAAGCTCGATGGCAAACGCAAGCTCGCGCTGTTGAGCGACCCGGTGCTGCTGGCCCGCCTGCACGCGCAGCTGTGGCAACAGGCCGAACAGCACCCGCTGTGGCGCCATGCCTACAACCAGAGCGCGCCGGCCCAGCCAAAGCATGACAACCAGGCGCTCAAGCTGGCGCCGGTCGGCACCACCTCACCCCTGGTCAACTGACCGCCACGCGGTCATCCAACCCAGGCTGGCACGGGTATCGCCCTCTTCGGGGCGGTACTCGGCGCCCAGCCAGCCGCGGTAAGCGGCCTTCTCCAGCGCCCCGCGCACGGCAGTGAAATCGATACCGCCACTGCCTGGCGCACCCCGACCCGGGCAATCGGCGAATTGCACGTGGCCGATTCGCCCCGCCAGCGCCTGCACTGCCAGCACCGGGTCGATGCCCTGCCGGGCCATATGATAGATATCCAGCTGCACCTGGAAATTCTCGTGATCCACGACGGCCAGAAGCGCCTGCAGATGCTGCGGCGTATTGACCAGAAAGCCCGGCATGTCGAGGGGATTGATCGCCTCGCTGACCACCCCGATGTTCAACAACCCGAATGCCGCGGCGGCCTTGCGGATATTGCCCGCCAGGGTATCGAGCGCCTGCTCGCGCTGGAGCCCTTCGGCCAGGCGCCCCGGCAATAGGTTGACGAACTGCGGGCGCACCATGGCCGCATAGGTCAGGGCTTGCTGCAGCGCCTCATCGAATGCCGCCTGGCGCTGCGGCACCGCGGCCAGGCCAGGGCCGCCGTCGAGAAAGTCGCCTCCGGGGAAATTCATCAGCACCAGCGGCAGGCCTGCCCGCTGCAGCTCGTCCTTCAGGCGCACCGCTGGTACCGGGTAAGGAAACTGGATTTCCACACCCTCGAAACCTGCGGCGGCGGCAGCCACGATGCGCTCGAGCAAGGGGCGCTCGGTGAACAGCATCGTCAGATTGGCGGATAGCTTCATGCATGACTCCCTGATTGGCCGTCCTCAACAGCGCGAACGTTACCTGACAAGCTCAGAGCCCATCCTTTTCCAGGTGATCGAGGTTCACCGGATCACCGCTATGGGCATCCAGCCGATGTCGAATGTCCTCGAACATCTGGTCGAACTCGTCATGTTCGTGGCTGATCAGCACCACGCCCGTCGGCAGACCATGCTTGTGCGCCAGGCGGCTGACCACACTGGCGAAGTTGAAGGCGGTGTCGCGGTGCAGCTCGAAGGATTCCTCGAATGCCGTGCCGTCGACCTCGCCCTTCAAGGTCATGTGCAGCATCGGTCCCTCCGCTGCATCCTGGCGGATGTCGTAATGCAGGTCGATGGCGTAGCGCGGGATGTCGGCGGTTGCCACGCCGTTACTGCGGTGAAAATAGCCGGGCTCGAACATGGGGTTGTCTCCTGTGCTGGGAAATTGACCGAGGCGCCAGTCAACGTCGGACGCTTCACCATAGACAGCCAGGGTGCAGGATGATGCGAAAACCTAGTCGCACCATAAATAAGCACGGCAAGCACCAATAGTGGGCATTTTCGAAACATGCGAGGCGCCGCAAATACCCACCTCAGAGCGCTTGATACGCCCGTTTGAACTCAGTGCTTCTTTTCGGCGCGCTCCTGCACCAGTACCCAGGGTGCGACGACCACGGCCCACAAGCACGGATCGCGGTTGACCAGGTCCTCGGCACGGGCATCGGCCAACACCGCGACATTTCCCGCCTCGAGCCAGGCGGCGACCCGCTCCTGGCGATTTTCGGCCACCGCTTCGGCCACCTCGATCAGATCCCGTTCGCCGTCGACCCACAGTAACGAGCCGCGGGCGAAGAACGGTTGCAGCTCTTGCCAGGTGATGGGAGCGGTTTCGCCGAGCAGTTTGGCATAGAGGGTGCTTGGTTGTTCGTTCATGGCAGTTCCGTATTCCGATGGCCGTTTTTTGACGGCCGTCATGATAACGACGGACGGCTGACAGGCAAGGGACTGTCAACCGTCCGGCGGTCAGGAACTAGCCGTTTTTCTATACATTTCTTGCAATTACGCGACATTCTTACCGATCTCTTTCGACTGCCGACTTTCCAAGGCGCAAATCCGCGCTCTACACTGTATCGGTACAGTTGCCGGGGATATGGCCGGAAGTCGACTCCGGTTCTGCTGCTTTGGCTACCAGAACTACAACAAAACACAACGAGTGGAGCACTATGAACAACGCTACTAAGCAGATTTCCAAGCTGTTCGCCGCTATGGCCCTGGCTGGTTGCGCCAGCTACTCGGTCGCCGCCGACACCATCAAGATCGCCATGGCCGGCCCGGTGACCGGTGCCGTCGCGCAGTACGGTGAAATGCAGTTCGTCGGCGCCAAGATGGCCATCGAACAGATCAACAAGGCCGGCGGCGTGAACGGTGCTCAACTCGAAGGCGTGGTCTATGACGACGCGTGCGATCCCAAGCAGGCCGTGGCCGTTGCCAACAAGATCGTCAACGATGGCGCCAAGTTCGTCGTTGGCCACCTGTGCTCCAGCTCCACCCAGCCGGCTTCGGACATCTACGAAGACGAAGGCATCCTGATGATCACCCCGGCTGCCACCAGCCCGGAAATTACCGCCCGTGGTTACGAGCTGATCTTCCGCACCATCGGCCTGGACAGCCTGCAGGGCCCGACCGCCGGCAACTTCATCGCCGACCACATCAAGCCGAAGAACGTCGCCGTCATCCACGACAAGCAGCAGTACGGTGAAGGCATCGCCAGCGCCGTCAAGCAGACCCTGGAATCCAAGGGCGTGAAGGTCGGCGTGTTCGAAGGCATCAACGCCGGCGACAAGGACTTCTCCTCGCTGATCGCCAAGCTCAAGCAGCAAGGCATCGACTTCGTCTACTACGGCGGCTACCACCCGGAACTGGGCCTGCTGCTGCGCCAGTCCAAGGAAAAAGGTCTGGACGTTCGCTTCATGGGCCCCGAGGGCGTAGGCAACAAGGAAATCTCGGCCATCGCCGGTCCGGCCTCCGAAGGCCTGCTGGTGACCCTGCCGCAATCCTTCGACCAGGATCCGAAGAACAAGGCACTGGTCGAGGCCTTCAAGGCCAAGAACGAAGACCCGAGCGGTCCGTTCGTGTTCCCGGCCTACGCCGCCGTGCAGGTCATCGCTGGTGGCATCGAGAAAGCCGGCAGCACCGACACCGCCGAAGTGGCTGCAGCCCTGCGCGCCAACACCTTCGAAACCCCGACCGGCACCCTCGGTTTCGACGAGAAGGGCGACCTGAAGAACTTCAACTTCGTGGTCTACGAATGGCACCAGGACGGCACCAAGTCCGAAGCCAAGTAAGTCCCCCGCCTGAGCTTAAAGCCCACTGCACATGCAGTGGGCTTTGTTTATTAGAAAGAATTCCGGTTTCGCGCTGCGCCACAAGCGCTGCCGTGCGCGCAAACCCAGGAGTTAGGCAATGCCTGATCTTTATCACTACCTGCAACAGCTGCTCAACGGCCTGACCGTCGGCAGTACCTATGCCCTTATCGCCATTGGCTACACCATGGTGTACGGCATCATCGGCATGATCAACTTCGCCCACGGCGAGGTGTACATGATCGGTTCCTACGTCGCCTTCATCGCCATCACCCTCCTGGCGATGATGGGCCTCGACAGCCTGCCGTTGATCATGATCTGCGCCTTCGCGGCGAGCATCATCGTCACCAGTGCTTTCGGTTACAGCATCGAACGGGTCGCCTACCGGCCGCTACGCGGCGGCAACCGGCTGATCCCGCTGATTTCGGCGATCGGCATGTCGATCTTTCTGCAGAACGCCGTGATGCTTTCCCAGGACTCCAAGGACAAGGCCATCAGCAACCCGCTGCCCGGCAACTTCGTGTTCGGTGAGAGCGCCATGAACGGCGTGGTGGTTTCCTACATGCAGGTGCTGATCTTCGTGGTCACCTTCCTGACCATGATCGGCCTGACGCTGTTTATCTCCCGCTCCCGCCTGGGCCGCGCCTGCCGCGCCTGCGCCGAAGACCTGAAGATGGCCAACCTGCTGGGCATCAACACCAACAACATCATCGCCCTGACCTTCGTGATCGGCGCTGCTCTGGCCGCCGTCGCGGCCGTGCTGCTGGGCATGCAATATGGCGTGATCAACCCGCACCTGGGCTTCCTGGCCGGCATCAAGGCATTCACCGCCGCGGTACTCGGCGGCATCGGCAGCATCCCCGGCGCCGTGCTCGGCGGCCTGGTGCTCGGCGTGGCCGAAGCCTTCGGCGCCGACATCTTCGGCGACCAGTACAAGGACGTCGTGGCCTTCAGCCTGCTGGTGCTGGTGCTGCTGTTCCGCCCGACCGGCATCCTCGGCCGTCCGGAGGTTGAAAAGGTATGAGCAAGAACCTCAAGACCGCCCTGTTCAGCAGCATCCTGCTGCTGCTGATCTCCTACCCGATTCTCGGCCTCAAGCTCAGCGTCGTCGGCATCAGCCTGCAGGTGCAGGGCGCCAGCGCGCAGACCCTGTGGACCATAGGCATCGCCGCCGCGCTGCTGTTCGTCTGGCACCTGGTGCTGCGTGATCGCCTGCTTGGCGGGGACAAGCTCAAGGGTGTGCTGCCGAGCATGCCGGCGAACCTCAAGGACACCCTGACCCTGCCCAGCGTGCAACGCTGGATCATGCTGGCGCTGTTCGTGGTGGCATTGGCCTGGCCGTTCTTCGGCTCCCGCGCGGCGGTGGACATCGCCACGCTGATCCTCATCTACGTGATGCTGGGCATCGGCCTGAACATCGTGGTCGGCCTCGCCGGCCTGCTCGACCTGGGTTACGTCGGCTTCTACGCCGTGGGCGCCTACACCTACGCGCTGCTCGCCGAGTACGCCGGTTTCGGCTTCTGGACGGCATTGCCGATAGCGGGCCTGATGGCCGCTACCTTCGGCTGCCTGCTGGGCTTCCCGGTACTCAGGCTACGGGGTGATTATCTGGCCATCGTGACCCTGGGCTTCGGCGAGATCATCCGCATCATGCTGCGCAACCTCACCGACATCACCGGCGGCCCGAACGGCATCAGCTCGATTCCCAAGCCGGAACTGTTCGGCCTGTCGCTGGATCGTCGCGCGCCGGACGGCGGCCAGACCCTGCATGATTTCCTCGGCATCGCCTACAACTCCACCTACAAGGTGATCTTCCTCTACCTGATCGCCCTGCTGCTGGTGCTGCTGGCCATCTTCGTGATCAACCGCCTGATGCGCATGCCGATCGGCCGCGCCTGGGAAGCGCTGCGCGAAGACGAGATCGCCTGCCGCGCCCTGGGCCTGAACCCGACCACGGTCAAGCTTTCGGCCTTCACCATCGGCGCCAGCTTCGCCGGTTTCGCTGGCAGCTTCTTCGCCGCCCGCCAGGGCCTGGTAACGCCGGAGTCGTTCACCTTCATCGAGTCGGCGATGATCCTCGCCATCGTGGTGCTCGGCGGCATGGGCTCGCAGCTCGGCATCATCTTCGCCGCGGTGGTCATGACCCTGCTGCAGGAGATGCGCGACTTCAACGAGTACCGCATGCTGATATTCGGCCTGACCATGATCGTGATGATGATCTGGCGTCCGCAGGGCCTGATGCCCATGCAGCGCCCCCACCTGGAGTTGAAACAACGATGAGCCGCCCGATTCTAGAAGTGAGCGGCCTGTCCATGCGTTTTGGCGGCCTGCTGGCCGTCAACGGGGTCAGCCTCTCGGTCAATGAAAAACAGGTGGTGTCGATGATCGGCCCGAACGGTGCCGGCAAGACCACCGTGTTCAACTGCCTGACCGGTTTCTATAAACCGACCTCGGGCAGCATCCGCCTGGGCGGTGAACAGATCGAAGGCCTGCCGGGCCACAAGATCGCCCGCAAGGGTGTGGTGCGTACCTTCCAGAACGTTCGCCTGTTCAAGGAAATGACCGCGGTGGAAAACCTGCTGGTCGCCCAGCACCGCCACATCAACACCAACTTCCTCTCCGGGCTGTTCAAGACCCCGGCGTTTCGCCGCAGCGAGCGCGAGGCGATGGATTACGCCGCCCATTGGCTGGAGCAGGTCAACCTGACCGAATTCGCCAACCGCCCCGCCGGCACCCTGGCCTACGGCCAACAGCGCCGCCTGGAAATCGCCCGCTGCATGATGACCCGGCCAAGCATCCTGATGCTCGACGAGCCGGCTGCCGGCCTCAACCCGCGGGAAACCGACGACCTGAAAGCGCTGATCGGCGTGCTGCGTGACGAGCACAACGTGACCGTGCTGCTGATCGAGCATGACATGAAGCTGGTCATGAGCATTTCCGACCATATCTTCGTGATCAACCAGGGCACGCCCCTGGCCGACGGCACGCCGGAGCAGATCCGCGACAATCCGGACGTGATCAAAGCCTACCTGGGGGAAGCGTAATGCTGTATTTCGACAACGTTTCCACCTTCTACGGCAAGATCCAGGCGCTGCACGGCGTCAGCGTGGAAGTGCGCCAGGGCGAGATCGTCACCCTGATCGGCGCCAACGGCGCCGGCAAGTCCACCCTGCTGATGACCCTGTGCGGCACGCCCCAGGCCACCAGTGGCAGCATCCGCTACCAGGGCGAAGAGCTGGTCGGCATGGAAACCCCGCTGATCATGCGCAAGAGTATTGCGGTGGTGCCGGAAGGCCGCCGCGTGTTCGCCCGCCTGACCGTCGAGGAAAACCTCGCCATGGGCGGCTTCTTCGGCAGCAAGGCGGACAATCAGGAGCAACTGGACAAAGTGCTGCACCTGTTCCCGCGCCTGAAGGAACGCCTGGTGCAGCGCGCCGGCACCATGTCCGGTGGCGAACAGCAGATGCTCGCCATCGGCCGTGCGCTGATGAGCAAGCCCAAGCTGCTGCTGCTCGACGAACCATCGCTGGGTCTGGCACCGATCATCATCCAGCAGATCTTCGACATCATCGAACAGCTGCGCAAGGACGGGGTGACCGTGTTCCTGGTCGAGCAGAACGCCAACCAGGCGCTCAAGCTCGCCGACCGTGGTTACGTGCTGGAGAACGGCAGGATCGTGATGCAGGGCAGCGGGCATGAGCTGCTGAATGATCCGAAGGTGCGTGACGCCTACCTGGGCGGCTAGAAAACTACCTACGTTGCCATCGCTGCGTTGAAAGCAGGCTAAAAATGCTCATGTACAGCTCGTACACTCCGCTTTTTAGCCTGCTTTCGCGGGGCCGCCATCGGTATTGTGCTGGCTGCCTCGCCTACGTTTTCGTACATCTGTGCGAGCAGAGGACATTTACCCTGAACGTTGCCCGGCGCGCTCCAGTCCCAATACTGAACGGACAAAACAGGAGTCGCACCATGCTGAAGTTTCTGGGCAGCACCATCGGCATCATCTTCCTGATCGGCCTGCTGGTCGTGATCGGTATCTTCTCACTGATCTTCTGATCACCCCATCCATAAGCCGGGCACCTTGCCCGGCTTTTTTCATGCCGCGCGCATGAGTCTCTTCGCGACGCTACAATGGGCATCACTTCGCTGACGATGCTCCGCCATGACCGCCCCCCTCCGCCTGTCCAAACGCCTGATCGAACTCACCGGCTGTTCACGCCGCGAGGCTGAACTCTACATCGAAGGCGGCTGGGTCACGGTCGACGGTGAGGTGGTGGACGAGCCACAACGCAAGGTCACCGACGAAACCGTCGCCCTGCTGCCCGATGCCGTTGCCGAACCGCTGCTGCCGGTTACCCTGCTGCTGCATATTCCAAGCGGGCGTTTTCCAGAGCGCGCGGCCGAGGAGATCGGCCCGGAAAGCCGCTGGCCCGAAGACCGCGCCGAGCAACGAACCCTGAAGGGCCACTTCGCTCGCCTGACGCCCTGCATTCCCCTGCAGGCCGGCGCCGACGGTTTGCACGTGCTGACCCAGGACTGGCGCACCGAGCGCAAGTTGCGCGAAGACCTGGCCAAGCTCGAGCAGGAATACGTGGTGGAGGTCAGCGGCGAGCTGTCGGAACGTGACCTCAAGCGCCTCAACCATGGCCTGGTGTTCAACGGCTCGCCACTGGCGCCTTGCAAGGTCAGCTGGCAGAACGAAACCCGCCTGCGCTTCGCTCTCAAGAACCCGCTGCCCGGCCAGCTGGTATTCATGTGCAACAGCGTCGGCCTCAAGGTGCTGGGCCTCAAGCGCATCCGCATCGGCGGCGTGCCCATGGGCAAGGTGCCGCCGGGCCAGTGGCGCTACCTGGGTGCCAAGGAACGCTTCTGAGCCACGCCCCTCCCCTTTCACAGGGTTGCGCCACGCTGGCGCGCCCATCATCAGGAATACCCATGATCAACAACGATGTACTGCGCAGCCTGCGCTACATGCTCGACATCAGCGACGAGCAACTGGCCGAGATAGTCGAACTCGGCGGTTACGCGGTGAGCGAGGAGCAGATCGCCGACGTGCTGAAAAAGGACGACGAGCCAGGCTTCCAGCCATGCAGCGATGAACTGCTGGCCCATGCTCTCGATGGCCTGGTGTACTTCAAGCGCGGCAAGGACGACAGCCGCCCGGCGCCCGCCCTGGAGCTGCCGGTGAGCAACAACCAGGTGCTGAAGAAACTGCGCGTGGCCTTCGAACTCAAGGAAGACGACATCCACGCCATCATGCGCAGCGTCGATTTCGTGGTGTCGAAACCGGAAATGAGCGCACTGTTCCGCAAGGCCGGTACCAGCAATTACCGTCCCTGCGGCGATCAGTTCCTGCGCAACTTTCTCAAGGGCCTGACCCAGCGCCTGCGTGACTGACGCGCCATGAATCATCAGGTCTCGCCCATCGGCTACGTGCGCTCCTGCTTCAAGGAGAAGTTCGCCATTCCCCGGCAACCGCAGCTGGCGCCCGCCGCACGCGGCGTGCTGGAACTGTGCCCGCCATTCGACAGCGGCGACGCCGTTCAGGGCCTGGAGCAGGTCAGCCACGTGTGGCTCTTGTTCCTGTTTCACCAGGCCCTGGAAGACAAACCACGCCTGAAGGTGCGCCCGCCGCGCCTGGGCGGCAACCGCGCCATCGGTGTGTTCGCTACCCGGGCGACCCACCGCCCCAACGGCATCGGCCAGTCGGTGGTGAAGCTGGACAAGGTCGACAAGGATCGCCTGTGGCTGTCCGGCATCGACCTGCTCGACGGCACGCCGGTGCTTGACGTCAAACCCTACGTGCCCTATGCCGACAGCGTGCCGGGCGCCCACAATCACATCGCGGCCGATGCGCCGGCGCAAATCGATGTGCTCTGGCAGGACAACGCACTGGACAGCGCCCGCAGCCACGCCCTGCGCCTGGGCGAACCGCTGGTGGAACTGATCGAGCAATGCCTGGCCCAGGACCCGCGCCCGGCCTATCAGCAGCCACAACCCGAACGCCGCTATGGGGTACGTTTGTGGGACGTCGATGTGCACTGGCACTACCCGCAGCCGGGCTGCATCAAGGTGCTGGCTATCACCCTGCCCTGATGGCGCCCCATCACAAGCGGTTCAAGGCAATACGCGGACGGTGAGCAGAGCTTTTGTGGGGGAGGCCGGGCGGCGATCCGCTTTAGCCTCGATTGTGCCTGGCTAGGCGTAAAGAGCTCGGGGCTAAAGCCCCTCCCACAAGATCGTGGCAACGTCCGCTTTGCCACATCCTTGCCTTAACGCAAGCACCGGATCACCTTCCCGCAGACGAAAAAAATCCGCAGCCATCGCTGGCTGCGGATTCGGGATCGTCAGTCGATCAGGCGCCGGCTTTCTGCACGGCATCCTTGATCAGGGTCTGCAGCTCACCCTTTTCGTACATTTCCAGCAGGATGTCGCTGCCGCCGACCAGCTCACCGGCTACCCACAGTTGCGGGAAGGTCGGCCAGTTGGCGTACTTGGGCAGGTTGGCGCGAATTTCCGGGTTCTGCAGGATGTCGACATAGGCGAACTTCTCGCCGCAACCCATCAGCGCCTGGGAAGCACGGGCGGAGAAACCGCACTGCGGCGCATTCGGCGAGCCTTTCATGTACAGCAGAACGGTGTTGTTGGCGATCTGCTCTTTGATGGTTTCGATGATATCCATTAGGCACCTCAGAACTGGACTATCCGACTCGTGGGTCGATACGGTGCGCGCATTGTAACCAAAAGCCGAGCGCAATGCTCAGTCATGCAGACGCACCGCACCTGATTCAGGCCGCCACCACCTCCACCGGCACGCCATTGAGCGCAGCGTTGCCCGATAGCGCGTCGAGCAGGCGTTCGTCGGTCAGGTCGTTGGCGCTCACCCCGGGTGTCGCCTGGGCGATGCTCATCTGCACGCCGGGGCGGCCGTGCCCCCAACCGTGGGGCAGGCTGACCACGCCCGGCATCATTTCGGCGCTGCCGAGCACCTCGACCTCCAGCACCCCGACCCGCGAGCGCACGCTGACCCGCTGGCCGTCCTGCAGCCCGCGGCGGGCCAGGTCCTGGGGATTCATCAACAGCTGATGGCGCGGCTTGCCCTTCACCAACCGATGGTAGTTGTGCATCCAGGAATTGTTGCTGCGCACATGCCGGCGACCGATCAGCAGCAACTGGCCATCGGCCAACGCCGGCTGCGCCGCGAAACGCTGCAAGTCCTCCAGCAGTAGCGCGGGAGCGATCTGCACCCGACCCTCGGCGGTTTTCAGGCGAGTCGCCAGGTTGGGCCTCAGCGGGCCGATATCCAGGCCATGGGGATGGGCCAGCAAGGTCTGCAATGACAGTTTGCGTGGCGAGCGATCACCATAGGGCCCCATCCGCAGGCCCAGGTCGATCATCTGCGCCGGCGGCTGGGTCGGCTTCAAGGTGGCACCCGTCTGCGCCGCGAAGGCCTGTGCCAGACCGACGAAGATCTCCCAGTCATCCAGCGCACCCTCGGGCTTGGGCAGCACCGCCTGATTGAACCGGGTGACGTTGCGCACCGCGAACAGGTTGAAGGTGGTGTCGTAGTGATCATGCTCCAGCGGCGCGGTGGACGGCAGGATCAGGTCGGCATGGCGGGTGGTTTCGTTGATGTACAGATCCACGCTGAGCATGAAATCCAGCCCCTCGAGGCCGCGCTCCAGTTGACGCCCGTTGGGCGTGGACAGCACCGGGTTGCCGGCCACGGTGATCAGCGCCCGCACCTGCCCATCGCCCGGGGTCAGCATTTCCTCGGCCAGGGCGCTGACCGGCAGCTCGCCGCCATATTCCGCAAGCCCGGATACTCGGCTCTGCCAGCGATTGAAGTGCCCGCCGGAGGTGGCACCCACCAGATCCACCGCGGGCTCGGTGCACAGCGCCCCACCCTCGCGATCCAGGTTGCCGGTGACCAGGTTGACCACCTGCACCAGCCATTGGCACAGGGTGCCGAACACCTGGGTCGAGACGCCCATGCGCCCGTAACAGACGGCACGCTCGGCCGCGGCGAAATCGCGGGCCAGTTGGCGGATCGTCCCCGCCGGTATGCCGCAGCGGGCAGCCATCTCATCCACGCCGAACGGCAAGAGCGCATGGCGCAGCTCATCCAGTCCCGCCACCGGCAAGTGGCTGGCGCGCCCCAGCCCTTCCTCGAGCAGCGTATTGAGCATACCCAGCAGCAAGGCGGCGTCCTGGCCGGGGCGAATGAACAGGTGTTGATCGGCGATGGCCGCGGTTTCGGTATGCCGCGGGTCGACCACCACCAGCTTGCCGCCGCGGGCCTGGATGGCCTTGAGGCGCTTTTCCACATCCGGCACGGTCATCAGGCTGCCGTTGGACGCCAGCGGGTTGCCACCGAGAATCAGCATGAAGTCGGTGTGATCGATGTCCGGGATGGGAATCAGAAAGCCGTGGCCGTACATCAGGTGGCAGGTCAGGTGATGGGGCAGTTGATCGACCGAGGTGGCGGAGTAGCGGTTGCGGGTCTTGAGCAGGCCGAGGAAATAGTTGCTGTGGGTCATCAGCCCATAGTTGTGCACGCTGGGGTTGCCCTGATAGACCGCCACCGCGTTCTGTCCGTGGGCCGCCTGCACGGCGGCCAGGCGGCTGGCCGCGAATTGGAAGGCCTCCTGCCAGCTGATGGCCTCCCAGCGATCGCCGCTACGGCGCATGGGCTGGCGCAGGCGATCCGGATCGTTCTGGATATCCTGCAGGGCGACCGCCTTCGGGCAGATATGCCCGCGGCTGAAGGGATCGTCGCGGTCACCCTTGATGGCGCGCACCCGGGGCTGCCCATCGGCAGCCTGCTCGACTTCCAGCGTCAGCCCGCAGATGGCTTCGCACAGGTGACAGGCACGGTGATGGAGGGTCGTGGTCATGGCCAGCCTCGCTTTATTGTTGAAGGCCCATCATGGGCGCCAGCGCCGCTGCCTACCAGCAGCTTCGACGCCGTGAATCGCGAGGCATCAGGGCCATGCATCAGGTCGTTCGGAGGCCCGAAATGCCCGTCACATCTGGCAATCCGGGCAAATTTGCGCCTAGGCGTCATTTACTTATAAGATCGGCGGCTTCCCGTTTCGTCGCACTGTGCGGCCCCCAGCCGCAGGTTCTCGCGTTTTTCCCGAAAAAAGAGCCTGCGCCCTGTATGTCAAAAGGTAGTTAACGATGAGCGCAAGACACTTTCTCTCGCTGAAGGACTGCACACCGGACGAACTGGTGGGCCTGATCCGACGCGGCATGGAGCTGAAAGGCTTGCGCAACAGCGGCGTACTGTTCGAACCGCTGCGTAACCGCGTGCTGGGCATGATCTTCGAAAAGGCCTCGACCCGTACCCGCGTGTCCTTCGAAGCCGGCATGATCCAGCTCGGCGGCCAGGCCATCTTCCTGTCGCCGCGTGACACCCAACTGGGCCGTGGCGAGCCGATCGCCGACTCGGCCATCGTCATGTCGCGCATGCTCGATGCGATCATGATCCGCACCTTCGCCCACAGCACCCTGACCGAGTTCGCCGCCAACTCCCGCGTGCCGGTCATCAACGGCCTGTCGGACGACCTGCACCCCTGCCAGCTGCTGGCCGACATGCAGACCTTTCTCGAGCACCGCGGCAGCATCGTCGGCAAGACCGCCGCCTGGATCGGCGACGGCAACAACATGTGCAACTCCTATATAGAGGCGGCCATGCAGTTCGATTTCACCCTGCATGTCGCCTGCCCGGAAGGCTACGAGCCGAGCGCTGCATTGCTGGCCGAAGCCGGCGAGCGGGTGAAGATCTTCCGCGATCCGCGCGAGGCGGTGGCTGGCGTTCATCTGGTGAGCACCGATGTCTGGGCCTCCATGGGCCAGGAAGAGGAAATTGCCGAGCGCCACAAGCTGTTCGCCCCTTACCAGGTGAACCGCGCGCTGCTCGATGCCGCCGACGAGAACGTGCTGTTCCTGCATTGCCTGCCGGCCCACCGTGGCGAGGAAATCAGTGTCGACCTGCTCGACGACCCGCGCTCGGCCGCCTGGGATCAGGCGGAGAACCGCCTGCATGCGCAGAAGGCACTGCTGGAATTCCTGGTCGAACCAGCGTACCACCACGCATGAGCCAGTCGATGCTGTTGAGCCTGCGCAACCTGGGTTGCGGCTACGGTGACCAGCGCATCGTGCAGCAGCTGAACCTGCACCTCAATGCCGGGGAAATCGGTTGCCTGCTCGGCCCTTCCGGTTGCGGCAAGACCACCACCCTGCGCGCCATCGCCGGCTTCGAGCCGGTGCTGGAAGGTGAAATCGCCCTGGCCGGCGAGGTGATCTCCCGCCCTGGCTTCACCCTGGCGCCGGAGAAGCGCCGCATCGGCATGGTGTTTCAGGACTACGCCCTGTTCCCGCACCTGAGCGTGGCGCAGAACGTGTCCTTCGGCATTCGCAAGCAGGCGAACTGCGAGCAGGTGACCCGCGAGCTGCTGGAGTTGGTCAAGCTCGACCACCTGGGCAAGCGCCATCCCAACGAGCTGTCCGGCGGGCAACAGCAGCGCGTCGCCCTCGCCCGCGCCCTGGCCACCAACCCGCAGCTGCTATTGCTCGACGAGCCGTTCTCCAACCTCGATGGCGAGCTGCGCCGGCGCCTCAGCCATGAGGTGCGCGACATCCTCAAGGCCCGTGGCACCAGTGCGATCCTGGTCACCCATGACCAGGAGGAAGCCTTTGCCGTCAGCGATCAGGTCGGCGTGTTCAAGGCCGGGCACCTGGAGCAATGGGACACGCCATTCAACCTCTATCACGAGCCGCAGACGCCCTTCGTGGCCAGCTTTATCGGCCAGGGCTACTTCATTCGAGGCCAGCTATTGGCGCCCGACGAGGTGCAGACCGAACTGGGCCTGATCCGCGGCAACCGCGCCTACCCCTGGCCGGTTGGCAGCGCGGTGGATGTGCTGCTGCGCCCGGACGATATCGTCCACGACCCCGAGAGCGCGCAAAAGGCCAGGATCGTCGGCAAGAGCTTTCTCGGCGCCGCCACCCTGTATCGCCTGCAACTGCCTACCGGCAGCCAGCTGGAAGCCTTGTTCCCCAGCCATGCCGATCACCAGCCAGGCGAGCACGTGGGCATCCGCATCGCTGCCGATCATCTGGTGGCGTTCGCAGCACCAGGCAGCGTGGCTGCGCCTTCGACGCTGGAACTGGCCGACTAAAAGGCTTTATAGGTGCAGCTGGCCGCTGCTCACCAGCCGCGCATGGCCAGCGATCCTCACCCGCTCCCCGCTCAGCCTGCACCACAGAAAACCGCCGCGCTTACCGCCCTGGTAGGCGCTCAGTTCAGCTTTGCCCAATTGCCGCGCCCAGTAAGGCGTAAGAATGCAGTGCGCCGAACCGGTGACCGGGTCTTCGTCGATGCCCACCGCAGGCGCGAAGTTACGTGACACGAAATCCACCGAGTCGCCCTTTGCGGTGATGATCACCGCCGGCCAAGGCAATTGCGCCAACGCGTTGAGATCCGGCTGGCAGGCAGCCACAGCGGCCTGCGACTCAAGCACGACGAGTAACTGCGGCGCATCCAGCACGGCAACCGGCGCCTGCCCGAGAATCTCTGCCAGCCCCTCAGGCGTGGCAATCGGCGTCGGTGGCACGCAGGGAAAATCCAGCACCAGGCGATCGCCTTCGCGGCCGACCGACAAGGTGCCGTCCGCATAGTTGAAATCGATACGCTGCCCCGGCTCGCCATGGCATTCGAACAAGGCATGGGCGCTGGCCAGCGTGGCATGCCCGCATAGCGGCACTTCGGTTGTCGGGGTGAACCAGCGGATGCGCCAGGCCGCACCCTCCTTCACCACGAAGGCGGTTTCGGCCAGGTTGTGTTCGGCGGCGATCTGCTGCATCAGCCCGTCGTCGAGCCAATGATCGAGGCGATAGACCACCGCCGGGTTGCCCGCGAAAGGCTTGTCGCTGAAGGCGTCGATCTGGTGAAACGGCAGAGGCATCGAGATTTCCTTTAGGCGGCAAGTGGACTCAGCATGTCTGCATCGCGCCGCCTGGCTGCGATACAGCGCGGCGCCAATACGGCGCAACAGTGCAATCAGGGCTGGGTGTGGATGCCGTAGCGCTGCAGCAAGGCATCGAGACGGCCATCCTGCCGGAAACGCCGCACACCGTCGTCGAAGATGTCGCGATAGCGGGGGCTGGAGGGCAGCGCCGGGGAGAACGCGATGTAGATCGGCACGTCCGGCACCCGGCAGCCAACTTCGACCAGTTCGTCATGATTGCCGTGCTGATCCTGGTACATGGCCATGATCCAGGTGTTTTCCAGCAAGGCATCCAGGCGCCCCAGCTCGACCTTGCGCACGTTCAGCGCCAGCGCCTGCTCACCGGCAGCGAGCTGCAGGCGCTCCTGCTCCCGCTGATGACGGCGAATGTATTCATCGAGTTCCTGGCCGTAGCTGTAGCCGTTGATCACGCCCAGGCGAATGCCGGCGAGCGAATCCAGCCCGGTATAGCGCCAGGTGCTGTCGGCTCGGGCATAGAAGCAGTTGCGGGAGATACCCGGCGCCGACCTGCCGAAGAGAAAGTCCGGCGCATCGCGTACGCCTGCGCCGACCAGTGCGTTGGCGCGGCCGCTGCGCACGTCCTGCACGGCGCGCGCCCAGTTGGTGACGCGGTATTCGACCTGAATGCCGGCCTCGGCAAAGATCTGCTTGGCCAGCTCGACGAAGATGCCAGGGCGCTCGGCGTCCTGCGCGCAATTGACAGGGCACCAGACGTCGGCCTCCATGACCAGGGTTTCAGCCCGGGCGCAGACGCTGCTCAGCAGCAAAGCCGCCAACAGGCCTCCCGTCACCCAACCAACGCCTTTCACTGTCACCTAGCCTCCTGCCGATGCGGGGCCATTGCCGCCCCACTCCATGATACGCCGCACCTGACCCTGACAGGGAAGCGCGGCGGCGATGCCGACAGTGCCAGTGTCTGGCGTTCGCTTCAAGCTCGACGCACCGGCTCGGCAATGCTTGCTGAGCGCCAGTCAGTGGCGCCGGGCGGATCAGCGACCGATATCGGCGAACTGCGCCTGGGTATGTTCGGCCAGGACCTCGGCGCTCAGCTCGACCTCCAGCCCGCGCCGCCCGGCACTGACATAAATGGCGGAAAAATGCTTGGCGCTACTGTCGATGAAGGTTCGCAGGCGCTTCTTCTGGCCCAGCGGGCTGATGCCGCCGACCAGATACCCGGTCGCGCGCTGCGCGGCATCGACTGGTGCCATGTCCACCTTCTTCACCCCGGCCGCGCTCGCCAGGGCCTTGAGGTCGAGGCTGCCGACCACCGGCACCACAGCGACCAGCAACTCGCCCTTCTCGCTGGCCGCCAGCAACGTCTTGAACACCTGGGCCGGCTCGAGGTCTAGCTTCTCGGCCGCTTCCAGGCCATAGGAAGCCGCCTTGGGGTCATGTTCATAGCTATGGATTCGATGCGCGGCACGAACCTTCTTCAACAGATTCAATGCGGGTGTCATGCAGGCTCCGGGAGGCGTGGAAAACAACGGGTGCCCGGCGATTCTAGCGCCACGACCGGCGAAACGCTGCGTCAATCTGTAGCCGCCGAGGAAACTTGTTTCACAACGGAACCTATCAGTCGCGAAACTGACCTATTGAACTGTACGTGCGATTGATATCGAAAATATAGAACCCTTACGCGGTTCGATTTTTGACAATACGCGCAAACCAGATCTACTTTTTTCGATTACGAACATCCAGAGACCCTTATCCCGATGGCAATGGTGCAAACGCCGCCCTATCCCGCAGTGGGCCGCCGTACCTGACACCAGCGCCGCACAACAACAAAAACGAGGCATCCCCATGACAGCTGCACTACAACAACCCTCGCTATCGGGCCAATGTATGGCCGAGTTTCTGGGCACGGCCCTGCTGATCTTCTTCGGCACCGGCTGCGTTGCCGCCCTCAAGGTCGCAGGTGCCAGTTTCGGCCTGTGGGAAATCAGCATCATCTGGGGCGTCGGCGTCAGCATGGCCATCTACCTGACGGCTGGCGTGTCCGGTGCGCACCTCAACCCGGCGGTGAGCATCGCGCTCTGGCTGTTCGCCGGTTTCGAAAAGCGCAAGCTGCCGTTCTACATCCTCGCCCAGATCGCCGGCGCCTTCTGCGGTGCGCTGCTGGTGTACACCCTGTACAGCGGGCTGTTCAGCGAATTCGAACAGGCCAACCAGATGGTTCGTGGCTCCCAGGCCAGCCTGGAACTGGCGTCGGTGTTCTCCACCTTCCCCAACCCTGTGCTGTCCACCGGGCAGGCCTTCATGGTCGAAGTGGTGATAACCGCCATCCTGATGGGCGTGATCATGTCCCTCACCGACGATAACAACGGCCTGCCCCGCGGCCCGATGGCACCGCTGCTGATCGGTCTGCTGATCGCCGTGATCGGCAGTGCCATGGGCCCGCTCACCGGCTTTGCGATGAACCCGGCAAGGGACTTCGGGCCCAAGCTGATGACCTTCATCATGGGCTGGGGGGAGATCTCCCTCACCGGCGGCCGTGACATCCCCTACTTCCTGGTGCCGATCTTCGCGCCGATTCTGGGTGCCTGCCTCGGCGCTGCAGCCTATCGCACCCTGGTCGCGCGCCACCTGCCCAGCGTGGTGGAAACGCCGACGGCAGAACGCGCCGCCGACCGCGACGTCAAAGCCTCCTGATTTCAACGGCGTACGGATCGGCACGAGACGCACGCCATTTTGTCCTCCGCTTACCTCAAGGCAATCGACATGACCGACAAGAACTACCTCATTGCCCTCGACCAGGGCACCACCAGCTCCCGCGCCATCATCTTCGATCGCGATGCCAACGTGGTGTGCATCGCCCAGCGCGAGTTCACCCAGCACTATCCGCAAAGCGGCTGGGTCGAGCACGACCCTATGGAAATCTTCGCCACCCAGAGTGCGGTGATGGTCGAGGCACTGGCGCAGGCCGGTCTGCACCATGACCAGGTGGCCGCCATCGGTATCACCAACCAGCGTGAAACCACCGTGGTGTGGGACAAGAACACCGGCCGGCCGATCCACAACGCGGTCGTCTGGCAGTGCCGGCGCAGCACCGAGATCTGCCAGCAGCTCAAGCGCGACGGCCTGGAGCCGTACATCAAGGAAACCACCGGCCTGGTCACCGACCCCTACTTCTCGGGTACCAAGCTGAAGTGGATCCTCGATCACGTCGAAGGCAGCCGCGAGCGCGCCCGCAAGGGTGAACTGCTGTTCGGCACCATCGATAGCTGGCTGATCTGGAAATTCACCGGCGGCAAGGTGCACGTCACCGACTACACCAACGCCTCGCGCACCCTGCTGTTCAACATCCACACCCGCGAGTGGGATGCCAAGATGCTCGAGGTGCTGGATATCCCCCGCGAGATGCTGCCGGAGGTCAAATCCTCGTCCGAGGTCTATGGCCATACCAAGAGCGGCATCGCCATCGCCGGTATCGCCGGCGACCAGCAGGCCGCGCTGTTCGGCCAGATGTGCGTCGAGCCGGGCCAGGCCAAGAACACCTACGGCACCGGCTGCTTCCTGCTGATGAACACCGGCGACAAGGCCGTGCACTCCCAGCACGGCATGCTCACCACCATCGCCTGCGGCCCGCGTGGCGAGCCGGCCTATGCGCTGGAAGGGGCGATCTTCAACGCCGGCTCCACCATCCAGTGGCTGCGCGACGAATTGAAGGTGGTCAACGACGCCTACGACACCGAGTACTTCGCCGGCAAGGTCAAGGACAGCAACGGCGTGTACCTGGTCCCGGCCTTCACCGGCCTGGGCGCGCCCTACTGGGATCCCTACGCTCGCGGCGGGCTGCTCGGCCTGACCCGTGGCGTGAAGATCGACCACATCATCCGCGCCGCCCTGGAGTCCATCGCCTACCAGACCCGCGACGTGCTCGACGCCATGCAGCAGGATTCCGGCGAGCGCCTCAAATCCCTGCGCGTGGATGGCGGTGCCGTGGCCAACAACTTCCTGATGCAGTTCCAGGCCGACATCCTGGGCACCCATGTGGAGCGCCCGCAAATGCGCGAGACCACCGCCCTGGGCGCCGCCTACCTGGCCGGCTTGGCCACTGGGTTCTGGAGCAGCCTGGACGAACTGCGTGGCAAGGCGGTGATCGAGCGCGAGTTCGAGCCCCAGTTGGCCGATGCGGACAAGGAGAAGTTCTACGAGGGCTGGAAAAAGGCCGTGGGCCGCACCCGCGACTGGCAGCCCCACGAAGAGCAGCAGTGAGCCCTCAGCCGGGCGAGGGCCCGGCTGTCGCTGGCAGTGAGCAGATTCGTGCGGCATCATGGGGAAATTCCGTGCGGCCCGAAGGACATTCAATGAATCTGCCCCCTCGCCAGCAGCAAATCCTCGATCTGATCCGTGAACGCGGGTACGTCAGCATCGAGGAGTTGGCCACCCAGTTCGTCGTTACTCCGCAAACCATCCGCCGTGATATCAATCAACTGGCGGATGCCAATCTGCTGCGCCGCTACCATGGCGGCGCGGCCTATGACTCCAGCGTCGAGAACACCGCCTACGCGATGCGCGCCGATCAGATGCGCCAGGAGAAACAGCGCATCGGCGAAGCGGTGGCCGCGCAGATTCCCGACCATGCCTCGCTGTTCATCAACATCGGCACCACCACCGAAGCCATCGCTCGGGCGCTGCTCAACCACAACCACCTGAAGATCATTACCAACAACCTCAACGTCGCCGCGATGCTCGCCGCCAAGGATGACTTCGACGTGCTGCTGACCGGCGGCAACGTGCGCCGCGATGGCGGCCTGGTGGGCCAGGCGAGCGTGGACTTCATCAACCAGTTCAAGGTCGACTTCGCCCTGGTCGGTATCAGCGGCATCGACGAAGACGGCAGCCTGCTGGATTTCGACTACCAGGAAGTACGGGTTTCCCAGGCGATCATCGCCAATGCTCGCCAGGTGATTCTCGCCGCCGACTCCAGCAAGTTCGGCCGCAACGCGATGATTCGCCTGGGCCCGATCAGCCTGATCGACTGCCTGGTGACCGACCAGCAGCCGGTAGCCGGCCTTTGCCAACTGCTCGATCAGCACAAGATCCGTCTCGAAGTCGTCTGACGCCCCTCCTGCAACCGCCGCCGCCCCGGGCCTGACACGCCCATCGCGGCGGTGCGTGTCGTTTTTTATTCCAATTCGAACATCGGGCGAACCTTCTCGGCCCGCAGGCATCTGTAATTGTGTTCGCGAATTTTCATTTCAGCGCATTCCGGGGTTTTTTTGATCGAACACCACTGGATACCCATCTATTCATGCGCTAGTATTTTCGAAAGTGAACATTTATGTTCGATTTGAAAATACAAACGCTATACGAGGCCACGACGATGTCCACATCCAGCCTGTCCACCAGCCCACTGTCCGAGGTTTACGATATTGCCGTCGTCGGCGGCGGCATCAATGGCGCCGGTATTGCCTGTGATGCGGCAGGTCGCGGCCTGTCGGTGTTCCTTTGCGAGAAGGACGACCTGGCCCGCCATACCTCCTCGGCGAGCAGCAAGCTGATCCACGGCGGGCTGCGCTACCTGGAGCACCACGAGTTCCGCCTGGTGCGCGAGGCCCTGGCCGAACGCGAGGTGCTGCTGGCCAAGGCGCCGCACATCGTCAGCCCGATGCGCTTCATCCTCCCCCACCGCCCGCACCTGCGCCCGGCCTGGATGATCCGTGCCGGCCTGTTTCTCTACGACAACCTGGGCAAGCGCAAGGCGCTGCCGCGCTCGCGCGGCCTGAGCTTTGGCGCCGACAGCCCGCTCAAGGCCGAGATCAGCAAGGGTTTCGAATACTCCGATTGCTGGGTCGACGATGCCCGCCTGGTGGTACTCAATGCCATGGCGGCCCGCGAGCACGGCGCCCACGTGCATACCCACACCCGCTGCGTCAGCGCACGGCGCAGCAAGGGTGCCTGGGAAGTCGATCTGGAGCGTGCCGATGGCAGCCGTTTCTCGATCCGCGCCAAGGCGCTGGTCAATGCCGCAGGCCCCTGGGTGGCACGCTTCATCCGTGACGACCTGCAGCAGAAATCGCCCTACGGCATCCGCCTGATCCAGGGCAGCCACATCGTCGTACCGCGCCTGTTCGAGGGCAAGGAAGCCTATATCCTGCAGAACGAGGACCGCCGCATCGTCTTCGCCATCCCCTACCTGGATCGCTTCACCCTGATCGGCACCACGGACCGCGAATACCAGGGCGACCCGGCCGCCGTGAGCATCAGCGAGGAAGAAACCGGCTACCTGCTCAAGGTGGTCAACGACCACTTCCGCAAGTCGCTCAGCCGCGAGGACATCCTGCATAGCTACGCTGGCGTACGGCCGCTGTGCGATGACGAGTCCGACGAGCCCTCGGCCATCACCCGCGACTACACCCTGTCGCTGTCCGCCCAGGGCAATGAGCCGCCGCTGCTGTCGGTATTCGGCGGCAAGCTGACCACCTACCGCAAGCTGGCGGAGTCGGCGCTGGCCCAGCTGGCGCCGTTCTTCCCGAACATGCAGGCGCGCTGGACGGCCGAGGCACCACTGCCGGGCGGCGAGAACATGCAGAGCCGCGAAAGCCTGGTAGAGGCGCTGCGCGCCCGCCACGGCTGGCTGACTACCGAGCTGGCAAAGCGCTGGGCAATCACCTATGGCAGCCGTACCTGGCAGCTGCTCGACAACGTGCAGAGCGAAGCCGACCTGGGCGAGCACTTCGGCCATGGTCTGTACGCCCGTGAGGTGGACTACCTGCGCGAGCAGGAATGGGCCACCGAGGCGGACGACATCCTCTGGCGCCGCAGCAAGTTGGGGCTGTTCCTGACTGGCGCCGAGCGCAGCCGACTGGAAGCCTACCTGGCCCCCGAGGCGCCTGCATTGCTTACATCTGTACCAGTTGCACATCCTGGCGATGCGCTTGCAGATGTGGCAGTACCGCGGCAAGCAACGGCGCCTTGAAGCGCTCCTGAAAGCGGTGGGCCAACCCTGGAATCAGGCGCAGCTCACTGCCCCGGATATGCGCGGCGACATGCACGCCGTGCATCACCGGCAGCAACGGGTCGGCGGTGCCATGCACCACCAGCGTCGGCACCTGCAGACGATTGAGCAGGTCGACCCGGCTGCCTTCGGCAAGAATCGCCAGTAGTTGCCGCTCCACCCCCGCCGGGTTGAAGGCCCGGTCGTAGGCGATTTCGGCCTGCTGCAGCAGCGCCGCACGATCATCTACCACACTGGGGCTGCCCAGGGCGGCCAGCAGATCGGCCTGTTGTTCCAGGGCCACCTCCCGGCTCGGCGCCTCGCGGCGTGCCAACAGGTGCAACAGCGCCGGACCCGGTGCCGGTAGCCCCTGAGCGCCTGAACTGGTCATCACCAACGTCAGGCTGCGCACCCGCTGCGGCGCCATGTCGGCGATATGCTGGGCGATCATGCCGCCCATGCTGGCACCCAGCAGGTGAAACTCGTCAATGCCCAATGCATCCATCAGCCTCAGCGAATCGCCGGCCATATCGCGCAAGCTGTACGGCGCCCCCACCGCCAGACCAAGACGGTAGCGCAGCACTTCATAGGCCAGGTTGGCGCTGGGCGCCTCGGCATTCCAGCGGCTCAGCCCCACGTCACGGTTGTCGAAACGGATTACCCGGAAGCCCTGTTCGCACAGCTGCTCGACCACGTCGTCAGGCCAGTGGATCAGTTGCCCGCCCAGGCCCATGACCAGCAACAGTGCAGGATCATTACGGTGCCCGATGCTCTGATACGCCAGGCTAACCTCGCCCACCGAGACGCGCTCGACATCCGTGCCGACCTTGCATGTTTCATCCGCCAGGGACGGCAGGCTGCACAGCCAGGCAGCCAGAAAAATAACCACGCGCATCTTGGGTTCCACGAACGATAAGCCGGATAGCAGGCAAGTCTCGCAGTGATGGACCATGGCGCGCTGCCACAGATTGGTGACAGTTTGATGAAACCTGCCGGGCGGGCACATGGAGCGCGACTCGACAGCGGAGCAGCTGATCGGCGACACTGGCCCGCATGAATACTGCTCATCTTATTTCCTGGGCAGTTGAATAGCCTGCAGGTATCCAGATGCTCGAAATTCGCCATTTGAAGACCCTTCACGCCCTGCGTGAAACCGACAGCCTGGTCGAGGCCGCCGACCGGCTGCACCTGACCCAGTCGGCGTTGTCGCATCAGTTCAAGGAACTCGAGGAACGCCTGGGCATGCAGTTGTTCGTACGCAAGACCAAGCCGGTGCGTTTCACCAGTGCCGGCCTGCGCCTGTTGCAACTGTGCGACAGCGTGCTGCCACTGCTGCGCAGCGCCGAGCGCGATCTGTCGCGCCTGGCCGGCGGTACGGCAGGCCGCCTGCACATGGCCATCGAATGCCACAGCTGCTTTCAGTGGCTGATGCCGACCATCGATCAGTTCCGCGACGCCTGGCCGGAGGTCGAGCTCGACCTGGCCTCGGGCTTTTCCTTCGCCCCCCTGCCCGCCCTGGCCCGTGGCGATCTGGACCTGGTGGTGACCTCCGACCCGCTGGAGCTCTCCGGCATCACCTACGTGCCGTTGTTCACCTACGAAGCCATGCTGGCGGTGGCCAACCAGCACACCCTGGCCAATCGCGCCTATATCCGCCCCGAAGACCTGCTCAAGGAAACCCTGATCACCTATCCGGTGGAGCGTGATCGCCTGGATATCTTCACCCGCTTCCTGGAGCCGGCCGACATCGAGCCGGCCCAGGTGCGTACCTCCGAACTGACGGTGATGATGATGCAACTGGTGGCCAGCGGGCGCGGTGTCTGCGGCCTGCCCAACTGGGCACTGCACGAGTACAGTTCACGCGGCTACGTGACGGCCAAGCGCCTGGGCGACAAGGGTCTGTTCGCCACGCTCTACGCCGGGGTGCGCACCGACATGCTCGACGCGCCCTTCATGCGCGACTTCCTGCTCACCGCCAAGGACACCTCGTTCGCCAACCTCGAAGGCGTGAGCGTTGCCCGCTAATAACCCCCCTTTGATTGCAGGGCCATACGATGAACATCAGCGATATCCCCTTTGGCGTCACCGACTGGAGCAAGATCGAACCGACCGAACATGCCGGCGAAACCGGTGTGGCCTACTGGCGCACCTGCCAGTTCGGGGCGCTGCGCGTGCGCATGGTCGAATACACGGCGGGCTACCTGGCCGACCACTGGTGCAAGAAAGGCCATATCCTGCTGTGCCTGGAAGGCGAGCTGCACACCGAGCTCGACGATGGCCGCCGTTTCGTGATGACCCCGGGCATGAGCTACCAGGTGGCCGACGAGGCCGAAGCGCATCGCAGCTCGACGACTGGTGGCGCGCGCCTGTTCATCGTCGACTGAATAGCCCGCGGGCGGGTTACAGCCCTGGTGTTCTGCCGTTATGCTGACGGTCGATTTCTGCGCCTGGAGCCCGTCATGATCAACGCTTATCGTCTGCCTCTTCTCGCTGGCCTGGTTCTGCTGAGCGCCTGCGCCAGCCCCTCGAAGAGCTTGCAGGTGCAGAAACAGAGCCAGTGCCCGATCGCCCTGCAGGCTGGGCAGCAGTTGATCCTCAGCCTGCCGAGCAACCCGACCACGGGCTATCGCTGGACAGTGCAGGAAGACGCGGCCGCAGTGCTCAAGGCCCTGGGCCCGGAAGTCTACAGCGCGGCCGAAGACTCCGATCTGGTCGGCGGCGACGGCAACTCCACCTGGCGCTTCCAGGCCACCGAGCCAGGCGAGGCCCAACTGCTGCTGACCTACGCCCAGCCCTGGGACACCAGCGCCGCGCCGGCCGACACCTTCGACTGCCAGATCCGCGTGCGCTAGGGCGCCCCACGCAGGCCGACCATCGCATCAGGCGTGCGGCGAGGTTTGGCTAATCGCCGGACTTGGCTAAAATGCGCGCCTTTCCAGCGCCATGCAGACCGACCGTGAACAGACAGCCCGACCAACTCTTCGCCCAGCCACTGGATCAGGTGCCGGATTTCGTCTTCAACGAGGACGTGGCCCGGGTGTTCCCGGACATGATCAAGCGCTCGGTGCCGGGCTACCCCACCATCGTCGAGAACATCGGTGTACTGGCCGGCCAGTTCGCCCAGCCCGGCAGCCTGCTGTATGACCTGGGCTGCTCGCTGGGCGCGGTTACCCAGGCGCTGCGTCGCCATGTGCAGATCGAAGGTTGCCGGGTGATCGCGGTCGACAACTCCGCGGCGATGGTCGACCGCTGCCGCGAATACCTGCACGCCCAGGACGCCATGTTCCAGGAGTTGCTGCCGGTCGAGGTGATCGAGGCGGACATCCTCGCCATGGACTGGCAGCCTGCCTCGCTGGTAGCGATGAACTTCACCCTGCAGTTCATCGCCCCGGAAAATCGCCTGGAGTTGCTGAGCCGTATTCACCGCACGCTGCTGCCGGGTGGCGCCTTGATCCTGTCGGAAAAGCTGCGTTTCGAAGACGACCAGCAGCACAGCCTGCTCACCGATCTGCATATCGCCTTCAAGCGGGCCAATGGCTACAGCGAACTGGAAATCGCCCAGAAGCGCAGCGCCATCGAGAACGTCATGCTCCCCGACAGCCTCGAACAGCACCGTGAGCGCCTGCACGCCGCCGGCTTCAGCAAGGTGGTGCCCTGGTTCCAGTGCCTGAACTTCGCTTCCCTGGTGGCCCTGCCATGATGCGCCGCATGGACCTGGACGCCCTGCAGGCCGAGCTCGCCGGCACGCCGCTGCAGGATTGGAGCGCCGACCTGCCCGCGCAGATCGACGCCAAGCTGGCCATCGGTCATGGCGACCTGCAGCGCTGGTACGCCGCTGTCGAAGCGCTGCCGCCACTGAATGCCGAGCAGATCGACCTGCAAGAGGACTTCCGCCTCGACGGCCCCTGTGATGAGGCCACCCGAACGGCGCTGGACAGTGCTCTGCGCGGCCTGATTCCCTGGCGCAAGGGCCCCTTCCATCCGTTCGGCGTGCACGTGGACACCGAATGGCGATCGGACTGGAAATGGCAGCGGGTCGCCCCGCACCTGGATCTGCAAGGCAGACGGGTGCTCGACGTCGGCTGCGGCAATGGCTACTACATGTGGCGCATGCTCGGCGCCGGCGCCCGCAGTGTGGTCGGCATCGACCCGAACTGGCTGTTCCTCTGCCAGTTCCTGGCCATGAAGAACTACCTGCCCGATATGCCGGCCTGGCACTTGCCGCTCGGTATCGAGGAGTTGCCGGCCAAGCTGCTCGGCTTCGACACCGTGTTTTCCATGGGCGTGCTCTACCACCGCCGCTCCCCCATCGATCACCTGCTGGAACTCAAGGACTGCCTGCGCAAGGGCGGCGAGCTGGTGCTGGAAACCCTGGTGGTGGAAGGTGACGCTCAACAGGTACTGGTACCTGAAGACCGCTACGCGCAGATGCGCAACGTCTGGTTCCTGCCGTCGGTCCCTGCGCTGGAGCTATGGCTGCGCCGCGCCGGGTTCCTTGATGTGCGCTGCGTGGATGTCAGCGTCACCTCGGTCGAGGAACAACGCAGCACCGAGTGGATGCGCTACCAGTCGCTGCCCGAGTTTCTCGACCCGCTCGACCACCGCCGCACCGTCGAAGGCCTGCCGGCGCCACGCCGCGCCGTGCTGGTAGCACGCAAGCCGTGACAGAGACCTAGCCGGCGCCATCACCCTGGCGGCGCCATTCGGCCTGCCGCGCCGCGATCATCGCCAGGGACATCTGTGCCCCGGCACTGACACGCCCGTGAGCGCTTCCCAGGCGAATCTGCCCGGCGCGATCGAGCATCAACAGGCGGCGCATCTTGCGTCTCCAGCACCAGGCGAAATACCAGTCGCCCAGCCACTGCATCAGCTGGTGCGGGTCGACACTCGGCGACCTAGCCGGTTTGGCGCGCCCGCTGGGTGCGGCGTGCTGATCAGTCGATTTCATGACAACGCTCCTCGGCAGCCTTTGCTCACCGGTTATCGATGAGTGCTTGCCGACAGCTTGGGCTGCGCTTATCGTTAATTAAATCGACAAATACCTAACAGCCGATTAAGAAATAATTAACTAAAAAATGAACAGTCCATCGCCAGCAGACGTGCCCGCCGCATTGCCCCTATTGGAAAGCGATGTGCTGAAGACCTTTGTCGGCATTGCCGAAAGCGGCAGTTTCACCCGCACGGCCGCGCAGGTGTTCCGCACCACGGCGGCGGTCAGCCAGCAGATCAAGCGCCTGGAGGAAACCCTTGGGCGCACGCTGTTTCTACGCGAGAGCCGCCGGGTGCGTCTCACGCCGGATGGCGAGATCCTGCTCGGCTATGCCCGCCGCCTACTCAAGCTCAACGAGGAAGCGGTGGCCCATTTTCGCGTGCCCGACCTGACGGGTACCGTGCGTTTCGGTACTCCCTTCGACATCGGTGTCGGCTCGCTGCCGGATCTGCTGTCGCAGTTCGCCCTCAGCCACCCGGCCGTACAAGTCGATGTCTCGGTGGGTCGCAGTTGCGAGCTGATCGAACGCCTGGACGCTGGCGAGCTCGACCTGACGCTGCTCAATAGCGGCGATGCCGATGCCGATGACGCCCGTGGCGAAGTCATTTGCAGCGAGTCACTGGTGTGGGCAGGTCGCGAAGGTGGCCTGGCCGTCAGGCGCAACCCGTTACCGCTTGCCCTGGCCAATACCGGTTGTGCCTGGCGCCGTGCCGCCCTGGACGGCCTGGATCGCCTCGGGCGCAACTACCGCATCGCTTATTCCAGCGAACAGTGCGCGGGCCAGGAAGCCGCGCTGCTGGCCGATCTGGCCATTGCGGCCTTCCCCGCCAGCCTGGTCAAACCGCCGCTACGCCGCCTTTCTCAGCAGGAGCACGGTCTGCCACCCTTGGGCGACTATCACATCAAGCTGCTGCGCGGCAGCAACCGTGGCGCAGCCGCCGAAGCACTGGCGGCGCAAGTGGCGGTGGCCTACGGCGCAATGCGTTAGCGTGCCGCAGCGCCTGCGATCAGCTGCTTCATCTCCCGCACGGCCTCCTTGAAGCCGACGAACAGCGCGTGGCTGACCAGCGCATGGCCGATGTTCAGCTCGTTGATGCCCGGGATCGCCGCCACCGGCTCGACGTTGTGGTAATGCAGGCCGTGGCCGGCGTTGACGATCAGCCCCAGGGAAACGCCCAGGGCGACACCCTCACGAATACGCTGCAGCTCGGCAATTGCCTCTTGGGGCGTATGGGCATCGGCATAACGCCCGGTATGCAGCTCGATGGCCGGCGCGCCGACGCGCTTGCTCGCCTCGATCTGCCGCGGGTCGGCATCGATGAACAGCGACACCTCGCTGCCAACGGCCGCCAGGCGCGTTACCGCTGCGGCAATCCGCGCCTCCTGACCCGCCACGTCCAGGCCACCTTCGGTGGTCAGCTCCTGGCGGGTTTCCGGCACAAGGCACACGTGCTCGGGGCGTATCGCCTCGGCGAAGGCGAGCATGAAATCGGTCACCCCCATCTCGAAGTTCATGCGCGTCTGCATGACCTCCTTGAGCACGCGCACGTCGCGCTCCTGGATATGCCGGCGATCTTCGCGCAGATGTACGGTAATGCCGTCGGCACCCGCCTCCTCGGCATCCAGCGCGGCTTTTACCGGGTCGGGATAGCGGGTGCCGCGCGCCTGGCGCAGCGTGGCGACGTGATCGATATTCACACCCAGCAAAACACGGTTGGCTTCAGTCACGGGTCGGCTCCTTGAGCGTCATGAACAATTCGCGGCTGACCAGGGGCCGGCCGCCGAGATGAGGGGCGAGTGCCTGGCGCATCAGGCGCTTGGCAGCGGCCAGCGCGCCGGGCGTGCTCCAGTCGGCATCGGCCATGGCCAGCAGCTCACGACCGAGAAACGCGCCCGGCTGCCAATGGCCGATGGGCAGAAAACCGCTGTCGGCCTCCAGCCGGTACAGGCCATCGCTGACCACGGCATTGCCCTGCACATCGCTGTCGAGGGCGAAACCGTAGCCGAGTTCGTCGAGCAGCCGCCATTCGAACGCGCGCAGGATCGGCTCCAGCGGCCGCCCCTGAGCCAACGCCAGGATGCTCATGGCGTAATGCTCGAAGATCACCGGGTGTGGATCTTCGGCGGGCAGCACGCGAATCAGCAATTCGTTGAGGTACAGGCCGCTGAACAGCGCCTCGCCGGTAAGCAGGTTGGGAATGCCGGCAGCTTCCAAGCGGCCGACGTTCTTCAGCTCGCCGCGGCCGCGGGTTTCCAGCTCCAGGGGAATGAACGGCCGGGCCAGGCTGCCGGCCTTGCCCCGCGCGCCACGCAGCACGGCGCGCAAGCGGCCTTGCGGGGTGAGGAAATCCACCAGCGCACTGCTTTCGCGGTAGGCGCGGCTGTGCAGGACATAGGCGGGCTGGCTGGGCGCAAGCATGGGGATAAACTCGCTGGGTTAGCCAGCCGCGGCGCGGCGGATGCCGGGGTCAGATATCGTCGTAACCGAGCGAACGCAGGGCGCGCTCGTCGTCGGACCAGCCACTCTTCACCTTGACCCACAGGTTGAGCATGACCTTGGTGTCGAACATCGACTCCATGTCCTTGCGCGCTTCCTGGCCAATGCGTTTGAGGCGCTCGCCCTTCTCGCCGATGATGATCTTCTTCTGCCCGTCGCGTTCGACCAGGATCAGCGCATGGATGTGCATGATCCGTCCTTCGCGCTTGAACTCCTCGATCTCCACGGTGATCTGGTACGGCAGCTCGGCGCCGAGCTGACGCATGATCTTCTCGCGCACCAACTCGGCGGCGAAGAAGCGCCCGGAGCGGTCAGTGATCTGGTCTTCGGGGAAAAAGTGCACGCCCTCGGGCAGGCGTTCGCCCACCAGCTTTTCCAGCGCGTCGAGGTTGTGGCCGTGCTGCGCCGAAACCGGCACGATCTCGGCATTGGGCAACTGCTCTGCCAGCCACTGCAGGTGCGGCATCAGGTCGGCCTTGTCTTCCAGGCGATCGGTCTTGTTGACCGCCAGGATCACCGGGCCTTCGACGTACTGGACGCGCTCGAGGACCATCTGGTCCTCGTCGGTCCAGCGGGTGCGATCGACCACGAAGATCACCACGTCGACGTCCTTGAGGGCCGACGAGGCGTTCTTGTTCATGTAGCGGTTGATCGCCTTGTCGTTATTCTTGTGCAGGCCGGGGGTATCGACATAGATGGCCTGCACCTCGCCCTCGGTCTTGATGCCGAGCATGTTGTGGCGAGTGGTCTGCGGCTTGCGCGAGGTGATCGCCAGCTTCTGGCCGAGGATGTGATTGAGCAGCGTCGATTTGCCCACGTTGGGCCGGCCAACGATGGCGACATAGCCACAGCGTGTTACGGGCGAATCAGTCATTGCCGTTCTCCACACCCAGGGCGATCAGCGCGGCAGTGGCCGCGACCTGTTCGGCGATCCGGCGGCTGGCGCCTTGGCCCAGGGTCTTGTCATTGAGTAGATTGACCTGACATTCGACCACGAATGTCCGGCAATGGGGTTCGCCCTGGATATCGACCACTTCGTAACGCGGCAGCTCGCAGGCGCGCGATTGCAGGAATTCCTGCAGGCGGGTCTTGGGATCCTTGTTGGTGTCGACCAGGGTCAGGCCGTCCAGTTCGTTGGTCAGCCAGGCCAGCACGCGTTCGCGGGCGACCTGCATGCCGGCATCCAGGTAGATGGCGCCGATCAGCGCCTCGAGGGCGTCGGCAAGGATCGAGTCGCGGCGAAAGCCACCACTCTTCAGTTCGCCGGAGCCCAGGCGCAGGTACTCGCCCAGATCGAAACCGCGGGCCAGCACGGCCAGGGTCTCGCCCTTCACCAAGCGCGCACGCAGCCGCGACAGCTGGCCTTCGCGGGCCTGGGGGAAGCGCTCGTAGAGCGCCTCGCCGGCGACGAAATTGAGGATGGCATCACCGAGGAACTCCAGTCGCTCATTGTTGCGGCCGGCAAAACTGCGATGGGTCAGGGCCAGGATCATCAGATCCTGGTCCTCGAAGCTGTGCCCTAGCTGGCGCTCGAGGCGGGTCAACGAAACACTCACGGCATACGCACACGAAATTCTTTATCGAAATTAACCACCAGATCGATGTTCTCGATCAGGTGCTCACGTTTTTCATACTTGAGGTGGGCAAGAAATTCGTTGCCATCCTGGGTCACTTTCAGCACATCCTGCATGTTCAGGTCGCGGATGCTGTTGACCGTCATGCCACGGCTGACGTGACTGTAGAAATCGCCCACGGTTTTGACGCTATCCACGCGGTCGGTCTCCACCGAGGTGATGATCTTTTCCATCGACATGTAATCGAGGTAATGCGGCACAACCTTGAACGCCGTGCTGGCCAGAAACGCCACAACAGCCAGTACCACCAGCCAGCTGACGATCGACAAGCCCTGCTGCGAGCGTGCGAATTTCATGTTCATCCCCAAAAATATCCAGATAGTCCGATGCGCACCGGGCGCATCACAAGACTATAGATAGCTGGCAGCGCCGTATTGAACGGCGCCGCAAATTTTCATCAGATCAATGAATCAGCCCGACACGGGAGAAGTTCGGCAGGGTCTTGAACTTCGGATCCGGCCAGCTCATCCAGATGGCGAATGCCTTGCCGACGATGTTGCGATCCGGAACCATGCCCAGCACGTCTTTGGGGATATTCGGGTCGTTCCAGTAACGGCTGTCGTTGGAGTTGTCGCGGTTGTCGCCCATCATGAAGTAGTGCCCATCAGGGATGGTCCACTCCTTGCCGGGCTCGGCGCGATAACGGGTCATTTCCTTGCGGATGCGGTGCTCGACATCGCCCAGGCGCTCGCTGTACAGCGTGGCGCTGCCCAGGCTGCCCGGCTCCTCGCCGATCAACTGCTCGGCAACCGGCTTGCCGTTGACGAACAGGCGCTTGTCGCTGCTGTAGCGAACGTGGTCGCCCGGCAGGCCGATGACGCGCTTGATGTAGTTGACGTTGGGGTCGCTCGGGTAGCGGAACACCATGACGTCGCCGCGCTGCGGGTCGCCGACTTCGATCACCTTGGTGTCCAGCACCGGCAGGCGGATGCCGTAGGCAAACTTGTTGACCAGGATGAAATCGCCTACTTCCAGGGTCGGGATCATCGAGCCGGACGGAATCTGGAATGGCTCGACCAGAAAGGAGCGCAGCACCAGGACGATGGCCAGCACCGGAAAGAACGACTTGCCGTATTCAACCAGCAAGGGTTCCTTGTTGAGCTTCTCGACCACTGCGTCGTCGACTTGCTCGACCTTGCCCTGGTAACTGGCGATCGCTGCACGACGCCGCGGCGCCAGGAATACCAGATCGAACAAGGCCAGGGCGCCGCACACGGCGACGGCAATGACCAGCAACAGCGGGAAATTGAATGACATAGGCCTCAGCTATCCAACTTGAGTACAGCAAGGAAGGCTTCCTGTGGAATCTCCACGTTCCCCACCTGCTTCATGCGCTTCTTACCGGCCTTCTGCTTCTCCAGCAGTTTGCGCTTACGGCTCACGTCACCGCCGTAGCACTTGGCCAGAACGTTCTTTCTCAATGCCTTGACAGTGGTCCGCGCCACGATCTGGCCGCCGATGGCTGCCTGGATCGCCACGTCGAACATCTGCCGAGGAATCAGGTCCTTCATCTTCTCGGTCAACTGGCGCCCTTTGTAGTGGGCGTTGTCACGGTGCACGATCAGCGCCAGCGCATCGACCTTGTCGCCGTTGATCAACACGTCCAGCTTGACCAGGTTGGCCGACTGGTAACGGTCGAAATGGTAATCCAGCGAGGCATAACCACGGCTGGTGGATTTCAGGCGGTCGAAGAAGTCGAGCACCACTTCGTTCATCGGCAGGTCGTAGCGAACTTGAACCTGAGTGCCGAGGAACTGCATGTCACGCTGCACGCCGCGCTTTTCGATGCACAGGGTAATGACGTTGCCCAGATGTTCCTGCGGAACCAGGATCGTGGCTTGTACGATCGGCTCACGGAAATCTTCGACCGAGGACACATCCGGCAGCTTCGACGGGTTGTCCACGTAAATGGTTTCACCGGTCTTGAGTACCACCTCGAAAATAACGCTCGGCGCCGTGGTGATCAGGTCCAGGTCGTATTCGCGCTCCAGGCGCTCCTGGATGATTTCCATGTGCAGCATGCCCAGGAAGCCGCAACGGAAGCCGAAGCCCAGGGCGTCGGAACTCTCCGGCAGATACTGCAGGGACGAATCATTGAGGGTCAGCTTCTGCAGGGCGTCGCGGAAGTCCTCGAAATCATCGGAGCTGACCGGGAACAGGCCGGCGTAGACCTGCGGCTGGATGCGCTTGAAGCCGGGCAGCATTTCCACGTCGGGCGTGGAGCTCAAGGTCAGGGTGTCGCCCACTGGCGCACCGTGGATGTCCTTGATGCTGGCGATGATGAAGCCCACTTCGCCGGCCTTGAGGTCGGCAGTGGCGGTGTGCTTGGGGTTGAACACGCCCACGCTGTCGACCAGGTGCACCTTGCCGGTGGACTTGACCAGAATCTTGTCGCCCTTCTTGACGCGGCCGTGGCGCACGCGCACCAGGGACACGACGCCCAGGTAATTGTCGAACCAGGAGTCGATGATCAGCGCCTGCAGGGGCGCCTCGATCTCACCGGTCGGCGCCGGAATGGCCTGCACCAGGCGCTCGAGCACCTCGTCGACGCCCATGCCGCTCTTGGCGCTGCAGGCCACGGCGTCGCTGGCATCGATACCGATGATCTTCTCGATCTCGTCCTTGACGCGATCCGGATCGGCCTGCGGCAGGTCCATCTTGTTCAGCACCGGCATGACCTCCAGGCCCTGCTCGATGGCGGTGTAGCAGTTGGCGACCGACTGCGCCTCCACGCCCTGCCCCGCATCGACGACCAGCAACGCACCTTCACAGGCGGCCAGCGAGCGGCTCACCTCATAGGTGAAGTCGACGTGCCCCGGCGTGTCGATGAAGTTCAGCTGATAGGTGATGCCATCTTTCGCCTTGTAATAGAGCGTGACGCTATGGGCCTTGATGGTGATGCCGCGCTCGCGCTCCAGATCCATGGAATCGAGAACCTGAGCCTCCATCTCGCGCGCGGTCAGGCCGCCGCACATCTGGATGAAACGGTCAGCCAGCGTCGACTTGCCGTGGTCAATGTGGGCAATGATGGAAAAATTGCGGATATGACTCAAGTCACTCACAGGACAACACTCGAAAAAGGTCGCAGGCGAATGCCTGCCGAAAATAGCCGCAAAGTTTACCCGAGTGGTTGCCCCCACGTCACGTCAGGACAAGCGTGACAGCGCAGTAATTGAGACCCGCTTGCCTCGCCTGCCTCGAGCGGCCGGTATTTCTCAGGGCATGGCCGGCCAGCTGAGGTCATCAGGCGGCCATAAAAAAGGGCGACTTTCGTCGCCCTTCTCTGCTACTCAGCCAAACCTACTCGGCCAGACCTATTCGGCCAACTTGAAAGTAATGAAGCTGGCGCGGCCCTGACGCAGCACGCGCATCGACACCGAACGATTCTTCGGCAGCGATTGCGCCACTTCGGTGAAGTTCTTCGCCGAGCTGATCGCCTGATTGTTCAGGTGGGTGATCACGTCGCCAGGACGCAGGCCGATCAGTGCGGCCGGACCATCCTGAACTTCGCGAATCACCACGCCACCACGCAGGTCCAGGGCTTTTTTCTGCTCATCGGTCAGTTCGGCAACGCTGACGCCCAGACGGTTGCTGCTGCGCTCGGCGCCTGGCGTGGCACCCGGGGTCGCTTCGTCGGCGTCATCCGCCGGCATGGTGCCCACTGCCAGCTTCAGATTCCGGCGTGCGCCCTCACGGACGATTTCCAGGTTGGCCTTGGTGCCCGGCTTCAAGGCACCAACCAGATGAGGCAGGTCGGCAGACATGATGATCGGCTTGCCATCAAGGTTGAGGATCACGTCACCGACCTGCAGCCCGCCCTTGGCAGCCGGGCCGTCTTCAAGCACCTGAGCGACCAGGGCGCCGGCCGGTCTCTCCAGGCCAAACGACTCGGCGAGATCCTTGTTCACTTCCTGGATCACCACACCCAGCCAGCCGCGGCTGACCTTGCCGCTGGCCTTGAGCTGGTCGGCCACATCCATCGCCACGCTCATCGGAATGGCGAAAGACAGGCCCATGAAGCCGCCGGAGCGGGTGAAGATCTGCGAGTTGATACCGACCACTTCGCCATCCAGATTGAACAGCGGGCCGCCGGAGTTACCCGGGTTGATCGCCACGTCGGTCTGGATGAACGGCACGTAGCTCTCGTTCGGCAGGCTGCGCCCCTTGGCACTGACGATACCGGCGGTGACCGAGTGATCGAAACCGAACGGCGAGCCGATGGCCAGCACCCACTCACCGACCTTGAGGTTGTCGGAATTGCCCAGCTTCACGGTGGGCAGGTCATCCGCCTCGACCTTGAGCAGCGCCACGTCGCTGCGCGGGTCGGTACCGATCAGCTTGGCTTCCAGCTCGCTGCGGTCGGACAGCCGCACGATGATTTCATCGGCATCGGCGACCACATGGTTGTTGGTCAGAATGTAACCATCCTTGGAGATGATGAAGCCCGAGCCGAGCGACTGCGCTTCACGCTGGCGACCACCACCTGGCGCGCGAGGCTGCTGGGGAATGCTGCGCTCGAAGAATTCGCGGAACATCGGCGGCAGGCCTTCCAGGTCCGGAACCGCGAGCCCGCCATTGCTGGCGACGGCATTCGGCACTTTCTGCCGGGTGCTGATATTGACCACGGCAGGTGAGGCCGCCTCGACCAGGGGGGTGAAGTCCGGCAGCTGTGCATGCGCCGCCACGGATTGCCCCATCAGAAACACCGCGAACAACGCGGCCGCATAATTTTTCAGGCTAGGCATCGACATTGCAGTTTCTTCCCCATCCAGAACAAACGAGGCCCCTGTGGGGCCAGTGGTACAACAAACAGGCGGCACATCGGCCTTGATCGTTATCGTCGACCGTTACGGCGTGGCATGCACGTCGTCCGCACGCATCGACATGGCGACACGCTCCGCCGTTCCCAGCGGAATTTCGCCCACCACCGTTACCATGACATCTCCATCGTCCGTTGTCAGGCGCCGGGACACTGCCACGGTAGGCCCGAGCTGGTTGCGCGCATCGGCTACGGCAGCATCGTGCAGGGGCTCGAGAAAGACGGAAAAGCGCGCCAGTCCGTCATCATAAACCAGACAATCGACGCTATCGGTGGATAACGGGCTGCGCTGACGGGTTACCGCGCTGAGATTGAAGCCAGGCGGCAACCATTCGGAGCGCCAGGATTCTGCAGACGGCGTACGCGCCTTGACGACGCGCACCGGCGTGCAGTGGGTAGAAGGCTGCAATACGGCAGTTGGCTGCATGGCCGCCGTATCGAGCTGGGTGAACTGGAATCGCTCGAGCAGTTCGCCGCGGTCATTGACCAACAGCGACTTGAGCGGCAGGCCGGTTTCCTTGTCCACGTACAGCTGAACGCCGTAACGATGCTGATCACGCGGAACCAGGCCGAGCACCACGGCCGAGCGCCCGGCCACCCGGGACTCGCCACGCAAGCTCAGCTCGTACCATTGCTCGATCTGCTTGGCATCGAGACCATGGGCGGGCCAGGCCTGCTCATCGACGACGGCAGAGGCAATCGGGCCGTTGACGCATTGCGCCTGACCATTCACCCTCAGCATTTCCTGGGGCGTCCCATCGAGTTGCAATAATCGCTCGCGCACAGTTCCACCCGGCTCGACCTGACGCCAGATGCTGTGAGTGGAGAGATTGCCGTTGCGTTCGTAAACGAAGGTGCCTTGGAAGCTTTGCTTGCTTTCGGCCTGACTCAGCCGTTGCAACCATCCCTGTGCATCGGCGGCCATGGCAGGGGTTGCCAAAATACCACCGAGCATCAGGGACGTGACGAGAATGGAGCGCATACGCGTCGTTCTTAACGCTCTTCTACACTCGCAGACCGTGCGAACGGCAGTGCATTTTCAGCAGTGCCAGGGGCGGATTGCTGACCATGCTGACGCAGGTACTCAGGCAGACGCTGTTCATGCCAACCTTCACCTTCGGCAGACACGGTCTCTACAGCCGGCTGCTCGTCCGAAGTCTTGAAGCCTGCCAGAATGGCCGGCCCCTGAGCTTGCGGCAGGGCGATGGAAGGCTGATCCTGCTGCGCCAACTGGGCACCAGAAACGTCATCCTGATTGTAGAAGCGCACGCCGGCCAGTACGGCGACCGTCACGGTCGCAGCAACGGCTACGCGCCCCAGGCTGCGCCACGGACCACGCACGACCTTCTCCTGCACAACTGGAGTGGCATCGTTTTCCAGAGCCGCGGAAACGGCTGCAGCGATGTCCAGTTTTGGCACGAGCAGGTCCTTGTGCATCGCGGCACGGGCTACCTGGTAACGCGACCAGGTGGCACGCAGATCGGCATCGTCGCTCGCACCGAGCACACGCCGAAGTTCAAGTTCATCCGCTTCGTTATCCATCACCGCGGACAGCGATTCCTGCAGGGCTTCACGACTCATAGCGGTTCCTCTCTTGGCTGTCGCCGCTGTCTCAGGCTTCCTGCAACAGAGGTTGCAGGGACTTGTCGATGGCTTCACGCGCCCGAAAGATTCGCGAACGCACGGTACCAACTGGACACTGCATGACGCTCGCAATGTCTTCATAACTAAGACCATCAAATTCACGTAACGTTAGCGCCGTTCGTAAATCTTCTGGCAGTTGCTGGATGCTCCGATGCACGGTGGCTTCGATTTCATCCCTCAACAGGGCTCGCTCGGGAGATTCGATATCCTTGAGGGCGTGGTCGCCATCGTAGAACTCGGCATCCTCTGCACTTACATCGTTGTCCGGCGGCCGGCGGCCGCGAGAAACGAGATGATTCTTCGCCGTGTTGATGGCGATGCGGTACAGCCATGTATAGAACGCGCTGTCGCCGCGAAAGTTTCCCAGTGCCCGGTAAGCTTTTACAAAAGCTTCCTGGGCGACATCCTGAGCTTCATGGGTGTCGTGCACGAATCGCACGATCAACCCGAGAATCTTGTGCTGATACTTCAGCACCAACAGATCAAATGCTCGCTTGTCACCACGCTGCACGCGCTCGACCAGCTGCTGATCTTCTTCCTGGGTTAGCATGAATACTCCTCGTTGAGCCCGTAGGAGGTCTGCGCCTGCCAGAAGATCGATCTGCCGAAATAGACTCGAGTCATATGCAAAAGTTCTCCCCCTACGAACAAGCTTCCCACAAAACATTTTTTGGTTTTGCACGAAACCACGCACCAGGGCCACTGCCTGCTGCGCGAATTGTCTTTAGATCACCTGACGGGTCGAGTCGAATGGCACGACCACTCCGCTCACCAACTCGCCAGACACATTCCCTCTCCGGGGCGACTCCGCTATAGAACCCTGCCCCATGACAAAGTTCAGACAGGTTTCAGCGGATGAGATGCAGCTCCAGCATGGCGGCCAGCCGCACAGGCATATCGCCATCCCAACACGATACACGTTCTGCGCCGGACAACCTACCAGGTCGGCTATTGTGCCGTTGCCCCCCTCTATATACTAGGGGCCACCGAGCCGCCGACATGGCCTCCCAAGCCCCACCGCAGGCTCATAGCGACCATCGAGTGATCTCCGGATACAAAAGGCCGTGCCGACAGAGAGCATTCGCAGTGCTCGACAGGCGCATCCTCTCAGTTGCACGCCATCCAGCGGACCCATAACAATGAGCCAACACTTTCAGCACGACGTTCTGGTCATCGGCAGCGGGGCCGCCGGCCTTACCCTGGCGCTCACGCTTCCCGACAACCTGAGCATCGCCGTGCTGAGCAAGGGCGAGTTGACCAATGGCTCGACCTACTGGGCCCAGGGCGGCGTCGCCGCGGTGCTGGATCACGGCGACACCATCGATTCCCATGTCAACGACACCCTCGACGCCGGTGCCGGCCTGTGCCGCGAAGATGCCGTGCGCTTCACCGTGGAGCACAGCCGCGAAGCCATCGAGTGGTTGATCGAACAGGGCGTACCCTTCACCCGCGACGACGAGCACGATCGCGAGGACGGCGGCTTCGAATTTCACCTGACCCGCGAGGGCGGCCACAGCCACCGGCGCATCATCCACGCTGCCGATGCGACCGGCGCAGCCATCTTCAATACCCTGCTCGAGCGCACACGCCAGCGCCGCAACGTGGAACTGCTCGAGCAGCGGGTCGCCGTGGATCTGATCACCGAACGCAAACTGGGTCGAGACGGCCAGCGCTGCCTGGGCGCCTACGTGCTGAACCGGCGCAGCGGCGAGGTGGACACCCATCACGCGCGCTTCGTCATCCTCGCCACCGGCGGTGCGGCCAAGGTCTACCTCTATACCAGCAACCCGGACGGTGCCTGCGGCGACGGCATCGCCATGGCCTGGCGCGCCGGCTGCCGGGTCGGCAACCTGGAATTCAATCAGTTCCACCCCACCTGCCTCTATCATCCCCAGGCCAAGAGCTTCCTGGTTACCGAGGCCCTGCGCGGTGAAGGCGCATTGCTGCGCCTGCCCAACGGCGAACGCTTCATGCCGCGCTTCGACCCCCGCGAGGAACTGGCACCACGGGACATCGTGGCCCGCGCCATCGACCATGAGATGAAGCGCCTGGGCATCGACTGCGTCTACCTGGATATCAGCCACAAGCCGGCGGACTTCGTCAAAAACCACTTCCCGACCGTTTACCGGCGCTGCCTGGAATTCGGCATCGACATTACCCGCCAGCCCATCCCGGTGGTACCCGCGGCCCACTACACCTGTGGCGGCGTGCTCGTCGATCAGGCCGGGCGCAGCGACGTGGCAGGTCTGTACGCCATTGGCGAAACCAGCTTCACCGGCCTGCACGGCGCCAACCGCATGGCCAGCAATTCATTGCTCGAGTGCTTCGTCTATGCACGCTCGGCCGCGGCCGACATCGTCGCCAACCTGGACCAGGTGGCGATGCCCGCCGACCTGCCCTCCTGGGACGCCAGCCAGGTCACCGATTCGGACGAGGACGTGATCATCGCGCACAACTGGGATGAGCTGCGGCGCTTCATGTGGGATTACGTGGGCATCGTGCGCACCACCAAACGCCTGCAACGCGCCCAGCACCGCGTGCGCCTTCTGCTCGATGAAATCGACGAGTTCTACAGCAACTACAAGGTCAGCCGCGACCTGATCGAGCTGCGTAACCTGGCCCAGGTAGCCGAGCTGATGATCCTGTCGGCCATGGCGCGCAAGGAGTCGCGGGGCCTGCACTACACCCTGGATTACCCGGAGCTGCTAGCCGAGGCGCGTGACACTATTCTGCAACCCGCCAACGCTGACGACTGAATTTCAGGCGCACCCGCAGGCGTCGATGCATGTCCGCCGACATGGCGTCGGCAGGGATGCACAGGCTGTAGGTGAACGGGCGCCCCGGCAGACGGAAGCGCACGATGACCAGCCAGGGCCGCGCCATGCTGTCCGCCTGCAGGGTCACGGGCTGCCACGGCCCGCCGCCGCGCTGCACCTGCCAACCGTCGTCGTCGTGCCGTAAACGGTTGAAAACGGCCGGATGGGTCAGCAACACATGCCTGGGCAATACCCAGGCGGCATGGCAGCCGCACGCCAGCAGGCCGAGCAGGCGCGCCCAGAAGCCAATCTCGACGAGCAGTAACGTCAGCAGCGCCAGGGCCTGGGCGCACAGGTAGATCTCCAGCAACCGCCGTGACGGCCGCCAGTGGCACTCGAAGCGTTTACTTGGGCTGGACACGATCCAGGATCATGCGAACGATGTGACGCAGATCGGCATCCTCCGGCTCGCCACGCTGCATGAACCAGCCGAACATGTCCTGATCCTCGCACTCGAGCAGCTTGCGGTAACGGGCACGATCGTCCTCGTCGAGCGAGGGGTAGACCTCCTGCAGGAAAGGCACCAGCAACACGTCCAGTTCCAGCATGCCACGCCGGCTGTGCCAGAAGAGGCGATTGAGTTCAGTGGCGTCGACCATGGCAGTGCTCCTCGGAAAAAGGCCGGCAGTATACCAACAGCGGCCGCTTGCATCAGCGTCGCCAGCCGAAACGCCAGGCGGCGCTTTTGCCTGTAGCTAGACGCTTGCCGCTGCTCTTATCATGGCAGCCTCATTCTTTGCCCACGATTGTCTCGACCATGGCCGACAGCGCTTTCTTTTGCCCGCTCACCCACGAAGGCATCCTTGCCGTGCGCGGCCCCGATGCAGGCAAGTTCCTGCAGGGCCAGATCACCTGCAACATCAACTACCTCGGCACCAGCGGCTCGAGCCTGGGCGCTCGCTGCACGCCAAAGGGCCGTATGCTGTCGAGCTTTCGTATCGTCAGCGTAGCCGACGGGTTTCTCCTGGCCATGAGCCAGGAGCTGCTGGCACCGCAGCTCGCCGAACTGCAGAAATATGCGGTGTTCTCCAAGGCCAAGCTGGGCGATGAAAGCGCCGCCTGGGTTCGCTTCGGCCTGGGTGGCGCGGATGCCGTCCTGCAGGCCCTGGGACTGGATCTCGCCACCGAGGCCGACAGCGTGACCAGTACGGACTCGCTGCTCGCCATTCGCCTCAGCGACGGCCGCGCCGAGTTATGGGCCCCGGCCGAGCAGGCCGAAACCCTGCGCGCACGCCTGAGCGAGCAGCTCGCCGAAGCCAGCCTCAATGACTGGTTGCTCGCACAGATCCGTGCGGGCATTGGCCAGGTGACCGGCACGACCCGCGAGCTGTTCATCCCGCAGATGATCAACCTGCAGGCCGTGGGCGGTGTGAGCTTCAAGAAAGGCTGCTACACCGGCCAGGAAATCGTCGCCCGCATGCAGTATCTGGGCAAGCTCAAGCGCCGCCTGTATCGCCTGCGCATGGCCGGCGAGCAACCGCCCGTGCCTGGTACCGAACTGTTCTCCCCCGTGCACCGCAGCGCGGTGGGCGAAGTGGTACTGGCCGCCGCGAGTGCCGAGGGCGTCGAGCTGCTGGCGGTCGTGCAAGAAGATGCCGCGCTCGATGGCCGCGTTCACCTGGGCAGCCTCGAAGGTCTACCGCTCGACCTGCTCGAGCTGCCGTACGCGCTGGACAGCAACCGCGAAATCCAGCGCTGACGTACACTGCGTAGCGTCTGCCCTCACTCCGCCAATAACGAGAATTTCATGAGCAAACTCGCCGAAAAAGTCCTGCTGGATCTGACCAGGGCCATCGACCACGATGAACTGGTGCTGCCTACCCTGCCCGAGGTCGCCCTGAAGGTTCGCGAAGCGGCGGAGGATCCCAACGTCGGCATTCCCGAGATGACCAAGGTGATCGGCAACGATGCAGCGCTCACCGCGCGCATCATCAAGGTGGTGAACAGCCCGCTGCTGCGCACCAACCGGGAAATCACCGATCTGCAGATGGCCATCGGCCGCCTGGGCATCAACTACACCTGCAACCTGGCCACCGGCCTGGCCATGGAGCAGATGTTCCAGGCGACCACCGATGTGGTCGACCGCAAGATGCGCGAAGTGTGGACCAAGAGCACCGAGATCGCCGGTATCTGCCACGTGCTGTGCCGCCACTACACCCGCCTGATGCCGGACCAGGCCACCCTCGCCGGCCTGGTGCACCAGATTGGCGTGCTGCCGATTCTCACCTACGCCGAGGAGCACAGCGAGCTGCTGGCCGACTCGATCAGCCTCAACCACGTGATCGAGCAGATCCACCCGATCATCGGCGACAAGATCCTGCGCACCTGGGAATTCCCGGAAATGATCGCCTGCATCCCGAGCCAGTACCTGAACTTCAGTCGCGACGGTGGCAAGGTCGATTATGTGGACATCGTTCAGGTCGCCACGCTGCAGAGCCATCTCGGCACCCCGCACCCTTACACCCAGCTGGACTGGAGCCAGATCCCGGCGTTCGCCAAGCTCGGCATCAAGCCGGACCTGGATATCCATGCCGACGAAGATCTGTCGGCGGCCATGGACGCTGCCATGACCATGCTGCAGTGATCGCTGCGGGGCGAGACCTGCCTCGCCCCGCGGTCAACCGGCCTCGCCGCGAAATACCACGCGCACCAGCAGCCCATGGGGGCTGGCCTGATGCAGGCTGATATCGGCCCGGTGGGCGCGGCAGATCTCACCGACGATGGCCAGCCCCAGGCCAGCGCCCAGCCCCTGGGCCTGGCGTCGGTAGAAACGCTCGAATACCCGCTCCCGATCCTCCTCGGGAATGCCCGGCCCATCATCCTCGACCTCCAGCACGCCCGGCTCCTGCACCCGCAGGATGACGTTGCCGCCGGCTTCGGTATAGGCCATGGCGTTGTCGACCAGGTTGCACAACAGCTCGTTGAGCAGCGTCGGCTCGCCGCGAATCCACACCGGCTGCTCGGCCTCCAGCGCCAGGGCGACGCCGCGCGAATGGGCCAGGGGCGCCAACGCCATACCCAGTTCGCGAGCCAGTTGGCTGAGATCCAGGCGTAATGCGCCGCCCTCGGCGATCGCCCGCGCGCCGCTTTCGATCCGCGCCAGTGACAGCAGCTGGTTGGCCAGGTGGGTCAGGCGATCGGCATTGAGGGCGGCGTCTTCCAGCGTCGCGTGCCAGATACGCGGATCCTGATCGCGCAAGCCCAGCTCGACCCGGGCCTTGAGCGCCGCCAGGGGCGTGCGCAGCTCATGGGAGGCATCGGCGATGAACTGCGATTGTCGCTCGAACAGGCCGCGCAGGCGGTCGTTGAACTGATTCAGGGCGTTGACCAGCGGTCGCAGCTCCCTGGGCATGTCCTCGTCCGGCAGTGGCCGCAGGTCGTCGCTGCTGCGTGCGGCGACCGTCCTGCGCAGGCTTTCGAGCGGGCGCAACCCGGCGCTCACCGCCAACCAGACCAGCAGCAGCGCGCTGAGCGACAGCAAGCCCATGCGCCACAGCGTGCCCAACAGCAGGTCGCGGGTCATGCGCTCCCGGGCGCCCTGGGTTTCAGCCACGCGGATCTCGGCGACCCCGCTGTAACCGGGCTCGCTGACCGGCTGCAGAAAGCTCACCACCCGCACCCCCTGGCCGCGGTAGTCGCCGTCGTAGAATTTGGCCAGTGCCGGGTAATCGTTGGTTCGCGGCGTGTCTGGCGGCGCCGCTGGCAGGTCTTCGTAACCCGAAACCAGTTCACCCTTGGGCCCGAGCACCTGGTAGTAGATACGCCCGGCGCTGTCGTAGGCGAAGGTGTCCAGGGCGATATAGGGTACGTTGGCGCTGAGCATGCCCTCGACGGCGTAGAGCCCGTCGGAGATCGCCCGTGCCGATGCCAGCAGGGTGCGGTCATAGGCCGTATCGGCGGCGTGCCGGGCGCTCCAGTAGGCGGTCAGGCTGCTGACCAGAAGGATCACCGTGAACAGCACGGCCAGCCGGCGAATCAGCCGGCCACGCAAACTGCCGGGGCTAACCACCCGTGGCTTCCAGCAGATAACCCAGACCGCGGAAGGTGACGATACGCACCGCACCGCCTTCGAGCTTCTTGCGCAGGCGATGGACGTAGATCTCGATGGAATCGGCGCTCGCCTCCTCGTCCAGGCCGAATACCTGGGAAGCCAGCTGTTCCTTGCTCATGACCCGCCCGGGCCGGGAGATCATCGCCTCGAGCACGGCCTGTTCACGGGAGGTCAGGGCGAGGCTTTCCTCCAGCAGGGTGAAGCGCCGGGTATCCAGGTCATACACCAGGTCGCCACAGCGCAGCTGCTGCTCGCCGCCGAGCATGCTGCGACGCAGCAAGGCCTTGACCCGCGCCTCCAGCTCGCTCAGTTCGAAGGGTTTGGCCAGGTAGTCGTCAGCGCCCAGGTTGAGGCCGTGCACGCGGTCCTTGACCTCGCCGCGGGCCGTGAGCATCAGCACCGGCACCGTCTTGCCACGGGCGCGCAAACGGGCCAGGACCTCGAAGCCGTCCATGCGTGGCAGGCCGACATCCAGAATCGCCAGGGCGTACTCCTCGCTGCCGAGGGCGAGATCCGCCGCCACGCCATCATGCAGAACATCCACCGTCCAACCCGCGCTCTTGAGCGCCTGGGTGACGCTTGCCGCCAATTGCGGATGATCCTCGACCAGCAGAATTCGCACTGCAACCTCCAACCGAACCATGGACTTGACCGCCATGTGTGGCGAGAGTTTACCGCTAGCGCGAGGAGTTGGCAGTTACGGCGTGCAACGACGGCACATATGCAACAACTTGCCCCATTGAAAGGTTGATGAAAGGTTGCACTTCTAGGATCGCTCCAGGGCGGCTCGATCCGCTCACAAAACGATCTGCGCCGTGCCGTGCGATCGTGAAAACAATAACAACAATGGAGTTACCCCACATGCCAACAGCCATGCGCCAGGCCATCTCGCCGTTGAGCTTGCTCAGCCTCGCACTGCCAACCGCGCTGCTCGCCCCAATGGCTCACGCTGCTTTCGTCGAAGACAGCTCTGCCAGCCTGACCACCACCAATATCTACCTGAACCGTGATTTCCGCGAAGGCACTGGCCAGAACAAACGCGAAGAATGGGGTCAGGGTTTCCTGCTGGACCTGCGCTCCGGCTTCACCGAAGGCACCGTCGGTTTTGGCGTCGATGCGATGGGCATGCTGGGCGTCAAGCTGGATTCCGGCGGCGGCCGCACCGGTACCGACCTGTTGCCGGTTCAGGACGACGGCGGCACGCCGGATGAGTTCTCCCGTCTGGGCCTGACCGCCAAGCTCAAGGTGTCCGAAACCGAGTTGCGCTACGGCTCGCACATTCCCGAGCTGCCGGTGATCAAGGCCAGCGACAGCCGCCTGCTGCCGCAGGTATTCGAAGGCGGCCTGCTGACCTCGTCCGAACTGGACGGCCTGACCTTCACCGGTGGTCGCCTGGACAAGGTCATCGACCGTGCCTCGACCAACTCCGAAGACCTCGTGCTCAACAGCAAGAACGGCCGTTATGCCGGCGGCATCACCGCCGACCATCTCGACCTGGCGGGTCTCGATTATGCGTTCAGCAAAAACCTGACGGGGCGGTATTACTTCGCCGACCTCGACGATATCTATCGCCAGCATTTCTTCGGGCTGCAGACCAAGCACCCCCTGGGCGCCGGCGTACTCTCCAGCGACCTGCGCCTGACCATCAGCAACGACAGCGGCGCGTCCAAGGCCGGCAAGATCGACAACCGCGCCCTGAACGGCATGGTCAGTTACGCCATCAGCAGCCACAAGTTCGGCCTCGGCTATCAGGACATGAGCGGCGACACCGGCTTCGCCTACATCGAAGGCAGCGATCCGTTCCTGGTCAACTTCGTGCAGATCAACGACTTTGCCAACGCCGACGAACGTTCCTGGCAAGCCCGCTACGACTTCGACTTCGCCAAGGTCGGCGTTCCTGGCCTGAGCTTCATGACCCGCTACATCAGCGGTGACGACGCCAAGATCAGCGGCAGCAACCAGACCGGCGGCGAGTGGGAGCGCGACATCGAACTCAAGTACGTGGTGCAGAGCGGCGCGCTGAAAGATCTCTACGTGCGCTTGCGCAATGCCAGCTTCCGCTCCGATTTCGCCCGCGATGCCGATGAAAACCGCATCATCGTCGGCTACTCGCTGCCAATTTGGTAACTCACAATAAAAACTCTGAGGACCCGTCCCATGAAAAAAACCTTTACCCGTATAGCCCTGACAGCCGCCTGCATGGCCTTCGCAGGCCCGTTGCTGGCCGACGAGCCCCGTCGTCCGGAATGCATCGCGCCGGCGGCCCCCGGCGGCGGCTTCGACCTGACCTGCAAGCTGGCGCAGAGCGCGCTGGTGGAAAGCAAGCTGCTCAAATCACCGATGCGTGTGACCTACATGCCTGGCGGCGTCGGTGCGGTGGCCTACAACGCGGTGGTCGCCCAGCGTCCGTCCGAAGCGGGCACCATCACCGCCTTCTCCAGCGGCTCGCTGCTCAACCTGGCCCAGGGCAAGTTCGGCCGTTTCGACGAGAACGCCGTGAAGTGGCTGGCCGGCGTCGGCACCAGCTACGGCGCCCTGGCAGTACGCAAGGACTCGCCGTTCAAGACCCTCGACGATCTGGTCAAGGCGCTGAAGGACAACCCGGGCAAGGTGGTGATCGGCTCCGGCGGCACCGTTGGCAGCCAGGACTGGATGCAGACCGCGCTGATCGCCCGCGCTGCCGGCATCGACCCACGGGAACTGCGTTACGTGGCAATGGAAGGGGGTGGCGAGCTGGCCACCGCCCTGCTCGGTGGCCACATCCAGGTAGCCAGTACCGATATCTCCGACTCGGTGCCACACATCGAAAGCGGTGACATGCGCATTCTCGCGGTGTTCTCCGAAGAGCGCCTGCCGGGTGACGTGGTCGCCAGCATTCCGACCGCCAAGGAGCAGGGCTTCGATGTGGTCTGGCCGGTGATCCGCGGCTTCTACCTCGGCCCGAAGGTCAGCGACGAAGCCTACACCTGGTGGAAGAATTCCTTCGACCAGCTGCTGGCCTCCGAAGACTTCGCCAAGCTGCGTGAGGATCGCGAGCTCTACCCGTTCGCCATGACCGGTGACGAGCTGGACGCCTACGTCAAGAAGCAGGTCGCGCAATACAAGGAACTGGCCCAGGAATTCGGCCTGATCCAGCAGTAACACCCGCTCCGCATCCTTTACCCCGTCATCCTCTGGGCACCGCCCAGGGGGTGCCTTCGCCATGCAAAAAAAGAGGATTTCCTCAATGTCGCAACGCATTTTCGGCGTCGTGCTGCTGCTCGCCTGTGTCGCGCTGGGCATCGTCGCCTGGGGCTATCACGCGCCCTTCTCCTATGAACCGGTGGGCCCCCGTGCCTACCCGATGCTGCTGCTGATCCTCATGGGTCTGGGCGCCATCTACCTGCTGGTCAAGAAGCCTTCGAGCAGCGCCTCGCACAGCGACGAGCCGCCTCTGGATCGTCACGTGATCGGCAAGGTGGTCGGCTGCGTGGTGATCCTCACCATCTACGCCGCCCTGTTCGAACCCCTGGGCTTCGTGCCGGCCAGCCTGATTTTCGGCATCGCCATGGCGCGCCTGTACGAAGGCACCTGGGTCGCCAGCGTGATTTCCGGCGTGGTACTGGCCATCGGTCTGTACCTGCTGTTCGACAAAATCCTCGACGTACCGCTGCCGCTCGGCATCCTGTCCTCCCTGGAGATCTGATCCGTGGATACTTTTAGCTACCTGGGTCAGGGCTTCGGCGTCGCCCTGAGCCCCTACAACCTGTTCACCGCCCTGTGCGGCACCCTGATCGGCACCATCGTCGGCCTGCTGCCGGGCCTGGGCCCGATCAACGGCGTGGCCCTGCTGATTCCCATCGCCTTCGCCCTCGGCCTGCCACCGGAAACCGCGCTGATCCTGCTCGCCGCCGTGTACCTGGGCTGCGAATACGGCGGCCGTATTTCCTCGATCCTGCTGAACATCCCGGGCGAAGCCTCGGCAGTGATGACCACCCTGGACGGCTACCCGCTGGCGCGCCAGGGCAAGGCCGGTGTGGCCCTGTCGATCTCCGCCTGGAGCTCGTTCGTCGGTGGCCTGATGGCGACCTGTGGGGTGGTGATCTTCGCCCCGCTGCTGGCCAAGTGGGCAGTGGCCTTCGGCCCGGCCGAATACTTCGTGCTGATGGTGTTCGCCATCGTCTGCCTGGCAGGCATGGCCGGCAACAAACCAATGAAGACCGCCATCGCGGCCTGTATTGGCTTGTTCCTGTCGTGCGTCGGTATCGATTCGAACAGCGGCGTGTACCGCTTCACCTTCGGCAGCCTGGGCTTGGCCGATGGCATCCAGTTCGTGGTGCTGGTACTGGGTCTGTTCTCGGTCAGCGAGATTCTGGTGCTGCTGGAGCGTACCCACCACGGCCAGAAGGCCATCGAAGCCAAGGGCCGCATGCTCTTCAACCTGAAGGAAGGCCTGTCGGTGCTGGCCACCAACCTGCGCAGCGGCGCGGTCGGTTTCGGCCTGGGCATCCTGCCCGGCGCGGGCGCGACCCTGGCCAGTGCGGTGGCGTACATGAGCGAAAAGCGCCTGGCCCACAAGGACAACAAGTTCGGCAACGGTGACCTGCGCGGCCTGGCGGCCCCGGAAACCGCCAACAGCGCCTCGGCCTGCGGCTCCATGGTGCCGATGCTGACCCTCGGCGTTCCCGGCTCCGGCACCACCGCGGTGATGCTCGGCGCCCTGACGCTGTACAACATCACCCCCGGCCCACTGCTGTTCCAGAACCAGCCGGATATCGTCTGGGGCCTGATCGCCTCGCTGTTCGTGGCCAACGTCATGCTCATCGTGATGAACGTGCCGATGATCAAAGTATTCACCAAGATCCTTGCCGTGCCGTACTGGGCCCTGGTGCCTGCCATCGCCATCATCACTTCGATCGGCGTTTACGCCGTGCATGCCACCGCGTTCGACCTCTACCTGATGATCGGCATCGGCATTGCCGGCTACATCCTGCGCAAGATGGACTTCCCGCTGTCGGCCATCCTGCTGGGCTTCATCCTGGGTGGCCTGATGGAGCAGAACCTGCGCCGCGCCCTGTCGATCTCCAACGGCGAGCTGGGCATCCTGTTCGCCAGCCCGATCACCTGGGGCGTGTGGACGCTGATCGTGGCGATGATCGCCCTGCCGTTCTACCGCACCTGGCGCAAGCGCAGCCAGCGCAAGGCCGAAGCGGCCAATGCCTGATAGCGACGCCCCCCACGGCAACCCCAGGCACCTGCGCAACTGGTGGCTCACGCCACTGGTTGGCGCAGCGGGTGGTTATCTGGCCAGCCTCATCGGCTGGCCTTTGCCTTGGGTGATCGGCTCCCTGCTGGCAGTTATCCTGCTGCGCTGCAGCGGCGTGCTCAGCCAGGAAATGCCCGGCGGGCGCCAGGTGGGCCAGTGGCTGGTGGCCGCCGGCATTGGCCTGCATTTCACCAGCGAAGTGCTCGAGCAGGTACTCGGCAACCTGACGATCATCCTGCTCGGCGCCTTCGCTACTCTGGCCCTCAGTGCCATTGGCATTGCCGGTCTGCGCCGCGCCGGGGTGGATCGTGCCACGGCGTTCTTCGCCAGCATGCCGGGCGGCGCCAGCGAGATGGTCAACCTGTCCCGTCGCCACGGCGCGCAACCGGCACGCATCGCCGCTGCGCACAGCGTGCGCCTGCTGATGGTCATCCTGCTGATCCCGGCACTGTTCACCTGGGGCCTGCCGCCCGTCGAACCCGCAGCGCCGATGGCGGTGGACTGGTTCTGGCTGGCCATCCTGCTACCGGCAGGTGCCTTGCTGGCTCTGCTGTGGCGGCGACTCGGGCAACCCAACCCCTGGATGCTCGGCCCATTGACGCTGTGCGCCGCGGCCAGCGTGACCTTCGACCTGCATATCGGCATGCCGGGCTGGCTCGGTCAGCTCGGCCAGTGGCTGATCGGTTGCGCACTGGGCTGTCATTTCGACCGGGCGTTCTTTCGCAGTGCCCCGGGCTTTCTCGCGAGGGTGGTGCTGTTCACCCTACTGGCGATGATCGTCACGGCGCTGCTCGGCTCGGCCATCGGCTGGCTGAGCGGTATCGAATCGGTGTCGCTGATGCTCGGCATGATGCCCGGCGGCATCACCGAGCTGTGCCTGACCGCAGAAGCGCTGCAGTTGTCGGTGGCCCTGGTCACGGCGCTGCAGGCCTTGCGCCTGTTTCTGGTGATGTTCCTGGCCGAGCCCTTGTTCCGGCTATGGCAACGCCACTCGCCGCAGCCCTGACCGCCCAAGCCTGACTCCGTGGGCTTTTTTTAGCGGATATGTCCAAACGGGTGCTGTCGATATGGCTGGCGTACTCTTTGCCAGTGCGCGCCAAGAGGAATCGACATGCCCGGGTATCTGAAGAGCTTGCTCCTGCTGCTATCGCTCGGCCTGCTGGCCAGTGCCTGCAGCAAGGCCGGCCTGGCCTATCGCAACCTGGACTGGGTGATTTCCTGGCGGGTGGATCAGTACCTGGATCTCGATTCACAGCAGAAGGCCTGGTTCAAGCCCAGGCTACAGGAACACCTGGCCTGGCATTGCAGCAGCGAACTGCCGCGTTACGTGGACTGGCTGCAGCGCACCGAGCAGTTGGTCCAGCAGCCTGCACCGGATGCCGGCCAACTGGAAACGCAGATGATCGAGGCCGAGCAGGCCTTCAACGCCATCATGCAGCAGACCACCTCGACGACCGTCGCCCTACTCGCCGACCTGCGCCCCGAACAGGTCCAGCGGTTGTACGCCCGTATGGAAAAGGACAACCGCGAGGACCGACAGAAGTTTCTCGAACCGCCCATGGAAACCCAGATCAGCGAGCGCGCCGAACGCCTGGAAAAACGCCTGAACCCCTGGTTCGGCAGCCTCAACGAAACGCAGAAGGCGCGCGTCGCCCAATGGGCCAGCGAGCGCCGCGATCAGAACCGTCTGTGGCTGGAAAACCGCGCACGCTGGCAGGGCGAGTTTCGCCGCGTGCTGGATGAACGTGATGCCCCGGACTTCGCCCAAAGCATGAGCCATGTGCTGGAGAACCGCCGCGGCGGCCATGACGAGCAAACCACCCTCGCCTACGAACAATCGCGTCAGGCCATGGCCGCACTGCTCAGCGACCTGCTGGCTGCAGCCGACGACAGCCAGCGCGACCGGGTGACCCAGCGCCTGGCTTCCATAAGCTCCGACCTAGCCGCAGAGATCTGTAGCGGCTGACTAGTTCTGAATCGGTGGTAGACGCCAGTCGATCGGCGTCAGCCCGTTCTGCTCGAGGAATTTGTTGGTACGGCTGAAATGGCCGTTGCCGATAAAGCCCCGATGCGCCGACAGCGGCGACGGGTGCGGCGAACGCAGCACCAGATGCTTGCTGGTGTCGATCAGCCGCTCCTTGCTCTGCGCATGGGCGCCCCAGAGCAAAAACACCAGATGCGGGCGCTGCTCGCTGACCACCGAAATGATCCGGTCCGTGAACGGTTGCCAGCCCTTGGCCGCATGGGAGCCGGCATTGGCGCGCTCGACGGTGAGCGAGGTGTTGAGCAGGAGTACGCCCTGCTCCGCCCAGGACTGCAGATAGCCATGGTTGGGAATATCGATATTGAGGTCGCGCTTGAGCTCCTTATAGATGTTCACCAGCGACGGCGGCGTGGCCACCCCGGGCTGCACCGAGAAGCACAGGCCATGGGCCTGGCCTGGACCGTGGTAAGGATCCTGGCCGATGATCACCACCTTGACCTGATCGAGGGGCGTGGAATCCAGCGCGTTGAAGATCAGCGGGCCGGGTGGATAGATCTCCTTGCCTGCCGCCTTTTCCTGGCGCAGGAAATCGCCCAGGGCGCTCATGTAAGGCTTGTCGAATTCGTCGTGGAGCGCCTGTTTCCAGCCGGCCTCCAGCTTGACCTTGTCTGCGGCGGACATGCCTGCTCCCGGTAATCCAGTGAAACCGGCACGCTAGAGAAGCCTCCTGCTCAAGTCAAGGCAACCCCCGGTCAAGAGCGACGGCAGGGTTTGTCAGCGGCGATTTCTTAGACCAAAAGCGAATCACGGGAATAGCCGCAACAGGTTAAAACGGAGCAGCCAATACTCGATCAGCCCGGTGGCGCGGGTAGGTGGCTTCGTCCGGCGGCGGCGCACGCGCTGGTAGCCTGGCGAGCGGCATCGGCTGCCCGATCCGGGCATACGGCAAACCGAATCGCGTAACGCCGGCCGGCCTTTGGCGCTACAGTAAAGACAACACCGCTAGCAGAGGACACCTTATGAGTACGGCGCTGGAACCCTACAAACCCGGTATCTTCGACCTGACCCACAAGCTCACGGTGGAAAAGCACGGCCACACCGCCCTGCTGACCATCAACAACCCGCCCGCCAATACCTGGGACCGGGAATCACTGATCGGTCTCAAGCAGCTTGTCGACCATCTGGACCGCGACGACGACATCTATGCCCTGGTCATCACCGGCCAGGGTGGCAAGTTCTTCTCGGCCGGCGCCGACCTGAAACTGTTCGCCGACGGCGACAAGGCCCGCGCCCGGGAAATGGCCAGCCGCTTCGGCGAGGCCTTCGAGCGGCTCAGCGCCTTCCGTGGTGTGTCCATCGCGGCCATCAATGGCTATGCCATGGGCGGCGGCCTGGAATGCGCCCTGGCCTGCGACATCCGCATCGCCGAGCGCCAGGCCATGATGGCCCTGCCAGAGGCCAGCGTCGGCCTGCTGCCCTGCGCCGGCGGCACCCAGAACCTGCCCTGGCTGGTGGGTGAAGGCTGGGCGAAACGGATGATCCTGTGTGGCGAGCGGGTCGATGCCGACACGGCACTGCGCATCGGCCTGGTGGAGCAGGTGGTCGATACCGGCGAAGCCCGTGGCCATGCCCTGCTGCTGGCCGCCAAGGTCGCCAGCCAGAGCCCGGTGGCGGTACGCGCCATCAAGCCGCTGATCCAGGGCGCCCGGGAACGCGCGCCGGCCACCTGGCTGCCGGCCGAGCGCGAACGCTTCGTCGATCTGTTCGACGCCGCCGATACGCGCGAAGGGGTCAACGCCTTTCTGGAAAAGCGCACGGCCAACTGGCGCAATCAATGACGTTTGCCGGCAACTGCCTCGGGAACTGCACATGAATGTCACCTTCGAAGAACGCCCCAGCCTGCATGGCTACCGCATCGCCATCGCCAGCCTGGACGCCCCTGCCAGCCTCAATGCCCTGTCGCTGCCGATGATCGACGCCCTGCAGGATCGCCTGCGGGCCTGGGCCGACGACGCCGGTATCGCCTGCGTGCTGCTGCGCGGCAACGGCAGCAAGGCGTTCTGCGCCGGCGGCGATGTGGTGCAACTGGCCAAACAATGCCTGGCCAGCCCCGGTGAGGCACCCGAACTTGCCGAGCGCTTCTTCGCCCGCGAGTATCGCCTCGATCACTATCTGCACACCTACGCCAAGCCGCTGATCTGCTGGGCTCACGGCCACGTGCTGGGTGGCGGCATGGGGCTGCTGCAGGGCGCCGGGATTCGCATCGTCACGCCGAGCAGCCGGCTGGCCATGCCGGAAATCAGCATCGGCCTGTTTCCGGACGTCGGCGGCAGCCACTTCCTGTCTCGCCTGCCCGGCAAGCTGGGCCTGTTCTTCGGGCTGACCGCCAGCCCCCTGAATGCCCGCGACGCCCTCGACCTGAACCTGGCCGATCGTTTTCTGCTGGACACCCAGCAGGACGCCCTGATCGACGGGCTGATCCAGCTGAACTGGCGCGAACAGGCCGACCTGCAACTGCACAGCCTGCTCAAGGCGCTCGAGCAGCAAGCCTGTAGCGAGCTGCCCGCCGCGCAATGGCTGCCACGCCGCGAGCGCCTCGACGCGCTGCTCGACCAGGCCACCCTGCCCCTGAGCTGGCAAGCCCTGGCCAGCCTGGAGAACGATGACGACGCCCTGCTCGCCAAGGCCGCCAAGACCCTGCTCGGCGGCAGCCCGCTGACCGGACATCTGGTGTGGGAGCAGATCAGGCGCGCCCGGCACCTGTCATTGGCCCAGGTGTTTCGGATGGAATACGGCATGAGCCTGAGCTGCTGTCGTCACCCTGAGTTCGCCGAAGGTGTGCGGGCCCGGCTGATCGACAAGGATCACGCTCCGCGCTGGCACTGGCCGGACGTGAATCAGGTGCCGGAGCAGGTGATCGCCGCGCATTTCGCGGCGCTCGACGATCACCCGCTGGCCGACCTGTCCTGACCGATCAGCGCTCGCGCAGCGCCTCGGCGCGAGCGCGGATGATCGGCTTGAGCAGGTAGCTGAGTACGCTCTTCTTGCCGGTGATGATGTCCACCGAGGTGACCATGCCCGGAATGATCAGCAACGGGTGCTCCTCGGTACCGAGGTGGCTTTTCTCGGTGCGCAGCTTGATCAGGTAGAAACTGTTGCCTTCCTCATCGGTCACGGTGTCTGCACCGATCTGCTCCAGCTTGGCCTTGAGGCCACCGTAGATGGTGTAGTCGTAGGCGGTGAACTTGACCACGGCCTCCTGCCCCGGGTGCAGGAAGGCGATGTCCTGGGGGCGGATGCGCGCCTCGACCAGGATGGTGTCGTCGATGGGCACGATCTCCACCATGTCGCTGCCGGGCTGGATCACACCGCCGATGGTGTTGACCAGCAACTGCTTGACGATGCCCCGCACCGGCGAAGTGACCAGGGTGCGGTTGACCCGGTCCTCGAGCGCCTTGCCAGTGGATTCGATCTTGCTCAGGTCGGTGCGCACCTCGTTGAGCTGGGTCAGCGCCTCGCTGCGGAAACGCCCTCGGGTTTCGTCGATCTTGCGCTCCACCTCCTTGATCGCTGCCTCGGCACGTGGGATGGCCAGGCCGGTCGCCTCCAGCTGACCGCGGGCCTCGACCTCGGCCCGCTTGAGGCGCAGCACCTCGACCGGGGAAACGGCGCCTTCAGCCACCAGTGGCTCGGACATGCGAATCTCCTGGCGCAGCAATTCCAGGCTGTTACGGAATTGGCCTTGCTTGGACGCGTATTCCCGCACTTCCTGACGGCGCTGGGTCAACTGTTCCTGCAGCCCGGCGATCTCGTCCTGCAACTGCTGCTGACGGCTGAGGAACAGCGCCCGCTCGCTCTGTGCCAGGCCTGGTGCCTTGGCGGCGATGTCCTCGGGAATGGCCAGCTCACGCCCTTCGACCTCGGCGCTCAGGCGTTCGACGCGCATGGCCAGCGACAAGCGATCGGCTTCGGTCTCGCCCACGTTCGACGCGAACCGCGTGTCGTCCAGGCGCAGCAAGGGCGTGCCGGCTTCGACCACCTGCCCTTCGTGGACGAACAGCTCGGAAACGATGCCGCCTTCCAGGTTCTGGATCTTCTGCACCCGCGAGGACGGGATGGCCTTGCCGTCTCCGCGGGTCACCTCGTCGACTTCGGCGAAATTGGCCCACAGCAGGCAGAACACCACGAAGGCGATGATCCCCCAGAGGGTCAGGCGCAACACCCGCGGCGCATCCTCGATGAGCGCCTTGCGCACCTCGGGCAGCGGCTCGTCGCCAACCTCGTCACGGGGGCCGAAATAGGCAGCGGCAGCGCGCATGAAGCGCTGGAAGGCGTGCTTAACTGACACTGATCTGCCCCTTCTTCAATGCCTCCATGACGCTCTCTTTCGGGCCGTCGGCAATGATGCGCCCCCGGTCGACGATGACCAACCGCTCCACCAGGCTGAGCATCGAGGCGCGGTGGGTGACCAGCAGCAGTGTCTTGTTCTTGCTGATGGCGGCAAGGCGCTGCTTGAGGCGCTCCTCGCCGGTGTTGTCCATCGCGCTGGTGGGCTCGTCGAGCAGCAGGATCGGCGGATCCAGCAGCAGTGCCCGGGCCAGGGCCACGTTCTGGCGCTGACCACCGGAAAGGTTCTGGCCGCGCTCGCCGACCTGCAGCTCATAACCGTTGGGGTGCAAACGCGCGAACTCGTGCACGCCGGCCAGCTCGGCGGCCTGCAGCACCAGTTCGTCCTCGACGTAGCGTGCGCCCGACACCAGGTTGTCGCGCAGGGTGCCGGCGAACAGCTGGATATCCTGGGGCACGTAGCCGATGTTGTAGCGCACGTCGCTGACATCCAGCTGGCGCACATCGATACCGTCGACCAGCAGGCTGCCGGCATCGGCCTGGTAGAGGCCGACGATCAGTTTGGCCAGCGAGCTCTTGCCGGAGCCGCTGCGGCCGATGATGCCGACCTTTTCACCAGGACGGATCACCAGGTTGATGCCCTGCAATGCCGCCTGCTGCTGGTCCGGGTAATGAAAATCCAGCTGGCGAAATTCGATGCCACCCTGCAGCGTCTGGCGCTTGAGGGGGCGCTCGTCGGCCTGGCGCTCCTGGGGCAGCTCCATCATCTGGTTGACCGAGTCCAGCGTCACGCGGGCCTGTTGGTAACGGATCAGCAGACCGGACACCTGCGCCAGGGGCCCCAGGGCGCGGGAGCTGAGCATGTAGCAGGCAATCAGGCCGCCCATGCTCAGGTTGCCGGCGATGATCTGGTACACGCCCAGCACGATGATCACCACGCCGGCGAGTTGCTGCAGCAACAGCGTCGAGTTCATCGCCAGGCTCGACAACATCCGCGCCTTGAGTTCGAAGCGGCCCAGGGTGCCGATGGTCTGCTCCCAGAGGTACTGACGCTCGCTCTCCGCGTTGTTGACCTTGACTGCATCCAGGCCGGCCAGGCTCTCGATCAGGCCGGACTGGCGCTCGGCCGCCAGGGCCATGCTGCGCTCCATGGTCTTGGCCAGCGGTTTTTGCAACGCCCAGCCGATCAGCGCAACCAGCGGGAAGGCCAGGATGGGGATCCACACCAGATGCCCGCCCAGGTAGGCGATGACCGCGAGAATCAGGATGGTGAACGGCAGGTCGATAACGCTGGCCAGCGTCAGGGACGCGAGAAAGTCGCGCAGGCTCTGAAACTCGTGAATGTTCTGGGCGAAGCTGCCGACCCGCGCCGGACGATGCTTCATCGCCATGCCGACGATGCGCTCGAACAGGGTGGCAGAGATGATCATGTCGGTCTTCTTGCCGGCCAGGTCCAGGCACAGGCCGCGCAACGTCTTGAGCAGCAGATCGAAGATGAACACCCCACAGATGCCGACGGCCAGCACCCACAGCGTCGCCTCGGCCTGGTTGGGCACGACGCGGTCATAGACGTTCATCACGAACAGCGGGGTGACCAGGCCGATCAGGTTGATCAGCAGGCTGGCCGCGACCGCGTCTATATACAGCCAGCGCGAGCGCTTGAGAGTATCCCGAAACCACGAGCTGGCCCTGGGAATGAGCTCGCCGCGGGTGAAATCGAACTTGTGCTGAGGCTGGGCGAAGAACACCCGGCCACTGTAGTCCTCGGCCAGGGTTTCGGCGCTGACCCGCACTTCGCCGCCTTCCGTCTCGCTGGGCATGATGCGCGCCTGCCCATCGGCCTCCCAACCAAGCAGCAGGGCACTGCGCCCGTCGCGCAGCAACAGCAGGGCGGGCAACGCCAGTTCGGGGATCTTGTCGAGATTGCGCCGCAGCCAGCGGCCCTGCAGCCCGGCGCGGGCGGCAGCCCGAGGCAGCAATTCGGCACTCAGGCGCTGCTTGGGCAGCGGCAGCCCGGCAGTGAGCATGGCCCGGCTGACGGATTTCTGATGGAGACTGCACAACGACAGCAAACTATCCAGCAGAGGATCGTCGTAACGGTCACGGGGATCGTTACGTGGCTGGGATGGATCAGGTTCTACTGCCACTGCACATTTACCCTTACCTAAAAAACCGAACTCTAGTTCATGTTGGGCAGTTGCACATTAGTCTTGACCGTATCGAGCGGCACGGATGCCATCGGCGCCGCGATTCCCTGGCTCTTGAGCAGCGTACCGGTGGTCGCCTTGATGCGGTAATGGGTGAACAGTTCGGTAAAGCGCACTTCCTGGAGGCGTCGGGCGGCAGTGAAGTATTCGTTTTCACTGTCCAGCAGATCCAGCAGCGTGCGCTCGCCCAGCCCGAACTGCTTCTGGTAGGAGTCACGCACGCGGGAGCTGTGGTCGACGTATTGCTGAGCGATCGGCAGTTGCGCACGGGCGTTCTGCAGTGCGTTCCAGGCCAGCCCGACTTCCTCGTTGAGCACGCGCAATGCATTGTTGCGGATATCCATGGCCTGGTTGCTCAGGTACGCCCTGGAGCGCACGTTGGCGCTGTCGCTACCGCCCGCGTACAGGTTGTAGCGCATGCGCACCATTGCCTGCCATTCCTTGTTCTCCCCTTCCACACCATCGACGTTGTCGTTGAGGCCGGTGGACACTTCGGCATCGAAGCGTGGGTAGTAGATGCTTTTGGCCGCGGCGTATTGCGCCTCGGTCGCCTTAACATCGGCCTCGGCCGAGCTGATGTTGGGGTTGTTGGCCAGCAATTCGTCACGGGCAGCCGTCAGGCTTTCGGGCAGGTGCACGCCCATGCTGTCCGGCATGGCGAGGTCGACGGGCTCGCGACCCACCACGCTCAGGTAGGTGATCTGGGCATCGGCCAGATTGGTCTGTTCGGTCAGCAGGTTGTTGCGCGCCTGGGCCAGGCGCGCCTCGGCCTGATCGAGATCGGCCATGCGCCCGACACCGCGCTCGCTGCGCAGGGAAATCTGATCGTAGATGCGCTCGTGGCTGCGCAGGTTCTCTTCTGCCAGGCGCGCCAGCTCCTGACGCTGCAGGACATCCAGGTAGACCTGGGCCACCTCCAGCGCCGTGCGCTCGGAGTTGGCCAGCAGCGCATAGGCACGGGCGTTGACGGTAGCGCGTTGCCGAGCGACTTCATTGCGGGTGGCGAAGCCGTCGAACAGCATCTGCTGAACGGTCAGGCTGGCTTCGGAACGGTTAAGCGTCCGATAACCGCTGTCGTCACTGGCACGGGTACTGTTGTTCTCGGTACCCTCGCGGCCATAACCGGCCTGCACGTCGACACGCGGCAGATAGCCTGCCCGCGCCGCCTTCATATCCTCTTCCACCGCCAGCCGCGCATTGATACCGGACTGGATTTCAGGATGCACGGTGAGTGCGTTCTGCATGGCCTCGGTCAACGTCTGCGCCTGGGCTGAAACGGAAATGGCAAGGGCAAGAGGAAGCGTGGCAATGAAACGCATGGTCAGTAAATTCCCTGTTAAAGCCGACATGTTTTATCGGTGTATATCAAGTCGCCGAGCAACCGGCCGAAGACTATCATTGCCACTGAACTTCAAGTGTTTAATAGAAGACAAAACAGCTGAAAATATCAAAGTGACATCAACAGGTCCGATTGTTTATGATCAGACCCGAAGGGTCAATAGTCTGGCGGTTAACCTCGCGCAATAAATTTCCGCCAATTATATGACGACGTATTTTCAGCATTATCCGCTATAAATCGGTATAGACGCTTTTCACAGATTTTACCTCGCGCATGCGCATGGAGCTGGTTATGAGCAATTTCGCCGCCGTCATCAAATCTTTGATTGGCCAAGTCTTTGTCACCTCGGTTGACGGAATTCGGCGTCAGGTATTTGAGGGGGATCGCATCTTTGCCGGCGAGCAGGTCACCACGGCCGACGGCGGCTCCGTGACCCTTGAGATGGCGAACGGCGAAACCGTCAAGCTCGGTGCCAACAGCTCCTGGCAAGCCGGCAATCCCGACAGCCAAGACGTTGCGGATGCTGCGCAAGCGCCCGCCGGTGAACTCGAGCAGGCACTGGCGGCGGGCATGGACCCCACCGTCGACCTCGAACCCACCGCGGCAGGGCCCGGCGCGGGCGGTGGTGGCGGCGGCGCAGGTGGCGGCCATAGCGCGGTAATGCTCGACGAGACGGCACAACGCGTCGACCCGACGATCGGTTTCCAGACTACCGGCCTGGGTACCCCCGGTTTCAACCTGATCGAAGACAACGACCCGGCCATTTTCACCACTGCGGCGGCCACGGCCACACCCGACACAACCCCTCCCGACACAACCGCTCCGGTGGTAACCATCGGCATCGATCCGATCACGGGCGATGACCTACTCAACAGCGCCGAACTTGGCGCCACCACCGTGATCATCACCGGTACGGTGGGCGGCGATGCGCGAGTTGGCGACGCGATCACCCTGAACCTGGGGGGCAACCTCTATAGCGGCACCGTCATCGTTCTCGGCAACGGCGCGCTCGGCTTCAGCATTCCAGTCAACAGCGCTGACCTTGGCAGCTTCAGCAGCATCAGCGCGACGGTCAGCAGTGCGGATGCAGCAGGCAATGTCGGCACCGCCACGGCCAGCCGCCCTTACACCGTCGATACCACGGCGCCGGTCATCACTGTCGACGCGCCGGCCATTACCAACGACACCACCCCGACCCTCACCGGCACCACCGATGCGCCGGTGGGCAGCACGGTTACCCTGACCATCACTCAGGGCAGCACCGTCATTACGGTGACCACCCCAGTTCTGGCTGGCGGTACCTATAGCGTCGATTTGCCTCAAGCACTGGCCGAAGGCCCGTATACCGTT
>Ga0268256_1000181_pt1 | contig 74439 bp, 64 predicted proteins | sample AgamicAtAmrz_FD_200247 | JGI IMG/M metagenome (GOLD analysis project Ga0268256, IMG submission 200247) | Agave microbial communities from Guanajuato, Mexico - At.Am.rz (v2) (version 3) | ecosystem: Host-associated > Plants > Roots > Rhizosphere | place: Guanajato, Mexico | collected 2012-06-07 | reverse complement strand
GTCATCCAGTGACTGTTTCCCTGTTTGCGCCGTAAACTGCCGTAGACAATTATTCGCATTGCTAAAACTCAAACTGATAGAGCAAATCGAGAGCCTGATCCACACCGGACACGGCTTCCAGATAGAGTTTGGGCATCAGGCGGTAACGCAAGGTTAACGTCGCCAGTGAATCAAATATGCCAACACCGTATTTTACCTGCAGACCCGGCAGCACATAGCCGCTGACCTGCACCTGCTGGCTGTCGCCAACACCCGCAGTATCAACAGCAAGATTGCTGACACCGAATGTCTCCCCGATTTTACCCACAACCTGCCCACTTTGTGCAACCCCTAAGCCAACAAGGGCCGAAGTCAGTGCGTTACTGTCGCCATCGCTGCCTAATCCCTGACCACGCAGCAGGTAAGAGAGCGCTTCCTGTTGCGACATCGCCGGATCGGAGAAGACTTCCGCTTTCGGCTCATCCGCCAGACCGGTGACGCGCAGGCCCGCCGTAACCCCATCTTCGGTCGCATCCGGGTTACGAATCGCTTCGAGATTGACGTAAGGCTGATCCGGCGGACCGGCAAACTGCAGCTCGCCTTTACGCACGATCAGATCCTGACCATAGGCATGGAAACGACCGGAGGGGATGTTGATCTGCCCATTCAGACCCAGTCCGGATTTATCCTGCACCATCTTCAGATCGCCGTTCAGTTTTGCCTTCAGGCCAAATGCGGAGAGCCGCACATCGTTGCCGACATGGATCACCAGATTACTGTTGATCGGGATCGAGGCGGTTTTCGGTGCAATCGGCTTAAGCTGCTCATCCAGCATCACCTCATCGGATGAAACCCCGGTGGCGCTCTCCGGCACTTCCTGCACCGTGATACGCGCCCACGGAATATCAACCCGCCCATCTAGGTTAAAGGCGGCTGGCGTCGCTTCAAACACCAGATCCGGTGAGACATCCATCCGCACCATCGGCGGCACCGTGACGCGCACCCGGCTACCCTGCGCCGCAATGCGCGCACGCCAGTTATCGAGCTGGCTCCAGTCCGCATTACCGCTAAGGTTGATGTTACCCTGCGTGGTCTGCACCAGGCCGTTCAGGGTCGAACTCATGCCGTTGAAGACCAGATTCAGATTAGCATTGGTCAGATCCACCGGCATAAAGTTGCCATCCACGTCCACACCGGTCAGACCCAGCTGGCCAAATACCTGTGGCTGCTGAATGCTGCCGCCCAGGCGCAGAGCGCTGTTCAGGTTGCCCTTGATCTTTTCGCCCTGCATCAGCGCCGGATTCAGCATCGCCAGCGAGAGATTGCGAATATTGACGTTCCCTCCCAGTGTGCGACGGTTTTGCGGATCGGTGATCTGCACGTTGCCATCGAGCTGGCCGTTTCCGGCGATGCGGAGCAGCCAGTCGAGCTGGGCGCGTCCGTTGCGCAGCGCGGCATTAAGGTTCAGCGTGTCAAAGGCGATCGGCAGGCTGTTACCCTGCACATCCTGCACCACTTTCACGCCGTTGCCCCTGAGCGCCACGGTGCCGGTCGGCAGCCCGCCCTCTGCGGTCCAGTTCACACGCACATCTCCGCTGAACAGGCCGCTCAGCTGTGTGGCATCCGGCATAAAGGGTTTAACCATCGCCAGGTCAAAGCGGTTCAGCACCACATGGGCATGGCCAGCCGGCCCGGCTTCGACCGGCTCCGGTACGCAGAGCTGCGCGTTGGGATTCTGCCAGCAGTGCGGGCCAATCGTCGCCGTCTGGCGGCTGTTTAGGTAGTCAATTGCCATTGCGCGGGTCAGACGCCACTCTCCGACCGGCGTATCAAAACGCGTGTCGTTGAGCGACCCTTTCCAGCGTTCGGTCTGGCGATCAAAGCTGCCGTTCAGCGCCAGCTGGCCGGAGACCGGCTTGCCCTGCACAGAGAGCTTCAGCTGATGCTGCTTTTCATTGCCGTCGGCGTTCAGCGTCAGCAGGCTGATGTTCAGCGCATCCTGCTTCAGCTGTTCGACGCGCAGTTGCAGCTTGCCCGCGACCTGCTCGCCGGAACGAACGTCGCCGTTCAGCGTGACGCGGTTGATCTGCATCTGCTGCCAGCGCAGGCCACGGCCATTGAGGTCAGCCAGCAGCTGCGGCGCTTTCAGGGTGCCGCGCGCTTTGAGAGTGCCATTGACGACGCCGCCCAGGCCCGGCAGCGCATTGTCGAGCTGCGGCGCGTTGATGCTGGCGTCGAGATCCAGGCTGTCGCCCAGCGCTCCTTTAACATCCAGATGGTTGCGGCCCAGCGCCAGTTTGATGCCCGGCACCGTCCACTGGTTATAGCTGTTACCGGTCAGCGAGCCGTCTGCAGTTACCGCGTTCTGTTTCACATTGCCTTTGAGTTGCAGCTGCGGCACGCTCAGCTGCCAGCTGCCGCCATAGAGACTGCCGCGGGTGGTGATCCTGCCATCCAGCCGCGCGGGCCAGTCGGGATACTGTTTCGCGGTATTAATGCCCGCCAGCGTCAGTTCACTGCGCCAGCTAATCGCTTTGCGCCAGTCCACCAGAGCGGTGAGGTCAATGTTGCCCTGCAGCGCGGCAATGCGCAGACGGTCAAGGCTGAACTGTTCGACATTGCCCTTACCGGTCAGCGACACGCTGGCTGGCGGCACCGATTCCCCCTTCACGGCGGTCTGCAGTGACATCACGTAGTCGGTGGCCTTGCCTTTAAACTGATAGTCCAGCTTATCCGCCTGATACTGTACCGGGCCGGTTAACGGCCAGCGCAGCTTCGGGCTGGTCAGCTGCAGCGACAGCGGCAGTCCTGCTACCGCCAGTTGCGTCGTGGCATCTAGCTGCGCATTGACCGGGCCGGAGAGGTTCAGCCCCAGCTTCAGTTCGTCCCGCATCGCGCCATTCAGTTTCAGCGCCAGCTTTTCGCCTTTAATCGGGTCGGTATTGACCGTGCCGTTCAGGGCGAAATCGACCGGCCAGTTATCCGCCAGCGTCGCCTGTCCGCTGCCGTTAAGTTTGCCCAGGTTCGAGTCCACTTCCAGCGTCGTCAGTTGCATCTGACGATCGGCGGTTCTGGCTTTCAGCAGCAGCCGGCTGACCGAAATATCGGTGTCGCCGGTGATACGCAGCTGTTCACCCAGAATCTGCTGCACATCAATATCCAGCGGCAGACGGAAATCGGGCAATGCGGGCAGCAGAGGCTGCGCAAACATCGCCTGCAGCGTTTCACCCAGCGGCTTCTCAGCGGGATGGGGCTGCTGCACTTTTGGCTGCACCACCTCTTCATTCACGACTTTCGCCGCCTTTGGCAGCGCAATCAGCAGGCTTTGAATATGGGTCGGATTCAGCGTCAGCGCGCGATCCTGCCACTGCAGGCCGGTGGTGAAATTGAGCAGCGAGATCGCCGTGTCATCCACCTTCACATTGATATTGTGCAGGCCAAGATGACTCAGCGTGATCGGGTATGGCGTGCTGAGGTTCGTGTTGCCACTCTCCTCTTCTGGCGCCTGCGCGGCAGGCGTCATCTTTGTGCTGTCGACCACTACGCTGATGTCGCGCAGGGAGATGTCATTCACGCAGACTGAGGAGTGCAGCAGACAGTTAAGATTGACGGCCAGATGGATCTGCCCGGCATCCACGCTGACGCCCGGCATCTCGTAACGCAGACCGTTAAGCGTCAGGTTACGCCAGCCGCCGTCCACCTGTTTAATCGAGAGGCCCGGTACCCAGCGCGATGCGCCCTTCAGCACCAGATGCAGCCCCGGCGTGGTGCCAATTAAAAACGCCACGCCGCCCAGCAGCAGCACCAGAAAGATCAGAATACCGATCAGGACCTTTTTCCACAGCTTCATAGTTCAGGCCCCAGTCCTACGTAAAATTGCAATCCATGCTCCTCGTCATCGCCAATGGGCCTGGCGATATCAAATTTGATGGGTCCGACCGGTGAAGACCAGCGTACGCCGACGCCCGCGCCGGTCTTGACGTTGCTTTGTTTGATGTCGTTCACCGCTTCGCCGGAGTCCACAAACACGGCTCCCCACCATTTACCGGTGACGTTGTACTGATACTCCAGCGACCCGGTAGCCAGTTTTGAGGCCCCCGTGAGTTTGCCATCCTCGTCGCGCGGGGAGATATTTTTGTATTTATAGCCACGAATACTGCGGTCACCGCCGGCAAAGAAGCGCAGATCCGGCGGCACTTTCTCGAAATCGTTGGTTTCGATCCAGCCCAGATTGCCGCGGGCCACAAAGCGATGGCTATCGCCCAGGGTGCGGATCCAGACGTTTTGCGCCTGCAGGATCAGGAAGTCGACGTCAGATCCCCAGGTGGTGTCGGAGACATCGACGGAGTAACGCTGCGTATCGCCCCAGGTGGGCATCAGGCCGCCACGCGAACGGGTGCGGTTCACGCTGACGCCCGGATAGAGCAGCATGGTGGTGTTGGTTACATTGCCCTGGGTAAAGTGGTCCAGGCTCCAGCGCAGATTGACGGCCTTCTGCCAGCCGCTGCTGCTGTCCCAGTTGCGCGACACGGCAAGCGTGCTGGTATCGGCTTTGGTGTCGTTGAGGTCGGTTCGCTTCAGGCCGCCGGAGAAAGTGTAGTACTGCTCCAGCGGACTTTTCAGCAGCGGTACTTTGTAGCTTAAATCGACCTGCTGTTCGGGCGCAGAGACATAGGCGCTGGCCGTCAGGCTATGGCCACGGTCATTGACCCAGGGTTTCTTCCAGGTTCCCTTCAGGCGGGGCCCCACATCGGTGGAGTAGCCGACACCGGTTTCAATCGTGTTTTCAACGCGGGGCGACAGGGCGGCGTTCAGCGGCAGCACCTTACTCTTCCGGCCCTTGCTGAATTCCGGCGCGACCACCACCGAATTAAACCAGCCGGTCGCGGAGAGGCGGCGGTTCAGCTCGGCCAGATCGCGGGAGCTGTAGTAATCCCCCTCTTTAAAGGGCACCAGATTTTGCAGGTACGCTTCGCGGATCTGCGAGCCCTGGAAGGTCACGTCGCCGAAGCGATAACGCTCGCCGCTGTCGTAATCGATATCCCAGAAGGCTTCATGCCGCTCGACCGACACGCCAAGCTGGCTCTTTTTAAAGGTGCCGTCGAAGTAACCGTTGCGCAGGGCGAGATTAGAGAAGCCGCTCTTGAATTTGTCATATTGCCCGTGATTGAGCTGGGTGCCCACTTTTGGCCGCCCCTGCTTTACCCAGGCTTTGTAATCGGCGTCGTTGCGCGCATCGCCTTCTACGACGATGGTACTGCCACCGATTTTAACCGGCTGGCCCGGGGTCACTTTTGCCACCAGCACCGGGCGTCCGCCCTGCGCAGGCGCAGGACGGGATTCAAAATCGATCGTGGGTTCGTAATAGCCGAGTGCGCGCAGCCCCTCTTTTATCGCGACGGAGACGCGGGCACGAAAACGGCCATCGTTTGAAACCTCATCGCTGCCAATGGTTGACAGGCGGGCCCTGACATTCTTTTGCAAATCCCCGGTTAAGCCCTCTACCTGCAATCGCACGGTCGCCGCCTCAAGGGCGGGCGCGGCAAGCAGCAGGCTGGCCATGCAATATATGTAAAATCGTGGCACCTGGACTCCTGTTAATCATGCCGGCCCCTTTTCCACGGGGCATTTATTAATCATCTTTGCCCGCACTACCGCTACGGCAACACCCTCATCATAGCCGCACTTTATGGTAAACGGCGACGCCACGCTGACATCTAAGTCAAATAACGTCACATTGTCGGCAAATGACGGGGGGGATACAACTCCTGCGCAGGGGAATGATCGGCCCGGAGCGACGCACTCAGATAAATCCGGAGTACGCAGCGGGCACGCTGGCCCCGGATGCGTCGTGACAGGGTGATTTTGCCCTCTGGCGGCATGATGAGCGCTCCTGCTATAATCTGCCACCACAGGCATCCCGCCTGTTTTCATTTCTGCCCCGACATCTCATTCTCTGTCGATATGGCGCAGACATTTTTGGCACGGATAGCTCTGTTTCATGGATAAACCCGCTCTGTTTGCGCTTACCCACGCTGCCCAGGCCAAAAATGACATGTGGATAACCCTTTGGATCTCCTATGTTAGATAGCTTACTTGTCATTCTGTTGCTGATCGTAATCAGTGCTTTTTTTTCTCTGTCAGAGATCTCGCTGGCCGCTGCCCGTAAGATCAAACTGAAACTGCTGGCCGATGAAGGCAATGTCAATGCGCAGCGCGTGCTGAAAATGCAGGAAACGCCGGGCATGTTTTTCACCGTGGTGCAGATTGGCCTCAACGCCGTCGCCATCCTGGGCGGTATCGTCGGTGACGCGGCTTTTTCACCGGTCTTCCGCGGCCTGTTCGATCAGTTTGTCTCACCGGAGCTGGCCGAACAGCTCAGCTTTATCTGCTCCTTCACCATCGTCACCAGCATGTTTATCCTGTTCGCCGACTTAACCCCAAAACGGGTCGGCATGGTGGCACCGGAAACCATCGCGCTGCGCATCATCAACCCGATGCGCTTCTGTCTGCTGATCATGCGCCCGCTGGTATGGCTGTTTAATGGCCTGGCTAACGTCTTCTTCCGTCTCTTTAAACTGCCAATGGTGCGTAAAGATGACATCACCTCCGACGATATCTACGCGGTCGTTGAGGCAGGTGCGCTGGCCGGGGTGCTGCGTAAGCAGGAGCATGAGCTGATTGAAAACGTGTTCGAGCTGGAGTCGCGTACCGTTCCCTCTTCCATGACCTCGCGTGAGAATATTGTCTGGTTTGATCTGCACGAAGATGAAGCCAGCCTGAAAACGAAAATCGCCGAGCATCCGCACTCCAAGTTTTTAGTCTGTAGCGGCGACATTGACCATATCGTCGGTTACGTCGACTCGAAAGAGCTGCTGCTGCGCGTGCTGGGCAATCAGAGCATGGCGCTGAACAGCGGCCTGCAGATTCGCTCCGCGCTGATCGTGCCGGATACGCTGACCCTTTCCGAAGCGCTGGAAAGCTTTAAAACCGCCGGTGAAGATTTCGCGGTGATCATGAACGAATATGCGCTGGTTGTCGGCATCATTACCCTGAATGACGTGATGACCACGCTGATGGGCGATCTGGTTGGTCAGGGGATGGAAGAGCAGATCGTCGCCCGTGACGAGAACTCATGGCTGGTTGAAGGCGGCACACCGATCGATGACGTTATGCGTGTGCTGGACATTGATGAGTTCCCGCAGTCCGGCAACTACGAAACCATCGGTGGCTTCATGATGTACATGCTGCGTAAGATCCCGAAACGCACCGACTTTGTGAAGTTCGCGGGTTACAAATTCGAGGTGGTGGATATCGACAGCTACCGTATCGATCAGCTGCTGGTGACCCGCATCGATGAGCGACCGCCGGTGCTGAGTATGACCAAAAGCGAAGACGAGTAGAACCAGTCAGGGCCTGTTCCGCCAGGCGTGGGGTTTCAGAGGGCGGGCGTCTGTGAATGGGGTGACAGGCCCCGGTTCAGAGTGATGACGCAGATAATCTGACCGCAAAAGCATCAAGGGCGCCATCGGCGCCCTTGTCTTTAGTTGAACTCAAGCTTGAGACGTACGACCTGGCGGTTAATTTCTGACATCACGCTCAGATGCTGTTTGTCTTTGACGCGCGGAATAAGGACTTTTCCCTTATCAAATTCGAACGCGCCAACGTCCTTGATATACAACCTTCCTTTGAACAGCGTTTTTACATATTTCGCTATCTGCAGCGGATTATAGCGCTGGAAGATTTTCATACTGACTAACTCCTGTACATTTTTAAAGCACGCTTCGCCGTTTCCAAATTTGGTGCCAGCCCATGAAGCGCGAATTCGCGATAACTATAGAACACTGAAACTACGTCGTGTTCCGAAAAGTGAATTTTTTTACTGAATTGACACATCATTACAGAACAGTCTGTTATCAGGCTGATGCAACACAGTATAAACCTTCATTGGTTAAGGAATTGTGGCGGGCATAACAAACCTGACACCTTTCCAGGACAGGCGCATCATCCCTGCTTACTATTGCAGTAAAATGACTAACTGGTCTGATCACTTAAGGAAATAGCAATGCGAACAATTCTGGCCGCGCTGACGCTCTCGTTTCTGATTCCGGCAGGCGTTATGGCACACGATCTGAGACAGGAGACGCGCGTTCCGGCAGTAGGCGTCAACGACAAAGGTGAACTTATCCTGCAGCAGGAGAAGTTTAGCTACAAAAACTGGAATAGCGCGCAGCTGAGCGGAAAAGTTCGCGTTATCCAGCATATTGCTGGTCGCTCATCCGCGAAGCAGATGAATGCGGCGCTGATCGAAGCGATCAAGGCCGCGAAACTGCCCCACGATCGTTATCAGACCACAACGATTGTGAACACCGATGATGCAATCCCCGGTACGGGCATGTTCGTGCGTAGCAGCATCGAAACCAATAAACAGCAGTATCCGTGGTCGCAGTTTATCGTCGACAGCAAGGGTGACGTGCAGCGAGCCTGGCAGCTTCAGCCGGGCAGCTCTGCTATCGTGGTGCTGGATAAACAGGGCAAAGTGAAATTCGTGAAGGATGGTGCGCTGACGCAGGATGAGGTGACACAGGTCATCGCGCTGCTCAACGCGCTGCTAAAGGCGTAACGGAAGAACCCCGGCGTGGCCGGGGTTTTTCAGGTCTTCGCGACGCCTTAAAACAGCGAAACGCGGAAGCCAGGGTTAAGAAAGGACTCACGCGGCGTGTAGTCCAGCGTTCTGCCCTGCCAGTCATGCACATGCGCGCCCGCCGCCATCGCCACCGCGTGACCCGCGCCCGTATCCCAGATGTTGGTCGGCCCGAAGCGGGGATAAAGCTGGGCTTTTCCTTCCGCCACCAGGCAGAATTTCAGCGAGGAGCCGGTCGCGACGGTCTGATGCTCACCAAGCTGCTTCAGATACTCTTTCATCTCATCGTCGTCGCCATGAGAGCGGCTCACCACTACCAGCGGCGGCCGGGCGTCACGCACGTGAATCTGCTCACGCTGACCGCCCTCCTCTTTCCACGCTTTGCCTTCGGCTGCGGAGTACATCACGTCCAGCACCGGCGCGTAGACCACACCCATCACCGGCTTGCCCGCCTCGATCAGCGCGATATTCACGGTAAACTCACCGTTGCGCTTGATAAACTCTTTGGTGCCATCCAGCGGATCGACCAGCCAGTAGCGCTGCCAGTGCTGACGCACCTCCCAGGCAGGTGGATCCTCCTCTGACAGGACAGGTAAATCAGGCGTCAGCGCCCTGAGGCCCGCCAGGATCACCTTGTGCGCGGCGATATCCGCGGCGGTGACCGGCGAATCATCCGATTTGTGAGAAACGTCAAGCGGCGCGGCGCCGTCATAGACCTGCATAATCGCGTCGCCTGCATCGCGTGCCAGCTGGCAGAGTTGCTCTAACATTTTTCACCTCATTATGTCGATCTGCTGCAGGAAGAGCTCAGCGTCAGATAGTGACATTTTAGCAGTTTCGGCTGATGCCCTTTTTAACTGGTTACAGAGCGAACCAATTTATAGATATATCAATACCATAGTTGCCGGTTTATCGCTATGCCTGCCCCTGTGTGCCGCTGTTGTATCAGAATCTGCCGCAGGCCGATCGGCCAAAACGTTATATCCATCACGATTTAAAATGACTATCTGTCACGCTTTTACATTATTTTGAGAGCCTTAAATTAATCTGCAGCAGGAGCAAGCATGTTTAAGCCCGGAATGATGTTACTGGCCCTGAGCATTTCCGTCGCCACACAGGCCGCAACGGTGGATTTGCGGATACTGGAAACCACCGATCTGCACAGCAATATGATGGATTTTGACTATTACAAAGACACGCCAACCGAGAAGTTTGGCCTGGTGCGCACCGCCACGCTGATTCATGCTGCGCGTCAGGAGGTGAAAAACAGCCTGCTGGTCGATAACGGCGACATCATTCAGGGCAGCCCGCTGGGCGACTATATGGCCGCAAAAGGCTTGCGCGAGGGCGAGATCCACCCGGTCTACAAGGCCCTCAACACGCTGGATTACAGCGTCGGCAACCTCGGTAACCACGAGTTCAACTATGGCCTGCCCTACCTGAAAAAAGCGCTGGCGGGCGCCCGCTTCCCCTATGTAAACGCCAACGTGATTGACGTGAAGAGCGGTAAACCCCTGTTCACGCCCTACCTCATCAAAGCCACCCAGGTTGTCGATCGCGACGGCAATACGCAGACCCTGAAGATAGGCTATATCGGCTTTGTGCCACCCCAGATCATGGTGTGGGATAAAGCCAACCTGCAGGGTAAGGTGCGGGTCGATGACATTACGGAGACGGCACGCCGCCTGGTGCCGGAGATGCGGGCGCAGGGCGCAGACCTGATTATCGCCATTCCCCATTCGGGCCTCAGCAGCGAGCCCTGGCACGCCATGGCCGAGAACTCGGTTTACTACCTTAGCCAGGTGGAAGGCATTAACGCCATCCTGTTCGGTCATGCGCATGCCGTTTTCCCCGGTAAGGATTTTGCGGGCATCCGGGGCGCCGATATCACACAGGGCACGCTGAACGGGATCCCGGCGGTGATGCCGGGCATGTGGGGCGACCATCTCGGCGTGGTTGACCTGGTGCTGAGCAATGAAGGTGGACACTGGCAGGTGAGCAGCGGTAAAGCCCAGGCGCGCCCCATCTACGATCCTGCCGCGAAGAAGTCGCTGGCGGCGGAAGATCCTGCGCTGGTGAAAGTCCTGGCTGACGATCACCGCGCTACCCGGGAGTTTGTGGCGAAGCCTATCGGCCGCTCTGCCGACGTGATGTACAGCTATCTGTCGCTGGTGCAGGACGATCCAACGGTGCAGATCGTTAACAATGCCCAGCGCGCCTACGTTGAGCACTTTATCCAGGGCGATCCGGACCTGGGCCGCCTGCCGGTCCTCTCTGCGGCCGCGCCGTTCAAAGCGGGCGGACGTAAAAACGATCCGGCCAGCTATGTGGAAGTGGAAAAAGGCGCGCTGACCTTCCGTAACGCTGCCGATCTCTATCTCTATCCGAACACCCTGGTGGTGATGAAAGTCAGCGGCGCGCAGGTCAAAGAGTGGCTGGAGTGTTCCGCCGGGCAGTTTAACCAGATCGACCCACATAGCCCGAAAACGCAGTCGCTGATCAACTGGGATTTCCGCACCTATAACTTCGATGTGATCGATGGCGTCACCTATCAGATCGATGTGACCCAGCCTGCCCGCTACGATGCGGAGTGTCAGCTGATCCATCCGGAGGCGTCACGTATCCGTCAACTGAGCTGGCAGGGCAAGCCTGTCGATCCGCAGGCAACCTTCCTGGTGGCGACCAATAACTATCGCGCCTATGGCGGTAAGTTTGCCGGCACCGGCGATCGGTACATCGCGTTTGCCTCGCCGGATGAGAACCGCGCTGTGGTGGCCGCCTACATCAGCGCGGAAACCAAAGCGCACGGTGAAGTGCAGCCAAAAGCTGACAATAACTGGCGGCTGGCGCCGATAACCTCCTCCACACCGCTCGATATTCAGTTCGAAACGGCACCGGGTGAGAAAGCGACCGGGTTTATTCAGCAGCATGCGCAATATCCGCTGCAGCCCAAAGGCACAGATGCGACGGGCTTTGCGTTGTGGCAGGTGAATTTACAGCAGTAACAGGCGGGGGAAACGCTGCAACCCGCGGGTTGCAGCGTTGAAGATTACAGAATTTCCAGCAGTTCGACTTCGAAGACCAGGGTGCTGAATGGCGGGATAGAGGCACCCGCGCCACGCTCGCCGTAGGCGAGATTCTGCGGGATCACCAGTTCCCATTTCGAGCCAACCGGCATCAGAGTCAGGGCTTCGATCCAGCCTGGGATCACGCCGCTTACCGGGAATTCTGCCGGTTCACCACGCGCAACGGAGCTGTCGAACACGCTGCCGTCGATCAGTTTGCCCGTGTAGTGAACGCGAACGCGATCCTGACGTGATGGGATAGGGCCTTCGCCCTGCGTGATCACGCTGAATTGCAGGCCCGATTCGGTGCTGTTCACGCCTTCACGCTGCGCATTTTCCTGCAGGAAGGCCTGACCTTCTGCAGCCATCGCTTCGGTGCGCTCACGACGCACGCCTTCAGCGCGTTCATGCACCTCACGCAGTGCGCGATGAACCACATCAACCGGAACGGCCGGCGAGTTCCCTTCCAGCGCGTCGCGCAGGCCCGCGAGCAGTGCTTCTGGCTGCAGCCCCTGCAGACCAGATTCCAGCAACTGCTGGCCAACCTGTAAACCAATACCGTAACTTGCTTGTGCTTCGACGCTGTCGAAAGAAGGGGTAGTCATCTTCGTTCCTTTCACTCTCGGATAAATTCGAACCGGCAGCATAGCAGCGCAGGCCGCTGGCGTAAAATGCCCTGCATCGCAGATGACTTTTACTGATGAAAAGGAAACAATAGAGCCGTCAATTTTATGAATGCTGGCAGGCACTTCGCGCCAGTATTGCCCATACTATAACTATTGATGGGATTTACCCGTCTTAAGCATACGAATAAGAGAGTCAACATGGGCCAGATTGCCCCACGCCGTCGCAGGATGCGTGCAACACATACCGTTTCCCGGCTGCAGGCCTGGCTGGCCGCACGCAGGCCACAGCGGCCTGCAGGAGAGGAGGAACCCCGAATGGCTTCAGACGCGTCGTCCCGCCTGCCAGCATGGCTTCAGCGTATCTGGCATTTTACCGATCACATCGGCTGGATGGATCCGCTGCCTGCGCCACACCGGCGCGGCATCGTGCTGGCCCTGCTGGTGATAATGGTCGCGTTTCTCTGGCCCGCCAGCACGCTGCGCTATCCCGTCGAACAGCCCGCGACGCCCTCTGCAGAAAAAGAGGTGCCGATGCAGGCGGATATCTATGATAACAACGGCGGCAGTCGTCAGCCTTCTTCTTCCGGCTCACAGCCGACACCAAAAGCCGATTCTCAGGGGGCATGGCGCAGCCTGACCATCACCTCGGGTCAGACACTGGCGCAGCTGTTTCGCGACAATAGCCTGCCGGTGAATGATGTGTTTGCGATGGCACGGGTGGAGGGTAACGATCAGCCGCTGAGCTCACTGAAAAGTGGTCAGCAGGTGAAAATCCGGCAGGATGCACAGGGCACCGTGACGGGTCTGACGGTCGACAGCGCCAGCGGCCCGGTTCTCTTTACCCGTCAGCCAGACGGCAGCTTTATCCGGGCGCAGTAAACCGCGGCAGGTGGTAAACCATAAAAACAAAAACGCCGGCACAGGGCCGGCGTCTTTTTTGTCGTGCTTAGTTAATTAAATTAACCAGCAACAACTTTTACGGTCAGCTTAGCGAATACATCGCTGTGAACCTGGAAGTCCACTTCATGCTCACCGGTGGTACGCAGAACGCCGTTCGGCAGACGAACTTCACTCTTCGCTACGTCAACGCCAGCTGCAGTGACTGCATCAGCGATGTCGCGGGTACCGATTGAACCGAACAGTTTACCTTCATCGCCTGCTTTAGACGTGATGGTCACGGTGCCCAGTGCATTGATCTTCTCAGCGCGTGCAGTAGCTGCAGACTGAACGTCAGCCAGTTTGGCTTCCAGTTCAGCGCGACGTGCTTCGAAATACTCAACGTTTTTCTTAGTGGCAGGAACAGCTTTGCCCTGTGGCACCAGGAAGTTACGAGCGTAGCCCGCTTTAACGTTAACCTGATCACCCAGGCTGCCCAGGTTTGCTACTTTATCAAGCAGAATAACTTGCATTACCTTATCCTCTTAAAGTCGTTAATGGACAGTTGCCGATTACTGATGACGATCAGTGTACGGCAGCAGAGACAGGTAACGCGCGCGCTTGATGCAGCGAGCCAACTGACGCTGGTATTTTGCACGAGTACCGGTGATACGGCTCGGGACAATTTTACCGCTTTCGGTAATGTAATTTTTTAACGTTGCGATGTCTTTGTAATCGATCTCAACAACGCCTTCCGCGGTGAAACGGCAGAACTTGCGACGACGGAAATAACGTGCCATTAGGCTAGTCTCCAGAATCTATCAATTCAATCTGCTCGGCATGGAACACCACTTTGCTCTGGCCATTTCGTGCCTGATGGCAACTAATGAAACCGTCGAGTGTGAGTTGCGTGCCGACCGTTATATGTTGAGTAATCACCTGATGGGCGCTGCCGCTGATAATCACAGGCATACGACACCAGGCTTGCCGGTGAAACCCGGCCTCCTCCTGCACTGAGCGGTGCTCAAGCACAAACTGACAGTGCGGAATTCCTGACGGACTCACTCTTCGAACCGGTGTCCTGCACACAGTGCCTGACAGGCGAAGCCGATTGACCGTCACGATGGATTACTCTTCAGAATCCCCAGCATCTGACTCATCAGCGGATTCGTTAGCAAAATCTTCGCGACGATCACGACGCTCATCTTTCGCTTTAACCATCGGTGATGCTTCAGTTACCGCGTGTTTAACGCGCATAACCATGCTACGGATAACGGCGTCGTTGAAGCGGAAGTTCGTTTCCAGCTCATCGATCGCTTCCTGCGGCGCTTCAACGTTCATCAGAACGTAATGCGCTTTGTGCAGTTTGTTGATCGGGTAAGCCAGCTGACGGCGGCCCCAGTCTTCCAGGCGGTGAATCGTGCCCTGTGCACCAGTGATAGCACCAGTGTAACGCTCGATCATGCCAGGAACCTGTTCGCTCTGGTCAGGATGAACCATAAATACGATTTCGTAATGACGCATCGAAATTGCTCCTTACGGATTATTCAGCCTCCTGTCGGGGTCAGCCGCGGCCCATGGAAGCAAGGAACGTTATAGGCTGTGTCCCACAAAGGTTCGCCATGACGAGCAGTTGTGGGACACAGCCTGAGAATGCGGCTGAAAAATTGACGCGTAATCATACTGGCGACCGCGCCCGAACTCAAGCGCACATTTAAACAAATCGCGGACGTCGTGCCAGAACCTGTGGCTTTTTGTGCTAATGACGGGAATACAGCCGCTTAATCGGGGCTTGTTCAAAAAGGCTGATAATGAGGTTCAAGGGAGTCCGCTGGCGATAATGTCGCCGATCGCTAAAATTAACTGAGACGCTGCCGGTGCTTGTGCCGCCGCGTTCAGAGTGTATTCCCTGAAGTGAGGAGTCGGACATGAAAAGGTTCGTCATCGCCACCTTCCTGGGTCTCTTCCTGTCTCTACCCGCTCTTGCCAGCCACGCTGACTGTGCGCAGCAGATAAGAAGTCACAGCAGCGAAGTGGCATCGGGTTACGTCTACGTTAACCGGCTCGATACGCCGGAAAGAAACCCGGTCAGCGTACCCGCCAGCCTCGCGGATAAGGCATCTGCGCACTGGTAAGGCCGTAATGTCACGGGCGGCAGCGCCACGCGCCGCCCGTCTGTTTTACAGATGGTGGGTGAAAAAGCTCACCAGCGCCGTCAGGGCCGACGGGGTGATCTTATGCCCAATCGCTTTTTCGGAGAGTACGGTCAGATGCTGCGCCAGCCCGTTGTCACGCAGCGCCCTTTCCAGCCGCACGCTTTCCGCCCAGGGCACGACCTCATCTGCCTCACCATGCCACAGCAGCAGTGGACGATCTGCCAGGGCTTCCAGCCGGTTGCAGGGGTCATACGCCGCCAGCGGGGCCATGCGGGCGGCAAACTGTGCCTGCCCTGCCGGCGTGTCAGTCACCCGCGGCGGAAACAGCGACTGGCTGAGCTGCATAAAATAGCCCGAACCCATCATACAGGCGACACTCTGGATCTGCGGATAGCGTGCCATCGCGCCCAGCGCGGTCATGCCGCCCATTGATGCCCCCGCCACCGCAAAACGTCCCTCCGCGATCAGGTTGCTGCCACGCAGCGCGGCTTCCAGCTGCGGCAGCTCATCAATGTTCTGTTTCAGGATCTCCCAGAAGCGATCGAGACGGGTCTCTGCGTCACCGTAATAACGCGCACCGTGCAGCTCGGCGTCCGGCATCACCGCCCGGAATCCCGCCTGCGCCAGTGCCACGGCGAAGTAGGCATAGATCTCTTTAGACGAGGTAAAGCCGTGATAAAACAGCACGGTGGGCAGCGGCTGATGTCGTTGTCCGGCGGGCGCGGCGTGCAGGCATTCGATACCGGCCAGCGTGTCGGTGGTGAGTTCGATCATGGTCTCTCCTGAAAGGGGCAAAGCAGGGCATTCAAGTCTACGTGCTGCACAGGCGTTTGCGAAATCTCCTGTGCGGCAGACGCCGTTATCATCACGCTAAACTTTTCCTGCGCGTTGCCGTTGATGGTGTACCACTCTAACTTATTCAAAGGTAATTTATGAAGCGTCTCTCTCTCAGCGGACTGAGTCTTGGCGTTAAGCTGTCAGTTATAACGTCCCTGAGCGTTGCGCTGCTGTTGCTGGTTCTGACCCTGACTCAGAGCCACAACGCCTCGCGCCAGCTGGAAAACCTTGCCATCGATGACATGCACAATCAGGTGCAGGGCATCAGTGAAATGGCCTCCATGTTCAATGCCACCCTGACCGAAGAGGTGACACACTACACCAGTCTGTTTACCAGTTTCCTGCCTAAGCGTTTCAGCCTGGATGAAACCGCCAGAGTGCAGGTGGGCGACTTCTCAACGCCGGTGCTGCGCGCCGGATTAAAGACACTGAACCTCGATCAGACTGCCGTCGACGATTTCACCGAACGCACCGCCGCCGTCGCTACCATTTTCGTGCGTGACGGCGATGATTTTATCCGTATCTCAACCTCGCTGAAAAAAGAGGATGGCAGCCGCGCGATTGGCACACGGCTCGACCGCAGCGGTGCGGCATGGAAAAGCGTTCATCAGGGCAACGTCTATCAGGGCCTGGCGACGCTGTTCGGCCATCGCTACATCACACAATATCAGCCGGTCAGAGATGAGCGTGGCAACGTCGTCGCTATCCTGTTTGTCGGCGTCGGCATTGATAAACAGTATGCGCTGATGCGTGAAAAGATCCTGGCGCGCCGGCTAAGCGATAGCGGCCGCTTCTTTGTGCTCAACGGCACGCCCGGCAAGACACAGGGCCAGTATCTGTTCGCACAGGAAGATGAAGGAAAACAGCCCGCGTGGGACAGCGCTATTTTAGCGCCGCTGCTGACGCAGCCGCAGGGTATGCAGCAGGTGGAGATCGATGGTGAGCAAAAGATCCTGGCCTGGCAGCAGCTGCCGGGCTGGAACTGGGTTATTACCGGCGAAGTTAACCGGGCCAGCCTGCTCGCCCCCATCATGCAGAGTCGGGATCTGTTCCTGATTACCGGACTGGTGCTGGTGGTGATCTTTGCGCTGGGGTTTGTCTGGTATAGCCGTCGGGCGATTACCCGTCCACTGCAGCAGGTTATTCATCTGGCGGAGCAGTACGCTGCCGGCAATCTGCAGGTCCATCTGGACACTCCGCGCCGTGACGAAGTGGGCCAGCTGATCATCGCCATTAACGGCATTGGCGATGGCCTTGAGAAAATCGTCAGCCAGGTACGTGGTGCCGCGCAGGAGATCAGCCAGGGCACCGACACCATCGCGGCCAGCAGCCATAACATCAGCGAGCAGATCGGGCGTCAGGCCAGCAGCGTGGAGGAGACGTCCGCCAGCATGGAGCAGTTTGGCGCCACGGTTGAGCACACCGCAGACAGCCTGCGTCAGGCGATGTCACTGGTCGCCGAAGCCAGCGAGATCGTCAGCCACGGCAGCCAGACGGTGATTCGGTCGGTCAGCACCATGTCGGCCATTAAGGTTTCCTCGCAGAGCATTGCGGATATTACGCACGTCATTGAGTCTATTGCCTTCCAGACCAATATCCTGGCGCTGAACGCGGCAGTGGAAGCCGCGCGCGCTGGTGAACAGGGACGCGGTTTTGCGGTGGTCGCCGCCGAGGTGCGTGCGCTGGCGCAGCGTTCTGCACAGGCCGCTAAAGAGATCGATGGGCTGATTGCCACCTCCATCGGCAACGTGGCGGAAGGTCATCAGCTGTCTGAGCAGACGCGCGATGCGATGACCGACATTGTGACGCACATTGAGCAGGTGCAGGCGCTGATGGGCGAGATCAACGTGGCGGCGCAGCAGCAGGCGGCGGGCATCGGCCAGGTTAATCTGGCGATGAACCAGATCAGCCAGGCCACGCATCAGAACAGCGAACTGGTGGCCCAGGCGGAGAACAGCGCACAGAGTCTGAGCGATAAAGGACATCACCTGACGCAGCTGGTCAGCGTTTTCAGCCTGAAATCCTGACGACGTTCAGGGCGATGACATACACTTACTGTTTCGTCCTGAACAGGGGTTTTGCTATGCGTTCCGCTTATTTACTGGTGATGAGCCTGCTGCTGGCAGGCTGTTCCACACTGGAAACGACGCCCAAAGCGCCGCCTGCGCCGACATCGCAGGCGCAGGAGATCTCACGGGCGCAGAGTGGCGGTTTACCGAAGCTGGGCAACATTACCGTCAACGTGCATGGATCGCCAGATGATGCGCAGCGGGCCGTTGCCGCGCAGGCGAATCAGGCTGGCGCCGCTTACTACCAGATTGTGATGCTGAGCGAAACCGTCATGCCGGGCTTGTGGTACGCCAGCGCCATCCTCTATGGCACCTCACCGGCCGCAGGCGCGCGCCAGTAGCCGTTCGGTTACGACCGGATCGAGCGGACGCAACCCGCGGGGATCGAGCCACTGCTGGCACCAGGCATCGGCCAGCGGCGGTTCGGCATATTTCAGCAGCTGCGCGCCCGTCGCCAGCTGCAGCAGCGCGCGGGTCACCTCGCGCGCCTGCTCTTCGGGCACCTGACGAAGTTTCAGCCGCAGCTGACGCCAGCGGGCATCAAAGTGACGATTGCTCCCTTTCACCGCCTCAAATTCCTGATTCAGCATCGCCATCACCTCTCCATGACGGGCGAGCACGCGCAGGACATCCAGACACATGACGTTACCCGATCCCTCCCAGATGCTGTTCACCGGCATATCACGATAGAGACGAGGCAGCTCACTCGCTTCGCAGTAGCCGACACCGCCCAGCACTTCCATCGACTCCGCCACAAACGGCATCCCTGCTTTGCAGATCTGATATTTCGCCGCGGGCGTCATGAGCCGGGCAAAGGTGACCTCATGCGCGTTTGCCGGTTGTGACCAGGCGCGCGCCAGCCGCATCAGCAGCGCGGTTTGTCCCTCCAGCTGTAACGCCTGCCGGGCAAGCACCTGACGCATCAGAGGCTGTTCCAGCAGCGTTTTGCCCAGCACCTGACGCTGATGCGCATGCCAGAGCGCCACCGAAAAGGCGCGGCGCATCTGCCCATGGCTGCCAAGCGCGCAGTCGAAGCGCGTCATCCCGGCCATTTTCAGGATCAGTCGTACGCCCTCACCCTCTTCCCCCAGCAGCCAGCCGGTGGCGTCGCGGAACTCCACCTCGCCGCTGGCGTTAGAGCGATTGCCCAGTTTATCTTTCAGCTGTTCAAGCTGAATGGCGTTACGTGTCCCGTCAGGCAGCAGGCGCGGCAGGAAAAAGCAGCTTAATCCGGCAGGCGTCTGAGCCAGCACCAGATGCGCATCGCTCTGCGGCACGGAGAAGAACCACTTGTGCCCGGTCAGCCGGTAAGCTTCACCGGGGCCGCGTGCACCGAACGGTTCCGCGCGGGTGGTGCTGATAAGCAGATCGCTGCCGCCCTGCTTTTCTGTCATCCCCATCCCGATCAGCAGCCCCCGTTTCTGGTCGCCAGGCTGGGCATGGGTATCGTAACGATCGCTGAGCAGCGGATCGATCCAGTCTTCAAACCGGGCGGGCAGCCAGCGCTGAAGCAATGGAATCGCAGCATGCGTCATCGTCATGGGGCAGAGCGTGCCCGCCTCTACCTGGGCGTGCAGGATAAAGCGTGCCGCGCGCGCGACACCCGCCTGCTCACGCACTGTTGGTTGCCAGCTGAGGTTATGCAGCCGGCTGGCACAGACGCCCTGCATCAGTAAGTGCCAGGCGGGGTGAAAACGGACCTCATCCAGACGTTCGCCCCGGGCGTCGTAGCGCAGCAGTTCGGGCGGTTCCGCGTTGGCAAGCCGGCCCAGCTCCAGCGACTCGGCACTGCCCAGCTGCTGCCCCACCGACGCCAGCCATTCCCGATCCCAGCCGGCACCTTCGCGGGACAGCGCCTCGCCGAGCGGCGTATCAGACAGGAAGAGGTTGCTGTTGCTCAGAGGATGAGGCTGATTAAAAACGGTGTGTGTTGTCCAGGTCATAACCACTCCTTACGGAAGTCACTCAGTCAGTATACCCGTCGTCTTTCAAGCTGCATTTTTGTTGGCTGCGTTCACTCACCCGAATCACTTACTCATGTAAGCTCATCGGGATTCGTTCTCTTGCCGCCTCAATGCAACCCGAAATCCTTTGGGTATATACGAATGACGCGCAGTTATGCCTGGTACAGAAACTAATGTGTGGCGGGGATCACAGGGAAAATCAGGCGTTGCGCTGGCGCACCGCTTCGAACAGACAGACACCGGTTGCGACCGACACATTCAGTGAAGAGACGCTGCCTGCCATCGGAATGCTGATCAGCTCATCACAATGTTCACGGGTCAGACGACGCATCCCTTCGCCTTCCGCACCCATCACCAGTGCCATCGGGCCAGTCATTTTGCTCTGGAAAACCGTATGGTCGGCCTCACCTGCGGTACCGACCACCCAGATGTTGTACTCCTGCAGCAGACGCAGCGTACGGGCCAGGTTGGTAACGCGAATCAATGGCACACTTTCGGCTGCACCACTGGCCACTTTTTTAGCGGTGGCATTCAGCGGCGCAGAACGATCTTTTGGCACGATGACCGCGTGTACGCCCGCTGCATCGGCGCTGCGCAGGCAGGCCCCCAGATTGTGCGGATCGGTGACGCCATCCAGCACCAGCAGGAACGGTTTTTCCAGGCTCTGCAGCAGGTCCGGCAGGTCGCCCTCCTGATACTGACGGCCAGGCTTGACCCGGGCGATAATCCCCTGATGGACACCCCCTTCAACCTGGCTGTCGAGCCATTTGCGCTCCGCCAGCTGAATCACAATCCCCTGAGCTTCCAGCGCGGCAATGACAGGTTGCAGGCGACGGTCGTCGCGGCCTTTGAGGATAAAGACTTCCTGGAAACGTTGTGGACTACGTTCCAGCAGCGCCTGCACGGCGTGGATACCAAAAATAATTTCGCTCATCGATCTGCTCAGTGTTTGGATAGGAATGAATAACCGCCCTCTCTTGGCAAAGAGAGGGCGGATGCGCGTATCAGATCAGACTCAGCTCTCAGGCTCAGCCTTTTTTCTGGCGCGCTTCGCCTTTGTGGCGGCGGCGATTTTACGGGTTTTTTCCGAGACGTTTTTACTTTTTTTCCCGCCACTCTCGGCAGCGGGCTTGCCCTTGTTGCCGCGGAAGGCAGCATCCGGCTCGAAATTCGACTTTTTGCTCACGTCACGACGACGCTTCGCAGGCGCCTGACCGTCACGCTTCGCCCGGTCACGAGCGGTTTTTCCTTCACCGCGAACCTGACGCTGGCTGGAGATCAGAGCGAAGTCGATCTTACGCTCGTCCATGTGGACCGCTTCCACCCGCACTTCGACCGCGTCACCCAGACGATAGGTGCGACCACCAGATTCGCCGATCAGACGCTGCCCCACCGGATCAAAACGGTAGTAGTCGTTGTCGAGCGTCGAAACATGGACCAGACCATCAATGAAGAGATCGCTTAAGCGGACAAAGAAACCAAAGCCGGTAACGCTGGAGATCACGCCGTTGAAGACGTTGCCAACCTGATCCTGCATGAAGTCACACTTGAGCCAGTCCGCAACGTCGCGCGTTGCTTCGTCGGCGCGGCGTTCAGTCAGGGAGCAGTGGAGGCCCAGCTGCAGCATCTGCGGCATATCGTAGTGATAGCCGCCGGTCGCCGTTGTCATATCGCTGGCTACGCTGCGCTCTTTCGGCATCAGGTATTTGATCGCGCGCTGCACCAGACCTTTTCCCTGATCCTGCTCTTTGGCCAGCAGATATTTAATGGCGCGGTGCAGCGTCAGGTCCGGATAACGACGAATCGGTGATGTGAAGTGGGCATACGACGAGAGCGCCAGACCAAAGTGGCCACGGTTTTCCGGATCGTACACAGCCTGCTTCATAGAGCGCAGCAGCATGGTTTGCAGCATTTCTGCATCAGGACGGTCGGCGACCTGCTTCAGCAGAGCCGCATAATCGACCGGCTGCGGTTTGTTGCCGCCAGGCAGGCTCAGACCCAGCTCGTTGAGCACGGTCCGGAAGCTCTTGATGCTCTCATCCGTCGGGCGATCGTGATCGCGGAACAGCGCAGGCTCCTGGTTTTTCTCCACAAAGCGTGCCGAGGCGATGTTAGCCAGGATCATGCACTCTTCAATCAGCTTATGCGCATCATTGCGCGACGCACGTTCAACGCGCTCAATACGACGCTCGGCGTTGAAGATAAACTTCGCCTCTTCCGTTTCAAAGGAGATGCCGCCGCGCTCTTCGCGCGCCGCATCCAGCACCTGATAGAGGTTGTGCAACTCTTCCAGGTCTTTCACCAGCGGCGCATAGTGCTGACGTAACTCTTTGTCGCCCTGCAGAATGTTCCAGACTTTGTTGTAGGTCAGACGCGCATGGGAGTTCATCACCGCTTCGTAGTGTTTAAAGCCGGTGAGTTTACCTTTGCTGGAAATGGTCATTTCGCAGACCATACAGAGGCGGTCGACCTGCGGGTTGAGTGAACAGAGGCCATTCGACAGCACTTCCGGCAGCATCGGTACGACCTGTGACGGGAAGTAGACCGAGGTACCACGCTGGTGCGCTTCGTTATCCAGAGGCGTGCCCGGACGAACGTAGTAGCTGACATCAGCAATAGCGACCCACAGACGCCATCCGCCACCGCGTTTCTTCTCGCAGTAGACGGCATCGTCAAAATCACGTGCATCTTCACCATCAATGGTGACCAGCGGCAGCTTACGCAGATCGACGCGGCCTTTTTTCGCCTCTTCCGGCACCTCTTCTTTCAGCTGGCTGACCTGCGCTTCCACTTCTGGCGGCCAGGTGTGTGGGATTTCATGGGTGCGCAGCGCCATATCCACGGCCAGGCTGGTGCCCATATCATCGCCCAGGATCTCCGTCACCTTACCGATCGCCTTGCTGCGACGGTTAGGACGCTGAACCAGCTCCACCACGACCACGGAACCCATACGGGCGTTCATCGTCTCTTCTGGTGGGATGAGAATATCGAAACTCAGACGGCTGTCGTCCGGTACCACGAAGCCGGCTCCGGCATCGGTAAAGTAGCGGCCGACGATCTGATTGTTGCGTGGCTCCTGCACGCGAACCACGCGCGCCTCGCGACGGCCTTTGCGGTCAGCACCCAGCGGCTGCGCCAGGATCACATCCCCATGCATGCAGAATTTCATCTGTTCAGCAGACAGGTAGAGGTCATCTTTCTGACCTTCAGCCCGCAGGAAGCCATAACCATCACGATGGCCGATAACTTTACCGCGCAGGAGGTCAAGGCGTTCTGGCAGCGCATAGCACTGACGGCGGGTGAAGACCAGCTGACCATCACGCTCCATTGCGCGAAGGCGGCGACGCAGCGCCTCCAGGTGCTCTTCGTTGTGCAGGTTCATCTCTTCAGCCAGCTCTTCACGGCTGGCCGGTTTTTCACGTTTCTCTAACAGCGCCAGAATGAATTCCCGGCTTGGAATAGGATTTTCGTATTTTTCAGCTTCTCTATCCTGAAAAGGATCTTTTGACATAACGGTTCCTCCGATGTCATTTAATATTTGATTCCGCTGGCGACAGGGACAGAATGATTTCATAAAGTGGCGTATTCCCTTCGACCAAATCTGCCAGCGTATAGCTATCCAGCTCCTGCAAAAATCGCTGCACTGCATCATGCAGCGCCTGCCTGAGTCGGCAGGCTGGCGTAATGGCACAGGAGGCGCAATCCACTAATTGTAGTGGCTCCATTTTTCGTACGACATCGCCGATGATAATCTCACGGGGCGACATTCCCAGACGAATCCCTCCGTTCTTACCGCGTGTCGCAGCGACGTAGCCTTCCCGGCTCAGCTGATTAATGATTTTGACCATGTGGTTACGTGACAAACCGTAGGTGTTCGTCACTTCGGTAATATTGGTCTGCTGGCCTTCGGGCAGAGAGGCCAGATAAATCAGGGCCCGCAGGCCATAATCAGTAAAACTTGTGAGCTGCACAGTAACCTCAGTAAAACTTCAGGCACGACATCGTGCGAATCGCTTTACGGTTGATGTCTGGATTAAATTGGATCGTCATTCAATTAACTACGATGATAAACCAGAGTCTGATTTGACGTGCGTTTTTTTCAGCCAGCACAGGATTTGACAAGCGAAGGGAGATTAAGTGGCATCAGAGAGTGGAAAAACAAGGGCCGGACAGTGTCCGGCCTGAATGATTATGCGTCAAATGGGTCGCGCAGAATCATTGTTTCACTGCGATCGGGACCGGTTGAGATGATATCAATCGGTACGCCGGTAACCTCTTCCACACGCTTGATGTAATCACGCGCAGCCTGAGGCAGGCCTTCCAGCGTCTTCACGCCAAATGTTTTCTCGCTCCAGCCTGGCAGAGTTTCATAGATCGGCTCAATGCCTTCCCAGTTCTCTGCGGCCAGCGGCGTGCTGGTCACTTCGCGGCCATCAGGCATACGGTAAGCTACACAGATTTTTACCTCTTTCAGGCCATCCAGCACGTCCAGCTTAGTCATGCAGAAACCTGACAGGGAGTTAATCTGAACCGCGCGGCGAACAGCGACCGCATCCAGCCAGCCGGTGCGACGACGACGTCCGGTGGTTGCGCCAAACTCATGGCCCTGCGCACAGAGGAATTCGCCGGTTTCATCAAACAGTTCGGTCGGGAATGGACCTGCACCTACGCGGGTTGAGTACGCTTTTACAATACCCAGTACGTAGTCGACATAACGCGGACCCATGCCTGAGCCGGTTGCCACGCCGCCCGCAGTGGTGTTGGATGACGTCACATAGGGATAGGTGCCGTGATCGATATCCAGCAGCGTACCCTGTGCACCTTCAAACATAATCAGATCGCCACGCTTACGCGCAGTGTCCAGCAGTTCTGAGACGTCAACGACCATACCTGTCAGAATGTCTGCAACTTCCATGACATCGCTGAGCACTTTGTCGAAGTCGACTGCCGGCTCTTTGTAGTACTCGACCAGCTGAAAGTTGTAGAAATCGACGACTTCTTTCAGCTTGGCAGCAAAGGTTTCTTTGTTAAACAGGTCGCTGACGCGCAGCGCGCGGCGTGCCACCTTATCTTCATAGGCTGGTCCGATGCCGCGACCCGTGGTGCCAATTGCTTTTGCACCACGTGCACGTTCACGCGCCATATCCATCGCAACGTGATATTGCAGGATCAGCGGACAGGCCTCAGAAATCAGCAGACGTTCGCGTACCGGAATTCCGCGTGCTTCCAGACCTTTCATCTCTTTCATTAAGGCTTCAGGAGAAAGCACTACGCCGTTACCAATGATGCTGGTTACGTTATCGCGCAGAATGCCAGAAGGGATCAGGTGGAGGACGGTTTTTTCACCGTTGATGACAAGCGTGTGGCCCGCATTGTGGCCGCCTTGATAACGCACAACGTAATTCGCGCGTTCAGTCAGAAGGTCTACAATCTTACCTTTACCTTCGTCACCCCATTGGGTGCCCAGTACGACGACGTTCTTACCCATTTCTCAAAATCACCGATTGCTTAAAAAAGGATTCTACCATCTGATCCGGCGGTTTTCAGCACTTTTAGCATACGATTGCGCGCTTTTTTGCCTGAGTTTTGCTCACTACAACATGTTGGGGAAAAGAGGGGCAGAAAGCACAATTTAGGCGGTCTTAACCGTATGCTTACAGATTGCCGTGCAGGCTGAGCATACAGTAAATCACCATGCCTGCGACGACCAGTCCGCCGCCAAAGCGGTGTAGCAGACGGTCGGGCAGCCGTGAGACCGTCAGGATCCAGCGTCGCCAGGCGCGTGGCATAAACATCGGCCCTAACCCTTCCAGCACTAATACCAGTGCCAGCGCCATCCAGATGCTTGTTTTCATTCTGATACCCAAAAAAAAGGCCGACAACATTGTCGGCCCACAGGTTATATCAGTTCTTAACGTGTCGCGTTAGAGGGCGCCTTCATATATCGGAAGAAGTCGCTATCCGGGCTTAACACCATAACATCCTGATTTTCGCTAAAGCTGTTTTCGTAAGCACGCAGGCTGCGGATAAAGGCGTAGAAATCAGGATCCTTGCTGAACGCATCTGCAAACAGCCGGGCCGTTTCTGCATCGCCATCACCGCGGGTAATCAGGGCTTCACGCTGAGCTTCAGCCAGTGTACGTGTCACCTGATAATCCGCCTGGGCGCGCAGCTTTTCCGCTTCTTCCTGACCCTGCGAACGCTGACTACGTGCTACCGCTTCACGCTCTGCTCGCATACGGTTGAAGATGGCGTCTGAAACTTCGGTCGGCAGGTTGATCTGCTTGATACGCACATCCACCACCTGAATACCCAGTGCCGCCATGCTGTTCGGGTTCGGTGCTGGCTCATTGCTGTTGGTTTCACGCTCGACACGCGCCGCAGCGCTGGCAATCGCGTCATCCGCTGCTGGCGTAGCGATTTCATCATCACTGCCTGCAGAACCGGTGTTCAGCGCATCGCGGACATCCGTCGTCAGGCGGCCACGGGAGTCGGTGACGATATCTTTCACATCCAGACGACCCATTTCAGAACGTAAGCGGTCACTGAACTTACGTTTCAGCAGCACTTCCGCCTGAGAGACATCCCCACCCCCCGTTGCCAGGTAGTAGCGACTGAAGTCACTGATACGCCATTTGATGTAGGAGTCCACGATCAGATCTTTCTTCTCTTTAGTCACGAAGCGATCGGCCTGATTGTCCATGGTCTGAATACGTGCATCCAGCGTTTTCACCGTTTCCAGGAACGGGATCTTAAAGTGCAGACCCGGCGCAAATACCTGCGGCTTGTTTTCGTCATCGCGCAGGACTTTACCAAAACGCAGGACGATGCCCCGCTGCCCTTCCTGTACTACAAACAGCGACGCATAGAGCGCCACCAGCACAACAATGATCAAAAATACTATTGGCTTACGCATCGATTACTCTCTCCCTTCGCGCTGGCTGTCGCTGCGCTGAGCATTTGCCCGACGCTGATCCATGATGTTGTCCGGACTGTATGACGACGTGTCATTGCGGCTCGCGCTGCGATCGGAGATAGCAGGCAGAGAAGCACTGTTCGCACCTTTCTGACCCGTGTGACCCGATGAAGCCTGACCGCCACGCATCAGCTGATCCAGCGGCAGCATCATCAGGTTATTGCCCCGATCGTTAACCAGAACTTTACGGGTATGACTCAGCACACGTTCCATGGTTTCGATATACAGACGCTCTTTGGTGATTTCCGGTGCGGCTTTATACTCCGGCAGGATTTTAGCAAAGCGCGCCACTTCACCCTGCGCTTCCAGAACGGTCCGCTCTTTGTAAGCACGCGCCTCTTCCAGAATACGTTGCGCCTGACCATTTGCGCGCGGCTGCACTTCATTCGCGTAAGCTTCAGCTTCACGGACGTATTGCTCACGGTTTTCGCGTGCGGCAATCGCGTCATCAAACGCGGACTTCACTTCTTCCGGCGGCCGTGCAGCCTGGAAGTTAACGTCCAGCACCGCGATGCCCATGTTATAAGGGCGGATGGTCTCGTCGATTTCACGCTGAGTATCACTACGCACTACGGTACGGCCTTCGGTCAGGATACGGTCCATGGTAGAACGGCCAATCACGCCACGCAGCGCACTGTCAGTAGCCTGACGCAGGCTGTCATCCGCGCTGGTGACCGCATACAGATAGCGTTCCGGGTCGGTAACGCGGTACTGCACGTTCATTTCGACGCGGACCACATTCTCATCCGAGGTCAGCATCACGCCAGAGGCCGCCAGTTCACGCACCGATTCGACGTTAACCGCACGCACCTGATCGATAAAGGTTGGCTTCCAGTTCAGGCCCGGTTCGACCAGATGACTGAATTTGCCAAAACGCGTGACCACGCCGCGTTCCGCTTCTTTAATGGTGTAGAAACCGCTGGCAGCCCAGATGACGACCGCAGCAACCGCCACAATGCCAACGATTTTACCGCCGCTGCCAGAGCTGCGCTGACCGTTGTCGCTCTGTTTGCCACCACCCAGTCCGCCAAGCTTCTTGCTCAGCTTACGGAAGATATCATCCAGATCAGGAGGTCCGGACTCCCGTCCTCCCTTATTCCCCCCAGAGTTGCCGCCTTGATTATTGCTGCTTCCCCACGGGTCGCGGTCCTGTCCGTTATTTCCGGGCTGATTCCACGCCATGTTTCTACTCCATTTATTGTAATTACGGTTTTTACCCTTCATTTTTCGGATTGCAGCAGTACTGGCTGCCTTCGTTCACTCCGGTCCCTTACCTGCGTAAGCGCCCGAAGATAAACTCCGTTGCCGCCTTGCTGAAATCCGAGCTACCCGGGTAAATCCTGCGTATTCGGTCATGCAACGAAAATGCGACAATCTTCCATTTTTAGGGTAAATGCGTTTGGGCAATATCAAACAATGTAACTGGTCAGCAACGGTTCCTGTTTACATAAACGCATCCATTCAATAATGGGCATACGTATCTGTAATCCCACACTGCCGTCTTCTTCATTCCACTCTTTCTCAATCGCCTGCAGCTGATAGAAACGGCTACGAAGTCGCCCCGCTTCCGGCGGCAGACGCAATGTGTGCTGGGCAATTTCACCCGACAGACGCTCAGACAGCGCCTGCCACAGCAACGGAATGCCTTCGCCTGTCTGGGCGGAAAGCCAGACGCGGACAGGCAGATTCTCTTCGTTGCGATCGATACGCGGTTCGAACCCGTCGAGCATATCGATTTTGTTCATAACCAGTAACGTCGGAATTTCGTCCGCTTCAATCTCTTCCAGAACGGTATCGACGGCGGCGATATTCTCCGTGACGCGCAGGTCAGCGCCATCAATGACATGCAGTAACAGCGTCGCCTGGCGTGTCTCCTGCAGCGTGGCTTTAAAAGCGGCAACCAGGTCGTGAGGAAGATGGCGAATAAAGCCGACGGTGTCCGCCAGAACCACATCCCCGACATCGGCCACATTCAGGCGGCGCAGCGTCGGGTCCAGCGTTGCAAACAGCTGGTCTGCGGCAAAGACGTTAGCCGACGTGATGGCATTAAACAGCGTCGACTTACCGGCGTTGGTATAGCCCACCAGCGACACGGTCGGAATGTCCGCTTTGGCCCGCGACTGACGTCCCTGCTCGCGCTGTTTTTCCACCCGCTCAAGACGGGACAGAATCTGGCTGATACGACCACGCAACAGGCGGCGGTCGGTTTCTAACTGTGTTTCACCCGGACCGCGTAAGCCGATCCCGCCTTTCTGACGTTCAAGGTGAGTCCAGCCGCGCACCAGACGTGTGGCAAGATGGCGTAGCTGCGCCAGCTCAACCTGCAATTTACCTTCGTGGGTACGTGCGCGTTGGGCAAAGATATCCAGAATCAAACCGGTGCGATCGATAACCCGGCATTCGCACAAGCGCTCGAGGTTTCTCTCCTGAGCGGGCGTAAGGGCATGATCGAATAATACGACCGATGCTCCAGTTGTTTTTACCGCATCGGCAATTTCAACGGCCTTTCCTTCACCGACAAAATACTTGGGGTGTGGCGCTTTACGACTGCCAGTGACCACTTGCAGCGCCTCAACGCCAGCAGAAGAGACCAGGGTTTCAAACTCCTGCAAATCTTCTACTTCTTTGTCCTGGGAGAACCAGATGTGTACCAGTACGGCCTGCTCGCCGGCATCATAACGGTCAAACAAGCTATAACCTCCCTAAATAAAAGACCAGGACGGAAAACCGCTGTTCTCCGCGCCTGGCTATACGGCGACGCGTTATTCTGCGTGATCACCGTCTTGTTGTGGCTGTGGCTGTGCAGGTGTGTTGCTGCCACCATGATGGTAATTGTTGCTGCCGCCACCGGTATTATTACTATGGTGAGAAACCGGGCGCGAAGGAACAACGGTAGAAATGGCGTGCTTATAGACCATCTGACTTACCGTGTTTTTCAACAAAATGACGAACTGATCAAATGACTCAATCTGACCCTGCAGCTTAATACCGTTAACCAGATAAATCGAAACCGGAACACGTTCACGACGCAGTGCGTTCAAAAACGGGTCTTGTAATGATTGCCCCTTAGCCATTCTATCTTTTCCTTATATGCTTGTTGTATGTTGCTCGTAGAACCTATGGTTCTGAAAAAACTGCGTAAAAATTTGCGCACGATAACCCATCAATTGTACACAATCACCCATGCTTCGCACTAAGAACCTGTAACACTGTATCACGCGCCAGCCGGGGCTCGTCACTGTCAAGCCAGTGAATATTTTCCCAGCCACGTAACCATGTCATCTGTCGCTTAGCAAGCTGCCGGGTTGCGCAAATTCCCCGATAAACCATCTCGCCATAATCGATTTCGCCCGATAAATAAGACCACATCTGACGATAACCGACACAACGGATGGAAGGCATGTCCGTATGCAAATCACCTCGTGCAAACAGGGCCCGAGACTCCGCTTCAAATCCTGACGCCAACATCTGCTCAAAACGCAACGCGATGCGCTGGTGCAGCAGTTCACGGCTCGCGGGGGCGATAGCAAACTGATGCACGTCGTAGGGTAACGCTTCGCCGGATGTTTTAGTCAGTTCCGTTAAAGTTTTACCCGAAATAAAAAAAACTTCCAGTGCTCGCGAAAGTCTCTGCGGATCATTCGGATGAATACGACTGCCGGCAACCGGGTCGACTTCACACAGCTGGCGGTGCAAAGCTTCCCAGCCTTTTTCACGCGCCGTTTGCTCTATCTGCTGACGAACCTCCGGATCGGCCGGGGGCAGCGGCGACAATCCTTCAAGTAACGCTTTGAAGTAGAGCATGGTTCCACCAACAAGCAGCGGTATTCGTCCTGCTGCAACGATCTCCGCCATTTCTGCTAACGCATCCCGCCGGAACTCCGCGGCCGAATAGGCCTCTGCGGGATCGCGGATGTCGAGCAGACGATGGGGCGCCACGGCTAACTCCTCAGCCGACGGTTTTGCCGTACCAATATCCATCTGACGATAGATTAAGGCAGAATCGACGCTGATCAGTTCCACTGGTAACTGCTTACGCAGCTCGATGGCGAGTGCCGTCTTGCCAGATGCTGTGGGTCCCATCAAAAAAATAGCCTTTGGCCGGCCAGCCTGGTTTAGTTCACTCATGCTTCAACGCGTTCACCGCGCTCTCAATCTCTATGGGCTGTAATAAGCCTGAAGGCGGCGATTTCAGTAGCTGTGGACAGAGCCGTTCAAGCTCTGCCAGCAGGTTAATCGCCTGTGAGTGATTCCAGTTGGAGGACTCCATATCCTGCTGTCGCGCCAGCCACTGGGCCAGTTGCGTCGCAGAGTTCTCCTGCTGCCGGGCGAGATAGCCTAACAGCTCAGGAATCAAGATTTGTAAATTTTGTGTTCGTAACGGTAAAGGCACGGCCCGCAGAGTAACGTGGTCGCCATCTGCCTGAAGTTCGATACCCATCTGATTGAGCAGGCTGCTGTTTTTACGCGCCGCCTCGCGTTCCTCCCGGGCCATTTTCAGCCGCACCGGAATCAGCAGAGGCTGCGGTTTCAGCCCCTCCTCGCCAGGTTCAAGCTGCGCCTGTTTCAGCCAGCGCGCCGCGACCGGCAGCGCCATCAGAAAAAGCGCCTGATCCTGTTCCAGCAGCGCATAGTGGTTCTGCAACACGGTCAGTACCCGACCAAAACTCTGAGCATGGGCCGCCAGCGGCGAGACCTTTTCGGCGCGACGCGGTTCCGGTTCCCGCGCTTTTGGTGACGGCGCGCTGTCGGCAGGCGTTTTCAGCAGCTGCTGATATACCGCGCCTTCACGCTGCCGGTAAAGGTTCTCTTTATTCTGCCAGGCCGGGGCCGCTGCGGGCGGCGTTTCCCGGACGGATGCAGCCGGTTTACGCTCCCCGGGGGACGACGCAGGCTGGGCGAAATGATTGCCTCCGGCCGCCTGACGGTTCTCCGGCTGCCAGCGCGGGGCGGTTTCTTCCGCCTTCAGTGCGGGCAGCGCAGGGGTCGCAATCGCCTGCAGCGCGCTGACCACGCCCTGATAGATAAAGTCATGCACCAGGCGCGACTGATGAAACCGCACTTCATGCTTGGCCGGATGGACGTTGACATCCACCTGATGGGGATCGATCTCCAGGTAGAGCACGTAAGCAGGCTGCTGCTCATCCTGAAGTTGTGTCTGGAAGGCCTGGCGGATTGCATGGTTAATCAGCTTATCGCGCATCATCCGGCCGTTAACATAGCAATACTGCAGATCTGTCACCTGACGCGAACCGGCGGGATCGGCCACCCAGCCCCGCAGCGCGAGATCATCATGTTGCCAGTCGATGCGCAGGGCATGCTGCATAAAAGTGGTGCCACAAATGGCGGCCAGCCGCCGTTCACGCTGACTCTCCTCATTCACGGCGCGATACTGACGCATCATTTTGCCGTTGTGACTCAGCGAAAGGGCGACATCAAAGCGTGCCAGCGCAATGCGCCGAATCACTTCGTCGATATGCCCGAACTCGGTTTTTTCGGTGCGCATAAATCTGCGGCGTGCCGGGGTGTTGTAAAACAGATCCAGCACTTCCAGCGTGGTGCCACAGGGATGCGCCGCCGGTTTGACCGTCACCGCCATATCGCGCCCTTCGGCATAAGCCTGCCAGGCTTCACTTTGGTCGGCGGTGCGGGAGGTAAGCGTCAGACGGGAGACAGAACTGATACTGGCCAGCGCTTCACCACGAAAGCCCAGACTCATTATCGCCTCCAGATCGTCCAGTGAGGCGATTTTACTGGTGGCGTGTCGGGCCAGCGCCATCGACAGCTCGCTTTTCACGATGCCGCAGCCGTTGTCGCGAATACGGATCAGCTTAGCGCCACCCTTCTCAATATCGATATCGATGCGGGTCGCGCCTGCATCCAGACTGTTCTCCACCAGCTCTTTGACAACCGAGGCAGGACGTTCAACCACTTCACCCGCCGCAATCTGGTTTGCCAGCTGCGGCGGTAAAATTTGTATTGGCATAGTGGATATCCTATTAGCTGACAGCCCGGCGCAGCGGCCGGGCACACAATCAGGATGCAGGGATTTTCAGGTTCTGCCCCAACATGACGTTGGTCGACTTCATGTTATTAGTCTGCATTATCGCTTTCGGGCTGACGCCGTAATGCGCCGCAATCGCGGTCAGGGAGTCCCCGACGACGACCTTGTGGCGAACCACGCCGCGTGATGTGGCCCGGCTGGCGCTCGCACTGGCTGGTACTTTCAGCCGCTGGCCGACCCACACCACATCACGCCTGAGCGTGTTCATGTCACGCAGCGTGGCCATGCTGACGCCATATTTCGCAGCAATGCCGGAGAGCGTCTCCCCGCGCGTGACGGTATGGCGCTGCGTGGGGCCGGTATAGTGCGTCACCCCGGTCGCCGGATTACTGGCGACGCTCACCGCTGGCGACGAGCCCAGCGGCAGGTTTTCCTCCTTTGGGATGGATTGCAGCGGGTGCGCCAGGAAATAAGTGCGCAGACCTTTGTAGATCGACTGCGCAATCTTATCCTGGTGTGCGCTACTGCCTAGCAGTCGCTCCTCCGAGGAATTACTGATAAAGCCGGTTTCCACCAGCAAAGAGGGAATATCCGGCGAACGCAGGACGCCCAGACTGGCATGCTCAGGCAGACGTTTGTGCAGCGAGGTGACGCTGCGCAGCTGCTGCAGAACTTTCTGAGCAATGTCATAGCCGACGCGCTGCGAATGACCGAACTGCAGGTCAAGTACCGCCTGGCTGAGATAAGGATCGGCCTGGCTGTTGGCCAGCAGATCACCCGCACCGCCCAGTAGCTCAGACTGCTTCTCTTTCTGCTCCAGCCAGTTGGCCATTTCATTGTTGGCGCGACGGTTTGATAGCACCCAGACCGACGCACCGGTCGCGGCATGGCTTGGGGCCGCATCCGCATGGATCGATACCAGCACGTTAGCATTGGCTTTACGCGCAACATCAGAACGCCCCATGACCGAAATAAAATAGTCGCCATCGCGTGTCAGCACGCCTTTAAACATCGGATCGTTATTCAGCAGCACCCGCAGTTTACGGGCGATCGCAATCGTCACGTTCTTCTCTTTCAAGCCGCGCTGGCCAATCGCGCCAGGATCCTGGCCACCATGTCCGGCATCGATGGCCACAATCACGGTGTCATTCTGACTGACGCGACTGCCAGGACGCACGGTGCTGGCCGTGCTGGTCACCGCCGTCACCGGATTCGCATTAAACGGATTCGCCGCAGCAGCGCTCTGAGCCGGTACACGCGCTGGCGCGGCCACCGGTGCGGGCTCACTGTGCTTCACCACAGGCCGCTTGCCGGTAACGGTGAAGACCACGCTATAGTTATTGCCGTTGCGCTGGGTAACTGCCCGGGTTTTCCCCGCCTGGGTCAGTTCAAACACCAGCCGCACGCTCTGCTTGTCCTTTGGGGTGCTGCTACGAATCCGCTTTACGATGTTTTCACCGCTGAAATTCAGCGGCAATCCCTGCACCATACCGCTCTGGCGAACGTCGATCACCACACGATCGGGATTGCGCAGCGGGAAATAGCCATAGACCGGCTGTCCGGAGAAATTCAGGGTGATGGTCGCCTGGCTGTCACCGTTGGCCACGTTGATATCTGACAGCGTGGCGGCAAACAGCGGCGCAGAAACCAGCAGCAGCAGTGACACCAGCGCGATTTTCATCCGTGACATCATGCCTGTTCCCTGCCCTGGCTGAAAAGTTCAACCCACTGCTGACCCGACGCGGATTGGGCCGTCAGCTCCGCTTCACGCGCCTCGCCCACATAGCGCAGCGTTAAGATAAGGTCAGGCGACGGCAGAAATCCGGCCCCCTGCTGCGGCCATTCGACCAGACAGATCGCCTCACCGCTGAAATAGTCGCGGATCCCCATAAACTCCAGCTCTTCCGGATCGGCGAGGCGATAGAGGTCGAAATGGTAGAGGGTCCGGTCAGCCAGCGCGTAAGGCTCAACCAAGGTATAGGTAGGACTTTTGACGTTGCCCTGATGGCCCAGCGCCTGCAGAAAGCCGCGGCTGAAGGTCGTTTTACCCGCCCCCAGATCGCCATAGAGATAAATGACTGCCGCGCTGCCACAGGCGCGCGCCAGCTGAGCGCCCAAACTGAGCGTAGCCGCCTCATCGGGCAAAGGGATAACACAGGTCTTCATGCTTCTTTATTCATCTCAGGATTAACAAACTGCCACAGGAGATCCAGTAAATCGGTGGCCAGCATACCGCGCGTTCCGCGCTGCGCCGCGACCGCATCGGCTGCGGCGCCGTGCGCCACACAGCCCGCGCAGGCTGCATCAAACAGCGTCAGTTTCTGACCCACCAGCGAGGCGATAATGCCACTCAGAAGATCGCCCATGCCGCCAGACGCCATACCCGCATTACCCACATCAGCAAAGGCCATTTCGCCCTGCTCGCTGGCAATCAGCGTACTGGCCCCTTTCAGGACTACGACACCACCGTAACGTTGCGCCAGTGTCTGCGCTGCATGTAAGCGGTCACTCTCAATTTCACTGGTCTCAATATTAAGCAAACGCGCCGCTTCGCCAGGATGCGGCGTAATAATGCGATTCTGACGTTTCTCTGCACTGATTGCCAGCAGGTTAAGTGCATCCGCATCCCAAAGCATGGGCTTTTCACTGCCCTCTACCTGCTTTAACGCCCGCTTTCCCCACTCCCGCTGGCCCAGACCGGGGCCGATGGCGATGACATCGGCCCACGCCAGCGCCTCCGTCAGCCGTTTATCGGTCAGTTCATCAACCATAATTTCGGGGCGGGCGGTGAGAATTGGAATAAGGTTATCTTTGTGAGTAAGCACTCGCACTAATCCGCTGCCGCTGCGTAGTGCCGCCTCAGCCGTCATGCGCACTGCCCCGGCCGTACCGGCATCCCCTCCTACAACCAGCAGACGACCGTGACTGCCCTTATGCGAGGTGGGCTTACGTGGCTTAAGCCAGCGGGATAATGCGCGGGCGTCGTAACGGGCCATGGGTGCTGTCTCCCCTGCCAGAAACGTGGCCAGCCCCAGATCGGCAAAATAGAGTCTGCCAATGTGATCACGTGCCTTGCCGGTAATCTGTCCCGGCTTCAGCGCCACCAGGCTCAGCGTATGGCAGGCATCTATGGTTGCTCCAGGTGCCGTCCCGTTGCGGGCCGACAGGCCGGATGGAATATCTATGGCAAGAACCGGCGCCGCATGGGCATTAGCACGCGTAATCAGCGAGGCGTAGGGTTCGTCTGGCGCACGCTGGCAACCGGTCCCCAGCAAGGCATCGACAATCACATCGATCTGCTCTGGCCAGACCGCATCGGCTGCATGGATTTCACCGCCTGCATCCAGCCAGGCATCGCGGGCACGCTGTGCCTCTTCCGGTAACGCTTTGTCGCTTTCACACGCCAGCAACGTGACCGTTTTGCCTGCGGCCTGTCCCAGCCGCGCCAGCACATAGCCATCCCCGCCGTTATTGCCGTGCCCGCACAGAATCAGCCAGTGGCAGGCCTGCGGCCAGTGCGCAGTCAGATGCGTAAATGCCGCCTGTCCGGCGCGCAGCATCAGCTCATACAGGGTGATCCCGAGCGCATCGGCTCCCTGTTGCTCAAGCTGCGCCACCGCCTGCGCAGGCCAGACAGAATATGGTAAACTGCCGCTGTTTTTCTTCGAATCCTGGTTACTCATGTCATACCCTCTCGATCTTCATCAACTCGCACAGCAGATTAAACAGTGGGGCGCTGAACTCGGTTTCCAGCAGGTCGGCATCACCGATACCGATCTCAGTGCCGAAGAGCCGCGTCTGCAGGCATGGCTGGACAAGCAGTATCATGGCGAGATGGAGTGGATGGCGCGACACGGCATGATGCGGGCGCGTCCGCATGAACTGCTGCCTGGCACGCTGCGTGTAATCAGCGTTCGCATGAACTACCTTCCGGCCAAAGCCGCTTTTGCCAGCACGCTGAAAAATCCTCGCCTGGGCTATGTCAGCCGTTATGCATTAGGCCGCGATTACCACAAAGTATTGCGCAATCGACTGAAAAAGCTCGGAGAAATGATCCGGGAGCATTGCAGCACACTTAATTTCCGTCCTTTTGTCGACTCCGCTCCGTTGCTGGAACGCCCGCTGGCAGCGAAAGCCGGCCTCGGCTGGACCGGTAAGCATTCGCTGATTCTGAATCGCGAAGCGGGTTCCTGGTTTTTCCTCGGCGAACTGCTGATCGACATTCCGCTGCCGGTGGATACTCCGCAGCCGGAGCAGTGTGGCCGCTGTGTCGCCTGCATGACCATCTGCCCGACCGGCGCGATCGTTGAGCCCTACGTCGTGGATGCCCGTCGCTGTATTTCCTATCTGACTATTGAGCTGGAAGGCGCAATTCCGGAAGAATTCCGCCCGCTGATGGGTAACCGGATTTATGGATGCGATGACTGCCAGCTCATCTGTCCATGGAATCGCTACGGTCAGCTCAGTGACGAAAGCGACTTTTCGCCGCGCGCCGCGCTGCATGCGCCGGAGCTGATCGCGCTGTTTCAATGGGATGAAGCAAAATTTCTGCGCATTACCGAGGGCTCGGCAATTCGTCGCATTGGTCATTTGCGCTGGCTGCGCAATGTCGCCGTCGCGCTGGGTAACGCGCCCTGGTCGGCCGACATCATGCCGGTGCTGGAACAGCGCCTCGGCGAGAGTGAGTTGCTGGATGAACATATTCAGTGGGCAATAGCGCAGCAGCAGCAAAAACGCGAACAGCTCGTTGTCGATGTGCAGCCCGCCCAGCAGAAACGACTGGTACGTGCCGTTGAAAAAGGGTTACCGCGTGATGCGTGATTGACCAGTCTGTTGCAGATTATCGTTTTCCACACGCTGTGAATAAAATTAAAAACCTGTTGTCATTCAACTGCAACAACGCTGATTTTGCTGTTAAATAACAAATTGAAATATTATCAAAACCATAAATATCAATGCGTTATGAAAAAGTTGTGTTTATTTGATAATGAGACTAACGCTTCGTTTAAAATATAAAGCTGTGGATAACTCTGTTCAGAAACATTTTACAGATCGCGCTAAGAGGCGCTAAGAACGGGGTGTCGTGCTGTGGATAACCTTCAGCAAACCATCAACACTCTCCGACGTAAAACAGCCGGACAAATTGACTGAAACAGAGATGATGTTAAATCTGGAGCGGGAAACGAGACTCGAACTCGCGACCCCGACCTTGGCAAGGTCGTGCTCTACCAACTGAGCTATTCCCGCATTAAGAAGGGCACTGCTATACAAAACTGGAGCGGGAAACGAGACTCGAACTCGCGACCCCGACCTTGGCAAGGTCGTGCTCTACCAACTGAGCTATTCCCGCAAAGAGGGTACTGCTTACATTTTAAATCTGGAGCGGGAAACGAGACTCGAACTCGCGACCCCGACCTTGGCAAGGTCGTGCTCTACCAACTGAGCTATTCCCGCGCCTTGTACCGTTACAAAATTCTTCACCGGTACGGGGTGCGCATTATACGAGAAATCGTTTCTGCTGCAAGCGTCTGAAAGCAAAAATTTTCGCTTTCTGCGCGTTTGCCGATTAAATCATCAATGTGGCGATTTCATGTGCACCCCTTACCGGTTCTTGTCGGTTAAAGCTGCAGGAAGTGCTCGCGGTAGTAAGCCAGCTCCGCTACAGACTCGCGGATATCATCCAGCGCCTGGTGTGTATTGCCTTTTTTGAAGCCTGGCAGAATCGCCGGTTTCCAGCGACGGGCCAGCTCTTTCAGCGTACTGACATCCAGATAGCGATAGTGGAAATACGCCTCCAGCTCGGGCATATATTTAAACAGGAAGCGGCGATCCTGCCCGATGCTGTTGCCACAGATCGGCGAAGTATTGGCCGGCACCCACTGTTTCAGAAATTCGATGGTTGCCAGCTCCGCTGCGCGATCGTCAATCTTACTTTCTTTGACCCGTGCCACCAGACCGCTGTTGGTGTGGGTACGGACATTCCACTCATCCATCAGCGCCAGCTGTTCATCCGACTGATGAACGGCCATGACCGGCCCTTCCGCCAGAATGTTCAGGTTAGCGTCAGTCACCAGGGTCGCAATCTCAATAATGCGATCGTGTGTCGGATCGAGCCCGGTCATCTCAAGATCAATCCAGATCAGATTCTGTTCATTTCCAGTAGCCATGCTGTTTCCTGCGGTTGCTATAGTCGTCATTCACAATGAATAAGGTGTATCATAGACGTTTTGCCCAGCCGGGCGAAATCTGGCTAACGCTGTGAGGGTGAGTGAGTAAAAATAAACTGTCGAAGGGCCAACAACGCCGCGTAAGTGCAAACCACGATCGCCGTCTTAACCAGCGCAGAGAGCGTCCGGAAGCGGATGACAACCTGTTTGGTGAAGCTGCAGATGGGGTCGTTGTCAGCCGTTTTGGCATGCACGCTGACGTTGAGGATAGCGCAGGCGTCACCCACCGCTGCAACATCCGCCGGACTATCCGTTCGCTGGTCACGGGCGATCGGGTGCTGTGGCGTCCGGCAACCAGCGGCGGCAAGGGTATCGTTGAAGCCGTACATGAACGTACCAGCGTCCTGACCCGCCCCGATTTTTACGACGGCGTGAAACCGATGGCGGCGAATATCGACCAGATTATTATCGTCTCCGCCATCCTGCCGGAGCTGTCACTGAATATTATTGATCGTTATCTGGTGGCCAGCGAAACGCTGGAGATCGAACCGCTGCTGGTCCTGAACAAAACCGATCTGCTGGATGATGAGGCGCGTCTTCGCGTTGACCAGCAGATGGATATCTATCGCCAGATTGGCTATCGCGTGGTGATGGTTTCCAGCCGGGCGAAAAATGGCCTGGCCGATCTGGAAGCGGCGTTAACTGACCGTGTCAGTATCTTTGCCGGTCAGTCGGGCGTGGGGAAATCGAGCCTGCTGAATGCCCTGCTCGGCTTTGACAAGGATGAGCAGTCCGCCATCCTGACCAACGACGTGTCCGATGGCTCGGGGCTGGGCCAGCACACCACCACGGCCTCACGGCTCTATCACTTCCCGCACGGCGGTGACGTGATCGACTCTCCGGGCGTGCGTGAATTCGGCTTATGGCATCTGGAGCCGGAACAGGTTACCCGTGGTTTTGTCGAATTCCGTGCATTTCTGGGCGCGTGTAAATTCCGCGACTGTAAGCACGGCAGCGATCCGGGCTGCGCCATTCGCGAAGCGGTCGAAGAGGGAAAAATCAACCGCTCCCGATTCGATAACTACCACCGTATCCTGGAGAGCATGGCGCAGGTAAAAACGCGTAAAAATTTCCCAGACGGTGAGAGTTAATCGGTATAACCGCTTCTGCGCCATCTGCCGCTGAATTTTGCGAAATGCATTCCAGTCATGCACAAGGAACGTGCAGCGTGCCGGAAATCGTATATAGTCGCGATCTGAACGGGGCACTGCTACAATCCGCCCCCTTTTTTTGTAACGTCATAAATAGCCAGGAGGCTAAGGTGTTTGATCGTTTAAAACTCGGCTTGAATCATATTCTCCCGAAGAAATGGCTGACTGAACTTGCCGGTTGGGGCGCCAGTCGCCGCGGTGGTTGGTTGACCAAACTGGTCATTGACATCTTTGTCTGGTTTTACAAGGTCGACATGGCGGAAGCGCGCAAGCCTGACACGGCCAGCTACCGCACCTTCAATGACTTTTTCGTTCGTCCGCTGAAAGATGATGCGCGTCCGGTCGATGCCGACGCCAGCCTGATCGCCCTGCCCGCCGATGGCGCAATCAGCCAGCTCGGTCATATTAATGGCGATCAGATTTTCCAGGCGAAAGGTCATCACTACTCTCTGGAAGCACTGCTGGCGGGCGATGAGCGCATGGCAGCCCGCTTTGTGGAGGGTGAGTTTGTTACCACCTACCTGGCCCCACGTGATTATCACCGTGTCCACATGCCGTGCAACGGCATCCTGCGTGAAATGATCTATGTGCCTGGCGATCTTTACTCAGTTAATCCGCTGACCGCACGTAATATCCCGAACCTGTTTGCCCGCAATGAGCGCGTGATCTGTTACTTCGAAACCGACATTGGCCCGATGGTGCAGATCCTGGTGGGTGCCACTATCGTCGGCAGCATCGAAACCGTCTGGGCGGGCACCATCACACCACCGCGTGAGGGTGTGATCAAACGCTGGCACTATCCGGCAGCCGAAGATGAAGGCGCGGTAGTCCTGCTGAAAGGTCAGGAGATGGGCCGCTTTAAACTCGGCTCAACCGTGATCAACCTGTTCGCGCCGGGCCGCGTCAAACTGGCGGAAAGTCTGGAAGCAGAAAGCAAAACCCGTCTCGGCCAGCCGCTGGCGATTGCGCTGCCGGTCGCCACAGACATCTCTGACATCACCACAGACTAAAGTGAGAGTCCTGTGCGCCCCATTCTCCTCCTGCTGCTGAGCCTCTGGCTCAGCAGCCCGGCCTTTGCGGCCAGCCTTCCTGACGCCAGCCAGCTGAAACAGCAGCTGGAAGAGATCAAATCAGCGAAAAGCTCCCCGACGCAGGCGGAGCAGATCCAGACGATCGAAGCTGCCCTGAATTTCCTCTCTGAACGCGATGAATCCCTGGAGCGCGCCGCGCAATACCAGCAGGTTATTGACGACTTTCCGCGCCTGGCGCGTGAGCTGCGCCAGCAGATTGCGGCACTGAACGACAGCGGGAAAACGGTACGCAGCAACATGAGCAGCGCCGAGCTGGATCAGGAGATCCTGCAGGTCAGCAGTCAGTTGCTGGAGGAGGGGCGGCAGGCGCGACAGGAGCAGGATCGGGCGCGGGAAATTAGTGATTCTTTATCTCAGCTGCCACAGCAGCAGACCGACGCCCGACGGGCGATGACGGAGAGCGAACGCCGGTTACAGGGTGTCAGCAGTACGTCACCTCAGGGTCAGCTGCAACTGGCGGCCCGCCAGGCCGAAAACGCCGCCAATAAAGCGCGCGTCGATGAACTTGAACTCGCGCAGCTCTCGGCCAATAACCGACAGGAGCTGGCGCGGATGCGGGCGGAGGTCCATCAGCGAAAAGCAACGCAGCTGGATAACTATCTGCAGGCGCTGCGCAATCAGCTTAACGACCAGCGGCAGCGTGAGGCAGAAGTGGCGCTGGCGCGCACCGAACAACTGGCCGAAAACAGTGGCGATCTGCCGCCAGCGATCAGCGATCAGTTCCGGGTCAACCGCGAACTCTCTGGTGCGCTGAATCAGCAGGCGCAGCGCATGGATCTGGTGGCGTCGCAGCAGCGCCTTGCCACCAATCAGATTATTCAGGTCCGCCAGGCGCTCTCTACCCTGCGCGAACAGTCGCAGTGGCTCGGTGCCTCGAATCTGCTGGGGGAGGCGCTGCGGGCCCAGGTTGCGCGTCTGCCGGAAATGCCAAAATCCCAGCAGATCGATAATGAGATGGCGCAGCTTCGCGTCCAGCGCCTTTATTACGAGGATCTGCTGGAGCGCCAGGCGTCCCTGCGCAAAGGACACCAGGCTGATGGCCAGGCCTACACGGCCGATCAGAAACGTATTCTCGATGCCCAGCTCCGCACTCAGCGTGAGCTGCTTAACTCCCTGATCTCCGGCTGCGACACGCTAATCCTGGAGATCACTAAGCTGAAAGTTGGCAATACCCAGCTGCAGGATGCGCTAACCGAAGTCAAAGAGGCGACCCACCGCTACCTGTTCTGGACCGCCGATGTCAGCCCGATTAGCCTGAGCTATCCGCTGGACCTGGCGAAAGATCTTTCCCGTCTGCTGTCGCTGGACACCCTGGGGCAGCTTGGCAAAGCGATGGCGATGATGTTTACCAGCCGCCATTCGGTGCTGCCAATTATTGGCGCCCTGCTGCTGGTCGGCTTCAGCATCAGCTCACGTCGTCACTTTAATGCGTTTCTTGCGCGCTCCGCCAGCAAAGTGGGTAAGGTGACACAGGATCGCTTCCGCCTGACCATCCGGACGGTATTCTGGTCGATTCTGGTGGCGCTGCCGCTGCCGGTGCTGTGGGGCGCGCTGGGTTATGGCCTGCAGAACGCCTGGCCCTACCCTATCGCCGTGGCGATTGGTGATGGCATTACCGCCACACTGCCCCTGCTGTGGGTCTTTATGATCAGCGCCGCCTTTGCCCGTCCTAATGGCCTGTTTATCGTGCATTTCCGCTGGCCGCAGAACCGGGTAGCACGCGCCATGCGCTACTACTCGCTGAGCATCGGCCTGATTGTGCCGCTGATCATGTTACTTATCGCCCTGGGTAATCTGGAAGATCGCCAGTTCTCCGCATCGCTGGGCCGTCTCTGCTTCATTCTGATCTGCGGAGCAATCAGCATTGTTACCGTGAGTCTGAAGCGTTCCGGTATTCCGCTCTATCTTGATAAAGAGGGAAATGGCGAGAACATCGTGAATCGGATGTTGTGGAACCTGATGATCGCCATGCCGCTGATGGCGGCCCTTGCCTCCGCTGTAGGATATCTGGCGACCGCGCAGGCGCTGCTGGCGCGGCTTGAAACCTCTGTCGCCATCTGGTTCCTACTGCTGGTTATCTATTACATCATCCGCCGCTGGATGCTGATTCAGCGGCGCCGGCTGGGCTTTGACCGGGCCCGTCAGCGCCGTGCCGATATGCTGGCCAACCGGGCGCGCAGCGAAGAAGAGAAAGAGCAAGGCACGCAGAACACAGATGCGATTGAAATCGAAGAACCTGTCATCGATCTGGATGCGATTAGCGCCCAGTCATTGCGGCTGGTGCGTTCTCTCCTGACGCTAATCGCCCTGGTTTCTGTGATTGTGCTCTGGTCGGAAATTCACTCCGCCTTCGGCTTTCTGGAAAATATTCAGCTGTGGGATGTCAGTACTTCCGTACAGGGCGTGGAGTCGATTCAGCCGATCACCCTTGGCGCGGTGCTCATCGCCATTCTGGTGTTTATTATCACCACCCAGCTGGTGCGCAATATGCCAGCGCTGCTCGAACTGGCGCTGCTGCAGCATCTTAATCTGACCCCCGGCACAGGCTATGCCATTACTACCCTGACCAAATATCTGCTGCTGCTGGTTGGCGGTCTGATTGGGTTCTCGATGATAGGGATTGAGTGGTCGAAGCTGCAGTGGCTGGTTGCGGCACTGGGTGTTGGGCTGGGATTTGGCCTGCAGGAGATTTTTGCCAACTTTATCTCTGGTCTGATTATTCTGTTTGAAAAGCCGATTCGCATCGGCGATACCGTGACGATTCGGGACCTGACCGGCAGTATCACCCGGATCAATACCCGCGCGACCACCATTACCGACTGGGACCGCAAAGAGATTATCGTGCCGAACAAAGCCTTTATCACTGAGCAGTTTATTAACTGGTCGCTGTCCGATTCTGTCACGCGCGTCGTACTTACTATTCCGGCCCCGGCCAAAGTCAGCAGCGAACAGGTTACCACCATTCTGATACAGGCGGCTGAACGCTGCAGCTATGTGCTGGACACGCCACAACCGGAAGCCTTCCTCGTGGATCTGCAGCAGGGTATTCAGCTGTTTGAACTGCGCGTGCATGCCGCAGAGATGGGGCATCGGATGCCTTTGCGTCATGAGCTGCATCAGCTGATTCTGAGTGGATTCGATCAGCACGGTATTGAGATGCCGTTCCCGCCTTTCCAGATGCGGATGGAAACCCTGGGTAAAAAGCTGCCTGCCAGCAACGGCACACCGGCCGCCCGCGCCTATAAATCTGGCGGTCTGTAATGCAAAACGCCCGGCTGCGCCGGGCGTTTTCACTCTGTGCGATGCGTTACTGCTTAACGAAAGCTTCACCCTGAGCAATGTCTTTCTTCAGCGTCTCCAGCATGCCGGAGAGCGCCTGCTGTTCATACGCGCTCAGCGTACCAATCGGCCTGCGTTCCGCAATACCGTTTTTACCCAGCAGCAGCGGCTGGGAGAAGAAGCGCGCATGTTCGCCCTCGCCTTCCACATAGGCACACTCCACCACCTCTGGCTCACCATTCAGCGCCCGCACCAGAGACAGACCGAAACGGGCAGCCGCCTGGCCCATCGACAGGGTCGCCGATCCGCCACCCGCTTTGGCTTCCACCACTTCAGTTCCGGCGTTCTGAATTCGCCGGGTTAAATCGGCAACTTCCTGATCGCTGAAGCTGATGCCATGAACCTGAGATAACAGTGGCAGGATCGTCACGCCAGAATGGCCGCCAATGACCGGGACTTCAACCTCATCAGGTTGTTTGCCCTTCAGCGCCGCCACAAAGGTGTTGGCACGGATGATGTCGAGCGTCGTGACACCGAACAGACGATTTTTGTCATAAACACCGTGCTTTTTCAGTACTTCTGCTGCAATGGCTACCGTAGTATTGACCGGATTGGTAATAACGCCAATCAACGCCTTAGGCGCTGTCGTTGCCACCTGGTCAATCAGATTACGAACGATACCGGCATTCACATTGAACAGATCTGCGCGGTCCATACCGGGCTTACGGGCAACACCCGCGGAGATCAGAACCACGTCCGCGCCCTGTAAGGCCGGTGTGGCATCTTCACCACTGAATCCCTGAACAGAGACGGCAGTCGGAATATGACTGAGGTCAACGGCAACGCCGGGTGTAACCGGCGCGATGTCATACAGTGAGAGTTCTGAACCTGCAGGAAGCTGGGTTTTGAGCAGAAGTGCGAGCGCCTGGCCTATGCCGCCAGCGGCACCGAGAACGGCAACTTTCATTCTTAACTCCTTATTAAGGTGGGGCAGAGATGGGCCGAAATTCTATCTGTGTCAGACCTTAATCAACTGCTCAGGCAATGATAATTATCCGCTATTAATTCTACGTGCTTTCGCACTTAATCTCCGGATTTTAAAAGTTACTTATCATGACGCCTGAATGACCGACAACTTTGCCGTCGTCAGACAGAGAACGGCTGCGTGCGTTTTCTGTTACTACACCACCAATAATATAACAACTTTGCAACCTTCGCTTTTTGCGGTTGTGACGGGGGTTTTGGTCTGAGCGGATTTATTTGCTATTATCGCCGCCCGCCAGCCGCCTGACCTCCGCTCATCAATTGAACGATTGCATAAAAATTCATTTAAATGCATAATCACCACTCTGCCGCGGGCGGATGCGCGGTTATTTTCTCTCTATACTGGTAACCTATGCGAAACCCATCGAAACAAGACGATCTGATCAAGGCTTTTAAAGCCTTATTAAAAGAAGAAAAATTCAGTTCCCAGGGCGAAATTGTTCAGGCGCTGCAGGATGAAGGCTTTGAAAATATCAATCAGTCCAAAGTCTCTCGCATGCTGACTAAGTTTGGCGCCGTGCGTACCCGCAATGCCAAAATGGAGATGGTTTACTGCCTGCCAGCAGAGCTGGGCGTACCAACCACCACCAGCCCGCTGAAAAACCTGGTTCTGGATATCGATTACAACGACGCTCTGGTAGTCATTCACACCAGCCCGGGCGCCGCACAGCTGATTGCCCGCCTGCTGGATTCGCTGGGTAAATCGGAAGGGATTCTGGGAACGATTGCTGGCGATGATACGATTTTTATTACCCGTGCGCGCGACTTCACCGTAAAGCAACTGCACAGCGCCATTCTCAACCTGTTTGAGCAGGAGCTCTGATGGCAGACTGACGGCTTCCGGTACAGACTGGGCCGTCAGCGTCTTTTGTCTGCCAGCGGTTTTCAGGTTACCGACCGTCCGCGCCCAGGCAGACGCATTACCCACTCCGCCTGCAGGCAGGAATCATCCTCTTCTTCACTTTCTGCGCTATTTTACGCTGCCTTACATCATTAATCCGGCGCCATCGCCCGGATCCCGATCAAATCCCAGCCCGAAACACCCCTGCATTTCGCACTAAAAGTTAAAGTGATCTATATCACTGTTTTTGCAATTAAAAGCAACATAAAGGCTGTTTTTTAATCGGTTTTTATAACATAAGGTTATTAAAAGTAGCCATAAGGATAAAGTATCACAAAAAAACATTATTAGCGGGGTATTAATTTCTATGGTTATTAGTTCTATACTTCTTTTCGTGACGCAAATCACACAAACCAGAAAGATAAAAATAGACGACGAGGAAATATCTATGAACGTTAAAACTACCATCGCTACCCTGAGCATCCTTTCTGCACTTTCATTTGGTGCTGTAGCAGCAGAATCTATCGATGCCAACCAGGCACAGAATCTTCAGCCTGCAGGCACCATCAGCGTCAGCGGCGTCGCTGGCTCACCGATGGATATCCGTCAGCAGCTCAGTGATAAAGCCGATCAGCAGGGCGCAAAAGCCTATCGCGTGATCGAGGCTTATAACAATGGCAACTATCACGCTACCGCCGCGCTTTATAACTAAGGCGTAGTCCGGTAAAGCCAGTCGCTCTCTGCCTGATACGTACGCTGTCGCACTGGAGAGCAGAAACAGATATTGCAGGAGAGTTGATGATGAAAATGAAATTAGCGATTGCCGCTCTTGGCCTTTCCCTGATCTCAATGGGCGCAGGCGCTGCCAGCCTGGTGACCAGTCAGCAGGCGCAGGGTTTGCAGCCGATGAACCAGACCATCAGCATCAGCGGCCGCAACGGTGACCAGACGCATGTTCGTCAGGTGCTGTCAGAGAAAGCGGATGCTCAGGGTGCCGGTCACTATCGGATCATCGAAAATAACCAGGATAACACCTGGCATATTACCGCTGAACTTTATAAATAACCGGCCATGATGACGCCTGAACGGCGTTGAAAATATCGACGACCCGCCTTTACGATTAACTGCAGGTTGTTGACTATATTGAGGAGATTGACATGAATATCAAAACAACCATCGCGACAGTCAGCCTGCTTTCCGTTATGGCGTTCGGCGCATCTGCCGCTCAGCTGATAACCGGCGATCAGACACAGAGTCTGCAGCCTGCGGGAACCGTAACCATCAGTGGTACGGCGGGTGCGCCAATGGATTACCGTACTGAGCTTTCTCAGAAAGCCGATGCGCAGGGTGCCAGCGCCTATAAAGTCATCGAGGCACGCACCGGTGATAACTACCACATCACCGCACAGCTCTATAAGTAATTCCTCGTCAGACGTTGACGAACCCTTTGGCCCCGCTCTCCGGGGCCTTTTTTCATCTGACGTTAAAGTGAAGCTGCCCTTCCAGTTCCTCTTCCGCTTCATCAAATAACAGAATCAGCGCACCGTAACGTCGTCGCTGCCCTCTGCCCAGATTGATAAATTCAATCTCCAGCGGTACAGGTAACAGGTCGCCAGTCACTACATCCCATAATCCATCCAGATCGCAGATGCGGCGCTCTTCCAGCGCAAATCGCTCGCTGAACTGGCGAAAAAAATGGGCCTGATCGACAATTTCATTAAAATCAAATCGCTCGATTTTCATGCTGACCGCTCCCATGCTCCGTCTGCGGGCGACCTCTGCCGCCCGTTCCTTGTTGCTAGTTCAAACCGCCCAGGTGGAGCGCTTTGACCTCCAGATACTCTTCCATACCCAGTACCGAGCCTTCACGGCCCAGCCCCGACTCTTTTACACCGCCAAAAGGGGCCAGCTCAGTTGAAACGGCACATTCATTAATGCCGATCATGCCGCTCTCCAGTGCCGCTGAGACACGAAACACCCGTTGCAGATTCTGCGTATAGAAGTAAGCAGCCAGGCCAAACGGCGTGGCGTTGGCGCGACGAATGACATCCGCCTCATCATCAAAGCGGAAACAGGCGGCTACCGGACCAAACGTCTCCTCCTGCGCGAGCTGCATCTCTTCGTGGGCTTCGGCGATCACCGTGGGCTGCCAGAAGTTGCCGCCCAGAGCGTGCCGTTCGCCCCCCGCCAGTAATTTTCCGCCTTTTGCGATAGCATCTTTAACGTGCTGCTCCACCTTTTCCACCGCCGAGGCTTCGATCAGGGGACCGACGATCACCCCCTCCTCCATGCCGTTGCCGACCTTCAGCTTGTTCACTTCGGCCGCCAGTTGCTGCGTGAAACGATCATAGACCGCACTGTGAATGTAAAAGCGGTTCACGCTGACGCAGACCTGGCCCGCGTTACGGAATTTGTTGGCGATCGCGCCCTGTACGGCGGCATCAATGTCAGCATCCTCAAACACGATATAGGGCGCATTGCCGCCCAGCTCCATCGACACTTTTTTCATGGTTTCAGCGGCATTGCGCATCAGCAGTTTGCCTACCTGCGTCGAACCGGTGAACGAGATTTTGCGCACCGCGCTGCTGGCCATGATGGCGTCGCTGATGGCGTGGGTGTCACCGGCCACCGCATTCAGTACGCCGTCCGGTACGCCCGCCTGTTTTGCCAGCGCCAGCAGCGCAAAAGCGGAGAGGGGCGTGTTATTGGCGGGCTTAATGATGCCGGTGCAACCTGCAGCGAGCGCAGGCCCCAGTTTGCGGGTCAGCATCGCCATCGGGAAGTTCCACGGTGTAATAGCCGCTACCACACCAATCGGTTCGCGGGTGGCCAGGATACGGGAGCCCGGTTTGGCGGGTGGAATGATCTCACCGTTCGCCCGTTTCGCCTGTTCGGCAAACCATTGAATAAAGCTGGCGGCATATTCGACTTCCCCTTCCGCTTCTTTCACCGGTTTGCCCTGCTCCATGGTCATCAGCTCAGCCAGCCAGCGCTTGTTCTCAATAATCAGCTGGTACCAGCGCGTGAGAATTTCAGAGCGTGCTTTTGCAGTGAGCGCCCGCCAGGCGGGAAAGGCGCGCTCAGCGGCGGCGATAGCCTGTTCCGTTTCCGCTTTGCCCGCTTTCGCCACCTGCGCAAGCACCTCGCCGGTCGCCGGATTGGTGACGTCGAAAGTGGCGGCCGCCTGATGCCACTGGCCATCGGCTAAATAGCCGGTCCGGAACAGCTCGCTCTCTTGCAGTGATTTCATTGATTCGCTCCTGTCAGTTTTACACTTCCGTTCAGAAAGTATAGTTGGCAAACGCGACAGGTTTTATGACGGGCAGGGATTGGGCAGGCCGCTGCGGGTGGCAGCGGCCGGATTCAGATCTGGATAAGGGTGTTCTGGTATTTATCGAGCATGAGCGCCAGCCGTTTGACCGGCTCCGTAACGCTTTCAGGTGCCTCGTAGTGGGCCAGTTTCTCCTGATAGACATCCAGCTCTTTCAGCAGACGTTCAAAGTAGTAACGCCGCTTGTCATCGCTGCTGGCGGAGATGACCCGATCTGCGGTGTAGCGTAGCTGGCGGTGATACGCCGAGAGATCGGCATTGACCGGCACTTCGGCGTCACGCAACCGCTGATGACCAATGATTAGCGTCAGGGCGATACGGTATTTGTTGATATCCCCGGGAAACAGGTTCAGCAGCAGAAACAGTTGCTGATAGAGCGCCGGTAAATGGTTCTCACGCCGGCGGGCCTTATTGGTTGTCATCGCCGACACCGCCGCATACATAAAGCGGTTGAGCAGTTTGCGGCCAGTGCGCGCTTTCGATTTATCGCGGATCAGCAGGATTACCATCATCGCCACGAAGCAGCCGATGACCTGGCCCAGCACGTTGTCGAGAAAGACGTTAATGTGAAACTGCATCGGATTATCCAGCACCAGTACGTTGAGCGTGCCAATCAGCGCGCCGAGTGTGCCGAGCTGACGCCGCTGAATAAAGATGCCGCCAATAAAACCCAGCAGCCCGATGGCGATGCAGAGCAGCAGCGCGCTCTGCTGGGTGGCAGGCAGGACATACATAAAGTAGAGCGCCCCCAGCGGAACCGCCACCGTCATGCCGTAGAGGAAGTCTTTTGCCATCATCAGCGGGTTCGGCATACGCATCGCCAGCGCGGTGATCACCGCCAGCATAACCATGCAGCCGCTGCCGGAGGTCCATCCGGTGTAGAGCCAGAACAGTGAACCCAGCGCGGTCGCCACGAAAGTGCGGATTCCGTTGATCATCGCGTGATGCGTTTCAGCAGAGCGTGCCTGAATCACCACCTCGCGCTGCAGAATCTCCTCCTCCAGCGACGTGATCCGGCTGTTACTTCGGATGCCTTTCAGCAGCAGCAGATACTCCGTTGCGGCGCCCACCCAACTGCTCAGCGTGACCGGGGCCGTTTTCTCTCTAGCCCTCATCACCCGCCGCATCACCTTCATCCGCTTGTGCACCTCCTCCACCGTTGTAGCGGGCTTCTCAACCATCAGACGATACTGAGGCGGGATGTAGTCAGGGCGGGAGTTCTGGATCAGAAAGGTTTCGGCGGCCTGGGTAATCAGCGTCAGCGACAGCGTATTCAGCATCTGCAAACGGCGATGGCTGTTCTTCCAGCGGGAGGATTCCATCATCAGCTGGCTGCGCATGCTGTTAAGGGCGGTGGTGCGTCGGACCAGCGCGCTCCAGGCTTTATCGACCTCCTCTTTATCACCGTGGGCAACGCAGAGCTGCAGCAGCTGATAGTGCGCCACCAGCAGCGAGTCGACCTCCGCGTCGATCACTTTTTTGATCGAACGGGGCGAGAAGATCATATCGGCCAGGATGGCACACAGAATACCGAGCACAATCTCACTGCAGCGCTCGACCGCATATTGGGGCACCAGCGTCAGACCGCCGCTGGCGTCAGCGGTCACCACAATAATCAGTGCGGTGTAGCCCGCCAGTCCCAGCGCGTAGGAGTTTTCAACCTTGATCAGTGAAGAGAGCCAGACGCAGAGCCCTGCCCAGATGCAGCACAGCAGCAGCATCACAACCGGCGCACGGACGGTGGCGATCATGATGGTCAGCGCGGCGATACAGCCGATAAAGGTCCCGATAATACGCAAAACGCCACGATAGCGAAGCGCCCCCGAATAGGGATCGCCCCCCGCTGCAAAGGCGGTGCCACCCGCCACAATCCCGGCGGTCATCACCGCCCAGCGCGGCGTTTCGAGGTTAAGATGGAAGCCCACCATCAGCGCCAGAACCAGCGCGAAGGTGAGCTTTACCGGGAACCGCAGGAACTCGATCATATCGCCCTCTTAACCAAACTCACGCAGGCGATTCAGCAGACGGACCAGCGGTGAAACCTGTCCGGGCTGGCGGTCGCCCTGCCCGGTGATCACGACGGTCGCCGTGGTGCCTGCCGGGAAGCGATTGCCGGGCTGCTGATCCAGCCGGATGCGCACCGGCACACGCTGCGCCAGACGGACCCACTCCAGGTTTGAGTCCACCGTCGCCATCCCTTTACTGTCAACCGAGCTGCTGCTGTTGGTGACGCCGGCAGCCACGCTGTCGACGGTGCCGCGCAGAATGATGTTGCTGCCAAGTGGCGTCACCTCGGCACGGAAGCCCTTCTCCACACCGTGAAGTTTGGTCTCTTCCAGATAAGCAAGCACATAGAAGGAGTGCTGCTGAACCAGCGCCACCGCCACTGAACCCCGGGTGATGAACTCGCCCTGATAGACATTCAGGTTGGTGACCCAGCCATCGGACGGCGCTTTCACAGTAGTGCGCTCCAGATCGATCTCTGCCAGATCGCGTGTCGCCATCGATTTCGCCAGCTGATGTTCGCTGGTTTGCAGATCGTTGTTGGATTGTTCAATCGCTTCGCGCGACATCGCGGAGGTGCCAAGCTGATTACGCCGACCGGCTTCACGACGTTTCTCGCTGACCAGTGCCTGGTAATATTCAACATCCGCCTGAGCCTGTGCCAGCGCTTTCTGATAGCGCGGCCGATCCACCACAAACAGCGTATCGCCCTTTTTCACCAGCTGGTTATCGTGTACCGGAACATCGGTGATCAGGCCGGTGACATCGGGCGAGATCGCCACCACGTCAGCCGCAAAGCGTGCATCACGCGTCCAGGGGGATTCGGTATAGAACACCCAGGCACGAAAGATGATAACCACTGCGATGATGACCAGCAGGAGAGTAATCGCGTAACGCGCGATTTTTCTTATGAGTGCTTTCACTTAAACCTCAGACTAATAAACGGGAGACAAGGTAAAACACACAGCAGTAAAGCGCTGTATTAAAAAGTGCCGGATGCCAGACAAGATCGTAGATGCCGCTCGGCGTCAGCACGCGTTTCACTAACCAGAACAGCATGAGTGAAATAATAAGTTCGATGAAAACGGGCGGAAAAGAGAGCCCAAACATGACAAATACCGGAAGCACACTCATCAGAAATCCTTAGTTCAACCTTGCCGGGAGACGCCTTTGCCTTCTGCAGATGCCACAGGAAAACCCTCTGCCAGCGCTATCTGAACCGCAGCTGGCTTAATAATAGCGTATCATCGAGGGGTATCAGGCAATGAAGAATCACCGGAAAATACCCCGGCCCGCTTATAATAACGTGCATTACTAACCATTTTCTACAGAATGTGATCTAAATCACTTTTAAGCCAGAGTAAACAATGGAACGACTGAAAGGTATGTCCGTTTTTGCCCGGGTGGTCGAACTGGGTTCGTTCACCGCCGCGGCGCGTCAGCTTCATCTGAGCGTCTCCTCAATCAGTCAGATTGTCGCCAAACTGGAGGATGCGCTGCAGGTCAAGCTGCTGAATCGCAGCACCCGCAGTATCGGGCTGACCGAGGCGGGCAAAATCTACTATCAGGGCTGCCGCCGGATGCTGGCGGAAGCGACGCAGGTGCATGAACAGCTCTATGCGTTTAATAATACGCCGATTGGCGTACTGCGGATTGGCAGCTCCTCGACCATGGCGCAAAACGTGTTAGCCGGCATGACCAGCGAGATGCTTCGGGAATATCCGGGGCTGAGCGTGAATCTGGTAACCGGCGTGCCGGCGCCGGACCTGATCGCCGATGGTCTGGACCTGGTGATTCGTGTCGGCGCGCTGAAAGATTCCAGCCTCTTTTCACGGCGTCTTGGCGCGATGCCGATGGTGGTGTGCGCCGCAAAAAGCTATCTGGCGCAGCACGGTACGCCGGAGAAACCGGGTGACATCGACAACTTTTCCTGGCTGGAATATAGCGTGCGGCCCGATAACAACTTCGAGCTGATTGCACCAGAAGGGTTAGTGACTCGTCTGGCCCCGCAGGGCCGCTTTGTTACCAACGATTCGCTGACGCTGCTGCGCTGGCTGAAGTCGGGCAATGGCATCGCCTATGTCCCGATGATGTGGGTTATCGATGAGATTACCGCGGGTGAGATTGATATTCTGTTTCCGCAGTATCAGTCCGATCCGCGTCCGGTCTATGCGCTCTACACCGAGAAAGATAAGTTACCGCTGAAGGTGCAGGTCTGTATCGATTATCTGACCGGCTATTTTGAGCAGGTGGCTGAACAGTATCAGCAGCACCGTAAAAGCTGACAACCCGCCGGGCGGCGGGTTGTGGAGGTCACATCAGGCGGTGCCGCCGATGGTCAGTTTATCCAGCTTCAGGGTCGGCTGACCGACGCCGACCGGCAGGCTCTGCCCTTCTTTGCCGCAGACGCCGACGCCTTTGTCCAGCGCCAGGTCATTACCCACCATTGAGATCTGCTGCATCGCTTCGATACCGGAGCCAATCAGCGTGGCCCCCTTAACCGGTTTAGTGATTTTGCCGTTCTCGATCAGATAGGCCTCTGAGGTAGAGAAGACAAATTTGCCGGAGGTGATATCGACCTGGCCGCCGCCAAAGTTCGGCGCATAGATGCCATAATCCACGCTTTCGATAATGTCCTGCGGTGAGGATTTACCCGCCAGCATGTAGGTGTTGGTCATGCGTGGCATCGGCAGGTGCGCATAGGATTCACGACGGCCGTTGCCGGTCGGGCTGACACCCATCAGTCGCGCATTCAGCTTATCCTGCATGTAGCCTTTCAGTACGCCGTTCTCGATCAGCATATTGTACTGACCCGGTACGCCCTCATCATCAATCGCCAGCGATCCACGCAGCCCTTCAAGGGTGCCATCATCCACCACGGTACAGAGCTCAGACGCGACCTGCTGACCGATTTTACCGCTGAACACAGAGGTGCCACGACGGTTGAAGTCGCCTTCCAGACCGTGACCGACCGCTTCATGCAGCAGGACGCCTGGCCAGCCGGCCCCCAGCACCACGGGCAGAGCACCGGCCGGCGCAGCAACCGCCGAAAGATTGACCAGCGCCATACGCACCGCTTCACGCGCCCAGGCGTCAGCGCGGACTTCGCCATTTTCGTCCGCCAGGAAGAACGCATAGCCGGTTCGGGCGCCGCCGCCGCTGGCGCCGCGCTCGCGCTTGCCCTGATCTTCTACCTGAACGCTGACAGAAAGGCGCACCAGCGGCCGCACATCGGCGGCCAGCGTGCCGTCGGTAGCCGCCACCAGCACCTGCTCGTAAACGCCGGTCAGGCTGGCATTCACCTCCTGAACGCGCGGATCTTCAGCACGGGCCACTTTATCGACGCGGTGCAGCAGGGCAATTTTCTCTTCGCGCGTCAGGCTGCTCAGCGGATCGACCGCCGGATAAAGTGAGCGGTTCATCACGGCAGAGAGCGTATGGGCTTTGCCATTGCCCTGTTCACGCACGATGCTGCGTGCCGCATCAGACGAGAGACGCAACGCATTCAGCGTAATCTGGTCCGCATAGGCGAAGCCGGTTTTCTCACCGCTGACCGCGCGCACGCCCACACCCTGATCGATATGGTATGAGCCATCTTTAATGATTTTATCTTCCAGCACCCAGGATTCGTGGAAGCTGGACTGAAAATAGAGATCGGCATAATCCAGACGACGTTCTGAAAGCTGCCCTAACAGGGAAAATAGGTCCTGCTGATTAATGCCGTTAGCAGTCAGTAACTGCTCACTTACCAGGTTCAGAGTCATCGTTTCTCACTCATTATGTGCTCAGATAATCATAGCCTGCGGTAATTCCGGTACGGCGTCAAATTCACTTGTTATCAGTTTCACGCGGTTTACGCAGCACTTCGCTAATTTCCGGTTTATCCAGCGGGCCGCTGATGTGATAACGCAGCAGTGAGATTTTATTCCACAACGGTCCCAGCACTTTACTGGCTGCAAAGACGGCCGCGCCAATCACCGGGTTAATGGCAAACGCCGTTGCCACGCCGACCGAGGCGGATATCTCAGGCGCGACAACCGCTTGCATATCTATCTGACGCTTCACCAGGTCGAGTTTACCCTGCATTGCGATGTCGGCTTCCAGTCCATCCACCAGCAGATTATCGGTGCGCATGACGCCGTTTTCGATCCAGGCTGTACCGTTGATGGAATCAAAGTAGAAGGCGTTGGTGAAGGTGTCGCTGAAGTCGAAGCGCAGCTTGCGTAACAGCGCATCGAAGCTCACCAGACGCAGGATTTTCCCCGCCGTGCCGGTGTTGACATCCGCAATCTGACCTTTACCGAAGTGGGTCTTCAGAGTACCGCTCAGGGTCTCTGCGGCGGGCTGCCACGGCGCGGATTTCCAGTGCAAATCGTAGGCGATATTAAAAGGCGCATCGCGCAGTGGTGTATTCATGCCAAACCAGTTGATCGCGTTATTGATATTCGGCCCTTTCAGCGTGCCTTTCAGTGAGGTGCGTGGATCACCCGGACGATTGACCCACTCACCGTCGATTTTCAGCTGTGAACTGCCGGTGTCCACTTTTCCGTTAGTGAGTGCTAACGTATCTCCGCGTGGCTGAAGCATTGCGGAGATCTGGCCATATTTCTGGCCGAGTACCCAGCACTCTTTGCAGAAAAGCTGCAGAGCAGGCCACTGACTGAAGTTGATTTTCGTAGCCTGCTGAGAAGCCCCCTTACCCTCTTCGCGCTTTCCGGTTTCCCACTGCGGGTTGTAATAGAGATAATCCAGGCTGACCTGCCACGGTGCCGCAGGGGCCATAGTCAGTCTGCCGCGCAGCTCTTTCGCATTGACACTGACCTGACTCCTGCCGCCCGCACTCTGTGCCAGCGTCGCATCGACATCATGCCATTGCTGTCCACCCAGGGTGACCGCCGGACTGCGCAGGGTGACGTTGCCAGGCAGCGTAACGCCGCCGGTCCGGAAATCGCCATTTTCCGCCTGCCGTCCGCCTGCGGACTCCCCGCCGGCCAGCATCGCCACCCAGGCTTCGCCATCCAGCGCGGGCAGATTCAGCACCATCCCCGCGCGATCCGGCAGCGCCGGGGTTTTGTGTGCATCGTTCAGCCAGATGCCGCGATCCACGCGCAGCGTCGGCTCCAGCAGCCAGCGGCTGTTGAAACGCTGGTTGCCATTAACGCTGCCGCTGAGATCGAAATGGTGCAGATCGCCACTGGCCTGAATGGTCACAGGCATCGCCTCACCCGCCTGTTTTTCCAAGGGAGCAGGTAAGCGACTGCTTACTTCTTTTGCATTTCCGTTCAGCGCAACGTCATACCGCGCGCCGCCCTGATGCGGCAACGTGATACCCACTTTACCCTGCCACGGCAGATGTCCGCCCAGCTCTCTGCTGACGGCGGTCGGGATCTCGCGGATTTTAGCGGGTTGCCAGTCGCCCTGAAGGCTGACGTCGACGCCAAAGTCATCCGGGTTCTCCTGGGTGCTGAAACGTACGCCCATCGGCTGACCAAACCACTCCGCGCGCAAATCGTCGCTGACCAGATTGCCGTTGTCATAGCGGAAGCGACCTGAGAGAAGGTTAATGGTGGTTTTTAACGGTTTAATGAACAGCGCGTTATCCGTCAGATCGACGTTGCCGCGGGCATGCACCTGCCTGCCATCCAGCGGAATATCCAGGTTCAGATGACCGCCAACCCGTCCGCTGATTTGCAGCTGCTCCAGCGCGGCACCCAGAGAAGGTTTTAACGGCGTCTGCTGGAAATAATCCGCGACCTGCGCGCCCTGACCGCTGATATCGCCATCAATAATCAACTTCTCTTTCAGATAATCAGGGATCACCGCACTGACGTTGCGCGCCTCTACCTCGCCCAGCCTGGCCACCGGTGCGTTCATCCAGAGGCCATCATTCACGAAGTTGAGGTCGATATCGAGATTGCTGATCGCGGGCCATTTCGGCTGAAATGCGTAAGTGGCCTGGCGCAGCGGCACCCAGACCTGGAACATACCGTCATTGTGCTTAAACGGGAACAGGGTCGGATTACCGGCAAACAGCAGCGTAGCGTTATCAACTTTTCCACCTTTTACGGCCCCGCTCAGATAGTGCGTCAGGCCATTGCCCATCAGTGGAACCGGGAAGTAGCGCCAGGCATCGCCCGCATCCGTTACCCGTATACCGGCCAGAATATCCAGACGTGGCTCGCCTCCGCTGTTCTGCTGATAACGGAAGTCACCGCGCGCATGGAGTGAACGCGCCTGCAGATCCAGATTTTCGCCCGCCAGCGTCAGACCATGTTCATCACGCAGCCAGCGCAGCGCGCCGGTTACCCCTTTAATCTCCAGCGGAGCCTGAAACATGTCGCCATAGGGAACGGTCGCCGCGCCCATATTGACGCTGACCTGGCCATTGGTCAGGCTGCCGCGCGCCTCACCGCTGAGGTGGCTGATGCCCGGCAGTAGCTTCCAGTGCTGCCAGCTGAAATCGTGCCACTTCACCTGCATACGGGTTTTTTCAGGCTGCTGCAGCGGAATATCCAGCGCCAGACCCTCGACGGTGCCCTGCGGCTGCAGCGCCTGCCAGTTCTCAAACAGCGCCGGAGAAAGCGGCGCGAACAGCGGAACGATCGGCGCAATGTGTTTCAGCACCAGCTGCGTGGCGCGCACGCGGACTTCCGCCTGACTCCCGGTGCCCAGCAGCTGCTTGTCTTCAGGACGCCATAACAGCGAGAAGTGGCCTGCGGGCCAGGGCTGGTTGTCGGTGCTGAGGCGGGTCTGCGGCACGTTGACCACCCAGCCATTCTGGAAGCGGGACAGGTGCGCGGTCAGCCCATCGACTGTGATCTGATGGCGTCCGGCTTCGCCCTGCCAGCTGGCGCCGCCCTGACGCAACAACAGATCGCCCGCGTAGAGGTCGCCATCGCGCAGGCTGACCCAGGCCGCCAGGCTGAAACGGGCGCTGTCCAGACGGGTATTGTCACGCATCCAGCGGCCCAGCCATGGCCGCATATCCACGTCGTCGGCCTGCAGCCAGATCCGGCCATCGTTCAGCAGACCGTTGCTGTCATTGAGGTCGAGCCGCACCTGAACCACGCCGTGCTGGCCGGTAAAGCTCGACAGGCTGACTTCACCTTCGGCCCGGTGGCGGTTATCTTCATTAAGCCAGGTCAGGCGGGGGATCGCCAGTTCAGCGTGCTGACCGGAGGGGGTACGGAAACGGATGGTGCTGTCACGCAGATCGAAGTGGTCAAACTGACGCAGGAAGAGTTCGTTGATCTGCGCCGGACGGAAACTGTTTTTCTCTTTGTCGTTATCCAGCAGTGGACGATTGCTGTCGAGATGGAGCTGCCAGAAGGTGAGATCGCGGAACTGCCAGCGCCAGTGCAGCAGGGATTGCCAGACGTCGAGCGCGAGATTAATGCGTTTGATGGAGAGTCTGCCAGTGTCGTGCAGATCGACACTGAGATCGCGCACCTGCAGAGTCGGGCCGAAGTTCTCCCATTTGCCCTGAAGCTGGCTGGCGTCGACCGGCACACCGCTGCGATCGGAGATGAATTGCAGAAGGTTGCTGCGATAGCTGTCGAGATGCGGCATGACCAGACGCATTCCGCTGACCAGCAGCGCAACAATCACAATGATTGTTGCGACCAGCAGTAACAAAATCCTCGGCAACTGCCTCACTCACGCCTCTCCTTGTGTTCCGTAAACAGTGGATAGTGGGTTCGCATACCCGACCGTCTTAAGATAAAAGCGCCTGCACGCATTTTATCCCCAACAAGGGCGTTGATTCAGCCCGGCGCCCGGGCTGAGGTTACATCATAACAACGTCGAACTGCTCCTGCGTGTAGAGCGCTTCGACATGCACTTTAACCTGCTTGCCGACAAAGATTTCCACTTCGGCCAGCGCATGTGACTCATCGGTTTTCAACGCCTCACCGACCGTCGGAGAGACATAGACCAGAAAACGGTCAGAATCGTAGGCGTGGTGTACCCGGACAATTTCACGCATGATTTCGTAGCAGACGGTTTCAACCGTTTTCAGCGTACCGCGCCCTTTGCAGACCGGGCAATCCTGACACAGCACATGCTCAATGCTTTCACGGGTTCGCTTACGCGTCATCTCTACCAGCCCCAGCGCAGAGAAACCGTGGATGCCGGTCTTGACCCGATCTTTACTGAGCGCACTCTCCAGCGAATGCAGGACCCGCCGACGATGATCTTCGTTGCTCATATCAATGAAGTCGATAATGATAATGCCCCCCAGATTACGCAGTCGCAGCTGACGCGCAATCGCCTGAGTGGCTTCAACGTTGGTGTTAAATATTGTCTCATCCAGATTGCGATGACCGACAAAGGCACCGGTATTAATATCTATCGTCGTCATCGCTTCGGTCTGATCGATGATCAGATATCCGCCTGACTTTAGTTCAACTTTGCGATCCAGTGAGCGCTGAATCTCATTTTCAACGTCAAACAGGTCGAAAATAGGCTGTTTACCGTTGTAAAGCTCCAGTTTACCGGCCATCTCTGGAATATATTCACCGGTAAACTCCACCAGCATGTCACAGGTCAGACGCGAGTCGACCCGGATGCGGTCCAGCGCGGCACCGGCAAAATCGCGCAGAATACGCTGAGCCAGCGCCAGCTCGCCGTAGAGCAGACAGCGGGTCTGATTGCGCTTTTTACGCTCACTGACTTTGGTCCAGAGGCGTTTGAGAAAAGCGGCATCCTGCGCCAGCTCCTCTTCGCCAATCCCTTCTGCTGCTGTACGGATAATAAAGCCGCCCAGATGATCGCAATAGTCCGCCACCACAGCTTTAAGCCGGTCGCGCTCTTTTTCGCTTTCAATACGTTGAGAAACGCCCACGTGCGACGCACCGGGCATAAAGACCAGGTAACGCGATGGCAGTGTGATATCTGTCGTCAGACGGGCACCTTTGGTGCCGAGCGGATCCTTGACGACCTGCACCACCAGGTCCTGACCCTGACGTACCAGTTCGGCGATGTCGCGTACAATAAAGTTTTTCTTTTCATCGCCTGCCACGCATTCCGTGTGCGGCATGATGTCCGAGGCATGCAGAAACGCCGCTTTTTCCAGACCGATATCAACAAAGGCAGCCTGCATACCCGGCAGAACACGGCTTACGCGGCCTTTATAAATATTGCCAACAATGCCACGCCGCGCTTCACGCTCAATGTGGATCTCCTGAAGGATGCCGCCGTCGATATAGGCTACACGCGTTTCAGAAGGCGTGACGTTAATCAGTAATTCAGCCGTCATGTTGACCCCTTACGGCACGCAGTGACTGGAAATGGCTGATCAGCTCGGCCGTTTCAACCAGGGGTAATCCCACCACTGCGTGATAACTTCCATTAATTTTGCGGACAAAGTTTCCTCCCCTGCCCTGAATACCGTACGCGCCCGCTTTATCCATTGGTTCGCCGGTCGCGATATAGTCGTCGATGTCGCTCTCGGTTAAGGTGCGGAAAGTCACATCCGTCGTCACAACACAGTCCAGCGCCTGCTGACGGTCGGCCAGCGCCACGGCGGTCATCACCTGATGTGTCTGGCCGGAGAGTTTGCGCAGCATCGCGTGTGCATCGTCGACATCGCGCGGTTTTTCCAGCACCTCGCCATTCAGTACCACGATCGTATCCGCACCCAGTACGGGCAGATCCTGCGCGGCCAGTCGGACGCCCGCCTGCGCTTTGTCATTAGCAAGACGGCGGACATAGATCGCTGCCGCTTCACCGGGCTGACGCTGCTCCTCAACGTCAGTCACAATGCGTTCGAATGTCAGGCCAAGCTGAGTCAGCAGCTCACGACGACGCGGTGAACCGGAAGCAAGATAGAGGGTTACCATAAATTTCCTTATTGAACAGCGAACTGACGACGAATTTTTCTCATTAACAAGAATAGCCAGGGCCAGAGAATACCGTCGACAACACTGCTCCAGAAAATTTCAGGTCGGAATGAAACGTTGATTACCAGGAATTCAGCCCAGAAGACGATCACATCCATCGCCAGCGACAGGACCATCACCATCAGCGCCTGCTGCCATAACGCCAGGTTACGGAATAGCTGAAACTTAAACGCAATCAGGTAGGCGATGATACTAAGCGCCAGCGCCCGTACACCGAGCGTGGAGCCCGCAATCAGGTCCATGATGGCACCCAGCACGAAACCGGTGCCGACATTGACCCGATGCGGCAGGGCAAGCACCCAGTAGATCAGGATCAGCAGCAGCCAGGAAGGCCGGAACATGTAGATCTCATCCGGCCACGGCATGATCTGCAGAACGAGCGCCACCAGGAAAGAGAGCCAGATGACCCAACGTCCCTGGCTGCGATATCGACTCAAGGCTGGCCCCCGCGTGAACGCGAGGCGCCACTCTGCCCGCTGCTGCCGCCACTGGTTGAGGGTGCAGGTGGTCCCATCTGCGTGGCAGGCGCAGGCGGGCCCATTTCACCCGCAGGCGGTAAGACCTGTGGCATCATCTGCATCAGACGTTCATTGGCTACGCGATGAACTTCATCCTGCGGCAGTGGCATATCGCCATTGCGATCCGCACCCCACAACAGCAGCAGATAGCGCAGACGCTGCAAGCCAGCGGTCGGATGCGCCTGAATCACAGTGTAAGCACGTTGCGTATCCACTTTTACCGAGGAGACGACCCCGACCGGATATCCCTCAGGGAAACGTCCGCCGATGCCGGACGTGACCAGCACATCGCCGACCCGGATATCTGTGTTGCCCGGCAGATGCTCAAGCTGGAGATCTTCGGTACAGCCGTTACCCGCCGCAATCACACGAATGTCATTGCGCAGGACCTGAATCGGCAGAGCATGTGAGGCATCGCAGATGAGCAGCACGCGACTGGTGAGCTGTCCGACTGCAATGACCTGACCGACCACGCCTTTATCACTGATCACCGGCTGCCCTTCATAGACGCCGTTAACGCTGCCTTTGTCGATCACGACCTGATCCGTGTAAGGATCGGTGCCGGTCGAAATGACCTGCGTCACCATCTTTTGCTCATCCTGACGCAGCGGTGAACCCAGCAGTTCACGCAGACGTGCGTTTTCCTGCTTATATTGCCCCAGCATTAGCAGGTTACTGTTTTTCAGGAAGAGCTCGCGACGTAAGGCTTTGTTTTCCTGCTCCAGCTGCTGACGGGACGCCAGCGACTCTGACACGCCATCCAGCAGCTGACGTGGCCCATTGGCCAGGAAGTAAAACGGGCTGACCGACGTATCCAGATAGTTGCGTATTTGGGTGAAAGACCCCACACGGCTGTCGGCGATGATGATGGCAATTGCCACAATGACCGCCAGAAAAAGACGCAACTGCAGGGAAGGCCCCCTGCTAAAAATCGGCTTCATATAATCTGCGTGATCCTCGACAACAGGAGAGGAAGCAGCGGCAAAATACCGTGCTTCCCTGGGCTGAACGCAATGTACCGGTACAGACGTCGCCGGTTCACATGCTGCTCCCTTGCATGATCATCGCGTTCTCAGCCGGTTGAGGCAATTATTCTTCGCTGAACAGATCGCCGCCATGCATGTCGATCATTTCCAGCGCCTTGCCGCCACCGCGTGCCACACAGGTCAGCGGATCTTCAGCGACGACGACCGGAATACCCGTCTCTTCCATCAGCAGACGGTCCAGGTTACGCAGCAATGCGCCACCGCCGGTCAGCACCATGCCGCGCTCTGAGATATCAGACGCCAGCTCAGGCGGACACTGTTCAAGGGCGACCATTACCGCGCTGACGATGCCGGTTAACGGCTCCTGCAGTGCTTCCAGAATTTCGTTGGAGTTCAGCGTGAAACCACGCGGCACCCCCTCTGCCAGGTTACGACCACGCACTTCGATTTCACGGACTTCGTCGCCCGGATAGGCTGAACCGATCTCATGCTTAATGCGCTCTGCGGTCGCTTCACCAATCAGTGAACCGTAGTTACGACGCACATAATTGATAATAGCTTCATCAAAGCGATCGCCACCAATACGCACGGAGGAGGAGTAGACTACGCCGTTCAGAGAAATTACGGCAACTTCAGTGGTACCACCACCAATATCAACTACCATTGAACCGGTCGCTTCAGAGACGGGCAGTCCAGCACCGATCGCGGCAGCCATTGGCTCTTCAATCAGAAAGACTTCGCGTGCGCCTGCGCCCTGTGCGGATTCACGGATAGCGCGGCGTTCAACCTGCGTTGCACCAACCGGTACACAGACCAGCACGCGAGGGCTGGGACGCATAAAGCTGTTGCTGTGAACCTGTTTAATGAAGTGCTGCAGCATCTTTTCGGTCACGAAGAAGTCAGCAATAACGCCATCTTTCATCGGGCGGATAGCGGCAATATTGCCGGGCGTACGGCCAAGCATCTGTTTGGCGTCATGACCCACGGCCGCGACACTTTTCGGTGAACCGGCACGGTCCTGTCGGATAGCGACAACGGAAGGCTCGTTCAGCACGATGCCCTGTCCTTTTACATAAATCAGGGTATTCGCAGTACCCAGGTCAATGGACAGGTCGTTGGAAAACATGCCACGAAATTTTTTAAACATACTAAGGGATAATCCTGCAAGCTGGGGGCGGAAAATAAAATCCGCTTACTTTACCAACCACACGAAGCAGCCACAAGGCGCAAAAACGTTCTGCTTCGGTGAAAAAAGACGCCTGATTGCGTTTAAGTCATCTGAACCCATAATTCATCCTGGCAGAATGGCGACCAGAGGCCATCAGCACTGCCTTTTCCGATTTCTGCCCATTTCCTTTCCGACATAAAATTTAACATTTCCGGCAGAATGGGCCGCCGTTCAGACGCGGCTAAACATTAAAAAAACCGCATATTGCCCTCTGCATGACGGCAATAGATTAAATACGGTAACGTTGTGAATACTTTTTCACGTTACTGTTAACCGGAAGCGAAGGGGCAAAAAAGTCGCCCTGTCCGCCTGCCACACCCAGCGCCACCAGCGTCTGCCACTCAGCTTTGGTCCGGACGCCAGCCGCAAATACCTGAACATCCGTGCTCTTACAGACCTCCAGCAGACTCTGTACAAACAGCTGATTTTCAGTCCGCCGCTCAATGTTGCGCACCAGTCCGGCATCCAGCTTGATCACTTCCAGTGGCAGCTGCCGTATATAGGCGCTGCTGACCACGGTTAAGCCGGCCTGATTCACAGCAATCCGGCAGCCAAAAGCCTTAAGCGCGCGGAATACCGGCGCTAACCGGTTGATGTGTTGACAAACATCTGCCTCGGCAAGTTCAAATAAAAATCGCTTTCTTTGCGATTTCGGGCACTGCAACAGCATGTTCTGCAGCCAGAGCACGAAGGTGCGCTGCAGAAGCGAGTTGATTGTCACCGGGATCACCAGCGTCTCTTCAGGCCAGAGTTCAGAGAGCGCCGCGATGCGGGTCATCAGCTGACGATCCCAGCTTTCTGCCATGCCGAGCTGCTGCACCAGCGGCATATACTCTGCGGCCAGCACTTCTTTGTCTCCGTCGAAAATGCGGGTCAGCATGACCCGATGCCGCACCTTTCCTTCGATGTTCACAGCAGGCTTATGGTACAGCCGCGGACCGCCACGGCTCAGCGTGTTCTCCAGCAGCGTTCGCCAGCGCACACTTCCCCGCCCCGCATCCTGAGGATTACCGGCGCCGTTAGTCCAGTTGTTACCGCCCAGCAGGGCTGCGCGCCGGGTGGCCATTTCAACGTTTTCCATCACCTGCGGCATGGTCTGCCCGCTACACCAGGCGCTGATGCCGATATGAATCAGATCATCCCGGTTCAGCAGCCGCATCGGAGGCAGAGAATCCACCGCATTGATTAGCTGATCGGCAATCGCGTTAGCCTCTTTGAGGCTGCGATGCGGCAGCAACACGGCAAAATCGCTGCGGAAGTAACGTGCCAGCAGCGCGCCGGAATAGCGCAGCACAAAGGTAGAGAGCATATTGACGAAGTTAAAGAGGTACTCCTCTGGCAGACCGGGCTCCAGGGCGTCTTTCAGCGTGTCCAGATCGGGCAGCCGGATCATCATCACTACGCCGTGGGTACCGACATTTTCCTGATCCTCCAGCAGCGTCGCCAGCTGGTTATCAAAGAAGAGCCGGTTATTCAGGCCGGTGCGGCTATCCTGGGCGGCAAAGGTGCGGATCAGCGTGTCGATACGCAGGCGCTGTTCGCCCGCCTCCTGCAGATCGGCCAGCAGCACATCCAGTGCGCGGCTCGCCCGCGGCGGCCACTCATCTATCGCGCGCTTCGGCACCACGCCACGCTCACCGCTGATAATCGCCTCAGCCCGCGCCTCAAGATGCTCCATGCCGCGCCACTGACGTGCAAGCCAGCGATGCATCATCAGCAGCATCAGACTCATGATCAGCATGATGACAAACAGCAGGGTCAGCGTGGAGGTGCCGGTGATCGAGCCCAGCCAGGTTCTGGCGGGATCGAGCGTGACGACCCGCAGGGTTAATCCGGTCTGATGTATCAGCGGCACATCGACCTGCATAAACCGGTTAGGCTCATCCTCCAGCATCGGGTTTTCATGTCGGGAGAGGGTAAGAAACGTCTGCCTGCCGTTGTGAAGCAGGATCTGCTCGGCATTCATGACTGGCATCATGCGCACCAGCCAGCGTTGCATTTCGGATGGCGTCTGGGTGAACATCGCCTGATCCACCTCCGTCGCCAGCGCCCGCGCCCGATGTTCAACCCGTTCATGACTGAACCAGAAAACACTGAATGCGCAGCCCGCCAGCATCAGTGACATGGCCAGCAGACTTAAGAACGTGATAATCGCCGATAATTTTGTGGTTAGTCGCATCCCTGTGCCTGTCTTACTGGGGTGATAACCGGATCACCCAACCTTGTACCGTCAGCCTGACGAAAACGCGAGCAAAAATAGCATAATTTGCCGCTGTCGACAGCGCCGGGTCGCATGAAGCCGAAGTATATCGTCGGGATAGCGCAGCTGACGTTGGCCCGGACACTTTTCAGTGCATTCTCATCGTTAACCGCAGCCAGGAAATTTCACATTTTTGCGGCGAAACTGGCTGATATCAGCAATAGTCATCATGCTGGTTGATGACATCCCGTCTGGAGAACGCCCATGAAACGCATACCCAATCTGACCGAAGGCGAGGTAACGCCAGAAAGCATTTTTAATATGAAGCGCCGTCAGGTGCTGAAAACGCTGGGACTCAGCGCGGCGGCAATGGGGATGCCGGGCGTGGCCAATGCCGATATTCTCAGCTGGTTTAAAGGTAATGACCGTCCGGCAGCGCCCGCAGGCCGGCCGCTGGACTTTACCAGACCCGCGCAGTATCAGGCCGATCTCACCTTAACACCCGCGGATAAAGTATCCGGCTATAACAACTTCTATGAGTTCGGGCTGGATAAGGCCGATCCGGCGGCCAATGCCGGGAGCCTGAAAACGGAACCCTGGAAACTGACCATCGACGGGGAAGTCGCAAAGCCCGTGACGCTGGATATAGATGACATCTTTAAAAAGTTCGCCATGGAGCAGCGAATCTATCGCATGCGCTGTGTCGAGGCCTGGTCGATGGTGGTGCCCTGGATAGGCTTTGAGCTGAATAAACTGCTCTCGCTGGCAGAACCCACCAGCAAGGCGCGCTTTGTCGCCTTCCAGACCTTGTATGATCCCGAGCAGATGCCAGGCCAGAAAGATCGCTTTATCGGCGGCGGTCTCAACTATCCCTATGTTGAGGGGCTGCGTCTGGATGAAGCGATGCATCCGCTGACGATACTGACGACCGGCGTCTATGGCAAAGCGTTGCCGCCACAGAACGGCGCGCCGATTCGGCTGACCGTACCGTGGAAGTATGGTTTTAAGGGCATCAAGTCGATCGTCAAAATTACGCTGACCGCGACACAGCCGCCGACCACCTGGAACCAGATCGCCGCCGATGAATATGGTTTTTATGCCAATGTGAATCCGCACGTCAACCATCCACGCTGGTCGCAGGCGACTGAGCGGTTCATCGGTCCGGGCGGTACGCTAAAGGTTGAGCGTCAGCCCACCCTGCTGTTCAACGGCTATGCCGATCAGGTGGCCTCGCTCTATCGTGGCATGGACTTACGGGAGAACTACTAAGTGGTGCGCCTGTCGCTAAAACAGATCGTGTGGCTCAAGGTGATTCTGCATCTGGCGGCATTTCTGCCGCTGGTCTATCTGATCTTTGCCGCGATGCAGGGCGGACTGAGCGCAGATCCGGCTAAAGATATCCAGCACTTTACCGGCCGGATGGCGCTGAAGCTGCTGCTGGGAACGCTGCTGGTTTCGCCGCTGGCCCGTTACGGCAAGCAGCCGCTGTTAATCCGCACCCGTCGCCTGCTGGGCGTCTGGACATTTGTCTGGGCTTCTCTCCACCTGCTGAGCTACTACCTGCTGGAACTGGGCATGGATAACCTGCGTCTGCTGGGCAGCGAGCTGATTTCCCGTCCTTATCTGACGCTGGGCATTATCAGCTGGCTGATATTGCTGGCCCTGGCGCTGACCTCGTTTCAGCGTGCGCAGCGCAGGCTCGGTAAACGCTGGCAGACGCTGCACAACCTGATCTATCTGGTCGCCATCCTGGCGCCTGTTCACTATATCTGGTCGGTAAAAATCCTCTCTCCCCAGCCACTTATCTATGCGCTACTGGCAGCGTTCCTGTTAGCCTGGCGTTACAAAAAAGTGCTCAGATGGTGGTCCCGCTAGCGCGTCGCCCGTTGTTTTCCGCTGCCATTTTCTGATAAAAGATGTGGCCTCCAGGTCACATCCGATCATCTTCGCAGATAAGACCAGTATTTTGCTGCGAAATGACACGAAACGGATATAATGCCCGGCTTTATTGCTCGTCGGGTCTTCTTTTTCATTCGGAAAGGTGACAAATGAAGATTCGCAAGGTATTTTACGCGATGCCTCAATGATTGCGGGAGATGGCAGCACGATGGCGCATAAATTACATATTCTGCTTTTGAACGGACCCAACCTTAATCTGCTGGGAAGCCGTGAACCAGAGAAGTATGGTCACACCACGCTGCGTCAAATCGTTGACGATTTAACGCAACAGGCAGACCAGCTGAATGTGGAGTTGAGCCACCTGCAAAGCAATGCTGAATTTCAGCTGATTGATCGCATTCATGAGGCCAAAGGCAAGGTGGATTACATCATCATTAATCCTGCCGCGTTTACCCATACCAGTGTCGCACTGCGTGATGCCTTGTTAGCGGTAGAAATACCTTTTATCGAGGTTCATCTCTCCAACGTGCATGCCCGCGAGCCCTTCCGTCATCACTCCTATCTTTCTGATGTGTCTGCTGGCGTGATCTGTGGGCTGGGCGCTGACGGCTACACCTGGGCTTTACAAACGGCAGTCAAACGCCTGTCTCAAACTAATTAATCAAACTGAGTACGGAACCCCACTCATGGATATTCGTAAAATTAAAAAACTGATCGAACTGGTTGAAGAGTCTGGCATTTCTGAGCTGGAAATCTCTGAAGGTGAAGAGTCCGTTCGCATCAGCCGTGCACCTGCAAATAGCGGTTACCCGATGATGCAGCAGGCTTACGCTGCGCCTGTTCAGCAGCCTGCGCTGGCGACGGCGGTTGCGCCTGTTGCGGCGGTTGCCGAAGCGGCACCGGCTGAGATCAGCGGTCACATCGTGCGTTCACCTATGGTAGGTACCTTCTACCGTACGCCGAGCCCGGATGCGAAAGCCTTTGTGGAAGTCGGTCAGAAAGTGAATTCAGGCGATACCCTGTGCATCGTCGAAGCCATGAAAATGATGAACCAGATCGAAGCAGACAAATCAGGCGTGGTAAAAGCGATCCTGGTTGAGAGCGGTCAGCCGGTCGAATTTGACGAGCCACTGGTTATCATCGAGTAACGGGGCAGATCATGCTGGATAAAATTGTTATTGCTAACCGCGGTGAGATTGCGCTGCGCATTCTGCGTGCCTGTAAAGAGCTGGGCATCAAGACTGTTGCGGTACACTCAAGCGCGGATCGTGACCTGAAGCACGTGCTGCTGGCAGACGAAACCGTCTGCATCGGCCCGGCGCCGTCAGTCAAAAGTTATCTCAACATCCCGGCACTGATCTCTGCTGCAGAGATCACTGGCGCGGTAGCGATTCACCCGGGCTATGGCTTCCTGTCTGAGAATGCCGATTTTGCTGAGCAGGTTGAGCGTTCTGGCTTTATCTTCATCGGTCCGAAAGCCGACACCATTCGCCTGATGGGTGACAAGGTTTCTGCGATCAACGCGATGAAGAAAGCCGGCGTTCCGACCGTACCGGGCTCTGACGGTTCGCTGACGGATGATATGGAAAAGAACCGTGCCTTTGCCAGGCGCATCGGTTATCCGGTCATCATCAAAGCGTCTGGCGGTGGCGGCGGTCGTGGTATGCGCGTCGTGCGCAGCGACAAAGATCTGGAACAATCCATCAACATGACGAAAGCGGAAGCCAAAGCGGCTTTCAACAACGACATGGTGTACATGGAGAAGTATCTGGAGAACCCGCGCCATATCGAAATTCAGGTTCTGGCTGATGGCCAGGGCAACGCGATCTATCTGGGCGAGCGCGACTGCTCCATGCAGCGTCGCCACCAGAAAGTCGTCGAAGAAGCACCAGGCCCGGGCATCACGCCGGAGCTGCGCAGCTTCATCGGCAATCGCTGTGCGAAAGCCTGTATCGAGATCGGCTATCGTGGCGCAGGCACCTTCGAGTTCCTGTATGAAAACGGTGAGTTCTACTTCATTGAAATGAACACCCGTATTCAGGTGGAACACCCGGTGACAGAGATGATTACCGGTGTGGATCTGATCAAAGAGCAGCTGCGTATTGCTGCCGGTCAGCCCCTGTCGATCAAACAGGATGAAGTGGTGATTCGCGGACATGCGGTTGAGTGCCGTATCAACGCCGAAGATCCGGTGACCTTCCTGCCAAGCCCGGGTAAAATTACCCGCTTCCACGCGCCAGGCGGTTTTGGGGTGCGCTGGGAGTCGCATATTTACGCCGGCTACACCGTTCCTCCGTACTACGATTCTATGATCGGCAAGCTGATCACCTACGGCGAAACGCGTGACGTGGCCATCGCCCGCATGAAGAATGCGCTGGCGGAACTGATCATCGACGGTATCAAGACCAACGTTGATCTGCAGATGAAAATCATGTCCGATGAGAATTTCCAGCACGGTGGAACCAATATCCACTATCTGGAGAAAAAACTCGGCTTGCACGAGAAGTAATCGCAACGCTGAGTCAGTCAGAGGCCGGTTAATCCGGCCTTTTTCTTTTGCCGCTGGCGTTAAGGTTGAATCATGGATGCTCGTTTTATCCAGGCACATAAAGAGGCGCGCTGGTCTCTCTATCTTACCCTGCTCTGGCTCGCTGCCTGGGGGCTTTCCGCCTGGCTGGGTGGCAGCGAAAGCGGTGTGACCGGACTGCCGCGCTGGTTCGAACTCTCCTGCCTGTTTGCTCCTTTGTTGTTCATTTTTCTGTGCTGGCTGATGGTACGGGTGCTTTTCCGCGATATGCCGCTGGAGGATAAAAATGAACGGTGAAATTATCCTGCCGTTACTGATCTATCTGGTGCTGATCGCCGCGCTGTCGATCTTTGCCGTCCGCAAAAGACGTCAGGGCAGCTTTCTGACGGAATATTTCCTTGGCAGCCGCTCGATGGGCGGATTTGTGCTGGCGATGACCCTCACTACTACCTATATCAGCGCCAGCTCGTTCATCGGGGGGCCCGGTGCGGCCTACAAATATGGGCTGGGATGGGTATTACTGGCGATGGTCCAGGTACCCGCCGTCTGGCTCTCGCTGGGCGTGCTGGGCAAAAAGTTTGCCATCCTGGCGCGTAAATATAATGCGGTCACGCTGAATGACATGCTCTATGCACGCTATCAGAGCCCGCTGCTGATCTGGCTGGCGAGTCTGAGCCTGTTGATCGCTTTTATCGGTGCCATGACGGTGCAGTTTATCGGTGGTGCCCGGCTGCTCGAAACCGCCGCGGGCATTCCCTATGACAAAGGGCTGCTGATTTTTGGCGGCACCATCGCGCTCTACACGGCGTTTGGCGGCTTCCGCGCCAGCGTTCTCAACGACGCGATGCAGGGCATCGTGATGCTGATTGGCACGTTCCTGCTGCTGTTCGCGGTGATCCATCAGGCTGGCGGCCTCAGCGTGGCCGTTGAAAAACTGCATGCGATTGATCCTGCGCTGCTGTCGCCGCAGGGGCCCGGCGAGATTATCACCCCGACGTTTCTGAGTTCATTTATCGTTCTGGTCTGCTTTGGCGTGATTGGCCTGCCCCATACGGCGGTGCGCTGCATCTCCTATAAAGACAGCAAGGCCGTCCATCGGGCCATTATTCTGGGTACCATTGTGGTGGTAATCCTGATGCTGGGTATGCATCTGGCCGGAGCCCTGGGCCGCGCGGTGCTGCCGAATCTGACCGTGCCGGACAGTGTCATACCGACCCTGATGATTACCGTCCTGCCCCCGCTGGCAGCCGGTCTGTTTCTGGCTGCACCAATGGCCGCCATTATGTCGACCATCAATGCCCAGCTGTTGCAGGCGTCGGCTACGCTGATCAAAGATCTCTATCTGCGTGTCGCCCCGCAACATCTGGAGAATGAGCCGCGGCTGCGACGCCTGTCTGGCACCATTACCTTTGCACTGGGCCTTCTGCTGCTGATTGCAGCATGGAACCCGCCCGATATGATTATCTGGCTCAACCTGCTGGCATTTGGTGGCCTTGAGGCGGTGTTCCTCTGGCCACTGGTTCTGGGCCTCTACTGGGAACGCGCGAATGCCGCGGGTGCCATTACCGGCATGGTGGCAGGCGGAGGTTGCTACGCCTTTCTGGCGAGCCTCAACCTGCAGATTCTGGGGTTTCACCCCATCGTGCCCTCACTGATTCTGAGCCTGCTGGCCTTTTTAGTGGGCAACCTGTTTGGACGCGCGCCGCACAGGGTCGACGCGCCGCAACATTGACGGAAAGAGAGACGTTATGCCGTGGATTCAAATCAAGATAAATAGCTCAGGTGAACATGCGGAAACGCTGAGCGACGCACTGATGGAGATCGGTGCCGTTTCCGTGACTTTTCAGGATACCAACGACACGCCGGTTTATGAGCCGCTGCCGGGTGAAACACGCCTGTGGGGCGATACCGATGTCATCGGCCTGTTCGATGCAGAGACGGACATGGCTGGGGTAACCGCTGAACTGGCTCAGCATCCGCTGCTGGGCGAAGGCTTCCGTCACCGGATCGAGCAGATAGAAGACAAAGACTGGGAGCGCGAATGGATGGAAAACTTCCACCCGATGCGCTTCGGCGAGCGCCTCTGGATCTGCCCAAGCTGGCGCGACGTGCCGGAACCTGACGCCGTCAACGTGATGCTGGATCCCGGCCTGGCGTTTGGCACTGGCACCCATCCCACCACCTCGCTCTGCCTCACCTGGCTTGACGGGCTGGATCTGGCGGGCAAAACCGTGATCGATTTCGGCTGTGGTTCAGGGATCCTGGCGATCGCGGCCCTGAAGCTGGGTGCCGCTCAGGCGATCGGCATTGATATCGATCCGCAGGCGATTCAGGCCAGCCGGGATAATGCCGAGCGCAACGGCGTTGCCGATCGTCTGTCGCTCTACCTGCCCCACCAGCAGCCCGATAATCTGCAGGCGGATGTGGTCGTCGCCAATATTCTGGCTGGCCCGCTGCGTGAGCTGGCGCCACTGATTAGCGTGTTACCGAAGTCTGGCGGTCATCTGGGGCTGTCCGGGGTGTTAGAGAGTCAGGCAGAGGGCGTCTGCGAAGCCTACGCCAGCGAATTTGCGCTCGACCCGGTGGCGGTTAAAGAGGAGTGGTGCCGGATTACCGGAATTAAATCCTGATTTTTGCCCCGCTCTTCCCCCGCGGATAGCGCGGTTTCAGGTGCAAAGCGTCCTGACAGCATATTCCACCAGCCCGCAGCGTAAGTTGCGGGCTTTTCTGACCTGAACTGGATGCTTGTATCGTTAATCACGGCATGTGACGTTTATTATCTGGTGAATTGCCGTCCTTTTCTGGAAAAATTTTTGTTCACAATTTCAGCATAAATTATTAAGTATCTGATATTTAAGACTAATTATTAATGCTTCGCATCATCGCCCGGTTTTCATTGATCTTTCTTGCTGATTGTTCAAAGTTTGGCCTTTCATCTTCCTGCAAAAATGCGTAATATACGCCGCCTTGCAGACACAGTATGGCCATTCTGACTTCATGCGTATTGGAAACCTCCAG